>ENA-ORXU01003367-ORXU01003367.1-marine-metagenome-genome-assembly--contig:-NODE-3367-length-10025-cov-2.716023_pt1 | contig 10025 bp, 6 predicted proteins | sample MGYA00237869_ERZ511484 | MGnify/ENA metagenome assembly ERZ511484 | reverse complement strand
CGATCAACACCGGGATGACCGCCCCGATCCAGGACGAACACAAGGCGATCTACGCCCGTCGACGCACGGCTCTGCGCCGCTATGGCAACCCCGAAGAGGTCGCCCACATCACCTTGAGCCTGGTGTTGCCCGCCGCCTCCTACATCACCGCTACGTCCATCCCCGTCGATGGGGGACTGAGGTCGCGCAACAACTGAGCCAACCTCGTGGCGGATCGCAAGGGAGCAGTCGAGGCGTTCGGTGCTCAGTTCGTGATCTGGCGAACCGATTGGATCGAGTCGTGCTCGGCCAAGGATGCACAGACGTCGTCGGGCACCGGCAACTCGGTCACCAAGACCATGAGGGCGGCCACCCCATCGGCGGACTGGCCCACCACCATGTCGGCGATGTTGATGCCGGCCTCGCCCACCAGGGTGCCGATCACGCCGATCATCCCGGGCAGGTCGTTGTTGCGCACCACGAGCAGGTTGCCCGCCGGGGGCAGCTCCACCGAGTGATCGTCCACCATCACGATGCGAGGTAGGTGATGAGCGCCGCGCAATGTTCCCGCCGCAGCGTGATCGCCGAGACGGACCTTGATCAGCCGACGGAAGTCGCCAGCCGACGGGGTCGACAACTCGGTGACCGACAGGCCCGCTTCCTCGGCCATCTGGGGGGCGTTGACGAAGGTGACCTGCACATCGGTGCGGCGACCGTAGAAGCCCTTCAGCACGCTGAGGGTCAGCAGTGAGTTGTCGTACTGGGCGAGGCTGCCGCCGTACTCGATCTCGAGGGTCCCGTCGGTGTCGTCGGTGAGTCCGGCGAGGAGGTCGCCCAACTGCTCGGCCAGTCCCATGAAGGGCTTGATGCTCTCCGACGCCGCGCCGGCGTTCACGTTGACGGCGAAGGGGACGAACTCGCCGTCGAAGGCGAGCAACATCTGCTCGGCGATGGTCACCCCGGCCTTGTCCTGGGCCTCGCGAGTGGAGGCCCCGAGGTGGGGAGTTGCGACCACATCGGGACGACCGAAGAGGACCGAATCGGTGCAGGGTTCCACCTCGTACACATCGAGGGCTGCGCCTGCTGCACGCCCGTCGTCGAGGGCCTTCTCGAGCGCCGCCTCGTCGACGATGCCGCCACGGGCCACGTTGATCACCCGGATGCCGGGCTTGGCCGCGGCGAAGAACTCCTCACCGACGATGCCGATCGTCTCGGGCGTCTTGGCAACGTGGGCGGTCACGAAATCGGACCGCTCCGCCAGCTCATGGAGCTCGACGAGCTCGACGCCCAGATCCCGTGCCCGATCAGGGGTGACGAAGGGGTCATACGCCACCAGGTGCATCTCGAACGCGGTGGCCCGGTCGGCCACGAGGGCACCGATGCGGCCCAAGCCGACGATGCCGAGTGTCTTGCCGGCGAGCTCGACCCCGGTCCACTTGGAACGTTCCCAACGACCCTCAGCCAACGCTGCGTGAGCCTGGGGAACGTTGCGCGCCACCGACATGAGCAGGGCCATGGTGTGTTCTGCCGCCGAGACCACGTTGGACTGGGGTGCGTTGATGACCATCACGCCACGGCTGGTCGATGTCGTCACATCGACGTTGTCGAGGCCGACCCCGGCCCGCCCCACCACCTCGAGCTTGTCGGCAGCGGCGATCAGTTCGGGGGTCACCTGGGTGGCGGACCGGACGATCAGGCCACTGGCGCCCTTGATCGCATCGAGAAGGCCGGCCTCGTCGAGGTCGAGTTGGACGTCGACCTCGTGTCCGGCTTCGCGAAGCAGATCGAGCCCTGTGTCGGCGATCTTCTCGGGAACCAGAATTCGAGCCACAGCTTGCCTCTTCTCAAGGGGAAACGGGGATGGTAGCGAGCAGTCCCGGCATCAACGAAGCGTTGTGGCCGGTTGCCGGTCGCGGTTGCCCCGGTCGGGTCGGGGTCAGGCGCCGCAGACCTCGTCGGCGAGGAGTTCGATGCCGTTGGATCGGGCGCCGTCCCAGCGATAGATCTCGGTCCCGCCGCCCTCGTAGTAGGCGGTCTCGACGAAGATCTCCATGTCGGGCGATCCGTCGCCGATCTCGGCCACCGCTCGGATCCTGGCGGTCGAGACGAAGCTGACCGTCTCTCCCGGGATTGCGACGTTCTCCGACAGGATTCGGTCGGCGGCCACGGGGCCCTCGCTCCAGAGGCCGACCACGGAGTAGTCGTCGCTTCGGCCGTCCGACAGTCGAGGGCTGCCATTGTCGTAGGTGAGTCGCTCTGCGGCCCACAGGACTTCGGCGTTGCCGTCGGCATCGAGGTCGGCCCGGACCAGCTGAATCACCTTGGGCCGGGAATCGTCGATCCCGAGTGCGGCCAATTGGCCAGCGATCCGGCTCCGGGTCGAGTCGGGCACGGAGATGCCGCCCAGGTCCGAAGTCGCGCTGACCGAGCGGGGCAGCGGGTCGTGGTCGCCGCCGATGGCGATCGGGCGGTTCCATGCCGACCATGGTCCTTCGAAGCCGACGTCGAGGAGGGGAGCGATGCAGAACCCGTCGGGGTCGGTGCCGAGTCCAACGGCGGTCACGGTGCCAGCGACCGAGCTCTTCGTACCCATCGAGACCAGGCGGAGTCGGTCTTGGTCGCCAGCCGCCCCCGAGAGCTCCGAGCCGGTGATGACCGAGCCAGTGATGGGATCGACCAAGGCCAGCGCCACGCCGCCATTGCCCACCAGGAACGGCTCGGGCACGGGCTCGGTGGTGCTCGGCCCTGCGGTTGACGCCTCGCCCGGTGCGGGTGCCACCCGGTCCGGGGTTGGAGCAGCGGCCGCTGTGTTTCGGGGTGCACTGGTGGCTGGTGCGGTCGTTGCGGGAGCGGAAGCCGCCGTGGTCGTCACCGCGACCGTGGAGGGAGCAGCCTGTGCAGCATCGGTGGTGGAGGGCGCAACGGCGGCGTCGGAGTTCTCGTCCTCGGTGTCGTCGTTGTCCGAGCCGGTGTCGTCGTCGTCGGAGACGGTGTCGTCGTCGTCGGAGACGGTGTCGTCGTCGTCGGAGACGAGGGCCGGGTCGAGCGTGGTGACGGTCGACCGATCGGGGGTGGTGGCAACCAGGGTCTGATCGTCCTGGTCGCCGAGCTGAGAGAAGGTGAAGCCCCCTGCGAGGAGCACCAAGCCGAGAATTCCGGCGGTGACGCCACGCTGGACGACGTTGCGTCGGTGGCCTCTGGCCATGACCGCCGCCTCGTCGCCAGGCCCGACGGGGAGTTGGTCGGCGGCTGCGACCAAGGCGGCTGCGAGTGCGTTTTCGTTGGGATCGGATGTCATGTTCATCGGAGCACCTCACTGTTGGCGCGGAGTTGTTCGAGTCCTCGGTTGATACGGCTCTTGACGGTCCCGGTCGGGATGTCGAGGGCCAAGGCGATCTCTTCCTGGGTCCACGAGAGGAGGTGGCGGAGTACGACCGCCTGCCGGGTCGTGTCGCTGAGCTCGGCCAGTTGGGCGTGGAGCTCGTGGTCGCGGTGGGCGTCGTCGACTGGGGTCTCCGGCAGCGGCGAGCTGGATCGGAATCGCCTGCGTCGGAGGCGTGAGGTGGCCCAGTTGCGCGCCACTCGGTACACCCAACCCGATGGGTTGTCGTAGCCACCGACCTTGTTCCACCGCTGGTAGGCCCGACTCATGGCTTCGTCGACCGCCTCCTCGGCGAGACTGGCGTCGCCGAGCCCCAGAGCGAGCGAACGTACCAGCGGCGTTCGCTCCCTCCGGTAGAAGTCCTCGAAGGCTGACGATCTCTCGCGTGTCATGTCGCCGACCTCCTCGATGTTGGTGTGGGGAACCGTCAGTTTCCCTGTGGTGAGCTGCATGCCCACCCAACGACTGACCGGGCCATTTCGTTCGGCGCCGACAAAAGATGTAGCCGAATGAGCCGTTCGGACCGTGTGAGGGGGCCATCGCGTCTGCGACTGAGTGAGCCGCACCGCCCCTTGCGGTGAGCCAGGGCGCCGAGCGAGAGGGCCCTCAGGCCGAGAACTAGGGTCCCGAGCGTGATGTCAGGACAGCTCGGGAGGCGTCGGCGCCGGTTCACACTCCTGCTCTCGGTGGTGGTGCTCGCACTCGTCCCGCTCACCCTTCCCGCACTCGCTGTGCCCGGAGCCGCCAGGTCGGTAGGGGCGAGTCCGGCTGGGGCCCAGGACACACCGATCGAGGTGCCGTCGGAGACAGTCCGGGTGTCGATGACCGACATCGAACCCTTCGTCGTCGACGACGAAGGAGACCCCGACGGTCTCTACGCCGAGATCTGGGACGAGGTCGCCGCTGAACTCGGCATCAGCTACGAGGTGCGTTGGGTCGACACCTTCGGCGGTGTGCTCGAGGCCCTCGACCAAGGCCAGGCCGACCTGGCGATCGCACCGTTGGCCGCCACCGCCGAGAGAGAGGCCTCGTACGACTTCACCTCGGCGGTGGTCTCGTCGGGCCCCCAGCTCGGCTATCACGGGCGAATACGATCGCGGCGGGGCTTGTTGCCGGCCCTGTTCTCGATCTCGGTACTCCAGGTGTTCGGTGTGACCCTCGCCGGCTTGGTCGTGCTCGGTCACCTGATCTGGCTCGTGGAGCGCAACAACGACGAGAACGACGGCGACTTCGCCAACGGCTACCTCGAAGGGGTCTGGGACGGCTTCTGGTGGGCCACGGTCACCCTCACCACCGTCGGCTACGGCGACAAGGCGCCCCGATCGGTGGGCGGTCGCTGCGTGGCCCTGCTCACCATGTTCCTCAGCTTGTTCTTGATCGGCGCGCTGGTCTCCCAGGTCAACAACGTGCTGAGTGAGGAGATCGGTCCACCGTTCACCAGCCTCGACGAACTCGGGGACCGACCGGTCGGTGCGATCGAGGGGAGCAGCTTCGCCGACTTCGTCGAAGCGGAAGGGGCCAACGTCGTCGGTTTCGATTCCCAACAGGAGCTCTTCGACGCTGTCGAGGCCGACGAGATCGACGCTCTCGTGACCAACCCCTATGCACTGACCCTCGTCGGCCCCCGCCACGACGTGGAGGCCACTGGCGACATCCTCTACCTCGAGTACGAGACCTTCGGCGTGGCCCAAGGTTCGCCCTGGCGGGAGCCGGTGAACCAGGCACTCGCCAACCTGCATGCCTCGGGTGAGATCCAGGAGATCCTCGAACGCTGGACCGAATGAGACGTCAGGCTCTCAATGTCTCGTTGGTGGGATCGAACGCCGGCTCGGCCAGCACCCGAGCGGGGCGGGCGTCGCCGAGGATCAACACCTCGAGTTCGGTGCCCGGCTCCGCAGCACGAGACGAGACGTAGGCGAAGGCCAGGCTCTTCTGCACCGTGGGACCCCAGCCGCCGCCGGTGGTGAGGCCCACCGACTCGCCCTCGAACATGACCCCTTCGCCGCCCAGGCAGTCGGCGTCTGCGACGTCGACCTCGAGATACACGAGTCGCCAGTCCTCTGTGGAACCGCCAGCTGGGGATTGACGCTTGCCAGCGTCGGCTCCCTGGGCGACGAGCGCATCTCGGCCGATGAAGTCGCCCTTTCCGAGCTGGACGAAGCGATCCAGACCGGCCTGGACGGGCCCGATGTCATGGGTCAGTTCGTGGCGGGTCAAGTAGGCCTTCTCCATCCTCAACGAGTTGAGGGCGTGGGCTCCGAAGTTGGCGACTCCCAAGTCGGCGCCAGCCTCGAACAGCTCGTCGTACACCGAGAGCATTCCGTCGTTCGGCGTGTGGAGCTCCCAACCGAGGGCTCCGGTGAAGCCGACCCGCAAGGCCAACACCTCCACGCCAGCCACCGTGATGTGGCGGGCACGCAGCCACTTGAATGCCTCGGGCGAGAGGTCGGCATCGGTGCAGCGTGCGAGCAGGGTTCGTGCTTCGGGGCCGGCCACCACGATCACCCCTCGGCGGGTCGACACGTCGCTGATGGTCACGTCTTCATCTGGGCGAACGTGTTGAGAGAACCAGTCGAGATCGCGGGTCTCGCCCATCGGACCAGACACCACGTAGAAGTGGTCGGGGCCGAGACGACTGATCGTCACCTCGGTCTCGATCCGGGCGGTCTCGGTCAGGGCATAGGCGAGAGTCATTCGCCCGTCCTCGGCGGGGATCGTGTTGGTCACCACCCGATCGAGGAAGGACGCTGCGTCGGGCCCCGTCATCTCGAACTTGGTGAAGGCGGTTCCGTCCATGATGCCGACACGCTCTCGCACTGCCGCCACCTCATCGTTGACCGGTCCGAACCAGTCGGGTCGACGAAAGCCATGGGCATCGGCGAGCTCGCGGTCCTCGGGAACGAACCACTTGGGTTGCTCCCAGCCGAACACCTGGGTGTGGATCGCCCGGGCCTCGGTCAGGCGCTCATACAGCGGTGAGGTCCGAACGGGGCGATCGGCGAAGCGCTCTTCGCCGGGTTGGTGGACCTTGAACATCCACTCGTAGTCCTCGAGCGACTTGGCCAGGGTGTGTTCGGGGGTGATCCAGCCGTAGCGTCTCGGGTCCATGGCCCTGAGGTTCAGTTCGGTCTCGCCGTGCACCATCCAGCGGGCCAGCTCCCGGCCTGCCCCCGGGCCCCAGGCGAGCCCGATCGAGCTGCCCGTGGCGAGCCAGAAGTTGGGCGCGCCCGGGGCCGGGCCGAGGAGCATGTGGGAGTCGGTGGTGTGGGTGATCGCGCCGCGGACCACCCGCTTGATGCCTCGATCGGCCAACACCGGAACCCGCTCCAAGGCCTCGGTCAGGAAGGGACCGATCAGGTCGTAGTCGGTGTCGAAGAGGGGGTTCTCGGCTTCCCAGGGCACGCCGTCGAGCCAGGCCGCCTCGGCTCCGGTGTGCTCGTAGATGCCGATCAGGCCCGCCTGCTGTTCCTGGCGGATGTAGCCGGCGGCCCGGTTGTCTCGCATCACCGGCATCTCGATGCCGTGCTCGACGAACTCGGGCACCGGTTCGGTCACCAGGTAGTGGTGCAAGACGTTGGCCTGGGGGACGGTGAGATCGATCATCTGACCCACCTGGTGGGCGTAGCAGCCGGCCGCGTCCACCACGTGTTCGCACACCACGGTGCCCTGCTCGGTGGTGACCTTCCAGCCCTCGGCGTGGGGTGCGATCTCGAGCACCCGGTTGTGTCGGACCACCTCGGCTCCCGCAGCTCGGGCCGCGCCGACGAAGGCCATGGTCACCCCGCTGGGGTCCACGTGCCCCTCGCCCTCGGTCCAGATCGCCGCCTTGATGTCGGTCAGGTCGTAGAACGGGCTCAGCTCGGCGATCTTGGAGGGGCCGACCAACTCGATCGGGTAGCCGATGTAGGCGCCGATCCCGAGCTGGGCCTTGAGCGCGTCGACCTCGGCGTCGTCGTAGGCCACCCTGAGTCCGCCGGGCTGATGGAACGAGATGGCCTGGCCGGTCTCGCCTTCGAGTCGCTCGTAGAGCTCGATCGCATAGTGATGGAACGCAGCGGTGGTGTAGTCGCCCACCGAGCGGGTGATCTGGCCGGCCGCATGCCAGGTGGAGCCCGAGGTGAGCTCGGCCTTCTCCACCAGGAGGGTGTCGGTCCAGCCCTCCTCGGCCAGGTGGTAGAGGAGGGATGCGCCGTGGACGCCGCCTCCGATGATGACCACTCGAGCGGCTTGGCGCATTGGTGAAGGCTAGTTGGGGGAGGGGCCTGGGCTTGTTGCTGGGGCCCGGTGGGGCGCCGGCGTCCGAGCGGCGTCGCGGCGTCACCGGCGCTGGCGTTCGAGCGGCCTCGCCGGGGCGGCGTCAACACCGCTGGGGCGTGGCGCTCCACAGGCCCTTGGTGCTGGAGCGTGCACGCGAGCGGATCGAACGTGGGCTCGCTCGCGTGTGCTCGGTGACGCTCGGGGACTACTGCGCTTGCAACAGGGCGGCTTCGGACCTCCGCTCGGTGAGCCAGGTGTGGAGGGCCTCGGGTGGCATGGGGCGATCGAGGTGGTAGCCCTGTGCCCAGTGGATGCCCATTCGACGTAGCAAGGCGAGCTGCTCGCCGGTTTCCACGCCTTCGGCGACCACCAGGAGGTCGAACTCCTCAGCGATCGTGGCGGTGACCTCCACGAGGCGGCGTTGTCTGCGGTCGGTGCAGATGTCTGCCACGAGGGTCTGGTCGATCTTGAGCGTCGTAGCGGGCAAGTGCTGGAGGTAACCGAGTGAGGAGTAGCCGGTGCCGAAGTCGTCGATCGCCAGACCGACCCCGAGCGCTCGCAGCTCCCACATTGCTGCGATGGCCTCAGCGTGGTCGGCGTCGCGGGTTTCGGTCAGTTCCAACACGAGCCCCTCAGGCCGCCCCAACCCCTCGATGCGGGAACGAACATCCTCGATCAGCGTGCTCGTCAAGTGCCCGCTGGACACGTTGACGGCCACGGTCAGGGGCGGTTCAGCGCAGCGAGATTCCCAGTCGTCGAGCAAGCGCACGGCGCAGTCGATCGCCTGGCGTCCGATGTCGTTGACCAGTCCGGTTTCCTCGGCGAACGGGATGAACGAGTCGGGTGGCACCACACCGTGCCCCGGCCGTTGCCAGCGGGCGAGGAGCTCGACATGCACCTCGCGAGTCGAATCGGTGCCGTGGATCGGTTGACCCCAGAACTCGATCTCGCCTTGAGCAAGTGCGTTGCGGAGGCCAGTGTCCAGATCGGCTCGCTGGGTCGCGGCCTCGGCGAGTTCAGGACCGAACACCCGAACCTGGGCGCCACCCGCGTTCTTCGCTCCGTACATCGCCAGATCGGCCAGGCCGATCAGCATTGCTGACGTGGCGCCGTTGGGTGCCGTGGCGACTCCGACGCTCGCCGACAGCTGGGCTGAGTCGCTGACGCCTGGGACAGGTTCCTCGATCAGGCTGATCACCCGCTCGGCGAGGGCCACGAGCTCGGCCTCGGGGAGGGGGCTGGCCATCACCAGCACGAACTCATCGCCACCGAGCCTGGCGAGGACGTCGGACGAACGGCAGGTACGCGACAGTCGATCTGCGACCGTCCGGAGCACGTCGTCTCCCGCTGCGTGTCCGGCGCGGTCGTTCACGAGCTTGAAGCGATCCAGATCGACGAAGAGGATCGCGACCGACCCCGTCGCCGTACCCCCGTCGAGGTGGGTGATGAGACCGGCTCGGTTCAGCAGCCCGGTCAGAGGATCATGCAACGCCTGATGTCGCATCAGGGTTTCCGACGCCTGGAGTTCGGCGCTGAGCAGCTCTGCCTGCTCCCTGAGCGTGAGAGCTTCCCACAGGGTGGAACGGACCTCGGCGTTGAACCGGATGCTGAACGCGAGCATCACCATGCCGCAGACGGCGAGGGTGACCTGGCCGATATCGACGAAGCGGACCGCCAGCATCAGCCACATCGGGACGAGCTGGGCAACCGCGAGGCGGCGGCGCGAACCAAAGGTCGGGACGGCCACGGCACTGATCGCCAGGACGAACAGCATGCTGACGTAGACGAGCTTGGGTTCGGGGTCCGGAGACAGCATCGGCGACATACCCCAGACCACCGAGGAGAAGGCGTAGGCACAGGTCACCCAGGTGAGCCATCGCTCGGATTCCTCGTTCGATCTGGCCCGACGACCGATGACCACCAGCGCCACTCGGAGCAGGGCAGGCACGGCGACCGCGACGGCCCAAGCGGCCAGCCGGTTCGGCGCTGCGACGTCTCGCACCGCGAAGGGGAAGGCCGCACCCGTGAAGACCGCCCCGACGAGCGAGATCGGCAGGTTCTCGAGGACGAGTTCATTGGCCCGCCTCCGGACTGCGGCGGACGGAGCGGCGACACCGGCGTCGTTCGAGTGGCGACGACCCTGAACGCTGGTCATCGTTCACCCCGATCGTTGGCGAGACGCAACATGCTCTTGCATCGACCCGACCGCGGGTCGGCTTGAGCCAGCGGCGGGGGTCGGGAACGCGGTGAGCGGTGGGCGTTCGGTGAGGAGTGGGGGATGTGCTCCCGGTGAGTGGATCGACTCGGGGGTGGACGGCCGTACCCTTCGGTGGATGGGCATTTCGCCGTACCTTGCTGAGCTTCGTGAGCACATCGGGCATGACCTGGTGTTGATGCCGTCGGCGTC
>ENA-ORXU01003365-ORXU01003365.1-marine-metagenome-genome-assembly--contig:-NODE-3365-length-10030-cov-5.451120_pt1 | contig 10030 bp, 6 predicted proteins | sample MGYA00237869_ERZ511484 | MGnify/ENA metagenome assembly ERZ511484 | reverse complement strand
GTCATGGAGTAAGTGGTGTGATATGACCACTGTGCTTTGCTTCTACTGCGAGCCACATCTGCTTCAAGATCAGGCACCTACCAGAGGTAGGCAGGCTTATCCTGCTCGCCTTACGAAGTGAAGACGAGCCTCCTCGCCATAGCATGCTATGCCTCGTCAGAGAAGCACCTCATCTTATCGCACCAGCGGCTCTCGCTACGAAGCCTAATGCACGAATTGGGTTAAAGCATCTTGTCTTGCATCTATCAGGTCAGGCACAGATGACTTGAAACTATCTTCGCACTCCCAAGATGCCTATCGCAGACAATACATCTCCCAAGCCACATTGGCTCATTAGAAATGGGCATATCCATAGCATCTGGACGTACTACACGCGCAGAGCTGGGAAGCCAGCATGGTTACGGACAAGAATAGAAACACCTGATGATGATTTTCTAGATCTTGATTTTATCAAGAAAGGTCATAATCGTGTAGTGTTAATCTTGCATGGTATAGATGGTAACACCGATCGACACTATATCCGTGGCTTTGCTCGACATGCCAGTGAAAGTGGCTATGACGTCTGTGCGCAAAATAGCCGCGGCTGTAGTGGTGAGCTTAATCGCAAGTATGCATCCTATCACAGCGCTCAGACATATGATATTCACCATGTATGCAAACACCTCATCGAAGAATGCCACTACTCAGAAATCTATATTGTAGGTTTTTCGCTTGGAGGAAATGTCGTTTTTAAATATCTTGGTGAGGATACTGATCGGTTGCCATCTGAGATAGTTGCCGCCGCGGGAGTATCCGTACCTATAGACTTGAAAGCTGGCTGTGAAAAACTATCTCGAGGAATCTATTTAGGTTATTCCATCTACCTGCTATCAGGATTAAAACCGCGGACACGTGCTAAAATGAAGAAACATAGTCGCGATCCTGAAGAGCTAAGAAAGCTTCGACGGATTGTCAACTTTAGACAATTTGATGAATTGTATACCGTGCCGGCGCATGGATTTCAAGATGCCGAGGACTATTGGCACCAGGCTGCCAGCCATGCCTATCTAAAAAAACTAAAAACTCCTACTCTCCTGATTACTGCTTTGGATGACCCTTTCTTATCGGAAGAGTCCTTCCCGTTTGATCTAGCTGCCAATTCGGAATACTTGCACTTCTGCGCACCATTGCGCGGTGGGCATGTGGGTTTTGCCTATGGTTTGTTGACACCGAAGACGCTGTGGTGCGATGAGAAGATATTGGGGTTTTTTGGGGAGGTGCGTGGTGGGTGGTAGAGAAAAAAACAGAGAAAAATTATAGACTTTACAGTAAAGAATATATCTTTGTCATATGATTACCACCACCGCCACACAACAAATCCTTCTGCTTCTAGCCAAGCACCATTCTCTCAGACCCATAGAGCTTCACAAAATCACCAACATCTCCCGTCAGAGAATCCACTCGCAGCTCAAATCCCTCCTGCTATCTAATCAGATTATCCGCAAAGGCCGGTCACCTCTCACCTATTATTCACTTAATACGGGAGGTCAGCAAAGCTCTTCTACAGTCCTTGAACTCTCTGAAAATCAAAGAGAAACTCTCGACCAAGACTTCCTTATCATCAAGCGACAGGGCACTCAAGTTACTGGCCAAAGAGCTGTCTGTGACTACGCACAGGAACACAATTTAAATCCACAACTCGTCGCTGAGCAGTTCGTAGAAGCTAGAGATCAACAGAAACAAAAAGCAGGTATTGATCAAGGTAACAGTATTGACCAACTAGACCAGCTAGAGCAGAAGCAGAATGTAGAAACTGGAGTGATTGAAAGATATCAATGTGCTGACTTTTCTAGTTTGGATAAATTTGGGCCAACAGCCATGGCTAAGAAAGTACATGCCGCTAAGACTAGTGAAAATGCTGTGTTGCAGCTAGAAATCTTCAAACAGACAGAGCGGCAGATTCACGAGATGATCACTGAGCATGGGGTGGAAGCTGTAGCATTTGTACCAGGATCCACAGCGGCGGGAAAGAAATTTATCAGGCAATGGCAGGAAGCTCTCGACCTGCCGCTCCCTCATGTGAATCTAGTTAGAGTTGCCGAGGATCCTGGCGTGCCCCAAAAAGCTATCTCCTTGCAAGTAGACCGTGAAGACTATGCGCAGAGGACGCTGGTACCCGGTGATCACAGACGATTTAAGCACATACTTCTTTTAGATGACCGTATCATCAGTGGTACAACCATCAATCAAGCTGCTAAGAGTCTTATCAAGGAAGATGTCGCTCAGCGCGTTTCCGCCTACACCCTACTATTTGACCGGCAGAGCTGAGATAGGGATCTTAGGAGATATCATCTGTAGGTAGCAGCTCAGTCCTTAATCTTTTTCATCAGCATAGCCATGTAGAGCTAAACTGACTTGGTAATATTCATACTTACCTCTCAGTTCATCTACGACAAGCTTGCTCGAGTCAGGACGGTGAAGCGAATCATAGGTGTTTCTGATTTCCAGCACCTGCTGCTCGGTCAAGAGCCGCGACAAATCAGTTAATTCACCGGCGCGAAGCATTTTTGCCAAGTGGCTTCCTACGGTATCAGCCTTTATCTGTCGCAGATTTGCAATCTCATCTACGGTCATACCGCTATTCCACAGCGATAGTGTTTGCAGCTGGGTCGAGCCCTTGACTCGCATAATATCTTGACTAAGCAGGTAGGTCTGTATATGATCTAATAGCTCGGTGCCATAATCGGCCAATTTTTTATCTCCAATACCTTGAATCGCTGCAAGCTCATTGGCAGTTTTAGGCAATTTACTGGCAAGTTCTTCTAGTGTAGAATCATGAAATATCATATATGCTGGTATTCCCTTAGCTTTAGCCATGGTGCCACGCCATACGCGCAGCTGCGTGAGCATTGCTTCATGGAGTTGTTCCGTTTTGGATGGCTCTTTATCTCTCTTAGAAGACTTCTTGGAGAAGTCTGCGTCCTCCACAGCATGCAGAAGTACTGCGCGCTTACCCTTGAGGATATCGCTACTCAGCGGAGTAAGTCTGAGCTTGGCGCCGCTGGTGTAGTCTATCGCGATGAGTCCTTGGTTAACCATTTGTGTCAGATATCCTTTCCACGTACGGAAGCTATGTTCTCTTCCCACACCATAGGTACTTAGTCGATCAAGACCCATCCGCAGTATCTCCTGTCGAGCGCTACCTCGCAGATGATCGATAAGTAGTATCATGCCCAGGTTCTCACGACAGCGCGTGATGGCGGAAAGAGCTTTTTGAGCGATTACCGTACCGTTCAGACTTTCGGGCGGGTGTAGACAATTATCACAGTGTCCGCAAGCTCTAGCGCTATATTCACCAAAGTAATTGAGCACAAGATTGGTCCTACAGCTACTGGCATTAGCGTACTCCCACATGCGATCTAGCTTAGCCATCTGCACCGATCGAAAATCTCCTGAAGCGTCACTTCCTTCTATGAATCCTCTAAGCGTCATGATATCCCGCCAACTATAAAATAGCAGTGCTTCTGCTTCTGCACCATCTCTACCAGCACGTCCTATTTCTTGGTAGTAAGATTCTATATTCTTTGGCATATTGTGATGGATGATCCATCTAATATTGGACTTATCGATACCCATTCCAAAGGCGATCGTAGCACACACAATCTGACACTTATCCGATGTAAAATCAGCCTGTACTCTCTTACGATCTGCAGGCGCCAAGCCGGCATGATAGGCTTTTGCCTTGTAGCCCAGATCTGTCAGCTTTGAGGCGACTTGCTCCGTATTTTTTCTACTCAGACAATATATGATACCTGATTCTCCAGCTCTGGTTGATACAAAATCCACAATTTGGGACATCTTATTTTGTCCTGCTCTAGCTAGGGTAGTAATGTTTTTTCTCTCAAAACTTGAAATGCTAATTAGCGGATTTTGCAAGTCTAGCTGCTTGCTTATATCACTTTGCGTCGCAGAGTCGGCAGTAGCAGTCAGAGCGATGATAGGTACACCTGGAAGTGACTGTCGTAGCTCTGAGAGACGCACATATTCAGGTCTAAAATCGTTGCCCCAAATCGACACGCAGTGTGCTTCATCGATGGCAATCGCCGCTACTCCTGGATGGTTGGCACTGTCGTGCAAACGAGTCAAATGCTCAAGTGTACGTCCTCCCATAAGGCGCTCTGGTGATACATAGAGAAGGTCAAGCTCTCCAGCAGCTAACTCTCGCTGAAGGTCATCACTCTCAGTCTCGGAGATGTGACTATGCATAGCTCGAGCTCTCACACCCATCTGCCGTAGTCCAATCACTTGATCGTCCATCAAGGCAATAAGAGGTGATAGTACAAGGACGAGACCTTCTGCCACGATTCCAGGTATCTGATAGCAGAGACTCTTACCGCCGCCTGTAGGCATGATTACCAGTGCATCTCTGCCAGCTAGCACGGATGTAATGATTTCCTCTTGCCTATCACGATAGGTATCGTAGCCAAAATATTTCTTGAGTGGTGTATAGAGGTCAGCCGTCATGGTCATCATCATAGGGTTTCATTTTCTCACGAGATAGATTGAGATACTGCCTATGCTTATGTCAAAGGTATCTCAGATATGACCAGTAAGAGCGGGCTCTTTCTAATAAGGTGTGTCAAATCTATCAGAATATCTCTCCTTATCTGAAAAGCACATTTGGACGAAAGTCCCCATATCATAGCCACTACAATCCCTCTTAAGGACAAAGTATACCAATAATGAGGTCCATTCACATCATCTAAAATGTAAGCCAACCGTCAACTCACGCTCGACAGATGTACCCAGCCATCGTATCTTACGTCTTACTTAATAAATCAGTCCATCTATGACCACGCTACGCAATCCCCTATTTGCTCTATCACTTGCACTTATCGTCGGAATCATGAGCATAGCTCGAGTTGCCAATCCACCCAATGGACGCACAGGTGCTCCTGGCGATGGACTCTGTACTGACTGTCATAGCGCTGGAAATCCTGCCCAAGATGGCATGGTAAGTATCAGTGGACTACCGGCTCAAGTGGATCCATCTACCACGTATTCACTCGTCATCACAGTATCTAATCCAGATGGACTGGCCACACACGGTGGTGCTCAGATGACAGGGCTTGGATCTGATGACGATATTGCTGGCACCATGACCAATGCGGGTGGAGGAAGTACCATCACAAGCTCTGGAGGAAGAGAATATCTGGAACATGCTCCAGCTATGAACTTCGGTGCCGGTACGGAAGTCAGCTATACCGTAGATTGGACGTCCCCAGCGGGGCCAGATGGAGATGTCATTACCTTCTATGCCTCTAGCATACTGAGTAATGGAAATGGCTCCAATGGCGGTGACCGCATGGTCACGACCACCTCTACAGGTACTCTCATGGGCGCATCAGCGGATCTGAGCGTAGAGATCATAGAGGCTGGAAATGTAAGATGCAATGGAGACGATGATGGGTTTGCTACTGCCGTAGCATCAGACGGAACAAGTCCCTACACATACCTCTGGAGTGATGGACAAGTGGGAGAGACTGCCCTCAATCTTACAGCTGGCGACTATTCCGTGACAGTCACAGACGCTGTGGATGCAACAGCATCAGCTAGTATCACGATTACACAACCAGATGTACTCATCATCGATCTGATAACAAGCACGGATGTGTCTTGCAACGGTGAAGCAGACGGTAGTGCCACGGTAGCAGCCAATGGTGGAACTGAACCTTTCAGCTACCTCTGGCAGGACGGCAGCACTGACCCTACTAATGATATGCTCGAAGCTGGTGATCAAGACATCACGGTAACGGACGCCAATGGATGTTCCACTAGTACGACGATTCTCATAAATGAGCCAGACCAGCTCATAGGACTGATCCTAGCTCAGTCAGATCTGCAATGCAGCGACAGTGATGACGGTAGTGCTACGGTAGGTGCTGTAGGAGGAACTATGCCATTTCTCTATGAGTGGAGTAATGGCGCCATAGACGATACACAAGATAATCTGCCTCCAGGTAGCTACACCGTAACTGTGACTGACTCCAAAGTGTGTACAGATATCATCGTCATAGAAATAAGCGCTCCAGATTCCATAGAAATCAACCCGATGAGCACGTCAGATCCACGATGCTCCGACTCTGATGATGGAACTATAGAAATCAGCGCGACTGGTGGTACAGGAACTATAGAAATACTGTGGTCTACAGGTGCCACTACTGCGTCCATCGATAATCTCTCTGGTGGAGACTATAGCGTAACTGTCACAGATGGTAATGACTGTAGTGCGAGTGCAAGCTATACTCTCACTGCCCCAGCAGAGCTATTAGCTAATGTCACTACAGTGGACGAGTCAGTCGATGGAGCCATGGACGGTAGCGCAAGCTCAGCACCCACTGGCGGAACCACACCCTATACATACTTATGGAGTACTGGCTCTACCGAGGCCTCTATTGATAACTTGAGCGGAGATAGCTATACGGTCACGGTGACGGATGCTCAGAATTGTACGGATGTCCAGACTGTCGTGATCAATAGCTCAGCCTGTGATCTTACAATTGTCGCAGACGTAGAGCCAAATGCTTGTGCTGGTGATAATACTGGAAGGATTTGCCTGACGGTAACTGGTGGCCAAGAACCCATAACTTACGCATGGTCTGATGGAGACAATTCTAGCTGTAGAGAAGATCTTCTAGGAGATAATTATTCTGTGACAGTGACAGATGCTGACAGCTGCGTTGAGATCAGGTCATTTTCACTGGAAGATCCTACACCACTGAGAGTGGTAGCCGAAGTTTCACAGCCACAGTGCTTTGAAGATCTCGGACGCGTCGAAATATCCGTATCTGGCGGAATAGCTCCCTATAAAATAGAGCCATCCGCCATATTGGAAGATCTCCTGGATGGAGACTACGCAGTCACTGTGAGAGATCAAAACAACTGTACCGAAACCATCACGGTGACGATTACAAGCCCAGAGGAGCTCACGGTCGTACTTGATTCAGTAACTAGTGCTACCGACTTGATTCCAGGAGCAGCCTTTATTACTATCGCTGGGGGAACTGGCGAGTATAGCCCTGTGTGGCTAGATACAGATGGAAACACTGTAGCGCTTAGCGAGGACTTACTCAATGTATCTCAGGGATTTTACATTATCATGATCACTGATGAGAACGGCTGTGAGACTATGCTCGAGGTAGAGATTCCCCTTCAGGTATCTACGTCACAAGAGTTCTCAGATCAGCTCTCCGTATATCCTATTCCTGCAGTAAATCAATTACATATCGGTCTAAGTTCCGAATACATACTGAAGGCAGAGCTATATGATATGACTGGACAGATCTTTACCGCTCCGCACGGCACTTCTACAGTTGATGTGTCGCAATTGTCCGCGGGCTACTATGTCCTCATCCTTACTACGGATAAGAATCGCTACGCTCATCGCGTTTTGGTGGGACTATGACAAGACAACTGACCGTAATATGCCTACTCCTAGCTTTGGGGACTAGTGCATTTGCTCAAGCGATCTATTCGCATGGTGAGCACATAGAGCTCGGAGATGTAATGTGGTATCGTGACTATGACCTCGCACTAGAGGAGTCAGATAGGACTGGCAAGCCTGTTCTCATACTTTTTCAAGAAGTGCCAGGCTGTGCTACTTGTCAGCGCTATGGTCAGCAAATACTCAGTCACCCTCTATTAGTAGAAAGCATACAGCACAACTTCATTCCGCTTGCGATATTCAACAATAAGCGTGGAGCTGATGCCACTATCCTAGAAAAGTATGGCGAACCTAGCTGGAATAATCCAGTGGTAAGAATAGTAGATCACAAAGGATCTGATCTAGTCGATCGCATGGCTGGGAAGTACACACTTCATCAACTTTTACAGGGGATGGTAAACGCTCTGCAGCAATATGATCAAAAAATTCCGCAGTATCTCCAGCTTCTATCTGAAGAGTGGACTAGGGCAAATCTACATGCTGCCACTTTCAGCATGTACTGTTTTTGGTCCGGAGAAGCGCAGTTGGGCTCACTAGATGGTGTGATCTCTGTAGAGTCGGGATTTCAAAATGGAAGAGAGGTAGTACGCATACGCTATGATGAAGATAAGATCAAGAAGGAAGACATAAACTCGTATGCCGACTCACACTCTATGAGTGCGGTCAAAAACACGACTGATCAATCATTCCGATACTCAGAAAAAGATCATCTCTATCAACTACGTCATAGTCCGTATCGCGCAGTACCAATGAGTACTTTACAGAAGGTCAAGGTAAACGCAGCGCTCTATGCAAAAGAAGATCCAAAGCAATATCTCAGCCCTCAGCAGCTCCTTTGGCTCAGAGAATCTAGTAGCAAGAGTCCTTCTGTGATTGATCAAGATCTCGCCGCAGCTTGGAGCAGCAAAATGTAATAGACTTGCCGTCGATATTCTACTTAGTTTTGAAGGTATGAAACGACTTGTATATCTCCTACCGCTTTGCCTATGTTTTCTAGTCCTCAGTTCATGTAAACGAAGTGGATCTAAAGAAATCGTGCGTGTGGACAAGCTTGAAGATGTCGATCAAGTCGGTCGATTTCCAAGCGAAGGCGAATTTGTTGCTAATCTACAAAAGGCAAATTATCAGCCACAACAAATTATGCACTTGGGTGAAGTAAGCCGAGAAAAATTCATAGAAACGTTTAATGAGCTAAACTGGTCAGATCAGGTGAAAGAAGCCAATAGCTCTAAGAACACTTCTCCATCACTTGGACTGCGTCACAATCCCACAAACAATGAACTAGGTATTACCGTAGTCGGACATTCTTCTGAGGACTATGGTTTTTGGTTGTATTATGGCACCTTCGGAAACATGAAGACCATCGAAGTACTCGATGCATCTGATGTCCTACCTTTTATTGATCAGTTTTTTTTGATGCAATGGGACCAACTTGAGAAAACGTGGGAAGAGTGGATGTAAATTATCCTGGCGCCGTTTAACCCATTTCGTGCATTAGGCTTCGTAGCGAGAGCCACAGGTGCGATAAGATGAGGTGCTTCTTTGACGAGGCATAGCGAGCTATGGCGAGGAGGATAAGTGCCTGATCTTGAAGCAGATGTGGCTCGCAGTAGAAGCAAAGCACAATGATCATATCACTCCACTCACATTATGACAAATGGACGAGATCTACTCGTAACAATTACTTACACCAACGACGCTCATAATATATCGCTTATAGTCCTGACTGAGAGCCAGTTACACCGCTAAAAAAAATTTACCAAAAATCCTAATGCACGAATTGGGTTTAACCCATTTCGTGCATTAGGATTTATTAATTGGCTCATCTTTTTGCATAACATCCATATTTAGAATGACTTATGAAGGTTTAAAATAATTTGCGTCTGTAAGTTTTTATTACAGAAACACTGTAGTTAAAACGAGGCCTCTATCGGTGAAGTCAACTCTCGTCAGCTGACTTCGCGCCTAGCGTCTATCTGCTTCAGCCTAATGCACGAAATGGGTTTAATCTATGATCAGGCCACTCAAAAGAAGCAACTCTACTTCAGCAATTTTTACTTGAAATCTTGCTGATGTGAGAGCCAGTCTATCATTGAGCAAATTGAGCTGAGCCTGCCTGTAATCCAAGCTCGTAATCTGCCCTATGCCATACTGCTCTTCTGTCCTGAGAAAATTATCCTCACTTATTTTGACATTCTTCTCTTGACTATTATAAATCTGTTTCCGGTCTGTATAATTGGCCCAAGCAATTTCAAATTGTAACTCAAGATCTTGAAGTAACTGCTGCTTCGTAATTTCTAGACCTAGATTGGTCAATCGAGCATTTTCCAATTCATAGCGTGTCTGTCCACCATCATAGAGCGACCAAGTGAGAGTGACACTGGCATTGAGACCATTATTAGTAAGAGATGCTAGGAATGAGGCGGGGTTGTTTTTATTATAATTAAAACCATAGGAAACATCAGCACGTATCGTAGGCAACTTACGTGCATTGGCTAAGTCGATCGAGATAGCACCAATTTCGATATTTTTCTCGGCAGCACTGAG
>ENA-ORXU01003364-ORXU01003364.1-marine-metagenome-genome-assembly--contig:-NODE-3364-length-10031-cov-5.135021_pt1 | contig 10031 bp, 11 predicted proteins | sample MGYA00237869_ERZ511484 | MGnify/ENA metagenome assembly ERZ511484 | reverse complement strand
AGAGTCGAAATTCTTTGCCTATAGCGAACGTGATCTTCGAAAAGGTGAGCGCGAATTTGCCAAGTTATGGGGTAGTCGACCGCTCGCAGATGACTGGCGCCGGACAGAGTCAGGAGAGGCTGCGCTCGCAGATGAACTTGAAGAAGAAGGCGAAACAATCGTAATCGAAAAAGATCTCGACGTAGAAATAGACGAAGTATTCAGTAATTTACCTCGGTCAGAAGAGCAAAAAACAGAGACTGAAGGATTAATCGCTGATGCACTTTTTCAATTGGGCATGGCCTATCGAAATAATATTGAGCGATATGATTTATCGTCTGAGGCATTCTTGCGATTTGTCACCGACGTGCCTGGGGATGATCGAGTGCCGGAAGCATATTACTTTTTGTATTTGAATGCAAAAGATCAAAATGATTTAGGCTTGGCGCAACGTTATGCGTCGGTGCTACAAGATAAATTTCCTACTACAAAATATGCGATGATTGCGGCTGATCCTGGTTATCTTAAAAAATTGGAAGCGCAGACAAAAACAATCGATGTTTTTTATGACGAGACATATTTGCAATTTGATAAAGGGAATTATGCTATCTCGTTTGCAGCATTTGATGAAGCCAAACAAGCATATGGCAAAAGCCATCCGTATATAGCCAAGTTTGCCTTATTACGCGCGATGTCAGTCGGTAAATTGCAAGGCAAAGACGAATATGTCGATGAACTCAGATCAGTTGTAGCACAATATCCTAATACACCTGAACAGATTCGCGCACGAGAAATTATTCGGTTTTTAGGTGGTGATGCAGACGCATTTAGCAAAGGATTTGATTCAGGATTTACCGTCTCCACATTTAAAGTAGAAGAAGATAAACTACATTATGTGGTTGTCGTTTTATATAATTCTGATATCGTGAAACTCGATGAAGCGAAAATTGCTATCAACGATTATAACGGTCTTTTCCATAAATTGGATAGGCTTCAAATCAGAAGTTTTACGGTTGATCGCGAAAAAGAAATTCCGGCCGTATTAATTCGAAAGTTTGATAATAAAAAGAAGGCTATGGAATATTACACAGAGGTGAATGGACGGATGGATAAATTCCTACCTGCCAAAGCCGATGCTGAAGTATATCCGATTAGTCAACATAATTATCGCGAGATGGTCAAAGCCGGTGGCATCGACAGCTACAAATCTTTCTTTACTAATAATTATTTGAACTAGGGGTTGGATTTCGTTGTGAATTGCCACCGACTTAAAACGGTTACCGTAATGAAACAACTAACTTGATAAGCGAGCTGTGATTATACATCGCAAGCCAACATTCTGTATTTTTGCCGCATGTCAACTCCGGGTACATTCTCTATACAAACACTTGGCTGCAAGCTCAACTATGCAGAATCGTCAACGCTATCCCGTCAGCTAGAATCCGCTGGATGGAATGTGGCCGCTCCCGATATCCATGCCGACCTATACATTTTAAATACCTGCTCTGTGACTGAGTTCGCCGATAAAAAATGTCGTCAGACAGTCCGCCGATTCAAACGTCAGAACCCGGATGCGCACGTTATCGTGACCGGTTGTTATGCACAGCTCAAACCAGAAGAACTTTCATCTATTGAAGGGGTAGACATCGTGCTGGGTGCTGCCGAGAAGTTTCATCTACTCGCACACGTCGAGGCGCTACAGATCGGTATTCCAGTGGATGCTGTCAGTCGACAAGAGATTGATAACCATACAGAATTCCACACGTCGTATTCTGCTGGAGATCGCACGCGAGCTTTTTTGAAAATTCAAGATGGATGTGACTATAAATGCAGCTTTTGCACAATACCGCGCGCACGAGGCAAAAGTCGCAGTGCGACGATAGATCAAGTGATCGCGCAGGCACATGAGTTAGTAGAAGCCGGAGTGCGAGAAATCGTGCTTACTGGCGTGAATATTGGTGATTTTGGGATCAATCCTGTCGATGGAAGCCGCGAAACCAGTTTTCTAGAACTCATAAAGGCACTCGATCAGGTCCCGGTTGATCGAATCCGTATTTCATCGATAGAGCCAAATCTTTGCACCGATGAAATCATAAAGTTTGTTGCTGAATCCGAACGTTTCATGCCCCATTTTCATATGCCTTTGCAATCTGGCAGCGATCATATGCTAAAGCTGATGCGGAGACGATATCGTAAACAATTATATGCAAATCGTGTCCAATTGATCAAGCAACTTATGCCACATGCCTGCGTCGGTGTGGACGTGATCGTAGGATTTCATGGCGAAACTGATGAATACTTTGATGAAACATTTAATTTTTTACATGAACTAGACGTGTCGTATTTTCATGTCTTTACCTATAGTGAGCGATCTGATACGTTCGCCGATCAGATGACTGGACAGATACCGATGCAAACGCGTCGAAAGCGAAATGAAATACTCCGAGATCTGTCTTCGAAAAAACGACATTATTTTTATCATCAACATGTGCAATCACAGAGATTGGTTTTGTTTGAGCAAAAAACGATCGCGATGGATGGCAAGAAGTATGTATCTGGTTACACTGACAATTATATCAAAGTGAACTGTGTGAAGTCCAAAGAGATTGATTTTAATACGCTTGAAATGGTCCAAATGAGTAAAATCAATGCTTCAGGTGACATGATTGGCGATCGCATTGACCAAAAAGTGTATATTTAAATTCTCAAATTAAAAAAACCAAATCATGGATGCTAAAACGAAAGCAATTGTTGCACACATAACCCTTATCGGGTGGATAATCGCCTTAGTCGTGAATGGTCAAGAAAAAGAAGAGTATGCTTCTTATTATATACGACAAGTATTGGGAATCTTTCTTTTTATGTTGGTCACTGGATTTATACCAATTCTAGGACTTATTTGTGCGCTGATCGGCATAGTGATGTGGATTGTTAGTCTGGTCGGAGCAGCGTCCGGAGAGATGACGCCGCTGCCTGTCGTGGGTGAATACTTTCAAGATTGGTTTAAAGGAATTTAAACGTTTAATATTACTCTTAGCTATTTCATGGATAATTAATGTATAAATAAAAATTATTCGTGTACCCTGATATTTCCTACATTTTTGCTGATTGGTTTGGCACCTGTGTCGACAATGGGTTTTCTATTGTCAAGACATTTGGATTGTTGCTTGTGTGTGCATTTTTAGCGAGTGCCACCGTGCTCAGTTTAGAGATGAAACGCAAGGAGTCCTTGGGTCTGCTTCATCCGATGATTGTGCATGTCAAGGAGAATCACATCCCGTGGACTGAGATATTAAGCAACACATTTTTCGTTTTTGTTGCCGCATTCAAACTTCCCTATATTATTATGAATTTCGATGAAATGAAAGCTGATCCAATGGGTCTGACATTTTCATCGAAGGGTCATTTAATTCCGGGATTAATAATTTCGATATTATTTTTTGGTTATTCCTGGTATCGAAAATACAATCGTGAAAAAAGTGCCGTAACGATTTCGAAAACCATAAGGCCGCACGAGCGCGTGGGCGATATCACGATCATGGCGGCAATATTTGGAATTCTAGGTGCAAAATTATTTGTGATCATAGAATCTAAAGAGGCTTTTTTATCGTTTTTAGATAATCCGATTGAGTCATTGTTTTCAGGAGCTGGTCTGGCGATTTACGGAGGATTGATCGTGGCTTTTATCGCCGTTTTAATCTATGTCAGGAAATTCAAATTTAATCCATGGGTCATCATGGATGCTGCAGCTCCAGCTCTCATTATTGGCTATGCGGTCGGTCGGCTTGGCTGTCAACTGTCCGGTGATGGTGACTGGGGTATCGTGAATGAAATGCCGGAACCGGGATGGTGGATTTTACCAGATTGGATGTGGGCCTATGATTATCCAAATACAGTGGTTGAATACATGAATCCCGCTAAAGGAAATGTCTTGGTTGAAATTCCCGATTGTAATGGATATGAGACGGGAACGGATGCAGCTCCTCGATTTTGTAATAGACTCGGAAAGCCGGTTTTCCCAACACCCATCTATGAAACCATACTTGGCCTTGGCATATTTGGGATTTTGTGGTCGCTACGAAAGAAAATCCACATTCCGGGCATGCTCTTCTTCATCTATTGCATGTTCAATGGATTCGAACGCTTTTGGATCGAAAAGATTCGTGTAAACGAGAAGTTGGACTTCATAGGGATTAAGGCGACACAAGCAGAAATCATTTCTTGCGCTCTTTTCATCATAGGCATCGCTGGCTGCTGGTATCTGTGGCATCGTTCAAAATCGATTGCAAGAATCAATGTGAATTAGCCACTTTTAACAACACCTAACTTCACCATTAACACTTATTAACAGACAGAGATTGTAATTTTGACGCACAATGAATCTCGTTATGAAATACATGTTTAGCATTGTTTGTGCACTTTTGATGACTTGTACGCTTTCAGCTCAAGAGGCCAAATCTGTGCCAGAGGATTTGAAATCGCTACTCAAGTTTGAGCAGAAGACGATTGATCTTGGCAAAGTGAAAAAAGGTGAAAAGCGCGAAGCAACATTTGAGTATACGAACATCAGCGATCAGCCTGTTGAGATTGAATTCATTTCCGTTTGTGAATGTACGGAGTACGACCATACATCCTTACCGGTAGCTCCCGGAGAGAAGGGGACGATCGACATTGTTTTCGATAGTTCTTCCAAAGACAAGTCAGATAAAATCACCCTCGATATTTTATTGACCAATGTGGAACCTGATACTGGCTATCAGATTGTCGAGCAATGTCACTATACATTTGAGCTTGTTGAGTAGCCAGCCAGACAACTTATCTAAACTCCATTGATTTAATTTAGTATGTCCTTTTGAATGATGCTTGTGAGGTAATTTTGATGTGCCATTTTTGAATCCGTTGATAGAACCGCATTGAAATATAATACTGGAGCACCTATCAGGAATTCCCAGCTTTTGGCTTTTAGCCATTAGCCCAAATACCTGTCACCCTATTTCGCGAGGGTACATTTAAGCTAATAGCCAATTGTTAATAGCAGCTAATTTCTCATTCGCTCTGAGCTGAGATTTAGAATATAATGTTTTGGGAGCGACACAGATAAGAAATCACAGCCCTGCACAATGAGAATTAGCCTGCTTGTGCTCCAAGCACTAGCGCTCAATGAAATAAAATCGTATCTTTGCACGTATAAAATTATACGTATGGCAAACAAATTGACATTATCAATAAAAGAGCAAGTTGTACTGGAAGCAAAACAGTATGCCAAAGAACATGGCAAGAGCCTTTCAAATATTGTTGAGGAGTATTTGAAATCTTTAGGCTCATCTGCATCCAAATCCAAAGAACTAGACTTATCAGATATAGTTAAGGAGCTGAAAGGATCGGTAAAGTTGCCGAAAGATTTCAAGTCTTATAAAACTTCACTTGAAGATGCTCTATTAGAAAAATATCTGAAATGAAAAAGATTTTTGTTGACTCCGATGTGATCCTTGATTTTCTTCTTAATCGACAACCTTTCAGTGATGATATTGCGCGAGTATTAGAGAACTCACTAACAGATGGAACTACAATCTGTGTTTCATCTGTCACCATAACCAATCTAAACTACATAATCGGCAGAATCGAGAACAAAAATAGTGCGGCTAGAAAAACTGCCAAAATTTTGGAAATAGTAAAAGTCGAGAATGTCGGTGAATCCACGGTTAAAAAGTCGATCACATCAAAGTTCATTGATTTTGAAGATGGCGTACAGAATTACTGCGCCCAAGAATCAAAACACACAATCATAATCACAAGGAATACCAAGGACTACAAGGAAAGTAAATTAGCAATCATGACCCCAAGAGAATATTTAATCCGTACAGAATAGGTATTCCTGAATTTAACCTGAGCAGTTGATCATGCTCATTGAACTTGACAAGACATCATTTCATCATTGAACGGGAAGTAACATGATGCACTAAATATATCTGCACACCTCTGCAATTCCTATCTTGCGGCATGGATGATTGGGAAATAGATTTTAATTGGCTACGCGTACGTCACACGTTGATGGAAAAGTTTGGCCGATCGGATCCGCCTGATATGAAGACTACCTTATTCGTCATTGGTATGCAGGAATATGGGCAGATCCATGACGGATACTCCAAGGAAGAAAAACAAGATTTAATGCACATTGCCACATGTGTGTTGCTTGCCCGAGATGGATTTTATACTTTTACAGGGTTGGATGACGAAGGATGGCCTCATTTTGAGCTTGCCAAAAAATTGCCGTTTAAAAGCCTGGAAGAGCAGGATCGATATCTAAAAATTAAAATTATCGAATATCTTGATGAGCAATTGTCCTGACGCGAAATATCAAATTCACTACACTAAATATTTTGACTGATGAAATCACATGTGCTAATATTATTTTTTGCAGCAATTTTATTTTCAAGCTGTGATCGAGAGCCTCGATTAAAAATTGAAACGGAATTTGGCGATATGATTATGGAGTTGCGTGAAGACACGCCAAAACATAGAGAGAATATCCTGAAACTGGCGGAGGAAGGATATTATGACGATTTATTATTTCATCGTGTGATGGGCGGATTTATGCTGCAGACAGGTGATCCAGATTCCAAAGGTGCTCCAGCAGGACAGAATCTAGGGGTCGGTGGTCCCGGCTATACCATCTCGGCGGAATTTACGGGAGGATTACATGTTAGAGGTGCTGTCGCAGCGGCTCGTCAAATGGATAGAACAAATCCGGATCGTAATTCATCTGGTTCGCAATTCTATATCGTTGATGGAACGCCTATCGATGAAAATAATTTAGGAATTACACTAGCTCGTAATAAAACGAAAAAATACACGGATGAGGAAAAGCAAGCGTATTTAGATGCTGGAGCTGGCGCTCCGTTTTTAGATGATGCTTATACGGTATTTGGCCAAATCGTGGAAGGGCTAGATGTCATTGATAAAATCGCTGCTGTTCAAGTGAATAATTTGAATCGGCCTGCAAAAGATATCCCAATCAAAGTTTCTGTCATCCGCTGATTAAAATTTTATGAATCAATCAGACCCCAATAAACCAACGATAAGCGATACTAAAAAATTCTTTCGAGAATGGTTGGAGCGATTGCAGCAAGAGAGTTGGCAGTTGGAGCTGATCATTTCTGGGTTTGCACTATTCGGGGTATACAGTGCCAAAGGACTAATTGTAGATTGGAAACTACTGTTTCTGACACATGATGCCAATCCGGTCTTGGCTGCGTTCTGGTTTCTTCCCGAAACAGGATGGCGTATTTTCTTTATTAATTTATTATTGCATGTCATCTTGAGGGCACTGTGGATTGGCTCGATAGGATTGAGATATGTTTCGAGTGAAATTGACTATGATAATCTTAATTATAGTCCTTTTTTTACTGAATTTTTGAAGCGTAAGGTTGGTGACTACGATGATTTTATTGAAAAACTTGAAAAAATATGTAGTATACTTTTCTCATTCACTTTCCTGCTTTTTTTGCTGTCTGTTTCTTTTGCTTTTGTACTTGCGGCTTTTATTTTGCCATTTAATCTGATAGAATCTTTAAATGTAAAGAACCAAGCGACGATTGGCTTTATAGGTATTACATGGTTTATTGTGTATTGGACCATTGCACTCATTGTGTTCTTTGACTTTGTGACAGCGGGAAAACTTAAAAAGGTAAAGGATAGAGGATTTAATCGTTTTTATAAAATCATTTATCAGATCTTCAGCGTCATATCGCTTACTATATTTTATAGGCCGTTACTCTATAATTTTCTAGACAATCGCTACACAAGAAGATTGTTTTATTTTTCCTTTGTTTATGTAGCAATCATTGCATTTTCTACATCATTAGTGAGTTATCGCTTTTCAGCCTATAATTCCGTAAATGAAGAGGACTTGACCCTTGGGTATTATGCTCCTCGGTCCTATATAGATGAATATCAGAAAAAACTGAGTACGCTTGACTTAGATCAGCAAAAAGCATATATCCTTGATCACAGATCTGCTGTTAGATTGTCCTCAAGGGTACTTTCGGATGGTTACGCGTCAATTTATCTTGGAGACTTCAACCATCGCGCTGATAAGCTGCTAAAAAACAAGTATGACCTTGACAAATTATACAATAAAGGGTTGCTTTTTTTTTGGGAAAAAGAGCGAATACAAACTGATTACGAACGTGCCCTATCTGATGAATTAGATCTCAAATTAGATGAAATAGCTGAGCAGCGTAGAGAAATTAGGCGATCCATGAGACAAGTAGAAGAAGGTGGTGCTCGCTATGCGGAATTAGAAGTTCAACTTGATTCATTCAGAACCTTAAGAACCGATATCATGGAGGCATCAGAAATGAAGAGAGACGAGTATAAAAAAGAACAAGACGAAAAAATATTAGGCACTTATAAAGAATTGTTCGATGTACGAGTGGATACTCAACCAATAAATGATTTACTCAGTTGTCGATATTATTATGATTCTCAGATGTATGATCGAGGTTTATTATGTTATTTTCCTACAGATAGTATCGCTTTAGGATTGCATGACATGGTGATTAAAAAAACGATCCGTATAGCACAAAACAACGAAGATCTTATTTATAAAACATATCGTATACCATTTATTAAAGAATAGACAAAACTTTTCTGCGGTGAAATGAAAATAGTATGACAGATCAATTAAGAAAAACAATCATTGGGTTTTTAGTGCTCATGGGAGTAGTCTTATATGTTTTTGTATTTCTCGTATCGATCGGCTTGATTAACGCTCCATTAAATGATGCGACAGTGCAATTTGCTATGACTATAGGTGTGAGTGTCTCGGCATTTATAGGCGCATGGCTGGGGATCGATACTAAAAGGCGTCTTGATAGGCGAAATCCTGATGAAACGCGGGTGCAAGTAGTCAAGAAAGCTATGGAGCAGTGGCATTATAGATTGCAGTTCATTGTGATTATAATCTATCTGATATCACTTTTGGTTGGAACAGTTTATTTTATGCTAGGAAACTCTGATTCAATCTTCATTCAAAGTATTTTTACCACAACAACTGGACTGATGCTAGGCGCTTTAGCTGTGGTCTTGAGTCCGATTGATTAAGATTAAGAAAACCTATTGCAATTTCCTTTATCAATGATCCAGCACTTTCTTTTGACACGATTTAATATCAAAATAGACCGTTGGCAAACAGCACGCGGTGGAATTGATGTGAGGTCGGAATCTTGGTTGGAGGATCGATTTGAATTATTCAAAAATTACTGTTTGCCTTCTGTGTTACAACAGTCCAATAGAGATTTCACATGGTGTATTCTAATGGATCTCGATACGCCACAGGAATACAAGGGCCGTATGAGGAGATTGCTTCGGGGACATGATCATATTCATGTAGGACAAATTCGAAATGGTCATTTATTCGGTAATTTCTTTAGAAAATTTATTCGTAAACAATTGCATAGCGACACAGAATTTGTGATAACTACACGCATGGACAATGATGATATTATTCGCCATAATTTCATTGATCAAATTCAATCCAAGTTTTCGAGTAAAGACGACGTGGTGATTGATTGTGCAAATGGATATCAACTCGATATTCGCAGGGAGGAATCGAAGCTATATGACTACAATAAACCCTTCAATCATTTTATTAGTTATGTCGAACGTGTGAAACCAGATCATATCGAAACGGTCATTTGCAGACAGCATCGTATGTGGGCTGAATCAAAAAATATTATTACCATCGACCAGAGGCTTTGGATCGAGTTAATCCATAAAAATAACTATGCGAATCGGTTAATTGATAAATTGCCGGTGACAGAGAATTTTGGTAAGAGCGCATTTGCTTTGGATGGGTTGTAGTCAGACCACTTAGTAATTTTGAATACCTTAAAGTCGATTGGTTTTCTTGAAAAAAGAACCTAACCTTTAAGGATTGTCGTAGTATTGAATTTCGGCTATTTCTGCATCTCTTTCCTTAACCGATTTATACAATCGATAGCATCCTTGAAGGTTTAATTAACGAACTATTTCAAAACCACCAAGGTTAG
>ENA-ORXU01003361-ORXU01003361.1-marine-metagenome-genome-assembly--contig:-NODE-3361-length-10035-cov-43.101024_pt1 | contig 10035 bp, 10 predicted proteins | sample MGYA00237869_ERZ511484 | MGnify/ENA metagenome assembly ERZ511484 | reverse complement strand
GCTAGGTGAATGTCGCCGTCCTGCACGGCCGAGTTGTAGTCGCGGATGAGCGCGGCATAGGTCCACGCCTGGTAGGACGGGTGCGTCTGCTCGCGTACGCCACCGCCGACGAAGGTGCGCACGATCGCGTCCTTGTCCGTCGTCTCGACCTCCGCCCACTGCTTGAGCTCCACGATGACGGCGGTGTCACGAGATTCGGCGTCGGACCCGCTGAGGATGAAGTCCACCCGCTTCGATGTCAGCGGCACACGGTACTCGATCGCGACGTTCGCCTCCTCCGGTGTACCGGCGAGGGCCAAAGCGCTCTCCATGAAGCGAAGCGAGTTCCGCCATGCGGCGATCTCGCCGCGGCTCGTGCCGTGACCCAAGCGCGCACCGAAGGCCTCGACGACTCGATCCTCTATGCGGTTGAGCTGAACGTCGCGGCGGAAGTCTCGAGCCGTCGCCTCGTAGACGATCACGAGACCGGATACTTCCGAGCGTTCTTCTCGAGCTTATCGATCACGGCGTCACCGATATCGATCTCGAGCCGGGCGGCGATCTGCAGAAGGTAGATCTGCACGTCCGCGATCTCCTCCGCGGCACGCCGTCTCAACTCCTCGTCCGGTGCGTCGGACTCGGCCGCCGTGGACCACTGGAAGAGCTCGAGCAATTCGGAAGCCTCGACACTCAGGGCCATCGAGAGGTTCTTGGCCGAGTGGAAGCGAGCCCAGTCGCGTTCGGCGACGAAAGCCGCCACCCGTTCACCCAGCCGATTCAGGCCGGTGCCGTCGGAATCCTCCTGCCGGACCTCGTCGATCATGCCTGTCGTCGATCCGTGAATGCAGAAGACGCAAGGTATCACCGTGAGGGTTCTTCGCAAACGCGCCATCGAGCGCACACAGCGTGTCGACACCTGTGAACCCGACAGGACGGCCAGGCAGCATCGACGACCGTGGATACGGGCCTGCGCCCCATAGTTGAACGGCGCACCCCCTGCAGACTGTTCGCGAGCGTGGGCGATCAGGCGATCGACGGGCACGCGACACCGAGCAACGGCGGGTTGCCTGCAATCGCCCAGCCGCTCTACCAAGCAGATCGATGCTCGCCGCGTTCACCACCCCGTCGAGGCGTAACCCGGCGAGGTCGTCAGGGTCGACGTCCAGAGTGGCATCGACCGCGTTGAAGCACCCGACCACCGTAGAGAGCCCGAGATGCTCGACGCGCAACAGCGGGTAGGCGTGATCGCGATCGAGCACGCAGTCCCCGGAACGCAACTCCGACACCTCGGTCCGGAGGTTCTCTCGTCCGACCAGCGAGGCGCAGCCGCTTGCAGGGACGACGGCCGTGGCGAGAGACGCCAGCACACGGTCCGGCCGCGATGTCACCTTGAAATGATCACGGATCACTCCGCAGCGCGTCCGCCTCCATGCCACCTGCTACAACCGGCCTGGCCGCTGCGACCGGCAAGCGTCGTTGTCCCGTTTTGTCGAAGACGTGAATCTGCGTGACAGGGACGCTCAGCAGAAGGGGCGCGCCGGATACGATCTCGTGCTTGCCTGCAGTCTGCACGGTGATGTCGCGATCGAGGCCGACGTCGACGTAGGCGTACGTGATATTGCCTAGCCTGTCGGCAGTGGTCAGCGTCCCCTCGAGCGTCAGTTCGCCCGACGTGCCCGTTGTCCCTTCCACGAACCGAAGCTCCTCCGGACGAATGCCCAGGGTCATCTCATCGCCAGCAGCGAAGTCCTCGTGAGGCAGCGTGACCTGCACATCCGCCAAGCCGTCGATGGCGACGACCGTTCCATTGGTTCCGCTTTCGCGAACCGAGGCGGACAGCAGGTTGATTCTCGGTGAGCCGATGAATCCCGCGACAAACGTGTTGTCGGGCGTGTAGTAGAGCTCGCCGGGTGTTCCGACTTGCTTCACCTCGCCATAGTCCAGTGCCACGATGCGGTTGGCCAGAGTCATGGCCTCGGTCTGGTCGTGGGTGACGTAGATCATCGTGGCGCCGAGCGTTCGATGCAGCGTTTCGAGCTCCAGCCGCATCTGGGTCCGCAGGCCAGCGTCGAGATTCGACAGTGGCTCGTCGAAGAGAAACACCTTGGGCTTGCGCACGATGGCCCGACCGATAGCCACGCGCTGGCGTTGCCCGCCCGACAGTTGCGACGGTTTGCGTCGCAGCAGGTCATCGAGCCGCAGGATACGAGCTGCCTCTTCGACAGCCGCCTCTATCTCGGCCTTGGAGTATCGAGCGATGCGCAGATTGAAGGCGATGTTCTCGAAGACGTCCATGTGAGGGTAGAGCGCGTAGTTCTGGAACACCATCGCCACACCACGCTTGGACGGCTCTTCGTGCGTCACGTCCCGGCCATCGATCTGGATCGTTCCTGACGTCGCCTCCTCCAGCCCGGCGATCATGCGCAGAAGGGTGGACTTGCCCGACCCCGACGGGCCGACGAAGGCCGCGAACTCCCCGGACTCGATCTTCAGATCGACGCCGTCGAAGAGCGCGACCGAGTCGAAGGACTTGGTGATGGCGGATAACGTGACCGTGGCCATGCTCAGCTGCTTCCTTCTCGAGTGATGTCATGCCGCAATCTCATTTCAGCGCACCCATGCGCATGCCCTGAACCAGCCGTCTTTCGGCAACGCCATAGAGCATCAGGACCGGCACGATCGTCATGATGAGAGCTGCGAATAGCGCACCCAGGTCGGCGCCGAACTGCCCGCGAAACTGCGTGATTCCAACAGGGAGCGTCCGGCTGCCCTGATCGAGCAGGACGACGGTGGCGAGGCCGAGGTCGTTCCACAGGAAGATCGTCTGCACCAGCGTCACCGACGCGATCGGTCCCCATGAGGTGGGGAGCACGATCTTGAAGAAGGTCTTGCGTTCGGACGCGCCATCCAGCGATGCCGCCTCCAGCAAGTCGAGAGGGAAGGAACTGAAATAGGCGCGCATCATCACGGCCGCAAAGGGAATCAACCGCGCGGCATACATGATGCCCAGCGCTAAAGGATTGCTGAGGACCCCCAAGGTGTCCGACAACGTGAAGAGAGGGACCCAGGTCACCACGAAGGGCAGCGTCATGAGCAGCACGAAGTAGCGGTTGAGCAGAGCGACCGAGTGGCTGGTGCTGCGTGCCAGGACGTAACCGGCCAGTACGCCCGCGGCGACGCCGACGCCGATGCCGGTCATGACCGCTATCAGACTGTTCAGGCCGAATGTCCAGAGCGGCTTGCCCAGATTCGTGCCGACCCAGGCTCTTGCGTAGTTGTCGATCAGGAACCGCTCGGGCCAGCCCAGCGGGTCGGCGATGATCTCGGTCTGGGACTTCACGGACGCAAGCAACGCGGCAAAGACCGGGACAATCGTCGCGGTCAGCCACAGAATCAGCGCGAGCACGCCCAGCGTTCGCAGCGTCAGGTCGAGTGGGCGCGCGAAGGCCGCCTCGCGGATGCGATCAGCCGGCACGTTGGATCTTGCTCGGCCTGAAGATGGAGAGGTAGATCATCGACAGTAGCGCGATCACGACAGTGGTGACGATGGCAGTCGCGGCCGCGTAACCGAAGCGGGCGTTCACGAAAGCCTCCCGCCAGACGTAGGTTGCGGCGACCTCGGACGCCCGCCCCGGACCGCCCTGTGTCATCACGAAGACCTGATCGAAGACGCGGAACCCGAACATCAGCTGGATCAGGAACACCGTCGACAACGCTTCGCGGATCATCGGGAAGGAGATGTAGCGCGCTCGTTCGTACGGACTCACACCGTCGAGCGTCGCAGCCTCGTGAATCTCGCCGGGGATGTCCTGCAGAGCCGCGAACAGGATGATCATCGGGAATCCCGTGAATTGCAGGATCGAGACCAGGATGATCACGTAGTTGACTGTTGCCGGATCCCCCAACCATGCTCGGTCCAACGATGGGTGGATGAAGCCCAGCAGGTCGTTCACCCAGCCGAAGTTGCCGTCGAAACCGAAGAGCCAGACCTGCGCGGTGAAGACTGTGGGCAGGAGGACCGGCAGGAACACGAGGAACTTGATGACCTTGTGACCCCGTACCTTGCGATCCACCAGCGCGGCGATCACGAAGCCGATCGCGACCGTGCCGAGTGCCGTCAGCACGGCGTAGACAACCGTGTTCAGGATCGCCGTCTGCGCAGCGCGATCGGTCGAGATGCCGGTGTAGTTCTCGACGCCGACGAACTCCTTCGGTCCAAAGCCCGGCCAATCGAAGAACGACACGCGAAGCGTCTCGAAGAAGGGCCACGCTACCAACGCGCTCGCCAACAGAAAGGCGGGCAGGAGGAACGTCGTTCGCGTGAGAGCGAGACCGTCGCGGCGAGGCCTTCGGCCAGGACGCATGGGCACTTCCTGCGAGGAGTCGCTCATGTGTCGTGGTGCTCGGTCCTGGCTCGCATGGCAGAGTAACCACGCGCCGGGGAGCGATGCGTGTGCACGATCATGACCGCGCTCGCGCCGCCGTAGCGACCTGGGCGCGCGCATCGTCGATGACCCGCAGCACGTCGATGGAGATCGCCAGCGGATGGTGCGGCGACTCGGTCAGACCGTCCGCCACGTGCCGCGCGGCCCAGACCGCCTGTCGACACATGCCATCGCTCGCAGTCGCGATGCCGCTGTCGTCCACGAATTCGGCAATCGGCTTGTTCCCCGCATCGAAGACGGTCAGGTTGCCCGGTGCAGCGTGGCGCGAATGAATCAGAACTCGCCCCTCGGTGCCCGAAACGCTGGCGATCCCCGAGCCGTAGGTCGAGAGGCTGGCGCTGGCAACGGCTTGCGGTCCCGCATCGTAGGACAGGACCGCCACCGCCTGATCTTCCACGCCCGTCTCGGCCAGCCGACCACAACAGGAGACACGGTCTGGACGCCCGAGCACCATGACGGCGAGCCAGATCGAATAGACGCCTACGTCGAGCAAACAGCCGCCGGCCAGTTCGGGCGCGAAGAGCCTGTGGGTCGGGTCGAAAGGCACCGACGTACCGAGGTCCGCCCCGACCATCGCGATCTCGCCCAGCTCGCCCGAAAGCAGCAACGCCTCCAGTACCCGGTTGCGCGGGTGAAACCGGGTGTGCATCGCCTCCATGGCGAACCGTCCGGCCGCGCGGGAGGCGTCTCGGATCTGCTCGCCTTCCGCGGCGCTCGACGCCAGCGGCTTCTCGACCAGCACATGCTTGCCGGCGCGCAGCGCCGCAACGGCCATCTCGCCGTGATGGCTGTGCGGCGAGGCGATGTAGACGATGTCGACCCCGGAGTTCGCCAGAAGTCCGGCGTAGTCGTCGTGCGCGGTGGGGATGCCGTGGGCATGCGCGAACGCTTTCGCACGCTCGGCTGACCGCGACGCCACCGCGACCACGGGCTGATCGGTGAACCGCTGCAACGCCTGGACGAATTGACCGGCGATGACGCCCGGCGCCTGAATCCCCCAACGCAGGGTCGGTCCTCCGGAAAGCTGCAGGGGATCCGGTTCGGAAAGCCGTCTCATGTTCGAGCATCATCCGCACTGGTCGTGGAGAAGCCCGAGTGCTCGATCCGCACGACCAGCAGGCGGCTGGCGTTCGAGGCCTTGATCCTGACGCATTCCGTTGCGGGAATGCCTAGCGCTGCGCCGCTCGCAAGATCGCTCTCGATCCGACCCCAACTCAACACTCCGGCCCCGTCGACGAGGTAGACGACGTGCTGCGCGGTGTCCGATTGAACGACGAAGGCCTCATCAGCAGCGATGTCTCGAAGCTCTACCGTGTAGCGATCATCCCCGAAGCCCGGGAACGTGGCCTTGCCGCCGGACAGCGTCCGGACCTCGGAGCCGGGCAACTTGGCGGGCGCGTCAGTAGGCGACATCATCGTGACTACCACGAACTCGATGGGCGCGGTCGCGACTTCGGGGTTCACCATCGAATGCCGCCCTCCCGCTGGGGTGTAGAGCGTCTGACCCGCATCGAGCATTCGTTCGGTCTCCTCGTGTTGGATATGGCCCTGCCCGCGCAGCACGACCCAGATCTCGGCATTGTCCGGATGCTCGTGCATTCCGATCAACGAACCGGGTGGCAGCGACGCGTAGTCCATGCCCGAGATCTGCCCATCGAGCATGCCCCCGTTGACCAGCCGCTTGTAATGCACCGGCCCGCTGCCTTCATGCATGCCGTAGATGTGAGCGAGCCCGGTGCTGTCATTGATGGCGAGCATGGTCGAACCTCCGTCGACGTGGCTGCTGGGGACCGGGAGCGTCTGCATGGGTCACAGGCCGATCTCCCGCAGGGCCGTGCGGCATCGCTCCGCGCTCAAGGCAGGGGTCGCCAACATCGTCTGGTCGGTTTCCGCGATTACCCAACCCTCGAAACCCGCCGTTTCCAACGCCGACACGATCCGCACGAAATCGATATCGCCGGACCCGATCTCGGTAAAGAGGCCTTGCGCCACGGCATGGTCGTACTCCCAGCCGTTCTCGTGGCAACGTCGGACGATGGACAGGTCCAGATCCTTGGCGTGCCAGGCCGTGATCCGCGCGGCGTGACGTTCGAAGAACGCTTCGACGTCCAGGCCCGCCCATCGAAGGTGGCCGGTGTCGGGGCCGAGGAAAACGAGATCCGGGTCGGTGTTCGTGATGAGCCAGTCGACCTCTGACGGGCTCTCGATCACGGTGCCTACGTGCGGGTGATAGGCGAGCCTTACTCCCTCCTTCGCGGCCAAGCATCCGGCCGCGTGCAGATTGCGCAGGAATCTTGCGCGCTCGTCAGGCTTCAGGCCGTCCTCGGGACCGACGCGCCCGGGGACCTCGCGGCGCAACCGCCCACTGGGCATTCGTGCATCGAACCCGCCTGCCGAGACGAGAAGCGTGTCCAGCCCCAGTTCCCGGCTGACGGCGGCAGCCCAAGCGATGAGGTCGATCTTGTCGCTCAGCCAGAAGTCGACCCACAGGTAGCCTGGCGCGGCGACGAGGCCGTGCTCCGCGAAGGACTTCGCAATCTCCCGAGCGGCCGACGCCGGCGCGAGGCCGACATCGGTGTCCCCCACGACCCAGGGCGCACCGGCATATCCGGCGGCAGCTATCTCGGCAAGCATCACGTAATCGTCGGCGCCGACGATCCGCCACATCGCACGCGCGCAGCCGACCGTCGAACGCCGCAGCGGAGCTCTCGCGGCGTCGGGCGCAGCGCTCATCAGGCTACCTCCCCGACCAGCAAGCGCGGCGACGGTCGCACGTCGGCCTCGATGCGAGCCGAGACTCGGCCCTCGCTATCGGGCGTGGTCATGGCGTGAATCGTCTCGACGACGTTGACGGCAATGCTGCCCGACGCAACGGGCTCACGATCTTCCCAGACGGCCAGTGCCAGATCCTCCGCGCCACAGCCGCGCCGGTTCGGCCCCCTTTCAGTCTCGTCAGCCCTGACCGACAGGTCGGTCCACTCAGTCGCGCCATGAGGGCGCAACCTGACCGCCGCCGCGAAGGTATCCGGGTTGGGCAGGCACAGCTCCCCCCGCGTGCCCAGAACCGTCAACAGCGGCACTTCCCGCACCGGGCGATTTCCATATCGCATCGTCAGCGTGGCGAGCGCGTCATCGTCGAACACGAGACTGCAATTGCTGTGGGCCACGGCATCCGCGCCGCGCTCGACAGGATCGTAGAGCTGGGCCGTGCCGCACAGTGCACGCACCGGACCGAACAGGTTGACCAGCGCTGTCAGGTAGTAGGGCGCCATGTTGAGGAACGGAATGCCGCCGGTCCGGTTGATCTCACGTGGCGGGATCGGTCGCAGCATCGTCGCGGAGGCCGTCAAGGGCACACCGATATCGCCTCGCTCGATGGCGGCACGCCCCGCTTGAAAACCGTCGCCGAGAATAGTGTCCGGAGCACAGGCGATCTTGAGGCCCAGCTCTGCTGCCAGGCGGACCAGCGAGGCCGAATCAGCCGTCTCCGTGGCGAGCGGCTTCTCGGAGTAGACGTGCTTGCCGGCGCGCAGGATCCGTTCGTTCGTGTCACGGTGGGCCGGGATCGGCGTCAGGTTGATGATCAGCTCGATGTCGTCGTCCGCCAGGATGTCCTCACCCTGGTAGACGCGCTTGACGCCGAAGCGCTTCGCCAGCGCGGAAGCGGCTGCGAAATCCAGATCGGCGACCGCCACCAGATCGAGCGTTTCGCTCGCCACGAGGTTCGGCAAGTATTGCGCGGACACGGACCCCGTTCCCAGGACTCCGACGTTCATTTTCTGACTGTGCACGTGCGACGAGTCCTCCTGGACCTGGCCCCCCAAGCGGCACAGGTTCGATATGTCGATCCGGGGAGCGAGGGAAGGTCCGGCGCGCATCACCGCGCCGGACGTGCAAGCGCGCCGGGTCAGTTCCCGCGTAGCTTCTCGGAGATCGCTTCCAGATCGCTCGCGACGTCCTCGGCCGTCGCCTGACCGATCAGAATCTCCTGCCAACCGGTCGCGACCCGATCGCGAAGCTCGACGTGAGTCAGGGTGTTGGGCTGCGTCTGCCCCATCATCGTGTCCAGCGCTTCGAATTGGCTCATCGCCAGCGGGGGCACTGACGAGCGGTCCAGCTCGACATCGGTGCGGCCCGTGTTGCGCGAGTAGCTCGACATCGTGCTCTGGAACTCGGGAGTACTCAGGAAAGCCAGGAACGCCTTGGCCAACTCAGGGTTGTCGGAATTGGCCGCGATCCCGATGCCGTCAATCGCCGCCAGCTGTAGCGTCGTGTCCTCGGCGGACATCGATGGGAGCAGGAACCAGCCTGCTTCGAAAGGCAGGTCCGCCGCCAGGATTGCCGAGACTTCCCAACTGCCGCTGACGTACATTCCAGCGGTCTCCGTAAAGAACAGGGTCTGCCCGATCTCGCGCGTCACCGTCTGCGCCGATTTACCGTAGATTCCGGCCTTGCCCCAGTCTGCGACGATGCGCTCCAGCGCCTCGACCGCACACGGATCGGTGTAGCGCGCCTGAGGCGTCGCCCCTTCCTGCCAAGCGGTCTCGATGCGCTGCATCCATTCAGTCCCGCAACTGGACGTCATCGCCTGCTGCACCAGCCACCCCGTCGATCTGAAGCCGCTGATCGGCATGGCAAGCGGCGTCTTTCCTGCATCGGCAAGAGCCTGGGTCATCTCCTTCAATTTCTCGTCGGACGCGATGCGTCCAGCGTCGGGGGCCTCGATACCCAGTTCCTCGAACATGTCCTTGTTGTAGTAGACCAGCCCGACCCAGTTGATCCCGGCATTCACGGCGAGACGCTCGCCATCGTCGGTTGAGTAGGACGAGACGAGAGCAGGCAGGTAGGCTTCCGCGAGGCCCTCTTTCTCCCAGACGTCGCTGATGTCCATCAGCACACCCGATTCCACGACGCCTTCCCAGATCCCGGCGACGCCAACCTGAAGCACGGTAATGTCGGGCGCGTTGTCGGTGGCGAGCGTTCGAGGCAGGCCCGGGAAGTAGTCGTTGCCTCCGCTGACAGGCTCGATGTTGATACTGGTGCCAGGGTTGTCTTCCATGAACTGGTCGGCCGCGTCGGCGAAGAAATCCCAGTCGGGATAGACCACCGCCGTGATCTCGCCGGATAGCTGTTGTGCGAAGGCGCCGCTGGCGCCGACTGAAAGCACGATTGCTGCAATCGTGGTGCGGGCCGCTACCCTTGGGGTTCGTCGCTGGTTCATTGAAACTCCTCTTGGCTGTTGGGTGTTGGGCGGCTTGCTTGGCCTTCGGGCCTTGCTCTGACGCGACTGGCTCGACTGGACGCTTCGCTCCGGAAACTCATGTCGGCCTCCCAAGCGTCTCCGGGCACGGCTCCGCATAGGGGGTGAAGTGATCGATCCAGTCCTGAGGGGGCAAGGCGCCCCACTGGTTGACAACCTTGTAGTTCGACAGGTTCTCGCCCGGATCGACCACGTTCACCGGTTGATCGTCATCGTCGATCACTTCCATCTCGGCGATGCACTCGGTCATGAAGCCCATGACATCGCGGTAGTAGATGAAGAGGTTGTCGCCCGGCCCATGTCGGCCGGGGCCCCAGACGATCCTGCGATCCTCGGTCGCCAGAGCGTCCG
>ENA-ORXU01003360-ORXU01003360.1-marine-metagenome-genome-assembly--contig:-NODE-3360-length-10038-cov-6.403273_pt1 | contig 10038 bp, 9 predicted proteins | sample MGYA00237869_ERZ511484 | MGnify/ENA metagenome assembly ERZ511484 | reverse complement strand
GTCAACGCCGATGCGGCCGGCTGGCTGGTGGCACGCACCACCGGCGCCTCCGTGGCCGACACCCTGGCCGAGCGCGTGTGGGGACCGATCGGTGCCGAGCGCGAAGCGTTCTACACCGTCGATTCGATCGGCACGCCGTTCGCGGGCGGCGGCTTCAACGCGGTGCTGCGCGACATGGCACGGCTGGGCCAGCTGATGCTGGACGACGGTCGTGTCGATGGCGAGCAGGTCATCCCGGAAGCCGCCGTGAAGACCATCAGCAGCGGCGGCGACCGGCAGGCCTTCGCCCGTTCGGATCACGACGAGCTGCAAGGCTGGAGCTATCGCTCGATGTGGTGGCACACCGGCAACGAACACGGCGCCTACGCGGCAAGGGGCGTGCACGGCCAGACCGTCTACGTCGATCCTGCCGCCGAGATGGTGATCGCCCGGTTCGCCTCCCACCCGGTGGCGGCGAACGCGGCGAACGATGCCACGTCGCTGCCGGCCTACCAGGCGGTGGCCGAACACCTGATGGCGCTGACCGACACCTCCACCGGTGGGCTCGTCGGCGAGGAGTGGATCGTCGAGGACATCGACAACCGTGGCGTCATCGACATCGCGGTCGCCTCGTTGGCGTTCGCGACCGATGGCCGGTTCTCGGGTTCGGGCACCTGCAACCGGCTGCTGGGCGGCTGGACGTCCGAGGCGGACACCGCCGCCTCGCAGGGCACCTTGTCGCTGGACAACGTGGGCGCGACCATGATGGCCTGTCCGCCGGCGATGATGGATCAGGAAGGCAAGCTGCTCGATGCGCTGAAACGGGTCGAGCGCTTTCGCATCGACGACACCGGCGCACTGCTGCTGCTCGGGCCGGACGATGCACCGCTGATCACGGCGCGACGTCGCTGATGGCTGCCAATCCGGCCAAGCCGGTCGCGCTGGGCGTGATCGTGCTGCTGGTGGCCCTGGTCACCGGCTACATCCTGCTCGATCGATACGCGCCCTCCTCCAACCGCGGCGTGGTGTCGGCCACGGTGGTGCAGATCGCGCCGCGCATCGGCGGCGAGGTCACCGAGGTTCATGTCGCTGACGATGCGGTGGTGGCCGAAGGTGATCCGCTGTTCACGATCGACCCTCGCCCGTTCGAGCTGGCCGTGCGTCAGGCCGAGGCGAGTCTGGCCAGCGCCGCACAGGGACAGGATGCGTCGGCCGCCTCGCTGGTCGCGGCGCAGAGCGAGGTCACGCGCGCCCGGGCCGGCCTGGACAAGGCGCGCGGCGATGCCTCGCGCACGGAACGGCTGGAGCAGCGCGGCGTGGTCGCGGTGGCGGACGGAGACGCGGCCCGTGCCGCGGTGGCCAATGCCGAGGCGCAGGTAGCGGGGGCCGAAGCGAACGTGGAGGCGGCACGTGCCTCGCTGGGCCCCGACGGTCAGGACAACCCGGCGATAGCCAACGCCCAGGCCCAGCTGGAACGGGCGCAGTTCGACCTGGCTTCCACACGGGTGGCGGCGCCGCACGCCGGCGTGGTCACCAACGTCACGCTGGCGGTCGGCCAGTTCGTCAATGCCGGCAGCCCGGCGATGACGTTCATCGATGCGGGAGCGGCCTGGATCACGGTGGACCTGCGCGAGAACCAGCTCGGCAACATCGTGCCGGGCGATCCGGCCAGCCTGCTGTTCGATGCCCTGCCCGGTCGCTTGTTCGATGCCCGCGTGCAGAGCATCGCCTGGGGCATCGCGCCCACCCGCAACGTGCAGGACGGGCTGGTCGCCAGTCAACCGGCGTCACGCTGGTTCGAGCCGGCACGCCGGATTCCGGTGCGCCTGGAGCTTGCCGGTGGCATGGACACCTGGCCGCGCGGTGTACCGGTGGGTGGCAAGGTCGGCGCGACCGTGTTCGCCGACGGGGGCGGCCATCCGGTGAGCTGGGTGGCCGGTGCGGTGCAGCGTGTGCGTTCGTGGCTGTCGATCGTGCACTGAGGGGAGCGTCGACATGTACGTTGCTCCGCGCCCACGCCTGGCCGACGATCCACTGTTCGGCGTGCGCATGGGCGCCGCCGGCGCGCTGGCCTTCCTGGGCGTCGCGCTGTTGAATCCGATGCTGCCACCGGTCATCGCCGCGCTGCCGGTCGGCCTGATCATCGCCCGGCGCATGGCGTTCGAGCCGATCAAGGCGCTGGCCGGCCCGATCGCGTTCGCCGTCGTGGTGTGGATCCTCGCCTTCCTGTGCGAATGGCTTCGACCGATGCCGCTGGTCTACGTATCGACCATGGGCCTCGTCTACTACGCAGGGTTCCGGATGATCCTGTCCAGCGGTGCGCCGGCCGGCATGCTGATCGTGGTGGCGACGGTGCTGATGTCGATCATGGGCATGGGCTCGATCGCCGCCCTGCACACCATGCGCGACGCCTTCACCGAGGCGGCCGTGGTGACACTGGTCATCATGCCGATCGTGTACCTGCTGTTTCCGGTGCGCACCGGCGAAGCGCTGGTGGAGACACCGGTGCCGAGCCGGGGACGGACCGGCACCGGCGCCGCGATCCGTGCCGGCGTGCTGCTGATGCTCAGCTTCTGGCTGTATTCCGTCATGCAGCCCGCCGACATGATGATGGCGGTGGTCGCGGCCATGGTGCTGGTCTTCCCGACCCGTCGGGCGGTGCAGTCCGAAGCGCTGCAGCGCAGCCGGGCGACCGTGTACGGCGGCGCGATCGCGCTCGCGGTGCTCGGACTGTTCACGCTGTCCCCGCACCTGCCGGTGCTGCTGCTGCTGATCTTCCTGGCCGGGCTGTACCTGGGCGATCGCATGATCGGCGGCCCGCAACCCTCGATGGTGTACCAGTACGCCTTCACGGTCGCGCTGGCGCTGATCGCCGGTGCGCTGTCGACACAGGATCCGGGCTACGCCACGTTCACTCGCATCGCGCTGACCCTGGCCGGCACCTTCATCGCCACGCTGCTGGTGGCCTTGCTGGATCGTCTGACCGGCTGGAACGACGAGGCGACCCTGACCTGACCCCGGTACGACCTTCGACACGGCCGGCTCGATCCAGAGCGTGGCCGGTCCGGTTTCACGAACGTTCACGCCGCTCTCGCTATCGTTACGCCCTACGAACCAGCGCAGAACGAGGCAACGAGACACATGACGACACGCAACGCCGCACGCAACGTCGCACGGAATGCCGGCCGCGACAGGGCTCGAGCACCGGCGGATCGACTGCGACAGTTCGAACCGGTGGTCTACGGGCTGGCCCTGACCGCCTTGATCGCCCTGCCTGCCGCCGCCCTCGCGCAGTACGCCGGTCCGTCCGACCAGCCACGCTACACCGGCATCACCGAGATCGTCGAACAGCCGGTCGACGATCGCGCGGTGGAGCTGGAGGGGCGCATCGTTCGACACCTGGAGGGTGAGAACTACCTGTTCAGCGACGGCGATGCCGAGATCCGGGTCGAGATCGACGACGAGGACCTGCCCACGACCCGGTTCGACGAGACGGCTCCGGTCCGGCTGTACGGCGAGGTCGACGCCGATCGCGGCGAGCAGCCGAGCGTGGAGGTGGATCGCATCGAGCTGGTCGATCGGTAAGACATCGGCAGGTGCCGGTGGCGAGCGTGCTACCTCCCGGTCGCCGGCGGTGCGGGGTATAGCGAGCGATGGTGCGCGGCGATGGCACCGGGCCCGCCCCACCAGACCCGTTCGTCGGCCCGTTCGAGGATGTGCCGCAACGCCCGCTGCAGATGAACCAGCCGGTGCGGGTAGCCCATGATGTACGGATGGATGGCGATGCCCATCACCAGCGGTCGCCGGTTGCATTCCTCGTGCATGAAATCGAAGGTGTCGGTAAGCATGCCGGCGAACGCCGGCGCTTCCAGCCCCCGGTTGACGATCTGCGGCACATCGTTCAGCTCCTGCGGATACGGTACCGCCAGCAGCGGGCCGGCATCGGTGCGCATCCACACCGGCTGGTCGTCGTGGCACCAGTCGAGCGTGTACTCGTAGCCTGCTTCCACCAGGCGCTCCGGGGTGTGCGGGGTCTGGGCGATCCACGGCCCCAGCCAGCCGAGCGGATGACGACCCTCGTGCTCCAGGAAGGTGGCGGTGGTGCGCTCGATGAGTTCGCGCTCCACCGCATCGCTCATCTCGTCCTGGCGCTCGGCATTGGTGCGGGCGTGGGCGACGACGGGGTCGCCACGCCCTCGAAAGGCCTCGATCAGTCCGGGCGCCTCGTCGTACAGCAGCGCGTTGGCCAGCACCGTGCATTCCAGGCCGAGCCGGTCCAGCATTTCCAGAAGTCGCCAGGCACCGACACGATTGCCGTGCTCGCGCCAGCCATGGTTCAGGATGTCCGGATCCCCGCCCCCGCCCAGTTGCGCACCGTACCCGTGGCCGAAGCCGAAGCACTCCAGGTTGAGCGCCAGGTAGATCGCCAGGCGCGAACCGCCCGGCCAGTCGTGCACCGGCCGGTCGACGATGGCGGAGTAGTCGAAACGACCGTGCGGGCGGGGCTGGACGAGCGACATGATCGAATGCGGCAGGCAGGGGGAGGCGTGCACGCTATCGCAGCGGTTCGTCCGGCACATCGAGGCTGCAGACTCTACCGGCGCCGTCGTCCGCCAGCGTCGTCCGTACCGGTACACCATCCGAACATTGCAGCAATGGCACCAATCGCGTGCGCCCGGGCATGTCATGTTTGCACCTTGCCAGCGCGCCACGTGGCGCGATGTCGTAGCGTGCATCCCCCGGCGCACGCGACGCCGCTTCCCGCGATCAGGACCGATGGATACGCTCGCCCTGCTGCCGCTCGCCGTGGCGACGCTGCTGTACGCCATCGTGTCGCGCCGCGCGTTCGGCACGCTGGTATCGGTACCGCTGGCTTTCCTGGTGCTGGGCCTGCTGCTGGGCGATCTGGGTCTCGGCCTGATCGAGCTGTCGGTGTCGGGTCAGGCGTTGAACGTGCTGGCCGAGGTCACGCTGGTGCTGACCCTGTTCGCCGACGCCTCGTCGATCGACGTGAAGCGGTTGCGCTCCCAGCACGCACTGCCGGTACGGTTGCTCGGGATCGGATTGCCGCTGACCATCGTCTTCGGGCTGGGTGCGGCATTGCTGTTGCTGCCGGGACTGTCGCTGCTCGAAGCCGCCCTGGTGGCGATCGTCCTGGCGCCGACCGATGCCGCGCTCGGCCAGGCCGTGGTGACGGATCGGGCGGTGCCCGAGCGCGTGCGGCGCGCGTTGAACGTCGAGTCCGGATTGAACGATGGACTGGTCTTTCCGGTCCTGCTGATCGTGGCCTCGGTGGTGATCGTGGAGACCGACACCGACACCGCCCGCTCGGTGGCCGGCTGGGTCGGGTTCGTGTTCGCGCAGATCGTGCTCGGACCGCTGGCAGGCCTGCTGGTCGGACGCATCGGCGGTGCGCTGATCGAACGGGCCATCGAACGCCACGAGGTGTCGGCAGGCTTTCTCAGGCTGTCGACCATCGCCCTGCCGCTGACCGCCTACGGCGCGGCCGAGCTGGTCAGCGGCAACGGCTTCCTGGCAGCCTTCGTGTGCGGGCTGACCGTGGGAGCGACCTCTCGCTCGCTGCGCGCCGGCATCGAGGACTTCGCCGAGGCCGAAGGCGAGCTGCTGACACTGTTCATCTTCTTCGCGCTCGGTGCGGTGCTGTTGCCGGCCACCGGGTCCCAGGTGCAATGGCAGCACGCGCTGTACGCCCTGCTGTCACTGACTCTGATCCGCATGGTGCCGGTGGCCCTGAGCCTGAAGGGTCTGGGCCTGGACCGGAGCACGATAGCGTTCATCGGCTGGTTCGGCCCGCGCGGGCTGGCCTCGGTGATCTACCTGCTGCTGCTCACCGACGAATACCGCATCGATGCCATCGACCAGATCGGTGCGGTGGTGCTGCTGACGGTGACGTTCAGCATCGTGCTGCACGGCCTGTCGGCCCATCCGCTCGCCTCGCGCTTCGGCAAGGCGCAGCGGTAGCGGGTCAGGAGGCGCCCGCGCGCTGCACCATGCCGAACAGGTCGCGAGGATCGTCCGGATCGGCGATCATGTCCAGATCCTGATACAGGCCGGTCGCCTGCAACTGGTCGCGCACGTAGCGCAGCGCCGAGAAGTCCTCGATGGCGAAGCCGACGCCGTCGAACAGGGTGATCTGCGCGGCGTCCTTGCGCCCGGGCGCGATGCCGTTGATCACCTGCCACATCTCGGTGACCGTGAAGTCGTCCGGCATCTGCTGGATCTCGCCTTCGATGCGGGTCTGTGGCGTGTATTCGACGAACACGTCGGAGCGGCTGATGATGTCGCGGTGCAGTTCGGTCTTGCCCGGGCAGTCGCCGCCGATCGCGTTGATGTGCACGCCCGAGCCCACCATGTTGTCGGTCAGGATGGTCGCGTACTGCTTGTCGGCGGTGCAGGTGGTGATGATCTGCGCATCCTCGCAAGCCTCTTCGGCCAATGCGCAGGGCTCCAGCACCAGACCGAGGCCCTGCAGGTTGCGCACGGTCTTGTCGGTGGCGGCGCTGTCCACATCGAACAGCCTCACCCGCTCGATGCCGCAGATCACGCGCATGGCCAGCGCCTGGAATTCGGATTGCGCGCCGTTGCCGATCAGTGCCAGCGTGCGTGCGCCCTCGGGTGCCAGGTGCTTCGCGACCATCGCCGAAGTGGCGGCGGTGCGTAGCGCGGTGAGCACCGTCATCTCCGACAGCAGGACCGGATAACCGGTGTCCACCGTTGCCAGCACGCCGAACGCGGTCACCGTCTGCAGGCCCTCCTTCGCGTTCTTCGGGTGCCCGTTGACGTACTTGAAGCCGTACACCTCGCCATCGGAGGTCGGCATCAGCTCGATCACGCCTTCCTTGGAATGGCTGGCCACGCGCGGCGTCTTGTCGAACAGGTCCCAGCGGCGAAAGTCCTCCTCGATGTAGTCGACCAGGCCCGCAAGCATCGGCTCGATGCCGATGTGGTGCACCAGCTTCATCATGTTGTCGACGCTGACGAAGGGCACGTAGGCCAGCGCGGAAGGGCTGTTGTCGCTCATCACGTTCTCTATCAGGAAAAGCTGCGGGTGGGTCGATCGAACACGCGGCGCCCGAGCAGCGATGCCGTCAGGTCGACCATCAGCGAGGCGGTGCGGCCCCGCTCGTCCAGGAACGGGTTCAGCTCGACCAGGTCGAGGGAGGTGACCCGGGCGCTGTCGTGCAGGATCTCCATCGCCAGGTGCGCCTCGCGGGCGGTGGCCCCGCCCGGCACGGTGGTGCCGACCGCCGGCGCGATGGCAGGCTCCAGGAAGTCGACATCGAGCGAGACGTGCAGCAGCCCGTCCGCCGCCTTGACCCGTTCGAGAAAGTGGCGCAGCGGTGCGGCGATGCCGGCCTCGTCGATGTCCCGCATGTCCACCGTCTGCATGTCGGTCGCCTGGATCGCGTCCCGCTCCTGCGCATCGACCGAACGCAGTCCGATCAGGCAGACGTTGCCGGTGGGCACCGATGCGGGAAATTCCGGAAAGCCCTCGAAGGTACCGCGGCCGGTGGCATAGCCCAGCGGGGTGCCGTGCAAGTTGCCCGAATCGGTGGTGGCCGGCGTGTGATAGTCCGGATGGGCATCGAGCCACAGCACGAACAGCGGCCGGCTCAGCGCCTCGGCATGGGCGGCCATCCCGCTCAGGGTACCGAGCGAGAGCGCGTGGTCACCGCCCATGAAGATCGGGAAGCCGTCGTCGGCGGCGACGCGGGCGGCGCTGGCCAGCGCGCGCGTCCAGGCGATGGTCTCGTTGAGCGCATGCAGCTTCAGGTCGTCGGCTTCCGGATCGAACGGGCCGGGGCTGACATTGCCGCGATCCTCCACCCGGTAGCCGAGCTCGGTGATCGTCCGGCCGATGCCGGCGGTCCGGTAGGCATCCGGCCCCATCAGGCAGCCCTTTCGCACCTTGCCGCTGTCCATCGGCGCACCGATCAGGATGCAACTTCGTTCGCTCATCGAGTCATTCTTCCTTTGGTCCGGGTCCGTTGCCGTGCTCATCGAGCGGGATCGGGCGTGGCCGTTGCGACCGTACCGGGATCGCGGCGTTCCAGGAGGGGAAGATAGGACGTTTCAAGCCAGCGGAACACCCGAGTAATGCACGCCAAGAGCGGAAAATGCAACCCTTCGTCACCCAGCACGTCACCCAGCACGCCACCCTGCTTGTCACCATGGCAGAGCTTGCAATCAGGGCGGGCCGTCGCACCGCCGTACGCGGCATTGCACTAGCCTGCGCCCGGGCACTCTTCGAATCCGCCGCCCGCATGGCAGACGGCCCTGCGGGCCGAGGATTCCGAACAATCATCAAACACGCACAAGGAGAACGGGAACATGGGACTCTGGGGACTGATCGCACTGCTCGTCGTCGTCTGGCTGATATCCGTCGTGCTGAAATTCACGCTCGGCGGGCTCATCCACATCCTGCTGCTGGTGGCGGTCGGCATCCTGGTCTACCGACTGGTGAAAGGCGTCGCCACATAGGCCGGCGCAGCGGCGGGCCATTGTCCCGTCGCGCGCGGCGCTACACTTGCAAGGCCACGCAACTTCGATCCCCGCCGGCATGGCTGCACAACCCAACATCACGATTTCCTCACGCGACGCCTCCCGTCTGGAGCGGCTTCTGGAGTCCCCGGCGGGCAGGGTGTTTCCTGGTCGGGCGGCATTGCAGATCGAACTGGATCGAGCCGATATCGTCGAACCGGAAGCCGTGCCGCCCACCTTGGTCACGATGAACTCCACGGTGCACTTCAGCATATCCGGCGGACAGGCCGAGGGGTTTCGGCTGACGCTGGTGTACCCGAAGGATGTCACCACCGACGGCAGCACCATCTCGGTGCTGGCACCGGTGGGCAGTGCCTTGCTCGGCTTGTCACAGGGTGATCGCATGGAATGGCCGAAGCCGGGTGGCGGCACCTTCGATGTGTGTATCGAAGGTATCGATTATCAGCCGGAGAGTGCGGGCGACCTGCACCGCTGAGAAGACCGAGCGGGACACCCATGATCGATGCACGACGCCAGCCGACCCCTTGTTGCGAAACGGTACGGCGACGCGTGAAGGCATGTCCTGCCGGCAGACTCCGCATCGCTTGCGGAACGGTGACGGGACAAGAAGGTCCTCGTCACCGGCGACACCGTGCAGCTGAGCGGCTTCGTGGACAGCCAGTCCGACAAGGACTTCGCCGGACAGCTCACGGCGGGCGTGGACGGTGCGCCGCTCCATCGTCCTCGGACGCGACAGCTGAATGATCCCCTCGACCTGTGCCGCCACAGGATGTCGGCGGTACCGGTCTTCAAGCTTCGAGGATCATCTGCCGGGACGAAGACTCACGGCTGACGAACGCCTCGATCAGACGTCGTGAACGGGAGGGCGCGGCTCGAACGTCGCATCCGGACAGGTCCGGATTTGCACGTTCGTCACACCGGTGGTTGATGTTTGCCAAGATGGCTGCCCGGACTGTCGCGAACCGGGACGGACGAACGAATGTCGGACCCATCGCGACCCGCGCTCTCGGTCCCCTACCCACCGGTGGCCTATCGACCCGGACAGGAACATCTCCCATGATCCGTACCCTTCTCTCTCTCATCATCCTGCTGCTTGGGCTTGCGCTACTCGGCGGGGGGGTCTGGCTGGTCTCGTTGGGCGGTGCATGGGGCTACCTGCCGCTGGGTGCCCTGCTGGCGACCTCGGGCGCACTGCTGCTCGCACGCCGCCGCCTCGGATTGCTGTTCTACGCGCTCGCCATCCTGTTCCAGCTCGTCTGGGGATGGCTGGAGGTCGGTTTCGACTGGTGGGCGCTGGCACCACGCGATGGATTGATCTTCGCGCTCGGCCTGGCGCTGCTGTTGCCACCGGTGATGCGCTCGTTGCACGATGGCAAGCCCCTCGCCGGAACCGATTCCGGGTCCGATACCGGGGCGCGAGCCCGGAGCGCATCGGGCTCGCCCCACCGGCTCGCCCTCATCGGCTCGCTCGGCGTGGCCACGGTGGTGGCCATCATCGCACTGCTGTCCGACCCGCACGGTATCGACAATCGCTTC
>ENA-ORXU01003359-ORXU01003359.1-marine-metagenome-genome-assembly--contig:-NODE-3359-length-10039-cov-2.658402_pt1 | contig 10039 bp, 9 predicted proteins | sample MGYA00237869_ERZ511484 | MGnify/ENA metagenome assembly ERZ511484 | reverse complement strand
GGTCGCCATGAAGCGACCGGGAGAGCGGAGGGTGAGTCCGCGCTCCGACGAGGTGGTGGCCATCGCCACCGACCAGCCGGCGTCCACCTCGCCGAGCACCATCTCGGGCCCGATCTCGGCGTTGTCGAAGAAGACCTCGGCGAAGCCTTCGTCGCCGTCGAGGCGTCCGAATCCGCGGACCGTGATCCCCGTTGAGTCGAGCGGGACCATGAAGTAGGTGAGTCCCCGGTGCCGTTCCGATTCGGGGTCGGTGCGGAACATCCCGAACAGGTGGGTGCAGAAGGCGCCTCGGGTGGTCCATGTCTTCTGGCCTTCGAGCCGGAACACGCCGCCCGCCTCGTCCCAGGTGGCCTTGGAGGTGAGCGAGGCGAGGTCGCTGCCCGCGTTGGGCTCCGACCATCCCTGACACCAGAGGTCCTCGGCTGCGGCCATCCGTGGCAGATAGTGGTCCTTCTGCTCCTGGGTGCCGTACTCGAACAGGGTCGGGGCGAGGAGGAAGATGCCGTTCTGGGTGACGCGCTGGGGGGCGCCCACCCGGTAGTACTCCTCCTCGAAGATCAACCACTGCCACAGATCGGCTTCGCGACCCCCGTACTCCGACGGCCAGGACACCACCGCATAGCGGGCCTCGAACAGGGCCCGTTCCCACTCGAGGTGCCGGGCGAAACCCTCCTCGGTGTCGCCCGAACCAATCGCGTCGGGGCCCTCGTGGGGAGGCGCATTGGCCTCCAGCCACTCGCGACACTCGGCTCGGAAGGCCTCGTCGTCCTCGGTCCATGCGAGATCCATCAGGCGTTCCTTCCCGGTGTGGAGTTTCCGGTCACGGGCTCGCCGGTCGTGTGCTGTCCGGACGGTCCCAGTCGAGCCAGCGCCCCCTCGGCCTCGTCGACGATCTGGGCGATCAGTTCGGCCACTGTGGGGATGCGGTCCACCACTCCGGCGACCTGACCGGTGGGCAGGATCCCGGCCTCCAGGCGACCGTCGACCATGGTCGCCTTCGTCATCATGGGCGCATTGGCTGCGAGCGCCACCTGGGCCCAGGTGAGGTCCTGGTCCTTGCGCATCTGGACTCCCGATCGCACCAGCTCGGGGATCGAGGTGCCCGAGGCCCGAGCGAACTCGAGCGCATTCCATGCAGCACGAGGAAAGGCAGTGGCACCGCCGGCTCGTTCGAGGGCGTCGATCATCTGGGTCCGGATGACCCGTTGGGGTGCGCCGTCGATCGCTGAGGTCACCACGGTGTGGTCCGGTGCGGCCTTCAGGTACTCGGCCTTGACGTGATCGGGCACCTGGCTCTCGGTGGTGAGCAGGAAGCGGGTTCCCATGGCGATGCCGTCGGCCCCGTAGGCCATGGCAGCGACCAGACCTGCACCCGAGTGGAACCCTCCGGCGGCGAGCACGGGGATCCTGTCGCCGACCGCCTCGATCACCTGGGGCAGGAGGAGGGTGGTCGCGATGGGACCGGTGTGGCCTCCGCCCTCGTTGCCTTGGGCGATGACGGCGCCGACTCCCAGATCGGCCATCTTCTCGGCGTGGCGTTGCTTGCCGATGGTGGGCATGGTCACGATCCCCTCGGCCGACAGGCGCTCCACCTGCTTGGCCTTGGGGGCTCCCACGAAGCTCGCCACCTTGACGCCGGACTCGATGAGAAGGTCGATCCGGGCATCGACGTCGGGTGCGTTGGGGAGCAGATTCACCCCGAAGGGGTTGGTGGTCCGAGCCGCCACCTTGGTGATCGCGGCCGAGAGTTCGGGGAGGGTCATGGTGGCCGACGCCAACAGTCCGAGACCGCCTGCTTCGGAGGTGGCTGCGGTGAGACGGGCGCCCGACACCCAACCCATACCTGTCTGCACGATCGGCAACCGGACCCCGAACAGGTCACACGCACGGGTGTGGAGTGCTGGGTTGGCGGTCACGATGGCTCGGGCACTTCGCGGTGGCGCAGACCGCCGGGATCGAGCCGATCCAGCAGCTCGAGTTCGTCAGCCGTCGGGAGGCGGGTGGTCTCTGTGTCGGGCTCGAGCACCAACTCGAAACCGGTTGCCGCTCGGGCCTCGTCGGGTGTCACGCCGGGGTGGACAGAACGGAGCCGAGCCCGGTGGTCGGGGGTCTCGAAGTCGATCACGCAGAGGTTGGTGACCACCCGTCGGATCTCGTGGAAGCGAGACGCGGCCTCGCCCAGCTGGGCAGCTCTGTCCCAGCCGACGCCGGTCACCACCGAGACCCGCTCCACCACCGACTTGGGCGAGTGGTTGGGCACCCAGTACGAGGTGGTGTGGTTGATGGTGTTGCCCGGCGCCCCACGGAAGCCGAGCAGCTGGGCCTTGGGCTGGGACCACTCACCGATGCAGGCGATGTTCTGGTTGCCGTACTGGTCGACCTGGGTGGCTCCCATCATCACGTGACGCTTGCCGTTCCACAGGCAGGTGAACATCTGGGGGTAGGGGTTCCACGCCTCGACGAGGCGAGCCTCCTCGGGGTCGGCCCCGACCGGAAACGCAACGGCGGAGAACGAGGCGGTGCCGTCGGTGAGCACGAGGTCGGGTTCGAAGCTGGCCTTGGCCAAGCGGCCCCCGATCAACGGGGTGGTGCCGATGGGGTTGCACAGCCGTTCACCGTCGCCCCTGAAGGTCTCGGCGATGGCGACCGCACAGATGTCGGCTCGAGTGGGGTTCATGAGGGACTCCCCGGGTTGGCGGCGGTCTGGTACTCGGCTTCGTCCACATCGAGGTACTTGGCCCGGAAGGCGTCCCAGGCGTCGGGATCCTTGGCGGTGGCCGCGTACTCGGCTTGGAAGGCCTCGTCTCGGCCGTAGTCGGGAGGGCACTCGGTGAAGTGGGCGCCGCCAGGTGTCTCGCACACGCCGCTCGTCATCAGGCGACTGATGCGTTGGGTGTGGAAGGTTCCGTGGCTCGCGAAGTCCTCGGTCTCGACGAGTTGCTCGCAGGTCATGAAGCAACGATCGGCCGCCTGGGCCATCCAGTCGTCCATGTAGAGGTCTTCGTTCAGGAACTGACCGTTGCCGCCCTGATCGGCCCGATGCATGTGGATCAGTGCCACGTCGGGGTTGAGCGCAGGCACCGCCAGCAGCTCCTCGGGTGCGCCGTCGGGGCCGTCGTAGGGGCTGGTCACCGTCGAGAGATGTCCCATCACCTCCGGCACATCGGAACCGAGCCCGGCCCGCGTCGGGAGGAAGGGAACGCGCCAGGTCCCGGCCATCAAGGCCAGCATCAGCATGCCTTCGTCGTACTCCCACGCCTCGATGGTCCCCTGCTGACGAGCCGCCCGGTAGTGAGGTTCGAGGGGGATCGAGTCGAGCGACACGAAGCCCGACACGACTTTGGACGCGACGCCTGCCCGGCACAGGAGACCCACGTCGGGTCCGCCGTAGCTCACGATGGTGAGATCCTTGCGGCCACTGCGGACCAAAGCTCGGATCACCGCCATGGGTTTGCGTCGAGAACCCCAGCCGCCGATGGCGACGGTCATCCCGTCGGAGATCTCGGCGACGATCTCACTGATGGTCATCCGCTTGTCGGGCACCAGCCCTCCCAGGGCATCCACAGGCCAAGATCTGACGCCTCGTCAGATCAGCACCGGACGGTATCGGATCCGGTGCCCTCCCATCATCTGGAGCCGATCATCGGGCGAGGCTCCGGCCTCAGCGGGAGAACTTGGCGTCGCTCTTGTCGACGAAGGCGTCTCGGGCCTCGTCGGAGACCCCGGTGAGGTTCAGCTCGAAGGTGAAGCCCTGTTCGAAGCGGTAGCTGCGCTTGACGTCGACCGGATCGATGCCGTTGAGACTCGCCTTGGCGGCCCTGATCACCGTCCGACTCTTGGCGCAGATCGAACCCGCGATCTCGAAAGCAGCACCGGTGAGTTCCTCGGTCGGGACCACTCGCGACACCGATCCCCACGAGGCGAGCAGTGCCACATCGATCGGAGCTGCGGTGTAGACCATCTCGCGCATCCGATGCTGGGGAACCAGTCGCGCCAGGTGGGTCGCAGCGCCGAGGGCGCCCTGGTTCACCTCGGGAAGGATGAAGCTGGTGCCTTCCGCTGCGACGATGATGTCGCTGTTGCCGGCGAGGCCGATCCCGCCTCCGATCACGAAGTCGTGCACGGCGCAGATCACGGGTACCTCGCAGTCGTAGACTGCGGCGAAGGCGTCGTAGCACCCCTTGTTGGCTCCGATCAGGGCATCGAACCCTTCGGTGTTCTGCATCTCCTTGATGTCGACGCCGGCGTTGAAGCCCTTGCCCTCTGCTCTGAGGATGACGGCGCCGACTTCGGGGTTCTGCCCCGCCTCGGCCACCTGGGCGGCCAGGTCGAACCAGCCGGCCACCGTCAAGGCATTGACGGGCCGATTCGCCATCACGATCTCGGCGACGTGGGCGCCTTCGGTGTCGGTGTGGATGGTCGTGGTGATTCCCATCAGCCCTCCTCGGGGTGCTCGGCCTCGATGCAAGCTGCGAGGTCGATGAGTTGGTCTCGGTCGGCTCGCGCCATGAGCCTGCGCAGAACGGGGGCGGCCAGCCCAGCGGGGCCGGAGGCCCAACACGAGGCGACGAGATCGACCTTGGTCCGGGTCGGCCCTTCCGCCGCGCAGCGATAGCGGTAGTCCGCCATCACGGGCCCTTGTCGGGTCCGCAGGGTCACCACGTGGGCGTCGGGGTCGAACTCGACGATCTCGCTCGACCGGACCTTGCCCCTGTTGTGGGATTCGATCGATGCGCCCAGCCGGCAAGGGCCGTCGATAGCGATCTCGTCGACCGAGTCGATCCAGTCGCCTGCTCGCTCGAAGTCGATCAGTCGAGTCCACACGACGTCGACCGGCCGATCGATGCTCGTACTGACCTCGAACGCGACCGACACAGCAAGCTCCTCCGGGAGACGAGCCCCGATCGTAGGTTGAGGAGGGCTCGGCGCGGGCGGACGCCGCTCCATCGGGAATGAGCTGCGTTCGATGTCCGCCGTCGGTCCCATCTCGGGGCAAGCTGTGACGACCTGATCCCGATGGGGTAGGGACAACACCGAGCAAGGCCAGCTGAGCACGGCGTGGCCGCTTCCCGAGAGACGAGCCGCCACATGTCACCTGGAACAGAGTTGGATCACGAGGGCCGCTGTGTGGTCGTCACCGGTGGAACCAAGGGGATCGGGAGGGTCATCGCCGAGCGCTATCTCCTCCAGGGTGCAGAAGTGGTGGTGTGCTCACGGACCGAGCCCGACACCCTGCCGTCTGCCGGAGGTGCGACGGCGCACTTCGTCGCGTGCAACGTGCGCGAACCCGACGACGTGGCGGCGGTGGTCGCCGCAGCGACCGAACGTCATGGCCGCCTGGACGTGCTGGTGAACAACGCCGGAGGTGCCCCGATGGTGGCCGCATCCGACGCATCCCCGCGCTTCTCCGCCTCGATCATCGACCTCAACCTGACCGCACCACTCGTCTTCGCCACCGCAGCCAACGCCGTGATGCACGAGCAGGAGGAGGGAGGCACCATCATCAACATCGCGTCGGTATCCGGAACGCGGCCCTCTCCCGGAACAGCGGCCTATGGAGCGGCCAAGGCGGGACTGCTCAACCTGACCACCTCGCTCGCGGTCGAGTGGGCGCCCAAGGTCAGGGTCAACGCCATCGTCGCCGGCCTGATCCGCACCGAGCAGGCACACCTCCACTACGGCGACGAAGAGGGAGTGGCTGCCGTGGCCGACACCATCCCGCTCGGTCGGCTCGGGACTCCCACCGACATCGCCCACGCCTGCATTTTCTTGTCGAGCCCGATGTCGTCGTATGTGAGCGGGGCTGCGCTCACCCTCCACGGCGGGGGCGAGAAGCCCGCCTTCCTCGGCGCCGCCAACGCCGAGAACGCCGAGAACGCCGACTGAGGCGCCAGCGAAGTAGCCTCGCCAGCCGGTAATCTGACGACTCGTCAGATCGACACGAAAAGGCTTGGAGTTGCCATGGCGTCCACCGGCTCGACCCGTGAGCGGATCCCTGCCATCGAGGGCTACTTCACCCTCGACGAGGATGCGCCGCGTCTCATCGGAACCCGCTGCGAATCCAGCGGCACCTACTTCTTCCCACCCGAGCACACGGCCTCGCGCGCTCCCGGGCACGACGGCCCCTTGGTGGAGGTGGAACTCAGCCGGACCGGAAAGGTCTGGTCGTACACCAGCGCCAGCTATCAACCGCCCGAACCCTTCATCACCCCGACCGAGGAGTTCGAGCCCTTCACGATCGCCGCGGTGCACCTCGAAGCCGAGCAGATCACCGTGCTCGGTCAGTGCGTGAGCGGGGTGACCCCCGACGACCTCCAGGTTGGCGACGAGATGGAACTGGTGCTCGACGTTCTCTACTCCGACGACGAGGCCGACCATCTGATCTGGAAGTGGAAGCCGATCGAGACCAGCCAGGAGGCACAGCGATGAGCGACCGTGAAGTGGCCATCATCGGCTCGGGGATGCATCCCTGGGGCAAGTGGGGACGCAACTTCGTCGAGTACGGGGTACACGCCATCAACGAGGCACTGGAGGACTCGGGCGTTCCCTGGACCGACGTCGGTTTCGTCGCCGGCGCCGGCACGGTACGCAACGGCTACCCGGGCTACGTGCCGGGAGCGACCTTCGCCCAGGCCATGGGCTGGACGGGCGTACCCATCTCGAGTTCCTACGCAGCCTGCGCATCGGGGGCCCAGGCGATCCAGTCCGCCCGGGTGCAGATCCTCGCCGGATTCTGTGACGTGGCCTTGGTGGTCGGCGCAGACACCACCCCCAAGGGCTTCCTCGCACCCCAGAAGGGAGAACGCGCAACCGACCCGGACTGGTTGCGCTTCCGTCTCCTCGGGGCGACCAACCCCACCTACTTCGGGCTCTACGCCAGACGGCGCATGGATCTCTATGGGGCGACCGAGGAGGACTTCGCCCACGTCAAGGTCAAGAACGCTGCCATGGGAGCGCTCAACGAGAAGGCCCGCTACCGCAAGGCCTACGGAATCGACGACGTCATGGCCTCACCCATGGTCGCCGACCCACTGCGCCTGCTCGAGATCTGTGCCACATCCGACGGTGGCGCCGCCCTCGTGGTGTGCAGCCTCGAGTATGCCGAGCGCCTCGGGGTGAAGAACCCGGTCAAGGTCGCTGGTGTGTCGACGGTGACGCCGACCTTCCCGAACACCATCATCGAGATGCCCAACATGTCGACAGACTCCTCGGCCGGCATCGCTCCGCCCGCCGCCGGGTTCAAGGACTCGATCGCCCTCGCCGCCTACGAAGAATCCGGCCTCGGGCCCGACGATCTGGACCTGGCCGAGGTGTACGACCTCAGCTCGGCGCTCGAACTCGATTGGTACGAGCATCTGGGTCTGTGCGCCGAAGGTGAGGCTGAAGGCCTGCTCCGCGATGGTGCCACCACCCTCGGGGGCCGCATCCCGGTGAACGTCTCGGGCGGTCTCGGCGCATTCGGCGAAGCGGTGCCCGCCCAGGCGATCGCCCAGGTGTGCGAGCTCGTGGCCCAGCTCAGAGGGCGAGCCGGCGACCGACAGGTCGAGGGCGCCGGCGTCGGCATCACCATCAACCAGGGCCTGTTCGGCCACGGCTCGTCGGTGATCTGCCGCCGCTGAACCCTCGGGGGCAGATCACAGGTCGAAGAATCGACCCGCGCCGTCGCATCGAGCCGAGCACCTGAGTCACTCGACCCCACTTGGCGCTACGCGTTGCGCCGACCTTCACAACGCTGCGTCGGTGTGCCACGCTGCGTAGCCAGAGGCTTGGCCGGGCGCCCTGTGGGTGCTCGGTGGCCTCCCGGTCAGCGAGGAGGGTTCAGCGTGACACTGCAACGACGGCACATCGCTCTGGTGTGGCTCCTCGGCTTCGCCTTCCTCCTCGGTCTGAGCGTCGCCTTGGTGGTTCCCAACGTGGAAAAGGACCTCGTGGACGACGTGCGTGAGCGTCTCCAGGATGGTCGTGTGCCCGCCGACATCCTCGTGGTCGGGCGAGACGTGCACATCACCGTCGACGATCAGATCGGCGAGATTCGAGCCATCGAGGCGCTCGCCGAACTCGACCGGGCCCATCACGTGACCATCGAGGTCGCAGCCACCGCTGAGGAAAACGAATGACGGATCGCTCCCCTTCCTACGAGATCCCCTGGTGGCTGCTCGGCGAGATGAGCTACCTGCTCGTCGCAGCCAGCCTCCTCGGCGTGTTGATCGGGCGCCTCTTGTGGGGACGCCGATCGAAGCGAGATGCCGAGCAGCGAGACGAAGAGCAGCAACGTTCGACGGTGGGCAAGACCACGATCCGTTCCAGCGGGGGCGCCACGATCGTCCCGACCCTGACCACCAAGCCGACCAAGCCCCGGTCGAACCGAGACGACGGCGTCGACAGCCTGCTGGACTCGACCACCGCCCTGTTCGGCGAAGCGTCGAGCGGTGCGGCCCTCACCGACGCTCCCCTGCGGCCTCCACCACCGGCCGACACTGCGGGTGGCACCTCGGATCGCGAGATGGTCACCGAACTGCTCGAGCAGCGCAGCACGTTGGCAAAGCGGATCGAGAAGCTCGGCGCTCGCAACGACGACCTGAGCGCTGAACTCAGGGTGAGCGAAGATCGTCGCAACGAACTCGACACCCAACTGACCAGCACCCTGGCCCAATTGGCCGACCGGACCGGCGACCAGCCGCTCAGCGACTCCCCCGCCGCCGACGTGGTGCCCCTCCTCGGCAAGCTCGACAAGATCAGCGAAGACCGAGACGCCCTCGATGCCAAGGTCGAGCGCCTCGAATCCGAGCGCACGTCACTCCAGCAGGAACTCGAACACGTCAAGCGGGAGCGATCCGAGCTCGCCACCCAGCTCGAGGTCGCCTTGGCCGAGCAGGATCGTCTCATCGACGCGCTCCAACAGGCGGAGTTCGATCGTGACGACGCAATGGCAGTGGCCGAAGCTGCCGCCATGGCCTTGACCGAGGCCGAGGAACGCCAGTCCGAGCTCGCCACCGTCCAGGCCGAACTGATGGCCACGGGCGACGTCGCGGTGGCCGAACGCACCCGGCTCCAAGCCGAACTCGACGAGGCACGCCAATCGGCCCGCACGGCACGAGACGCCCTCGAAGCGGCGGAAGCCGCCCGTGGCGCAGCCGAGGCAGACCTCGACAGCCAGCGCACCGCATCCTTGGCCGCTCAGCGTGATTCCGACGACCTCATCGAAGAACTCAGAGCCGCCGTGAGCGAGGCCGAGATCGGCCGTTCCAACGCCGAGCTCGAAGCCGAGACCTCCGAGAAGAACACAGCAGCGGCGACCGCCGCGCTCGTGAGCGCCCGCCGCCAACTCGACGAGTTGGGCGAGACCCAGCATGCGACCGAACGAGCGCTCGAGGTTGCAACCACCCAGCGAGGGGCGATCGCCAACCAGCTCGAGAGCGCAACCTCGGCACGAGACGAGCTCCAACGCGAGCTCGAACGGGCCCACCAGTCCCGCCAGTCGCTGGAGCGCAAGCTCGCTCGCACCCTCGAAGCCGGTGAGCGCCTCGAGAAGAGGGGCGACGACATGCAGACTCGCGCCGACGAGCGCCAGGTGGAGGCCACCCGCCTGACCGCAGAACTGGCCACCGCGACCGAGCGTGCCGAGCATCTCACCCGCCGGCTGGCCGAGTCCGAATCGGTACTCAACACCCGTCACGGTGAACTGGTCGTGGCCGCCCGACGGATCGAGCAGCTCGAAAAGCAGGTCGGTCTCGCCTCGACCACCTACCAGGCGACCGAGGACCGGGTCGACAAGCTCCTCAGCGAGCGTCAGTCCATGCACCGAGCGATGGCCGCATCCCGTCTCGAGATCAGCCAGTTGGACCGACACCTCGTCACCCTGGCGGACGAGCGTGACCGCCTCAAGGCAGAGGTACGACGCCTCACCAGCACCAAGGACCGCAGCCCCGTCCTCGTGGCAGCCGGGTCGGCTCAGCTCGACAACGACCAAACCGAGCGCACCAGTTCGGGCCTCGCGGTCCGGTCGGCGGGCGCTCCGTCGGTTGGCGCCGCCGGTGAG
>ENA-ORXU01003357-ORXU01003357.1-marine-metagenome-genome-assembly--contig:-NODE-3357-length-10047-cov-4.357472_pt1 | contig 10047 bp, 10 predicted proteins | sample MGYA00237869_ERZ511484 | MGnify/ENA metagenome assembly ERZ511484 | reverse complement strand
ACCGACCTTAACAATGATGGCAAGGTCGCCACACCCACAGAGATCCTGTGGGAAGGACAGTACTATCCATATGGCCTGGCCCATAAAGGAGCATGGATGGATACACCTGACAAAGACCTCAATTATAAATATAACAGCATAGAACTGGCCGATGACTTCGGATTAAATGTTAACTTAGCAACGTTCAGAACGCTGGACCCAGCTACTGGTAGATGGTGGCAGGTTGATCCTAAAGCAGAAAGCCTATACTCGATGTCGCCATACCAAGCAATGGCAAATAATCCTATCAGATTTAATGATCCAGAAGGTGATTTTATTCCAGCTGCAGTATTAGGAGCAGGAATTGGATTGGTTAGTAATGGGTTAAGTAATGTTGCTAATGGACAAGGATTTTTCGATGGAGCAGGTAAAGCGGCATTATTTGGAGCTATTGGTGGTGCAGCAAGCTTTGGCATAGGAAATGTGACAAGTGCATTAAGTCAAACTGGAGCTAATCTAACTTCCATGGGAGTTCAGAATTCTTTAGGAGCAATTTCAAGTGCTGTCAATATTGGTTCTCATGCTGCTTTAGGTGGTCTATCCTCACTGGCAAATGGTGGTAATTTTGGAAGCGGTGCACTGAGTGGCGGATTATCAGCTGGCATAGGTTTGGCTAGTGGTGGATCAGTAATTGGGGGTGCATTGGGTGGAGGAGTTGGATCTGTTCTTGGAGGTGGTGATTTCATTCAGGGGGTTGGACAAGGATTAATAACTGGAGGTCTCAATCATGCTGCTCACAGCGGCTTTTTTGGTGATAATTTAGCAGCGTCTCTGATAACAGGTAAAACAAGACATTTATTCGGACCCGATGCCGTAACCTTAACAGGTGGTTATAGCATGGGCGCAGGTTTCGCAACTGATGCAGAAATTGGAGGTGTTTTAGCCTTAAGGGGATCTGACGCTGGTCAAATAGCACCAATATTTGATGCTGCTGTTGGTGCAGGTCTCGATTTTTCTTTATCACTTAAACATTCTAAATTTTATTACTCAGGAAGAGCATCAGACTTTAAGCTGTCATTTCTAGGTGGAGTTCGATATGAAGCAAATCTTTCAGCAAATTTTGCGGTTAAGTTTAATCGTTCTGCATCATATGGATCTATCAACGTAGGAGGAACAAATCAATTTGTTCTTGGATTGGGTCGCTCTATCGGAGTAAGTGCAATACCGTTGCCAGTGCAAGGTAGTTTAACAAAAGGAGTAACAATAGTTAGGCCTAGATAACACGAATTTGTATTTTTAGTGATATGCAACGAAACTTATTAATACTGCTATTTTTTATGTCCTCTTGCTGGATTAAAAGAGATGATACAAAGTTATTAATTCCAGAAGTAAGTTATTCTGACGGATCAGCTGTTGTTATTGATACTCTCGTTGTAAATAATATTTCTAATGAAAGAGGAATGGTTACTGTCAATAATAAAGTGATATTTCTTGATGGATTTTTAAAATTAGTTGATTCTGGAAAAACTTATCCTTCATTTCTCACAAGTCTTTCGAAAAATGATACAGTTTATATTAATATGACAAATAATCAGGTTAAAATTCATAAAGGTGAGATGAAGTTAACTTATAGAATAAAACTCGAAAGCGATTATAGTTGGTGGGATGATTGGTGGTAATAATTTTCTTGTTTAAATAATGTAAGCAGCTTTAGCTTGCTGATCACGAAGAAAAGCATCGAGGAGGGCAAATACATGTTTTTTGTCCTCCTCTTTTAGTTTTTGAATAAGCTGAATTCTCTTTACTGTAGGTTTGTCAAATGTTGCAGTTGCAGTATCATCTACAAGAGAATCAAGAGTTACTTCAAAAGCATCAGCAATTTTCTTTGCAGTCTCTACAGATGGTAAAGCTTCATTTCTTTCATATTTACCAATAGCTTCCCGAGAAGCAGAAATATTCTTAGCCAGTTCAGTCTGCGACCAGCCTTTGTTTTTCCTTAACTGTACTATTCTGTCACCGATTTTAATCATGAATAAACCTATTTATGTATGATAATGCCTTGTTAGTGCAAATTTACGGTAAAAAAGTGCGTAATAAAAGATGATAGTACTTGCATGAATTGGGATGATGTTATAGATTTGTGTCTAATCGTACACAACGAAAAAAAATCAAACTTTTTTCATGGAAATACAAGACATCAAAACTCAGCTATCAATTACGGTAGTCTTAGTACATTATTACCTGACTACAGATCGGAGTGATCGCCTCTGCTGCCCATGGCACAATGATAAAACACCAAGCCTACAGATCTATCCTAAGACAAATACCTGGACATGCTTCTCAAGTAGTTGTAATGCAGGTAGTGGAGATCAAATCGACTTCATCATGAAAATGGAAAATTGCACAAAACATGAAGCCATCATGAAAGCCAAAGACTTAATTGGAAGAGAGATTATCAATAAGAAAACAAATAGCCTAAAAACAGATTATAACCAGTTGTTCTCCCAATTTAAACGAAACATTAAGAGCGAAAAAGTAAAGCAATATTTAGACAGCAGAAATCTAAACCACAAACAAATAGAAATCGGCTACAATGCGAACACTTGGAGTTATCTGAAACATTGTATCATTTTTCCTTTGCGAAATCCAACAAATGAAATCGTGAGCTTCTACGGTAGAAGCATCTATGATAAAGAAAATGCCAAACACTTTTACCTAAAGAACAGATCAGGACTCTATCCAAGCTATCCGAAGGAAGAAACCAAAACATTGATTTTGACGGAAGCCATCGTAGATGCAGCAAGTTTATTACAACTGAATCTAGAAATGGAAGTGTTAGCTATGTATGGCACAAACGGACTAACAGAAGAACACACCGAGGCGGTGAGTCAATTAAAATACTTAGAGGAAATCATCTTCTTTATGGATGGAGACGAACCGGGCAGAAAAGCAATAGAGAAATGGACACCAGTAATTAAAGAGTTACAACCAAAAGTAAAAATCAGTTATGTGGCTACACCTGAGGGAGAAGATGTGAACAGTTTATCAAAGAGTCATGAGTCAGACATATTTACTCACTTACTTGGCAATAGAATCGAAATCCAAACGGCACAACAAGACTTATTTTCTTCATCTGAAAGTTCAATTGAAAAAAGAAAAGTAGCAGAGAATGGCAGGTTCGTAAAACAGCAAAGTGATTTTGATAGCAGTAACCAAAGAACCTACACTACAAAGGCAAGGCAGCAGAATATTATATCAAAGGAGGAATCAAGAATGGATTAGACTCTATGAAAATAGCTTTACAGATCATCAATGACAGAAGCGAAGATTACAGAAGCAAACTCGATCTATACGAATACAAGCAAGTATTTGCAGTAGCCAAGATCGCAGCAGATAAATTACAAATCAGCGAAAGTCAAATAGAAAAAGACTTGAGCAAATTAACCCAACACTTAGAGCTGTACAGGCAAGAAGATGAAAACCAAAAAGAAGAGATCACTCAAGAGTTACCACCAGAGATAAGCCTAAAATGTATTGAGTTTTTAAGAAGAAAGAACCTACTCCAAGAGATCAATAAACTGATTGGAAAAGCGGGGGTCATAGGAGAAGAAGAGAGTAGAATATTTTTGTTTGTGATTGCATCGAGCTATAAGATGGAAGATACTTTACATGCATTGGTACAAGGAAGTTCAGGAAGTGGCAAGACCCACCTGATCACCAAGTTAGCGAGTATGATGCCTGAAGAAGATGTAATCGGACTCACAAGAATCACAGACAGCAGCTTGTACAATTATGGAGAATATGAGCTACAAAATAAACTCATTATTCTGGAGGATCTGGATGGTTTAAAAGAAGATGCTTTTTTAGCATTTAGAGAATTACAGAGTCGAGGATTACTATCGAGCAGTACAAGCGTCAAAGATGATAGCGGCAATATTAGAAGTCAGATCAGAACGGTAAGAGGTCCAATTACAACTTTATCAGCGACAACAAAAGGAGAAATCTACGAAGACAATATGAGTAGATGTTTTTTGCTTGCAGTAAATGAGTCAGCAGAACAAACCCAAAGAATAATCGCATATCAAAACCAAGTAGCGACAGGAAAAATCAATAAAATAGAACAGAAGAAAATTAGGTCATTCCTTCAAAACTGTATGCGAATCATTAAACCGATGGAAGTGATAAATCCATTTGCAGATAAAATAAAACTACCACCAGAAGCTCACAAGATCAGACGATTAAATGAGTTGTTCCAAAGCTTTGTCAGACAGGTAACGCTAATCAATCAGTACCAAAGAGAGAAAGATAAGCAAGGTAGATTAATTACAGCAAAGGAAGATATACAAGTGGCTTGTGAGATTATGTTTGAATCGATAGTTCTGAAAGTGGATGAATTAGATGGAAGTCTAAGGCAGTTTTTTGAGCAGCTAAAAAGCTATCTAAAAGATGATAAGCAAGAGTACAGACTTAGAGAGGTCAGGCAATCTTTACGAATTAGTAAAACACAGTTGCATCGCTATACACAAGACTTGATGGAGTTAGAATATATCCATCAATCAGGCGGCTCGATCAATCGAGGTTACACTTATAAAATCAGCTATTGGGATAACATCGAAAAGCTAAGAAATCAAATCCAAACAAACTTGCAATCACAGTTAGCAACACTATAAACCCTTATTGCCTGTCGGGGATTCCCGACCTGGCGTTCCAAGTGCTTGGAACACTTTTGGAACGCCAGATGGAACACTTAAGACTAAGACTATCAATTAATTAAGTGCTGGCGTTCCAGCATTCCAACAGAAGTATATATATGGAAAAAATTATCAAGGAGTATGCAAGCTACTTGCATCAGTTAGGCCATGCCGATAGTAGCATCTACGGCAGACACAAAAGAAGCATCAAAGAATTTATGAGCTTCATTAAAAAATATGGAGTCCAGGAGTGGCAAGAAATTACAGTGCATCACATCAAGGATTATCTAAACCATTTACGAGGTAGAGAGAATAAAGTTGTAGGCGGCAAGCTCACAGAAAAAACGGTATACGATCATTATAGAAGTATCCAATTACTCTACGATCTATTAGCAGTCAAAGGTGAAATAATAATCAATCCTACAAACCAAATGGAAGTTAAAGCACCGCCAAGAAATCAAAGAAAAATAACAGTTACAGAAGAAGAAATATCACAGATGTACAACACCTGCAAGGACGAGAAAGAAAGAGCCGTATTGAGTCTGAATTATGGCTGTGGCTTACGAGTGGGAGAATTAGAATTACTTGAAGTACGAGACTTAAAGTTAGATGATCAGTATCTAATAGTCAGAAAAGGGAAAGGAAATAAAAGAAGAACTGTACCCATGAGCATAGGCGTAATCAAAGACCTGAAAAACTATCTAAGAAACGAGAGACCAAGGCTTACAGCAGAGCGACACTATCACAGAGAAAACAAATCTGTAATGCTGAATGAAGTTGGACGACCCATGAAGGAATGGACCTTTAATTATACGCTACAGACGATAGTAAGAAGGACAGAAAACCAAGATCTAATCAATAAGAGAATTACCACTCACATCATGCGACACAGCATAGCAACTCATTTACTGCATCGAGGCTTAGACATTAATCAGGTGCGACAATTTTTAGGGCATGTATTACTAAGTACAACTCAAATCTATACCCACGTCAATAATAAACAAGTCATGCAGTTATGAAATCACTCAACGAATATCTAAGAGAAAAATACAGTTCTAAAGGCATCTATCATTACGAAGATAAAATAGGAAAGTACTTAACTTACATCAACTCAAATGGCATCCAGGAAACCCAACTCGACATCCTCAATTACATCGGTTTTTTACGAGAACAAAACTTACACCCCAAAACTATCAGAAACCATCTATACAGCATCAAAGTCTATTACAACTATTTACAGAAAACAGGACAGCGACAAGATCATCCTTGCAAGAGTCTAAACCTAAAAGATCAAATCAATAGAGCAATCCAAATAGAAAGTCTCTACACATCAAAACAAATGATACAGTTTTTAACCGAGCATAAAACCAAACAAAGCTTCTTGCAAAGACGAGATGAAATCATAATCAGTCTACTCATTTATCAAGCTCTTACGAATGCAGAAATCGTCAACTTAGAAATCAAAGACGTGAATCTTGAAGAAGGAAAAATCTACATCAAGAGCGAAAAGGGAAAAGCAAAGAATACAAATCAAAGTAGAACTTTAGCACTTAAACCAAAACAAATATTACTCATAGATCGATACCTAAATCAAGACCGTCCGGGACTACAAAAAAGATCAGAAACATTAACTGAAAAACTATTATTAACCAAGTACGGGAAACCTATAAAACCGGCTGCCATAAATCGCCAAATCAATCATGGCCATAAGAAGTTCATGAAAATGACACCACTGAAAATTAGACAATCGGTAATCCATCAGAAATTAAAAGAAGGAAATAATGTAAGATTAGTTCAAGCCTTTGCAGGACACAGATCTATCCTAAGTACAGAAGCCTACCAGACGAATAAGTTAAAAGAGTTGAAAGTTGGAATTAATAAGTTCCATCCATTGCAATAGTATTGTTAGCTGCCTACTCCCTTCGGTCGTAGAAGATTGTTTCATTGATCTGCTCGGCTCGAATGCAATCGCATAGATCAAAGGCCACCCGCAAGCAGAAAAGCGGCGTTCGTCGGGTTCCCTTGCAGCATATACCTCGCCAGACTTCCTACGTCAGTCACAGGAGCTTCCTATCGTTAGCACCTTTGTCATGGTATCTGCAGACTGCGGTCAGCTCCTCACAGTAGTTCCCAGTCTGCATACAGACTATGCCTTCACTCCGCTAAAGCTGCGTTACGGTTCGCTAACGCCATAGACTGTTTACATACTTCCACTACTAATTATTTGGCGGACTGCTCTACTCACTCGGCTGCATGATTTATTTTTTAGTTCGTTCCGCTAAAGCTTCACTAAGTTTTTAAAGGTATCATTTGCTGCACCCTGCGAATGCTCAACGCCTCGTCGTTCCATACGCTTCACCAGCCTTTAAATCCAAACACAAAAGCCTGGCACAGTCTGGCTGTCGCTATTGCACTCCTCGAAGCTGCAGCAACTTCTCTTCCGTGCCTCTACGAGTCGGCACTGTCAGCTCACACCTCGTTCGTGTCCGCAGTCGTCCGCCCTCACAAATGCTCTGCTCGCTGAGGGCTCTTTTACTGCTTTTTGCTCTGCTTCTAAAATAGCTAAACACAATCCACCCACAAAACAAACCCGAACGGCAAAGGTAGGCTTCCCACAGATAGCTCAATGGAGCCTCTAATCCACCCACAAAGCAGCGAGCTCCTCCATTGACCTATCGCCACCCACAATTGGTTGCCTATCGGTTTTGTTTTTGCCCATGCTCTGGCTCAACACAAATCAGAATCTAAAAATCTAAGCTTATTTTTTCAATTGAAAAACTCAAATGAAAATAAAAACGTTGTAAATTACAGATGTGCTAAAAGTAGTACAGAGCAAACTTGAAAGCTGAGTAAAAGTATGTGCAGGGTTGGTAGCAGGTAGATCCCAAAGCGGAAGCATTAATAGGATTATCTCCGTATCAAAGTATGGGAAATAATCCGATACTTTATAGTGATCCTGATGGGGATTTTATAGCGCAAGTAGTTGGAAGTGTAGTTGGTGGAACGGTTAATCTTGTAGACCAAGCATTAAAAGGAAATGTAACTTCATTCGGAGAAGGATTAGCATATTTTGGAACAGGAGCCGCCGCTGGTGTTGCAGTTTCATTTGGTCAAGTTGGAGCAGCGAGGGCAATAACCGTTGCAGGAAATAAAGGAGTTCAAATAGCGACGGGTAAATTTAGTTTTAGTGATTTAGATTCTCCTGGTGCTTATGCTGGTTTAGCTTTGGACGTTGGTACAGATTTACTTTCTCCTGGACTTACACAAGCAATATCAAAACCACTTACCAAAGCATTAACCCCATTGGCTCAGCGAGCCGTAACACAAGGAATTGGATCTGCGACAGTCACAGGTGGCGGAAATATTGTGAAAGTGGGAGGAGCTTTTGATGATATTGCTTTTAGTGCTGGATTTACAGATGAATTTGTGGTGACTGCAAGTAGAGTGGCCACAACTGGTCATGTAAACTATGTTGCTGGAGTGACAGCCAGATCTTTTGGAAAGGTTGTAGGAGAAGGAACTGTTAATGTAGGGAATACGATTTCTGCAATTAAAAATGGCACATTGAATCCAGCAGGGATATATAATAATATAGAAAAACATTCACAGCTTATTGGAAAAGCAAAAGGATATTGGCAAAAGTATGAATTAGTCGGTTATGGTAGTAAATCGCCATTACGATTAATAAAAGGAGCTAAGGGTGAAATGTTTTTATCACCTGATCATTATAAATCTTTAATTTCTATTGGAGGCCTTTAAATGAATGATTATACAAATAAATACTATATAGAAATAGTTCAGAGATTGTCTAATGGACAATCTTTGAACTATTATAGTAAAGATAAAGTAGCTATTAATGATCTAAAGTATTACCTCTTTCGATGCGGTTATAAGCCATTTATTATTGACAATTACCCAAATCTTTTAGAAAATAAAGAAGCTCTTTTAGAAGCACTATTTTATGAGATGAATCTTTTTGATATGTATGATTTAAACTGGGATTCGCTTAGCGAAGGATTGGAAAAACAGATATCAAATGTCACTCATGATCATTTGATTCTATTTTCTAACAGAAATAAACTAAAGAAAATAGAAAGCGAAATAGAAGTCTTAACAGAAGTTGTCAATGAAGTGAACTCAAATAATACCTTTAAGTATAAAATTGTAATTGGCGAATAGACTATGCGTTTCTGCATATAACCTTGGGTCATGTTTTCAAAAATGTAAGAGTAAGAATAGGAGCTAATCAGGTCTTCGCAAGAGGATTTGCAACATCTGACGGAATTTTAAAATTATCAGGAATTACTATACGACCATATTAAGATGACAGATAAAGTAAACCAAAATGGTGTAAAAGTAGAACATTATTATAAGTCTGGTGATCATGGGCCGGCTCATGCTCATGTTAAAGGAGGAGGCCCAGATACCAGAATTGGTCAAAATGGACATCCTTTAAAAGGAAATCCTGAATTAAGTGCTCGGGGGCAGACATACAAGCTATTAATATGAACAATATAATTTTCATTGCAGCACTACTGGTATTTACGAGTTGTGATGTTCCAGGAATAATAAGATTAGAAAATGAATCTGGAGGAAATGCCACTTTTTTACCTATCAAAAAGATATGAATAGCAAGATTGATACTGTAGAGGTTGAAATTTCAGATCGAGCTAAAGAAGAAATCATACTTGGATTTGGTCAAAGGTGGACTGATGATGGAATTAGGAGATATTTATCTGAAATAGAGAAGATAGAAGTTATAACAGAAAAAGAAACATTGGTTCTATCTGATAAGAAGAAAATGTACCAGTACTTCCGAAAAAGGAGAAAGGGATTGTTTAAACAGATCTTAAAAATAAAAATAGAATAACTATTGAAAAGCCTCACTTCGGTGGCGCTTTATTATTTTACAAAGCAGCGATATGCTTTAGCTTAGCCGCTTTTATAAGGTTGTCAATAGCATAGAAGATGTGAGTTTTATCTTCCTCGGGGAGTTGTTCAATATCTTAAAGGTCGCTGCAAGTTCTTTTTATCGAGAATCATATTATCAGATTTACCTAAGAGATAATCTAAAGTTACATCAAGGGCATCTGCAATCTTAGATGCTACATCAATAGAAGGCTTTATCTCCTCTCTTTCATACCTGCCGACTATAGGAGCAGAAGTTCCAATCTTCTTGGCAAGATCAGCTTGCGACCAGTTGAGTTGCTTACGAATGAGTATTATTATTTCACCAAAAGTCATAATAAAGTACTTTAAATCACTATAAAATAAAGACAAGAGCAAAGATAAGGCACTTTTAACCGTGGAAACATCAGCACACTCAAGCGCAATGGTCGCACCTCCACAGCCAATTGTACTACCTGGGGTCCTATCG
>ENA-ORXU01003356-ORXU01003356.1-marine-metagenome-genome-assembly--contig:-NODE-3356-length-10051-cov-24.313014_pt1 | contig 10051 bp, 9 predicted proteins | sample MGYA00237869_ERZ511484 | MGnify/ENA metagenome assembly ERZ511484 | reverse complement strand
GTGACGCTGGGCAAACGCAATCAGCAGTTAACGCTCCCGTGGACAAGTTTACGCGTGGGGTCGCCCATTTTGCTCTCTGAGACAGATACGCAAGCCACGCCACTTGAGGGAGAATCTGGATGGCGCGGTGTTGTGACACGCGTCAATCGCGAGTCGATTCAGGTGGCAATTAATGATTGGCCCGAATCAGAGAATGACAATCCACGCTATCGGCTTGATCTATCGTCGGATGCCATTGCACGGCAGCGGCAGCAGGCCATGTTGGAGGATGCAGATAAGGCGACTAATAATCGACTGGCTGAGTTACGCGACGTTTTGCTTGGCTCGGAGCCGCCACGGTTTGATGAACAACGCGATGGTGCGGGCGATTTCGAAGCGTTTGATCAACAGTTAGATGAGTCACAGAGAGAGGCGGTCTGTTTTGCGCTCTCTGCGGCTGACGTTGGCATTATTCAGGGGCCGCCGGGTACGGGAAAGACAACCGCGGTAGTAGAGCTGATTCGGCAGGCGGTGAGCCGTGGGCAGCGGGTGCTAGCCTGTGCGCCCAGTAATTTAGCCGTGGATAATATTTTCGAGCGGCTGTTAACAGCGCCAGAACTGAGCGGCAATGGTCGCGTGGTACGATTAGGTCATCCCGCACGCGTAACGCCTGCATTGCGCGACAACACGTTAGAGATGTTGGTGGGTAATCATCCGGATATGCGTGCCATTCAAAAGTTGATGAAAGAGGCACATGCACTGCGCCGTCAGTCTGGGAAGTGGACTCGGGCCAAACCCGAGCGAGGTGCGCGACAGAGTATGCGTGCGGAGTCTAGAACGATGCTCAGCGACGCGCGGCGCATGGAAGATCAGCTGGTGGAGCGGGTGCTCGATTCGGCGCAGGTGATCTGTGCGACGCTTACTGGGTTGAATCCACGATTTTTGGGCAAACGCACGTTTGAGCTATGCATAATTGATGAAGCGGCGCAGAGCACAGAGCCAACCTGCTGGATGCCATTGCGCCATAGCCAGCGCATCATTCTAGCAGGCGATCAGTGTCAATTGCCGCCAACAATTATCTCGCAAAAGGCGGTGGCAGAGGGCTTTAGCCTGAGCTTGATGGAGCGGCTTATGCAGCGAGATCGTATGACAATTTCGCGTCGTTTGAATATTCAATATAGAATGCATCAGGCGATTATGTCATTTTCATCAGCGGAATTCTACGACAATACGCTGATGGCGGATCCGCAGGTGGCCGATCATCTGCTAAGTGAATTGCCGGATGTGGAAACGAACGAGTTAACTAGTACCTCCGTACACTTTATCGATACGGCTGGTGCGGGGTATGATGAGGAACAGGAAGCAGATTCCGAAAGTCGGGCCAATCCACAAGAAGCGGATCTTGTCTGTCGCAAAGTGCAACAATTGATTGATGCCAACGTAGCGGCTCCGCAGATTGCGGTGATCTCGCCCTATTCTGCCCAAGTGCGACTTTTGCAGGAACAAGCCGACAGCGAAAGCACGTTAAACAATGTAGAGTTCAACAGTATTGATGGCTTTCAGGGGCGTGAGCAAGAGGTGATTATTATCTCTCTGGTGCGCTCGAATGCGGATGGTGCAATCGGCTTTTTGAGCGAGACACGGCGGATGAATGTCGCATTGACAAGAGCACGACGCAAGCTAATTGTGATAGGCGATAGCGCGACGATTGGAGCCGATCCATTTTACGGTCGATTGCTCGACTACTTTGACGAGATTGGTGCGTATCATAGCGTTTGGGAAGAGACGCCTTAATCAGAAATCAGATGTTGGTTTGTCCTGTGGACAGGCCGATTTTATTAGGAACTAGCATGATACAAGAACAAGAGAATTCGGTAGTACCCGCCAAGATAATAGGACAAACCATCGCAGAGGAGATAGCCAACGCGATTACGCACGGCATCGGTGCCGCACTCAGTATTGCTGCGCTTACGTCTATGGTTATTGTGGCGGCAATGGGTGGCGATATTTGGAGCATTGTTAGCGTGAGCATTTATGGCGCGACGCTAGTATTCTTATATTTATCCTCCACTCTCTATCACGGCATCCAAGTTAAGCCAGCAAAAGAGGTCTTTCATGTGATGGATCACATTGGTATTTCGTTGCTGATTGCAGGCACGTACACGCCAATTTTGCTTGTAAAGATGCGAACAACAGAAGGGTGGATCTTTTTCGGTCTTATTTGGGGGCTGGCGCTCACAGCGGCCTGCATCAAATCATTTTTCACAAATCGGTTTACCTATATTTCTACAGCAATCTATATTATAATGGGCTGGCTTTCGCTCTTTCTGATCAACTCGATGCTTGAAGTGCTCGGTGTTGGTGGCCTCGCTTGGATTGCAGCCGGTGGCGTTAGCTATACGCTAGGCGTTATTCCCTTTTTATGGGAGCGAATACCATTTAATCATGCGATTTGGCATCTCTTTGTAATTGGCGGCAGCGTATGTCATTTTATGGCAATTTTGCTTTATGTACTGCCCGCATGATGGACCACGAATCAACATCTGCGTTACTTTTACGTCTCAACCTACCCAAACAGGATTAATAAATATATGGCAGAAAAAGCATCTTCATCTACTTCTTTAAAAAAGCCTCGCACAACATCCAAGAAAGAGGATACGGGTAAAAAAGACACGGGTAAGGTATCAGAGAAAGTGACACACAAATTTTCGAATAAAGAATATGATGTGATTGTCATTGGCAGTGGACCCGGCGGCGAAGGTGCGTCTATGCAAGCAGCCAAAGAGGGTAAGCGAGTTGCGGTAATCGATGCCAAAGCGCAGGTTGGCGGCAATTGTACTCACAATGCTACCATTCCAAGCAAAGCGCTACGCCAAGCTGTTCAGCAGATGGTCGATACCAACAATTATCAAGATGACGACTATCAAGACCTGTTGAATAAGGCAAAGCGAGTAATTGCGCAGCAGGTTAACTTGCGCAGCGGCTTTTACAGCCGCAATTCTGTCGACGTTATCCATGGACGGGCGTCATTTATCGACGAACATACTGTCGAAGTCAGCTCGGAGCAAGGTGCAAAACGCTACAGCGCAGATACATTTGTGATTGCCGTCGGCGCAAGACCGTATCATCCGGAAGGGGTCGACTTTTCGCATTCGCGTATTTTAGACAGCAACAAAATTTTAAAGCTGACCGAGCATCCGCGTTCGCTGACAATTTATGGTGCAGGCGTCATCGGCTGCGAGTATGCATCTATCTTTCGTAGCCAGCGCGTGAAAGTAAATTTGATCAACACGCGCGATCGGCTGCTTACCTTTCTGGATGATGAAATTATCGATGCGCTTGCCTATCATTTACGCGAGCAGGGTGCGTTAATCCGCCACAATGAAGAGATCGACAAAGTGGAGCCCGATGATACAGGCGTAACCCTCTATTTGAAATCGAACAAAAAAATTCGCAGCGACTATTTTTTGTGGGCCAATGGTCGGACCGGTAATTCGGACAATATGGGGCTAGAGGCATTGGGGATCGAAATCAACAGCCGCGGCAACATCATCATTAACGAAAATTTTCAATCGGCTCAGCCCCATATTTATGCGGTAGGCGATGTAATCGGTCAACCGAGCCTTGCCAGTGCCGCCTATGATCAGGGGCGTTTTGCCGCAACACATTTGGTCTATGGCGAAACTAACTATCGCCTAATCGAGCAGATCCCGACAGGTATTTATACGATACCTGAAATCAGTTCTATCGGTTCAACAGAACAAGAGCTAACAGAGCAAAAAGTGCCCTATGAAGTAGGCCACGCATTCTTTAAAGATTTAGCCCGAGCGCAGATTAGTGGCCGAACGGTAGGGATGCTAAAAATCCTTTTCCATCGTAAAGATCTGAATATTTTGGGCATACATTGTTTCGGTTCGCAGGCGTCCGAAATTATTCACATCGGGCAGGCGATTATGTCGCAGCCAGAAAAAGGCAACACCCTTATGTATTTTGTCAATACGACGTTTAATTATCCCACAATGGCCGAGGCTTATCGGGTGGCTGCGCTAAACGGACTCAATCGGGTCACGTAGACTTTAGTGTTAGACGGCAACACATAGCGTGAACATTCAGTACCGGACATTTCTACGAAAAAACCGTGACAAAAAAGGTGCGAACGAGAATTTTATCTCGTTCGCACCTTTTTTGTCACTATCAATATGATCCCTGTAAAACAGCCCATTTATTGCGTTGACTGTAGATGCACTGTTTGTATATTTTCTGTAGAATTGCCAGCAAGCACAAAGTAAAGTGAGATCAAGAGTAGAACGGTCTGAAACTCAATCCCACCCATTGGATGTGATTCTGTTGGCATGAACGACCACTGCCCCCAGTGCGCCATGAAAATTGCCCCGAGCATAATAGGGAGCAATGCCAGTGCGCCAACTCTTGTTAAAAGATCATTACCAAATCCACCAAGCAGCACCAACAAGGCAGCACCCACTTCCACGACACCCACCATCAGCCAAATGATTGTGGGCATCCCCATCATCGCAGCCATATCTGGATTCATCAGCTTATCGGCTCCATGAAAAATGAAAACAGCAGCCAGAGCGATTCGTAACATCCAATGAGCATAATTTGCAAGTTGATTCATTGTAAGTTCCTTTCATAAAATAATTCAATTGGTTGATTCTGGTTAATTCGTACTTGCGCTAATTGCCAGTATAAGCGCACAATTAGCTTATGTGGTGGGCGGGCTTACGCAACCTCGACTCCTTTAAATGAACTGCTAATATTAGTGGAACAAACATGTAGAAAATAGCGTTCAAAAACAACTGAAAGAATAGTTAATCAAAAGAAAAACTGCTCTATATTGTGAAGCGGTCTCAAGAAAGATAAACGCTCAGTCCTACCTTGGTTTCGATAAAGCCGCTGCGCTTCAAGCTCACAGAGAGCTATAGCGTAGCGGCGGGCTCTCAAGCGGTTGGTAAGGACAGAGTGGTTACAAGGAAAGTAAAAAAAGCATGAGTCCTATCGTAGAATTTTGGCACATCCACCGTGAACGGATCTTACTCGTCGCGGTGCTATCTCTCTCCTCTGCAATGAGCGTTTCCCTAGTCGCCGCGCGCATCTTTTACCTGCGCGATATACACCATATCGGCCTAATTTGGAACCTCTTCCTCGCATGGATTCCGCTCTTCATCGCGCTTGGCATGTGGGCACTCGTCCATCGCGGCTATCGATCCACATTTCTGCTAATCGGGCCATTCAGCGTCTGGTTTGCGTTCTTTCCCAACGCGCCCTATCTTGTCACAGATATCATCCACCTTCATCCTCACTACCGAATCCCGCTTTGGTACGACGCGACCATGCTCTTTTCCTTTGCGTGGAACGGGCTATGCGCTGGGCTTGTTTCCCTATGGATTATTCAAAATCTAGCTATCCTGCAATTTGGCAAATGGTTTAGCTGGCTGTTAGTCATGGTGGTCGTTTCGGCCAGTGGTTTTGGCGTTTACCTTGGGCGCTTCCTGCGCTGGAACAGTTGGGACGTGATCACAAACCCGCAGCTTCTTCTCGTGGACATTGTGGATCGTATTATCAACCCGCTTGCCCATCCACGTACATACATTTTCACCCTACTCTTTGCAACGTTGCTCTTCCTCGCCTACGCCACCATGACAACACTAATCAACGCAAAGTGGCAACATTCGTTTTCCCCAGAGCGGTGATGCAATAGCAAAACCTACCCACTCTTCCGGCCAACAAGCAACCCTTCCGTTAAGTAAAAAACAATATCTGTCCCCGTCTGCTCGGATTGAAAAAATGCCTTCGCCCCGGCAGGCGCATCCAAAAAGAGCGTACGCAGCTCTGCCACCGTTTCAGGCGACGCGCCCAAGCGAATGGCCCAGCTCTCAAACGCCATCTTCTTGGGTGCCGTTTCCTGCTCAACAATTTCAAAGCCAGCAGCCTCAAAAAGCGCAACCCACTCCGCCATATCCAATGCCCGCACGTGGCTTGGATCGCGCAGCTTCTCCACCGCATTTACATAGTCCCCCGTCTCGCCCGCAAGTACCACATTGTCCACAACCGCCAATAGACCGCCAGATCGCAAAACGCGGCTCGCCTCACGCACAAACTGACCAATATCAGGGAAATGATGCGGTGCAATGCGGCACGTCACCAAATCAAAGTGCCCATCATCATAGGGTAGCGCCTCTGCATCAGCCTCCTCAAAGCTCACATTCGTGATCCCCTTCTCCGCCGCCACCCTCGCCGCAACCGGCAACATCTCTGGCGTTAGATCAGACGAAATAACGTGCGCAACGTGGGGCGCAAAGACAAACGCAGTATGCCCCGCAGCCGAGGCCACATCCAGCACCCGCCAATCCGATTGAGGCTGCACCAGTTCGACCAGACGTGCCAAACTAGCCCCCTTTGCATGAACCGCACTCGTCGCATACTCTGCCGCCGCCGGACCAAACTGTGCCTGTACCAATGCTTTTGCACTTTCAGAATTCATATCATTCTCCCCCTGTATGAGCAATAATTTTTTTTCGATTAACAGACTAGCTATAGTTTACACACTAAATTAGAATATGCTAAACTCCACACAATATACATTAAAAAGAAAGCTACACAAGTCACCAAGGCTAAACAAAAAAACTCTTGGCAAAACTTCTCTCTTCATTTGGCGTCATCGCACTCATCTTAGCCCTAATTGCCGCTGGATACATATGGGTCACCTACCCCATACTTCAAAATCATCTTTACCTTGTCTGGCTCATCGCATCAGGCATTATCACATTCCTCTTCTATGGATACGATAAATTCCAAGCATGGCGCGGTGGCACCCGCGTACCCGAAAATTTGCTCCACCTCCTTGCTCTCTTTGGTGGCTGGGGCGGTGGCTGGGCAGGCATGTATCTCTTCTGGCACAAAATCAACAGCTCTGCTTTCGGCGCAGTCTTGCTAATCGCAACCATCATCCATCTAGCACTCTACTTTGTTAATTAATCTTTTATTATTCAACAGATAGGCCAACCCATGAACATTGCCTTAATATCACTATACGAATTAGGGCGACAGCCATTTGGCCTTGCCTCCCCAGCAGCTTGGCTCACCCGCGCGGGCGCAACCGTCACCTGCCAAGATCTCGCCATTCAAAAACTGGATCCGCACCCCATCGCAAATGCTAGCCTAGTCGCCATCTACCTGCCAATGCACACCGCCACGCGGCTCGCCATCCCCCTCATCCCACGCATCAAAACGCTCAACCCAACAGCCCACATCTGCTGCTACGGGATCTACGCACAGCTCAACCAAAAATTCCTGCTCCAGCAAGGTGTGGACACAATCCTCAGCGGCGAATTCGAAGAAGGGCTTGTCGCGCTCTATACGCAGCTACAAAATTCACAGGTAGCGCCACAAAAAATTAACCTTGAGAGAATAGACGCGGCCCCATCGCTCGCCCGCCAAAAATTCCTCCCCCCAGATCGCAGCACGTTGCCATCCATCGAAGAATACGCTCATCTTGTACAGAGCCATCCAGCGGGTTTGGACAATCAGCAAGCGCACCTTGTAGGCTATACCGAGGCTAGCCGTGGCTGCAAACATCTCTGCCGCCACTGCCCCATCGTCCCCGTTTATAATGGACAGTTCCGCATTGTGCAGCGCGACGTTGTGCTGGCCGACATCCGCAATCAAGTTGCCGCTGGAGCCATCCACATCACCTTTGGCGATCCCGACTTCTTTAACGGACCCGGTCATGCGCTGCCGATTGTTCAAGCGCTCCATGCCGAGTTGCCCAGCATTACATACGACGTCACCATCAAAGTCGAACATCTGCTGCAACACGCGCGCCACCTGCCCACGCTCAAAGAAACGGGTTGCCTCTTCATTACCACCGCCGTCGAAGCACTAGACGACACCGTACTTGGTCACTTCGCCAAAGGGCATACGAGCGCTGACTTCATCCACGCCGTCCATCTGCTTAACGAAATCGACCTGGCCATCAATCCGACCTTTGTCACCTTTCATCCGTGGACAACGCTAAGTGGTTATGCCAAATTTTTGCATACAATCGCCGAGCTAAAGCTCATCGATCATGTCGCGCCCATCCAGTATGCAATTCGGTTACTAATCACAGCGGCCTCTAAATTAATGGAGCTGAAAGAGATTGAAGAACTTGTCGAGGAATTTGACGAACAGGCATTAGTCTATCCGTGGACGCACACCGATCCAGCAGTGGATCAGCTACACGCTGACATTCTTAAATTGGTGCAAAAATGTGAAGAGAGAGAAGAGTCGCGCTATCAGATCTTTACGAAAATCTGGGCGCAAACACAAGCCGCGCAAAAGGAACGGGCCCTTGTTGCCCCATCTGTTGACCTGTCGAACAGCCTGCCCCCATACACGCCACACGATCCGCTGCCGCCTCGGCTAAGCGAACCGTGGTATTGTTGAGCAGAGCCAACCGAGGAGCAGTTGCTTCTCTCTAGCGCGATCTTATAACGCGGTTTTACAGCGTAAAAAATGTGTTTAGTATGCCGATATACAGCAGACAAAGACGCTCACAGTCTAAAAGGTTAGAAAGCTCATTCTGTTAAAAGTGACTACGGACTGCACACCCTTGTGGGGCAGCATCACCCTTGTAACAGCGACTGCCCGCCGTCGATCCACATCTCCGTCCCCGTAACGTGGCTCGATGCATCCGAAGCCAGAAAAAGTATGAGGTCGGCAACCTGAGTGGCTTTGCCCGGCCTGCCGTCGGTCAAGGGAATGCTCCCGTCAGGATAGTTGACCGGCTCGCTAATCTCTTTCAACTCGCGCGGAAAGGTGTTCTCGCCAATTTCCGACTTGATCCAGCCGGGGCAGATGGCGTTGACCCGTATCTTGTGTTTGGCTAACTCCAAGGCGACCATCTTGGTAAAAGCAATCTGGGCCGCTTTAGAGCAGGAATAAGCCGTTGCGCCTGTGTTGCTGAACATACGCGTGCCGTTGACCGAGGAGACTACAACAATCGATCCGCCCGCTTTTTTCATAAACGGCACAGCATATTTCACGGTCAAAAAAGTGCCCTTAAGATTAACCTCAAGCGTAGTGTCCCACTCCTCGGGCGTTAACTGGTCAATGGCAGCCCAAACGCCGTTGATACCCGCATTGGCAACCACAATATCCAGCTGCCCCCAAGTATCAATAATCTTTTGGTTGGCAACCTCCATCTGGTCAGGTTGAGAGACGTCACCGGTGAGGGGCAGCGCTTCGCCGCCCGCCTCTTCAATTTCTTTGGCGACTGCGTTAATCTCGCTCTCAGTGCGACTCAAAATTGCAACCTTGGCTCCTTCTTGCACAAACCGCATGGCAGCGGCTTTGCCCAAGCCCGATCCCGCGCCCGTAACATAGGCCACTTTTCCTGTAAGCTGCATAATTATTTTTCCTCCATGAATGATTGTAATTGATGGTGCATTTGACGTGCATCCACGTGTCGCTTATTATTGAGCCAAAGGCAGCACAAGTGTTCTTTGATGAGTAGTGACTATAGTACAATGCCACTGTATCGGCATGATGACATCAGTGCACGTTTTATGCAAACCACGGAAGAAACGGATATACATAACAAACCCAAACAATTAGGAGGCCATTGATGGATATTGTTAATAAAAGCAATGCAGAAGAGGGTAGTTGGGTGGCAGGTATTGATGCTATCACCCTGTTTGTTGAGGACTTGGAAGCAGCGAAGAAATTTTATCTAAACGTTTTCGAACTACCTGTCGTGTTTGAGGATGACGATTCGGCTGTCTTCAAATTTGGGAACACGCTCATCAATCTTCTGAAAATCACCGAGGCGGGAGAACTTGTCGAGCCGGCAATGGTGGCAAGCCGCAATGCTGGCTCTCGCTTTGTCTTCACGATCAATGTCGAGGACGTGGACGCCATGTGTGCGAAACTATCCGCACGCGGTGTGGAGTTGTTGAACGGCCCCATGGATCGACCGTGGGGTATCCGCACGGCTAGCTTCCAAGACCCAAGTGGTCATATTTGGGAGATTGCAAAATAAAATGAAGTGATGTTTATCTTCCGGCAGACAGCA
>ENA-ORXU01003354-ORXU01003354.1-marine-metagenome-genome-assembly--contig:-NODE-3354-length-10059-cov-3.934783_pt1 | contig 10059 bp, 9 predicted proteins | sample MGYA00237869_ERZ511484 | MGnify/ENA metagenome assembly ERZ511484 | reverse complement strand
AATTGCGATTTTATAATTTACAAGTAGATATGAGAGGGATAATTGAAACCAACGGCATCAAAGCACCAACGGCGGGGTATTTTGTAATCATCCCGAAAGCAAATGGCGGTTTTGAATTTACTTCGGGAACGCACGAAAAAGAATAGTTTGTTTGTGATGATCAGTTGGTTAGCACAGGGATATTTCCAAATCCAATACTTAAACTTCTGAGTTAATTGTTACCACAAAATTGAAAGAAGGTACGCTAGAAAATACGAGAATAAGGTTAGAAGGTGGATTTAACCTTATTAAATAATGGACAAACAACTAAAAGCAGCTATCAAATATTACGATAAATTTTCCAATTTCTATGATTGGTTTTCACCAAAATGGTACTACCACAATGCCAGAGCTTATGCCATTAAGCAATTAGCTTTAAAGTCAGGTGATACTATTTTAAACCTACCTTGTGGTACAGGTCAAAATTTTGAATATCTTCAAAAATACCTCAACGGAACAGGGTTAATTATCGGCATTGACCTTTCAGAAGGGATGTTGGAAAGAGCTAAACAAAAAGTAACTGATAATCATTGGAACAACATCAAAATCATCAAAGGAGATGCTACACAAGTCAATAAGGAATGGGTAGCTAATCATATTGATAGTTCGGTAAAAATAGATGCTATTCTTTGCGACTTGGGTTTATCGGGTTTTCCTGATTGGGAGCAGGTCATTGATGATATGCTTGACCTATTAGAGCCGAATGGCAGACTGGTCATTATGGATTGGTACATTCCAAAGCCGACTTTGAGAGGAGCATTCATTAAATGGATAGGAAAAGGCGAAGTCAATCGCCCTCTATATCAATATTTAAAATCAAAGGTTGTGAACTTTGAAGTCAATACTGTCTTTAATAGAGGTGCCGTATTTGTCGCAACTGGATTTAAACAATAAAAAAAATGAACAAACATATTACGCATCCGCATCCACCAAAGTATGACAAAAACGGAAATTTAATTTGTTGCACTTTGGAAGAGAAGATAGATGGAAAAACACCACCACCTATCGCTCCAAGACAAGAGGAAAACCACGAGGGTGACGGTCACGACCATTCGCATGACCATAGCCACGATGGAGCATTGGGTTGGAAAGCCTATCTACCTGCCCTTATCAGTTTAGTGTTGTTGTTGTCGGGTTTAGCCGTTGAACATTTATTGGAAGCATCCTTTTTTCAAGGTTGGGTAAAAATTAGCTGGTACACGTTGGCGTATGTTCCAGTTGGATTTCCTGTCATCAAAGAGGCATGGCAAGCCTTACGTAAAGGCGAAGTTTACACCGAATTTTTCTTAATGGGTATTGCCACCATTGGCGCTTTTGCTATTGGAGAATATCCCGAAGGCGTTGCGGTCATGCTCTTTTACGCCATAGGTGAATTGTTCCAAACGGCTGCGGTCAAACGAGCTAAGAATAATATCAAAGCGTTACTCGATGTGCGCCCTAAATCAGCTTACGTATTGAGGAATAAATCCTACGAAACGGTCAGTCCTGAAACCGTTGCAGTCGGTGAAACAATACAAGTGAAAGTTGGCGAAAAAATCCCGTTGGATGGTATATTACTTTCTGAAAAAGCCGCTCTAAACACTGCAGCATTAACAGGTGAAAGCAAACCTCAAAATGTAATGAAGAGTGAAAAAGTAATGGCTGGCTCTATCAACCTCGATGGAGTGATTGAACTGAAAGTTGAAAAATTATTTAATGATAGTTCTATTGCCCGTATTTTGGAATTGGTACAAAATGCCACTTCCCGCAAATCCAAAACAGAGTTATTAATCAGACGTTTAGCAAAAATCTATACGCCGATTGTTGTTTATTTGGCAATTGCTATTTGTTTCGTACCCTATTTTTTTGTGGCAAATTATGTGTTTACCGATTGGCTGTATAGAGCTTTGATTTTCTTGGTGATATCCTGTCCTTGTGCATTGGTGATTTCGATTCCACTGGGCTATTTCGGGGGATTAGGAGCAGCTTCTCGAAAAGGTTTACTTTTCAAAGGAGCAACGTTCCTTGACCAATTGACCAAGGTAAACACTTTGGTCATGGACAAAACGGGTACAGTCACCAAAGGTGTTTTTAAAATCAAAGACATCGAAATTACAGGCGATTTTACTGAGGCAGAATTTATGAAATTACTAACGGCTATCGAAATTAAATCTACTCATCCGATTGCTAAAGCCATAATGGAATACTCAATCGCTACCGACCTTTTCGAAGCGACAGATATACAGGAAATTGCTGGGAAGGGGTTGAAAGGAAAAGTAGATGGGAAATCTATGCTGGTTGGCAACAAAAAGCTGATGGAGCAATTTGGGGTAAATGTTCCACCAACTACTGAGAGCATTGTAGAAACTATAGTAATGGTAGGAATTGATGAAAAATTTGCCGGTTACGTTACCATTGCCGATGAATTAAAAGCAGATGCTAAAACCACTATACAGCAATTACGTGCTTCGGGTATCGAGCAGTTGATAATGCTATCAGGGGATAAAAATTCAATAACTCAAAAAGTAGCTAAGGAATTAGGAATCACCAATGCAAAAGGTGGTTTGCTCCCCGAAGATAAATTGAATGAAGTCGAAACCATAAAAAAAGATGCTACTAAAGTAGTTGCCTTTGTCGGTGATGGTATCAATGATGCTCCCGTATTGGCAGCAAGTGATATCGGTATTGCGATGGGTGCAATGGGAAGTGATGTAGCTATCGAAACCGCAGATATCATCATTCAAACAGACCAGCCTTCCAAAATTGTTACAGGTATCAAAATTGGAAAAGCCACTCAACGGATTATATGGCAAAATATCGCTTTGGCTTTTGGCGTGAAAATCATTGTTTTGATCTTGGGTGCTGGCGGCTTAGCCACGATGTGGGAGGCAGTTTTTGCGGATGTAGGTGTGGCGTTGTTAGCGATATTGAATGCTGTGCGTTTGCAAAAGATGTCTTGGGAGTAAATCAGAGTCCTCTTTCTCAAAAGCGTTAATGCATTTAGGCAACGAATCGCTTATTGTATGATCTGTTTTCCTAGTATTCAATATTGACGAAGTCATTTCATAACAATGATATGCTGCACACACGCACTCGATTTTCAATATGCTTGGAGTAAACATCTACAAATTCGAAAAATTTGAATAGTTTTGCAGGCTGATTCGAAAAACTGCCTTACGGCAGTGGCGGAATTTTCCCGACTTTGTGAGAATCTGTTGATTCCTCAAAAGTCGTGGATCCTCGAAAGGAAGCAAAATCGAAGTTTTTGACCCTTTCGGGAGTCGACGTGCTGGGTTCAAAATCCAGTTCTTTGACGTAAAAGAAAATTTGAAATGCCTCTGTGGCGGAATTGGTAGACGCGCTGGATTCAAAATCCAGTTCCAGCAATGGAGTGGGGGTTCGATTCCCCCCGGAGGTACAAAAAGAGCTGAGATGAAAATCTCGGCTTTTTTTTTGCCTTCACACCAACTACGAAAGAAAAAAACAGGACATTCATCAAACTATCATCCGCAACTATATGTCTAGCCAACCATTTACATGTTATAATGCTAATTGGGAATGATCTTTTACAACGATTTGGACATTGATTGAGCCGGATCTTAATTAAAATACAAACGATGTTAATAGACAAAATACAAAAGTTACCATTGGGTTTTTCGGTAGTGGAATACAACAACAAGAAGTACGGAGTCACCCGAACCGATTACAATAGCGGAAAAAGCAGTAAAGTGTACGCTGAAGAGTTAGGGGGTGTTGATTTTATTAGTCTTAACATTTACATTACGAATAAAAAAGAAAACTTGAAACCTTGCGAAATGCCCGAACAAAGAGTCATTCACTTTTTAAATAATTTTAAATCGATTAAATCACATAAACCATGAGTAATTTAAAAAAAGCGTATATCGCAGGCGGATGTTTCTGGGGAATGGAAGACCTCTTTAGGGTACGTCCTGGCGTAAAAGATACTGAGGTAGGTTACATAGGTGGCGAAAACGACTATCCTACATACCGAAACCATCCAGGACACGCCGAAGGTCTTGAGATTACTTACGAGCCTAACGAAACAACGTTTAAGGAACTATTGGACTATTTTTTCAGAATCCACAATCCTACAACGCTCGATAGGCAAGGAAACGACGTTGGGTCCAGTTATCGTTCTGCCATTTTTTTTCAGAATGAAGACGAAAAGACTGTAGCAAAAGAAGTCATCAAGATCGTGAACGATTCAAAAAAATGGGATGGAGAAGTGGTAACCACACTAGAGCCCTATACCAAATTTTGGCCAGCCGAACCGGCACATCAAGATTATTTGGTAAGAATTCCCAATGGTTATACATGTCATTATGAGCGATTCGATGAGCCGTTTATGTAAATTACAATCATTATAAAATCCTAAATATTAATGAGTAAACGTTACACCTTTTCAATGACGTCTTTCTGAGAGTTGGAAAATAACAGCTTCTAGTTCCGAAATAATAACAATTGAAATTTACCAGCAACCTGTTTTCGGATTTATGTCATTGAAAAGACTATTAAATTTACGCGTCAAGAAATCTAAAATAAAATATTGTTATGGTTCAACATGTTTCAATCCAACTTCCACCCTACCCACGAGGCTTTCATCTAATCACGAATGAAATCATGGAACGAGTTGGAATTTTGAAAGGTGACGGAATACTACATGTATTTATTAAGCATACGTCGGCCGGACTCACGATCAATGAGAATGCCGACCCGTCTGTGCGTGTAGACTATGAAAACATTTTCAACGATCTCGTCAAGGAAAATCTTCCTTATTTAACTCATACCATGGAAGGGCCAGATGATATGCCGGCTCACATAAAAGCAAGCTTAGTAGGTTCTTCAGTTTCTATTCCATTTAAAAACGGCGAACTTGATCTTGGTACTTGGCAAGGCATATATTTATGCGAGTTTCGCAATCGCGGAGGGGCACGCCGATTGGTGGCTTCGATAGTAACTTAGGCAATCGTGTTAAAATAAAATTGCGTTGCCTAAATCTTCGCCTACTTATTTTTGCTGGCTATCTCTTTGGCGAAACTTTCATAAAATTTAATTGAATCAGGATTTCGCATGGCGCCGACATTCAGCGTTTCGGATGTTGACAGTCCCATTAAAATCTTTTTGATTGGTGCCTCCATTTTTTTGCCACTTATCGTGTATGGGATATCTTCAACTTCAATGATTTCATCTGGAACGTGACGTGGTGTGTAGGCTGATCGTAAACTTGACTTTATCTTTTTAATAACTTCATCATTTAATTCGAAGCTATTTTTCATTATTACAAATAACGGCATGTAGTGCTGCCCGCCAGACAGTTCAATATTGACAACTAAAGAATCTTTTAATTCTTCGATATCGTTCAGTGCGCGATATATTTCACTTGTTCCAATTCGAATTCCATGTCTATTTAATGTCGCATCAGATCGACCGTAGATGACCAGTGATTTTCGAGGTGTAATTTCAACCCAATCTCCATGTCGCCAAATTCCTGGAAACATTTCGAAATAACTAGAAGTGTACCGCTCGAATGTTTCATCATTCCAAAAATAAATGGGCATAGATGGCATCGGTTTTGTAATCACCATCTCCCCTACTCTACCTTCACCATGTTGGCCTCCATCATCCCAGGAATACAGTGCGCAACCCAACGCGCGGCACTGAATTTCTCCTAAATATACCGGCAAAGTTGGGGAGCCACCAACGAAAGCCGTACATATGTCCGTCCCACCACTCATGGAACAAAGCCAAACGTCTGATTTTACATGTTCATACACCCATTCGAAAGCTTCGGGTGGTAACGGTGATCCTGTCGAACCAATTGAAATAAGATGTGCCAGATCATAATTATCAGCAGGTGAAATTCCCGCTTTCATACAAGCCACCAAAAAAGGTGCACTCGTACCGAAATGATTAATTTTTGCATCTTCAATAAATTGCCACATCATCCCTATATCAGGATGTGTCGGACTTCCATCGTATAAAACCACAGTTGCGCCAACTAACCAACTTGCATGAACAAAATTCCACATCATCCATCCCGTAGTCGAATACCAAAAAAAACGCTCGCCCGCTTTTACATTATTATGCAGTGATAAATATTTTACGTGCTCCAACAATACTCCCCCATGCGAATGTGTAATGGCCTTTGGAGCACCAGTCGTGCCAGAAGAAAATAAAATCCAAATAGGATGATTGAAAGGCATTGATTTTATAATTACATCTTCATTCGACGGATTGATATCTTTCCATTTTTGACATGGGATGTTTGACGCTTTACTAATAAAATCGACCATCAGCAAATTATTTGTCTTATGCAATCGCTCGAATATATCTGCTACAATTTCAGTTTTATTGTACGTTTTACCTCCATAATAATAACCATCAACAGCAATTAAAACTTTCGGTTCTATTTGCAGAAAACGATCAATTACACTGTCTGCACCAAAATCGGGACTGCAACTAGACCAAACCGCTCCGAGGCCGACTGTAGCCAAAAATGCAATGGAAGCTTCGGGAATATTAGGAAGAAATGCCGCTACCCTATCGCCGGGCCCGACACCACATGCAATTAAATAATGCTGGACATCCGCCACTTTAGATCGAAGTGCTGACCACGAAATTTCTTGAAATGCCCTTGTTTCCGTTTTATAAATAATCGCAGGCCGATCATCGGATGCCAGCTCCCAAATACGTTTCGAATAATTAAGCATAACATCAGGAAACCATGTTACCCCTGGCATATTTCCTTCGACAACTGCTTCCGTGCTTCCTTCGAAGGATAAATTATAATATTTAATTATTGATTTCCAAAACGTCTCTGTTTCAGTCACAGACCATTTCCATAAATCGTGATATGAGTCAGCTTCAATGCCATACGTATCTTCAACCCACGTTCTATATTCAAACAAATTTGAGTTTTCTCTAAAAGTCCGTGTTGGCTGCCATAATTGGGACATAAATGATTTGTCGGTTTATTTGTTCAAACATAATCAAAGTCACGATCAAATTCAACTTACACGCTGAGACCATCAAAATTGGCTCGGGTAATTCCTGTTTGTCGTGCTGTTTTTTTTAATTTAATGGTGTAGAATTGAAATTTAATACTTGAGTCCACTTCGGAAAGTGCAAATTGCATAAAATGAGCCTATTTTGGATGAGATTTTCATTTTTCGATAATCAGTGATGCCTGTGTATCAGTGGTTTGAGCAACGTGAAAAGATCGCCAAAAGAGCCATTTTTGGTTTGGTGATTTTCCGAAGTGGACTCAAACTTATGCAGTTATCAGGAATCCCCAGCTTTTAGCTATTGGCTATGGGCTGATTTTCATGCTACTAGCCAATTGTTAAAAGTGCCGACATGAAGGTATCGAGCATCCACGTCCTGAAGGAAAATCAACAATTTTCTGCATGTCGAGATCACTATTAGCTGAAATTTAGAAAAATTGACTTAGGAAGCAAACAAGGTTTAGAATTCCCAGCCCTGCATATTTACGATTAGTATTTGGCTCAGAAACGATGGTTGCCTCATCGATGAATCTTGGTGAATACCCTATCTTTATGTCAAGTATCCAAGAGTATGAAAACAATCCATAAAATTTTAATCGCAAATCGTGGAGAGATTGCAGTACGCATCATACGCACTGCTTCGAAAATGAATGTCCGTACGGTTGCGATATATTCAGAAATTGACCGAGAAGCATTGCATGTGCAGCTGGCAGATGAGGCTGTATGCGTCGGGGCAAATGAGTCATCCGCTTCGTATCTCAATGTCGAGCGGATTTTAAAAGCGGCGAAAGACACGGATGCTGATGCGATACATCCTGGTTATGGATTTTTGAGTGAGAACGGTGCATTTGCTGATGCAGTCGAAGCAGCTGGTATCATTTTCATCGGTCCATCTAGCCATGCTATGAAAATTATGGGAAGCAAATTGGCTGCCAAAGAAGCTGTTAAGCCTCTTGACGTGCCAATGGTTCCAGGAACTGACCATGCTGTTGAGTCTGTGCGTGAAGCCAAAGCATCCGCCAAAGAGGTGGGATATCCAATTTTGATAAAAGCTTCAGCAGGAGGTGGTGGAAAAGGCATGCGTGTCGTTGAAACCGAAGCAGATCTTGAAGAGCAAATGAATCGAGCCATCAGCGAAGCGACCTCTTCCTTTGGTGACGGTAGTGTTTTTATCGAAAAATTTATTCTGCGACCGCGACATATAGAAATTCAATTATTATTTGATACACATGGCAATGGCGTTTATTTATTTGACCGGGAATGTTCTATCCAGCGGCGTCATCAAAAAGTGATTGAAGAAGCTCCGGCGAATGATATACCGGAGGAGGTCAGAAAAAATATGGGTGAAGCAGCCATTCGTGCTGGTGAAGCAGTCAATTATGTTGGAGCTGGAACCGTGGAGTTTTTAGTGGACGCGAAATATGATTTTTATTTTTTAGAAATGAATACGCGCTTACAAGTCGAACATCCGGTCTCAGAATTAATTACTGGAATTGATCTAGTTGAGCAACAAATTAAAGTTGCGCAAGGTGAAGTGCTAGCATTCAATCAATCGGATTTAAAAAAGAATGGTCACGCGATTGAACTTCGGATATATGCTGAAGATCCTGAAAATGATTTCCTCCCATCTACCGGAACCCTAGAACGCTACCGTATGCCTGATATACCTGGAATCCGATTAGATCAAGGGTATGTAGAGGGCCAGGATATTCCAATTTATTATGATCCGATGATCGCCAAACTAATTTCTTACGGAGATGATCGTCAACAAGCTATCGATCAGTTGCGCAAGGCGATAGAGTCGTTCGAAATTAAAGGAATTCATACTACGCTACCATTTGGTTTGGCGGTTGTAAATAATGCTGTATTTAATTCCGGGAAATATTCGACGAATTTTATCAAGACCGATTATAGTAAAGATGAATTATTCAATCCTTCACATGATCCGAAGGTGATCGCTGCCGTGGGTAAATATTTAATCGAGAAAGAGAGAAATATAGTTGCTAGGTGATTTTATCAAGAGACACTTATCATTTGGCTTCTCAATTCTTCAATCACGCCCGATTGCAATCGAACTAATTCTAGTAAATCTGCAGTCGTTGTGGGTTTCTCTGACGTCACAGCTTTTTGATTAAATACTTTAATTACTTTTTCTACAAGCCATAGTTCTTGAATATTCTTGTCTGGCATGAGATACGGTTCATATTCTGAATTATCTGAATGCAAGTGAAGCGCCTGATGGTCATCAAGTCGATTTTTAATCCGCTTTATGACCAAGTCTTCTTTGCTCACAATCACATAGACTTGATCGTCTTGCAACTGCTTATTCCAAAAATCTGGAGCGACGTATCGACATACTACGACTTCACCCGGCTCAATGGTCGGCATCATGCTGTCACCAGTCACTTCAAACGAGCGGAATGTGCCAAACCGATGGTCGAGTCCAGGTATTGTATAATTCATATACGAATCCACTGCATCCAAAGGAGCAGCCTCAGCCGTGTATCCAGCCTGCGCTTTAGTCGGTACATGCACGATATTCTCCCGACCAAGTCGGTCAGTGACCACTTGTAGGACGCGAAAATTTCCTTCTTTGCCGTGTTCATGAAAAAATGGCCCCTCTCCTTTATAAAGGTATATGGGGTTAAAGTCGAATCGCTCAACGGCTCTTTCAACGAGAGACAAGGTGACGTCGCGCCGACCTTTCAATATCTCGTTCCAACTTTGTGCGTGAAATTCAAGGGAAAGCGCAAACTGTCTAGCTGAACGCACCATATCCAGCTTTTTGAGCTCCTTGTAACACTTGATAAATCGATCTGTAATCTTGAGATTCATGTGTAAACCAATACTTTGTAACCTACAATAAGAACAAATATAGAATTTTTGTTATATGTAAACAAGTATTTTATACTATATAAACAAATTAGTAAAAAAGCTAATAGGTAGGATTTGACTAAAATCTTCAATTTCGACCTTAACCATCAATAATGAATGTTACCAGCTGAGTAATTAGATC
>ENA-ORXU01003347-ORXU01003347.1-marine-metagenome-genome-assembly--contig:-NODE-3347-length-10071-cov-2.318091_pt1 | contig 10071 bp, 7 predicted proteins | sample MGYA00237869_ERZ511484 | MGnify/ENA metagenome assembly ERZ511484 | reverse complement strand
GAAATCAGACGGCTGAAAGCGAACACCAATGATTGGGAGTTGGAGCCAGCGGCGGGCGTCATTGATTTCGATACCGAAAAATACAGTGAGCAGCAGCAGTGCCATGCTCAGCAATAACATCCAGGGCGCTAGCGAACTGAAGCGTTGATAAGGGGTGCGATAGGCGAGGTAAGCCACGCCGAGTCCGACAGCCAACAAACCGATGTGCTTTAATAGCAGGTATTCCGTATTACCGCCATGCAGCTTGTAGGCCAACAATCCTGTCGACGAATACACCGCCAATACTGAGCAAATAATGAGTCCAAAAAAGATGAACCAAATGGTCGTGTCTCCGCGCAGGTAGCGCAGTGCGGCGGTGTTCATGCTTGTTTTCTGTCTAGTGTTTCTTGAAAGCCAGACATAGCTTGCACCATTGCCCGGAACTGGTCCCCACGGTCGATGTAGCTGGTAAACAAATCGAAGCTCGCGCAGGCCGGTGAAAGTAGCACAACATCACCCGAATGAGCGAATGACCTGGCACTTATAAGTGCATCTTTTAATGAATGTGTATCTGAGATTGGCTTTTCCGTGTGCGCGAACGCATCGAGCAACTTGGAGTTGTCAGCTCCTAAGGTGACAATGGCACGTACACGATCATTTATCAGCTCACGCAGCTCGGAGTAGTCATTGCCTTTGTCCTGACCGCCAACGATCCAAATGATGGGTTGATCGTAAGAAGCGAGCGCCTTGGCGACTGCGTCAAGATTCGTGGCCTTCGAGTCGTTGACATACTGAATGTCCTCGACATATCCGACAGATTCGAGTCGGTGCGGTGGGCTGCGGAAAGTAGGAAGGGCTAAGCGCAAGGCGTTTGGCTTAACTCCGACAAGTGTGGCAGCAGTGAGCGCAAAAGAGGCATTTGCCGCATTGTGAGGCCCTGCGAGCACGGTATTGCTTAAATCGAATTGCTGCTCAGGGGTGACTGCAACACCGCCCAAGTGCTCATCGGGCATCATCACGACTGTAGCGTCCGCGGATGAGCCTCGGCAAGCGAGCTCCGCATGTCGACGTGAGAGCCGATCACCTGCCTGCAACCAGAAATCACCTCTTCCTTGCGTGCACAACAGTTTATACTTGGCCTGAGCGTAGGCATCGAAGCTTCCGGAGTAGCGATCCAAGTGATCAGGCGACAGGTTGAGCACCATACCGATGTCGACCGAGAAATGCTCGATGTCCTCAAGCTGAAAATTGCGATAGCGCGCGGCAAGGTCGAAGCCGGAATTCTTGCCGTCGCGGGCATAGGTCAGGCGAACGTCGTCGTTGACGAAGTTGAACTTGTCAGAGGCATCCGCCTCGCCACCAAAGCGCCCTTCCAGATTGGTGCTGAGTGACAGGCTGAGGCTGTCGACACGCGTGCTGCTCTCGAACGAGAAGCCAAGCCCGGTGTCAGCGATGATTGTGGTGCCGGACGGGTCCGCCACAAGATCGGGGTTGTCGCTGACCCGCAGACCCTGGCTGAACGTGAAACGCCCAAGGGGATTGGGTTCCTGCGCAAGCGCAGGCGCAGCGGCCAGAAGAAGCGTGAGGGTGCCTGTTAGGGAAACGCCCGTCCGCGTATGTGTCATATGGCTTACTCGAAAAGGCGACGTTCGGGCACGATGATCACGTCACCATCCGCAAGGGTGATGTCATGAGCCAGCGCGGCCCCTGCCGCAATTGCCTTATAGTTTATCTTGTATGCATTGCTTTTGCCCGTCACCGGATCGGTCCGGCGAAGGAGGATACGCTTCTCGGCAGCAAACTGGGTGAAGCCGCCTGTGGCTACCAGCGCTTGAAGAAGCGTTGTTCCCGGCTCAAGCTGCTTGATGCCCGGCGCACCAACCTCACCCATCATGTAGACGTCGATCGTAACAGGTTCGACCGGTTGGGGTGGGAAGCTTGGTTGTGGAATTACGGGATCTTCGGGGCGAAGCGCGCGCACAGTCACGAAAACCGTGGGTTCGGCCGCAAAGTTCGAGGAGATACCAGCAGTAATGGCTCGCTGAACCTCATCTGCCGTGCGTCCGCTGGCGCGAATGACCCCGGCAAACGGGAAATTGACGGTACCGTCGGGAAGGATAAGAAGCGTCCGATTGAGGGACGGGTCTTCCAGCACCTCGACGCCAAGCTGATCGCCCGAGCGGAGTTGATACCCAGCCTGAGCAATGGCAGCCGTGGAAAAGATAAGCGTGGCAAGCGCGATCAGGACCGATTTCATGGCTAAGATACCTTCAATTGAGATTCGAAGGCATTATTGCCCGTTGGCAAGCTATCCTAAAGACAAAATTACCAAAATCCCTCTCCAGAGGCCATGATGTGCCTGCGGGGCGACAAAACATGCCGCCCGACAGGCCGATATGTCCCTATTCGGCACCACCCAGATCAAGAACCGCCTGACGCGCATCGGCAATCTGCGCACGGGTGTCGTCTTCTCCGGCCAAGTCTATGGCGCGCTGGAAGGCGGCCAGGGCATCCTCGTCGCGACCAATATCGCGAAGCGCGCGGCCAAGGTGATACTGCACAATGGGATCATCGGGCAGTCCGGCAGCCGCGGGTTCAAGATAGGTGACGGCTTGCTCGGGATCGCCGCGACGATACAGGATCCACCCATAGGTATCCTGGAAGGGCGCAACATCCGTGCCACGCAGGCGACGTGCCACGACAAAGGCGCGTTCCAGGCTTTCCTCGTCATCGCGATAGGTTGCCAGAAGGCTGGCGAGGTTGTTGGCGACAACGACAGAATTCGACAGCGAGGCGTAAAGCTCATCATAGATTTCGATGGCTTCGTCGATATTGCCTTTGACCTCGGCAACCGATGCCTTGGCCCACAACAGGTCGGGCGCGTTCGGGTTGGCGTCCAGTCCGGCCTCTATCGTGGCTTCGGCTTCGTCGCTTTTGCCCTGTGCATTCTGCACGCGAAGCAACTGCGCCCAGGCCCGCACGTTTTCGGGCGCCTCGGCGACGACATTCACGAATGCCTCTTCGCTGCTTTCAAGATTGCCGGTGGCAAGAAGGGCTGCGGCGACAACCATCTGGCCTGCGGGATCATCTGCGCCTTGGGTTTCCGAGAATTCTTCAGCCAGACGAAGCGCTTCCTCGTTCTCACCCGCGGCAAGGCGGGCGCGGATCAGCGCGATGCGGGCGGCGGTGTCGTCTTCGGAGGCCCCGACAAGTTCTTCAAGATAGGCAACAGCGGAGTCCTGACCTTCACGCCGCGATAGGATGCGCAGCTTGTAGTTGTCGGCAAGCGCGGTCGCCTGCTCTGTCTCCAGGCTGCGCAGGGTGCTTTCAACCTGGGTCGCGCGTGCGAAATCCTCTTCGGCCAGATACAACCCGCCAAGCGCGTCCAGCAGGCGAATATCATTGCCGTTGCTGCGCAGCGCGTTGATCAGCACATCCTCGGCGGCACGAATGCTGTCCTTGCCCAGAAGGGTATTGGCATAGGCCAGACTTTGCGCGGGCGCATAGTTTGACGCTTCGACCGCCAGCGACAGCATTTCCTCGGCCAGTTCGCTCTCGCCGCTGCGGGCATGGGCCTGTGACAGAAGGGTGAACAACTGCGGATCATTCGGAGCCTGATCAAGTGCGCCGCGCAAGGCCGAGATCGCGGACTGCGTTTCATCCGCTTCGATCTGCCAGGCGGCCTGCAACTTCACGGCTTCGGGCATTGTCGGGTCGTTGGCGATGACCTCCTCGATGCGACCGCGCGCGCCCACCTCGTTGCCGCTGGCAAGCAGCATTCGGGCCAGTGCGACCTTCCAGCCATTGGCCATATCATCGGTCGTTTCCTGTTCTAGAAGTCCTTCCATGACAGAGATACCGGCGTCACGCTCTCCACTGTCAAACAACAGGCCGGCGCGCAGGGCGTCCAGCTGCGGCTCGGAGTTCTCGCGCGACGAAATGGCGCTTTCAAGTTCAGTCAGGGCCGCATCGACGCCATCGGTCGATCTGATGAAGGCGACCAGGCTGACAAGGGCACCAAGGCCACGCTCTGTTTCGTCGATAAGACCGCGCATGAAGTCTTCCGCCTCGTCGGGGCGACCCAGTGCGATCAGCGTGCGCACCAGATTCGCGCGGACGTCCTGATCTTCGGGGAAGACGTCCAGCATACGGCGCAACTCGGCCTCGATCGCTTCTCCGTCCTGCTGCTGGTTCAACAGCGACAGGCGCATGTCATAAAGCCTGCGATCATCGGGGCGTGCTTCGATGGACTGGTTGATGATCTCCAGCGCGTCGTCCGGGCGACCATTGCGCACATAGGCTTCGATCAGAACGCGTTGCAGTATCTCGCTTTCGGGGTTCTCGGCATAAAGCGCCTCTGCCTGCTGCGACAATTCGCGGATCAAAGGCTCATCCTCGTCCAGCGCGGCATTGCGGAAGCGCAGCGCCAGATCGACGATTTCCCCGCCTTCGGGCTGTTCGGCCGTGGCACTGGCCTGGGTCAGGAAGGCGCCGTGACGCTCTGCCACTTCCCAGTTCTGCGAAACAATCGCGATCTCTGCCAGCGTCAGACGCGATTCAAGGTCATCTGGCACCTGCTCGACAACAGCGCGAAGTTGATTGAATGCGCGCGACATATTGCCTTGCTCAAGCGAGATACGGGCGAACAGCTTGCGCGCCTCGATATGTTCCTGGTCCAGTTGCAAGGCATTGCGAAGCTCGACGATGGCGCGATCATTGTCACCGGTATCGGCAAATTCCACAGCGGTCTGGAAATGCTCTTCAGCGCGATCTTCCGACGAATCACAGGCGGCCAGCAATGCGGTTGACGCCAGGACAAAAACAGCGCGGCGCAGATTGCGAGAGTAGACGGGGGGCATGCTCTAGCTCCTCAAAAATATTCGGTGAATTATTAACAGAAAAGCAATGCCCTCACCAGTTTATTGGATCGGGCACCACAGATTGTTGAAAGATTTTGAACAGTAAGGGCAGATCGGGATCAGCAGCCCGTGCCACGCACCACAACCGAGACCGTGCGCGCAAGAATTGTCGCATCGGTTCTTGCCGAAACCGTGCGTGCATACTGATCGTCAAACTTCGCACGATCCGCAAATTCGCTTTCGTTGCGCGTCGACACCTGCCAGCTGCCGGTCATGCCGGGGCGCAGGTTATAATAGGCGTGGCCGGGATACAGCGCCTGCTGGCTTGGCATCATCGGGCGCGGACCGACCAGGGACATGTCACCCAGAAAGACGTTCCAAAGCTGGGGCAGTTCATCAATCGACGTGCGACGCAGCGCGCGGCCAAGACGTGTGCAACGCGGGTCATTGGTCAGCTTCTGCTTGGCCAGCCATTCCACGCGCGCATCATTGTCCTGGGCCAGATGACGCTCCAGAAGCTTGTCGGCATCGGGCACCATGGTGCGGAATTTCAGCATCTGGAAACGGCGACCATCACGACCGACGCGTTCCTGACGATAGAAAGGAGAGTTGCCCGACGCCACAAGCAGGATCGTGATCATGGCAAGGAAGGGCAGAACGATCGGAAGGGACAGAGTCACAAGAACGACGTCCACGATGCGCTTGAAGATGGAGTTATAGTAGTCGACACCGCGTTCCTCGGCAGATACCGGAACACAGTCGACATTGGCCGCCTTGGCGATCTCGGACACATGTAACGTCATACATAAATTACCGAAGTACAACTTCGGCCCCCTCACTATATTCACTCACAACACCGGACACTGTCCGATCCCCTCGCCAGTTACCTAGCGCACCTTCACTGACATTTAAAGTTTTTAGGGAAGCGTTCATGGTTTTTTTACCTTGGCGGTGCGAGTTGTCTTGGATTTTACACAACGTTTACATGGGTCTGAGCCGAATTTTCGACGTCTTGACCCTGTTAACCCTACATCGCGTCATACCGGGTGAACTGTGACGCATGACACAATCCAACCTCGAATCGTTAATTATTCGTTCACCGTGAACGATGTCCGGGCATTTCCTCAAACCGCCTTGCGGGAAACTAAAGCATCATTCATTGCGTGAATGCCCTATAGAGGACATGATATAGACTTGAAATTAGGGCAAACACAGGGTTGTTGCAGTGCAGCATTTCCGGGCTCGAAGCGATGACGATGTGAAGGTATGACAGGTAACGATCTCTATACAGACTTCTTCGGGTTTACCGAGCGTCCCTTTACGCTTCTGCCCGATCCCGACTTCCTGTTCTGGTCTCGGGCCCACAGGCGTGCGTTCTCGGTGCTGGAATACGGTGTCATGACGCGGGCTCCGATCACGGTCGTGACGGGCGAGGTCGGCATCGGCAAGACGACGCTTGTGCAGAAGCTTCTGGCCTCGCTGGAAGATGATGTGACGCTTGGCCTTGTCTCGAATGCGCAGGGTGGGCGGGGCGAATTGCTTCAGTGGGTGTTGAATGCGCTTGGGGTCGAAACCGATCTGTCGGGTGCCTATGTCGCCCTGTTCCAGCAGCTTCAGGACTTCGTGATCGAGGAATATTCCGAAGGCCGCCGTGTCATCCTTCTGATCGACGAAGCGCAGAACCTGTCCGTCGAAGGTCTTGAAGAACTGCGCATGTTAACCAACATCAACTCCAACAAGGACGAATTGCTTCAGCTTGTCCTCGTCGGCCAGCCGGAACTGCGCCAGATGATTATGCGCCCCGAGTTGCGCCAGTTCGCGCAGCGCATCACGGCGACCTACCATATTTCCGCGCTCGATCGTGCGGCTGTGGGTGGGTATATCCAGCATCGTCTGGTCCATGTCGGCGGCACGGGGGCAGAGTTCACGTCGGGTGCCGTTGATCTGATCACCGAGCATTCGCGCGGCATCCCGCGTCTGGTCAACAAATTGTGTGACTTCTCGATGGTGTACGCCGCGACCGAGGAACGCCATGTCGTGGACGAAGCGATTGTCGAAGAGGTGCTGGACGACGGTATCTTTGTCGGCCAATTTTCAAATGGTGAGGCAGCGGAATGAACCTGGACCTGCGATTTTATCTGTCACTCGTTCTGAAGCGACTGCCGATCATGCTGATCCTTCTGGTGTCGGGCACGGCAGTGGGCCTTGGCGTCGCCTATACGCTTCCGCCACGATACGAGGCTGACGCACAGCTTCTGGTGCAGGGCGCGCAGATCGAGGGCTCGACCGTCACCGTTCAGGCGACAGAGCGGTTGCAGATCCTTCAACAACAGCTTCTGACCCGCGCAACGCTTCTGGACATGGCGCGCCAGTTCGACGTTTTCCGCGGCGAGGACGTCAACACCCCCGACGAGATCGTCAGCGAGATGCGCAATCGCACCGGGTTCAATATCCGGGGCGGCAATCGCGGCCGAAATTCCGGCGCGACCTTCCTGACCATCAATTTTACCGACGACAATGCCAGAACTGCCGCCGATGTGGTCAACCAGTTCGTCACGCTGGTTCTGGCCGAAGACGCCAAGTTTCGCCGCAATCAGGCCGGTCAGACGCTTGATTTCTATGAAGACGAGGTCGAGCGTCTGGAAGAGGAACTGTCCCAGAAAAGCGCCGAGATCGTCAATTTCGAAGCCGAAAACGAAGGCGCGCTTCCATCGGGCAACGACTTCCGGCTGAACCGACAGTCCCAGTTGCAGGAAATGGTGAACACCGCGGCGCGAAATCGCTCGGCCCTGAATGATCAGCGGCGCAATCTGGTCGCCATGGGCTCTATCGGCGCGGCGCCGGGTCAGGCCCAGGAATCGCCCGAAGTGGCGCGCCTGCGCTCTGCCGAAGCTGAATTGGCCAACGCCCTGACCGTCTATTCGGAAACCAATCCAAGGGTGCGGATCCTGCGCAGCCAGGTTGAACGCCTGCGCGATCAGGTCAATGCCTCGCTTGATGTCGCAACCGACGAAGAGGACGACACCTTGTCGTCAAACCCCGCCACGGCGGCCCTGCAAATGCAGATATCCTCGATCGACACCCAGCTTGAATATCTTGAGCGCGACGTTGAAATCGCCGAGGCCGAATTGGTTCGGCTGGCCGGAAATATCGCCAAGACCCCCGGCGTTGTCATTCGGATTGAAGAGCTTAATCGCGAATACAGCAACCTTCAGCGCCAGTATGACCGCGCCTTGAGCGAACGCAACGCAGCCCAGGCCGGCGAAAAGATCGAACTTGCCGCGAAGGGCGAACGTCTGCGCGTCATCGAACAGGCATCGGCCCCGTCCGAGCCGAACGCACCTGATCGCAACAAGATCATGGCCGGTGGCTTTCTGGCAGGTGGCGCATTGGCGGCGGCGTTCTTTGTGCTTGCCGAATTGCTCAACCGCTCCATCCGGCGACCCGTGGATATCGTGAATGGTCTGGGTATTCAGCCGCTTGCAACGATTCCCTTCATCGAAACCACAAAGTCTCGCAATCGGCGGCGCGCGCTTTGGACGATCCTTTTGGTGTCGCTGGCCATCGGGATCCCGATCGCGCTGTGGTCAATCCATGAATACTATCTGCCGCTCGATTACATCATCGAACGGATCATCGCCAGGCTTGGCCTGTAACCCCCCCCGGATCACGCGCAGGACGATAGAGATATGGAAAAGCTTCAGGCAGCGCTGGCACGCGCCAGAGAGAAACGCGAATCCGACGGGGAACCGATCCGGGGCACGGCGCATCAGCCCAAGACACCGCGCGCGCAGGCCCGCGAACGTGCCGCCGATGACAAGGTTCTGTCTGCTTGGGAAGCGCTGGCCACGGTCGAACCAAGCGCGCGCAAGCTGAACCAGTCCCGCATCTATGCCGCCTCGGCAGAGTCCGAGGGTCAGGCCTTTGACATTCTACGCGCCAAGATACTGCTCGAGATGCGCCAGAAGGGCTGGACGCGTCTTGCCATCACCTCGGCAACGCCGGGCTGCGGGAAGTCCACCATCGCCTGCAACCTGCTTGCCGGGATGAGCCGCCAGCCCGACGCGCGCGGTATCCTGTTCGACTTCGACCTGCGACGCCCCTCGATTGCGAAGTTCTTCGGCGTCACGCCGCCCGCGTCGATTTCCGATGTTCTCGATGGCAGCGCCGATTTCGCCCACCATGCCCTGAAAATCGCACCCAATGCCGCGCTGTCCACGGCTACCGGACCTGTCAGCGACCCCGCCAAGCTTCTGACGCGCAATGCTGTGGCCGAAACACTGGACAATATCCAGGCCACCTATCGCCCCGACATCATGATCTTTGACACACCACCGGTGCTGGTCAGTGACGAGGCGCGCTCTCTCCTTCGGCTGGTCGATGCCACGCTTATCATCACCCAGGCCGAACAATCCTCGATCCCCCAGCTTGACGAGGCCGAGCGTGAAGTCGCGAAATACTCAAAGGTTGCCGGCGTCGTCCTGAACAAGCTGCGCCATGCCAATCCTGAATATGGCTATGATTACTAGGGTCAGGCTGTGTCGCGGTGATAGGCGCGATACCAGTCGATAAAGGCGGGAATGCCATCGGCCAAAGTGGTCTGGCATTTATAACCCGTCAGCGCCTCCAGCAGTCGTGTATCGGCCCAGGTGGCCGGCACATCTCCGGGCTGCATCTCCATCAGGTTCTTCTCGGCGTCCATGCCAAGCGCGCCTTCAATCGCAGCGATGAAATCCGCCAGGGGGTCCGGCGCGGACTTCCCGATATTCACGACGCGAAATGGCGCGACCGGGCTGAGACTGTCGAAATCGGCGACCTTTTCGGCACCCGGCACAGCCTTTGACAGCTTGCGGATCGCGACAACAAGATCGTCGATATAGGTGAAGTCGCGCTTCATCTCACCATGGTTGTAGACATCAATGGCGCGCCCTTCGGTGATCGCGCGGGCGAACTTCATCGGTGCCATATCCGGGCGACCCCAGGGGCCATAGACGGTGAAAAAGCGGAACATCGTGACGGGCAGGTCGTAAAGATGGGCATAGGAATGCGCCATCGCCTCGGTCGCCTTTTTCGTCGCAGCATAAAACGACATCTGATGATCGGCTTTTTGCGTCTCGGCGTATGGCATATCGGTGTTCGCGCCATAAGCGGACGAGGTCGAGGCCAGAAGCATGTGTTCTGGCGGATGCGCGCGGGCGGCTTCGAGAAGCTCGAACGTGCCGCAGAGGTTGGC
>ENA-ORXU01003346-ORXU01003346.1-marine-metagenome-genome-assembly--contig:-NODE-3346-length-10073-cov-17.055222_pt1 | contig 10073 bp, 7 predicted proteins | sample MGYA00237869_ERZ511484 | MGnify/ENA metagenome assembly ERZ511484 | reverse complement strand
GAACTTCCTGCATGACGCCCGATCACCGCGACCTCTGGTTCCTGCCGCTCGGCGGCTGCGGCGAGATCGGCATGAACATGAACCTCTACGGCCACGACGGGCAGTGGCTGATGGTCGATTGCGGCGTGACGTTCCGGGATGCGGACGGTTCGAGCCGCAGCGGTTTCGACGTTCAGATGCCCGATCCGGCGTTCATCGCCGAGCGCCGCGACGCACTCGGTGCACTGCTCCTGACGCATGCGCACGAGGATCACATCGGCGCCGTCGCCCACCTCTGGCCACGTCTGCGATGTCCGGTGCACTGCACGCCGTTCACCGCCGAGATGCTCCGGCGCAAGCTTGCCGAGCGCGGGCTCGAGGGGCGCGTGCCGATCGAGCCGATCGCGCCGGGCGATCGCTACCGGATCGGCGAGTTCGACGTCGAGTGGGTCGCCAACACCCACTCCATCCCGAACCCCTGCGCGCTGATGATCCGGACGGCGGCCGGCAACGTCTTCCACACCGCCGACTGGAAGCTCGATCCCGCGCCGGTGGTCGGGCACGGTTACGACGAGGCGCGCTACCGAGAGCTCGGCGAGGCCGGCGTCGACGCGATGGTGTGCGATTCCACCTGCGCGCTGCGTCCGGGCAGCTCCCTGTCCGAGAGCGCGTTGCACGCGGGCCTGCTCGAACACGTGCAGGTGGCCACCGGACGCGTCATCGTCGCCTGCTTCGGCAGCAACATCGCTCGCCTGGCGACGCTGTCGAGCGTGGCGGCGGCCACCGGACGCCATCTCGGCCTGCTGGGGCGCTCGCTCGTCAACACCGCCTCGGCGGCCCGTACGGTCGGACTCTGGCCCGGCCCGAGCCTGGTCGAGTCCGCCCACCTCGGCTACCTGCCGCGCGAGACGCTCCTGCTCGTCGCCACGGGCAGCCAGGGCGAGCCACGCACGGCGCTCAACCGCCTGAGCCGCGACGGCTTCCGCGACCTGTCCCTCGACGCGGGCGACACCGTCCTGTTCAGCGCTCGCGCGATCCCGGGCAACGAGCGCGCGATCGAGTCGCTGATCGACCGACTCGAGGGGCGCGGCATCCACGTCGTCACGCCGGAGCGTTCGAGTGTCCCGATACACGCGAGCGGTCACCCCTGCGTCGAGGAGCTCCGGACGCTGTACGGATGGATCCGGCCGGACGTGCTGGTGCCCGTCCACGGCGAACCCGAGCATCTCGACGCTCAGGCCGCGCTCGCGCGCGAGGCCGGTATCGAGCGGCGCCTGAACGGCCGCAACGGCGATCTGTTCATGCTCGCCCCCCAGACCGGGGTACGGCGTGGTGCGGTCGCGGCCGGGCGGCTCGGCGTCGGCCGGAAGTCGCTCGAGCGAGTCGCGCCGGTGAGCGCCGCGCGTGCGGCGCTCACCGGCGGCGAAGCCGGCGACGCCCTCTGAGCGGACGCACGGCGGCACCGGTGGGTCACGGCCGGCCCGTCGAACGATGGCCAGCGCGCGCGATCAGACGCTTCCGGTTTCGCCCTCGACCAGCAGATAGCCCTTGCCCCGCAAGCGCCTCAATCGCCAACCCCGGCCCGCCCCCTCGAGCCCCATCTTCTTGCGGACACGGCAGGCGGCGGTATCGATGCGGCGGCTGTCCATCGTGCGGGGCAACGACCAGACGGCGGTCATCAGCTCGCGGTTCCCGACCATGCGTCCGCGGTTGGAGAAAAGGTAGTAGGCGAACTCGAACTCCTTCGGACTGAGGCCGACGGGGCGTTCCTCTTGCCAGACGAGACGCTTGGCCGGATCGAATCGGAACGGCGGCACGAGCAGCTCGCTCTGGAAGTGACGCGAGTGCGAGCGAAGGGCGGCGGCGAGACGGGCCTGCAGCAGCAGCGGCGACTCCGTGATGTCGAAGTAGTGGTGAGCACCCTCCTCGAGCGTCGCGACGACGACCGACTCCGCCACGCAGTCCGAGAACACCACGACACGGCCGTGCAGATCGGCATCCCGCAGCGGCGGACCCGGCTCTCCCGCCGATACACGATGGCAGACGATGGTCGCCTGCGGTGTTTCCGAAGCGAACGCGTCGCCGCTGCCATCGGCGGCGACCTCGGCGTGCATGCCCACCTCGTTCAGCAGCGAAGTCATCAGCGCCCGGTCGGTAGCGTCGGCGGCGATTACCCGAATGCTCTCCTCGAACTTGTCGACCATGGAAAAGAAGCGCTCCGGACCGGCACGGGAGGCGCGAGGCCACGCGATGCTCGACGACGGGAGAGCCGATTCGCGGACGGTGCCATGTCTGCGTTGTCGGCTTGAGGAGCTGACCTCCCTGGCCGGCGTCGCGGAGTATAGGCACAGCCGGATTGCCGCGGACGGCCGCACGGGCAAAGCGACACGGGATTTCACAATTCGGCCGATCGGGGCGATGCCGGCACCGGTCCGGGACGGCTCTCGCGGCACGCGGTGTCGCGGCAAGGCGACCAGGACCGCGGGGGCGGACGACGACGGCGGCGCCGGGGCCGTCTCGGCTCGACGGCGTACGACCCGGGCGCCGTGGCGGGAGATCGGATCGTTGCTCGATCGCTTCGAGCCGGCGGAGCGCGCGAATCGCCCGGGCATCCCGGCTACCGCATCGATCGACGGTCGGGATGATGCTCTAGGGGTCCAACTCTCTGATACTGTCGGGCTCAGCGAGTTGGACCACTAGCCTGCCGGCACGAGTGCTTCCTCGAGTATCGAGGCCAGCTCGGACTTGCACGAACCGCAGTTCGTCCCGGCCGACAGATCGCCGCCGATCTGATCGACGCTCGTCAGCCCTCCGCTCGCGATGGCCCGCCTGACCGTGTCGCGTCCGACGGCGAAGCAGGAGCAGACCACGGGCCCGGGGTCAGGCATGTCGCCACGCGCCCGTCCGGCCAATGCCCAGGGAGCCTCCTGCCCGGGCAGATCGACCAGAAAGTCGCGCATCAAGGCCACCGGTTCCGGCGCGACGTAGAACGCCGCGAGCAACACGTCCCCGTCGAACAGGCCGATGCGGTGCCGTCCCCGCTTGTCGTCCGACATGCGCTTGATCGGCGCGTCCGGCAGGCCGAACAGGGCGCGGGCGTAGCTTTCCCAATCCTCGGGCAGGGTGAGACCGGCCAGCTCGCAGCGATATCCCGTACGGGTACGGGCCCGAGCCCAGTACTCGCTGACCGGCGTGAACGTGGTGGTGGAGATCGCGAAACCATGCCAGAGCGCCGCGAACCTCTCGGCGGCCACCGTCGACGCCTTGCTTTCCGGTTGCCCGGAAACGGGGTCGAGAACCGGCGCCACCAGATGGTTGATGCGGGCGGCGGGAGCGGTCATCCCGGTCCAGTGCATAGGCACGAACAGGTTTCCCGGCACCACGTCCGCGGTCTGGTGCAACCTCAGGACGGCGTTGCCGTGCGGGCTGCCCAGTCGCACCAGATCGGCGGGTTCGAGACCCAGCCGGGCGGCGTCCTGCGGATGCATGTCGACGAACGGTTCGGGCAGATGAGCCGACAACCGGGGTGACAGGGCGGTGCGTGTCATGGTGTGCCACTGGTCACGCAGTCGACCGGTATTGAGACGGAAGGGCTGCGCCCCGGACGGGGTCGAGCCCGGCGCTCGAGGCACGAGCGGCCACATCCTCGCCTTGCCGCCGGCGTGGTAGAAGCCACCGTCGGCGAAGAAGCGCCCTCCCGTTCTCGATGCCGAGCGCGGCCAGCGAACCGGGTCGAGTGTGTCGTACTCCTCGGCACTCATCTCCGCCATGGCCGAGATGTCGAAGTCCTTGCCGAGCGCGCCGGCGACCCCGGACAATGCCGCGTGCTCGGCGAAGATCTCCGCCGGGGTTTCCCAGGCGAACGATTCGGCCCAGCCGAGACGGCGCGCGACTTCCGCGAGGATCCACCAGTCCGGCCTGGCCTGCCCCGGCGCCTCCAGGACGCCGCGTTGGCGGCTGATGGTGCGATCGGAGTTCGTGACCGTACCGGATTTCTCGCCCCAGGCGGCAGCCGGCAACAGCACATCGGCCAGCCGCGCCGTGTCGGTGTCGGCCGTGATGTCGCTGACGACGACGAACGGGCAGCCCGCGATGGCGTGACGCACCCGGTCGGCGTCGGGTACGGTCACGGCCGGGTTGGAGTGGACGATCCACAAAGCCTTGATCCGTCCATCGCCGACGGCCTCGAACATGTCGACGGCCTTGACGCCCGCCCGTGTCGGCATGGCGGGCGCGTCCCAGAAGCTCTTCACGGCGGCGCTGTGTCGCGGATCCTCGATGTCGAGGTGGCAGGCCAGCATGTTGGCGAGTCCCCCCACCTCTCGGCCGCCCATCGCGTTGACCTGCCCGGTGACCGAGAAGGGTCCGCTGCCGGGCTTCCCTATCCTGCCCGTGGCCAGGTGACAGTTCAGGATGGCGTTGACCTTGTCGGTTCCCGACGATGACTGGTTGACGCCCTGGCTGAAGACGGTCACCACCCTCTCGGTGTCGATCCAGAGATCCGTGAACTCCCGCAACCGCACCGGATCCAGCCCGGTGAGCCCGGGCTCGGATGCCTGCGCGGCGGCGATCGCCTCCGTCAGTCCATCGACATGGGCGTCGGCATAGTCCTCGTCGATCGCACCGCGGCGCCCGATTTCCGCCAGCAGCGCGTTGAACAGCGCCACGTCGCTGCCCGCCTCGAGCTGCAGGTGCAGCGCCCCCTCGCACGAGGCCGTGCGGCGCGGATCTATCACGACGATCCGCGTGCCGCGCGATTCCCGAGCGGTGACGACCCTCTGGTACAGGACCGGGTGACACCAGGCGAGGTTCGATCCCACGAGAACCACCAGATCCGCCTCGTCCAGGTCGTCGTAGGTGCCCGGCACCGTGTCGGTACCGAAGGCGCGCCTGTGGCCCGCGACCGTCGAGGACATGCAGAGTCTGGAATTGGTATCGATGTTGGCCGAACCCATGAACCCTTTCATGAGCTTGTTGGCGACGTAGTAGTCTTCGGTCAGCAACTGGCCCGCGACATAGAACGCGACCGCGTCCGGACCGTGTTCCGCGATCACCCGACGGAAGCGATCCGCGACCCGGTTCAGCGCGGTGTCCCAGTCGACGTCCTCTCCGTCGACGACGGGGGCCAGCAGGCGATGATCGGTACGGACGGTTTCCGCGAGGGCGGAGCCCTTCGAACACAACTTGCCCCGATTGGCCGGGTGGTCGGGGTCTCCCCTGACCGTCGCGCCACCCTTGCCGTCGGGGGCGAGCAGTACGCCGCAACCGACACCGCAATAGGGGCAGGTGGTCCGTGTTTCCCTGCCGGCTGCTGCCGTCATCGCGCGGCCGACGCGTTCACCGATTCGATGTCGAGCAACAGGCGTCCATCCTCGATCCTCACGGGGTAGGTGGCGATCCGCCCCTGATCGGCGCCCTGAGCCTCTCCGCTCTCAAGCGAGTAGACCCAGTTGTGCAACGGGCAGGTCACCTTGCGTCCGTGCACGATGCCTTCGGACAGGGGGCCTCGCTCGTGCGCGCAGGTGTTCGAGGTGGCGAAGACCTCGGCTTCGGCGGTGCGGAAGATCGCCACGCAGCCCGCGATGGTCTTCACGATGCGCGAGCCACGCACGGGGATGTCGTTCAAGGTGCCGATGTCGATCCAGCTCATGTGACGGCCTCCCTCGTCAGGTCGGCAAGGTCCCGGTACTGCTCGGGTCGGTTGCTGACGTGATCGGCCCACGGATCCTTCTGGTAGACGCGCTGGCTGACGTCGAAGCGCTCCACCAGCGCCTTGCGCGTGTCCGGGTCCGAGAGCTCCCGCTTCACCCAGTCGAGCCCCACCTTGGCGACCCACTTGTAGGCCCGGTCGAGGTACTTGGCATTCTCTCGGTACATCTGCACGAACGCGATGACCCACTCTTCCACCTCGGCCTCCGTGGCCACGTCGACCAGGCTCTCGGTCTGCTTCACGTCCATGCCCGCGGCTCCCGCCACACTGATCTGGTAACCGGAATCCACGCAGATGATCCCGACGTCCTTGCAGGTCGCTTCGGCGCAGTTGCGCGGGCAGCCCGATACCCCGAGCTTGACCTTGTGCGGCGTCCAGGAGCCCCACAGCCTCTTCTCGAGCTTGATGCCCAGGCCCGTGCTGTCCTGCGTGCCGAAGCGGCACCAGTCCGTGCCGACGCAGGTCTTCACGGTCCGCAACCCCTTGGTGTAGGCGTGCCCGGACACCATGCCCGCCGCGTTGAGGTCCGACCAGACGGCCGGCAGGTCCTCCTTTCTGATGCCCAGCAGATCGATTCGCTGACCACCGGTGACCTTCACCGCCGCGTCGAACTTCCTGGCGGCGTTGGCGACGGCGATCAGCTCGTCGGGCGTCGTCATGCCACCCCACATGCGCGGCATGACCGAGTAGGTTCCGTCCTTCTGGATATTGGCGTGGTTGCGCTCGTTCACGAAACGCGATTGCAGGTCGTCCTCGTATTCAAGCGGCCAATCGGAAAGCAGATAGAAGTTGATCGCGGGCCGGCAGACGTGGCAGCCGTCGGGTGTCTTCCACGCCAGTTGCTGCCAGACGGCCGTCTGCGTCTTCAGTTGCTGCGCCTTGATCAGGCGGCGCACGTCCTCGTGCGTCAGTTCGGTGCACTTGCAGACCGGTTTCTCGGCCGAGATCTCGAACCCTTCGCCCAGACTCACCGCCAGCACCTGCTCCACCAGCCCCGTGCAGGTCCCGCAGGAGGCCGACGCCTTGGTCCTGGTCCGCACGTCGTCGAGCGTTCCGGCGCCGCCTTCGATGGCCTTGACGATGTCGCCCTTGCACACGCCGTTGCAGCCGCAGATCTCCGCCTCAGGAGGCAATGCTGCAACGGCCGCCAGAGGGTCCACCGCGGCGGCACCACCTCCCTGAAAGGGTGGCCCGAAGATCAGTGTCTCGCGCATCTCCTGGATGTCCGTACCATCCTTGATCAATCCGAAGAACCAGTTGCCGTCGGCGGTATCGCCGTACATCACCGCGCCGATCAGACGATCGTCCTCGATCACGAGCCGCTTGTAGACACGGCGCTTCGGATCGCGGAAGACGATGTCCTCGCGTCCCTCGCCGTCGGCGAAGTCACCGGCACTGAACAGATCGCAACCGGTCACCTTCAGCTTCGTGGAGGTCTCACGTATCTCGAAGGCGTCTTCCTTGCCGAGCAGCGTGTTGGCGAGCACCTTCGCCTGATCGTACAGCGGTGCGACGAGCCCGAAGACGCTCTCGTCGAACTCGACGCATTCGCCGACGGCCAGGATGTCGGGATCGGAGGTGCGCATCTGTGCATCGACCTTGATGGCACGACCCACTTCCAGGCCGGCGTCCCTGCCTACCTGCACGGCCGGGCGGATGCCCGCGGCCATCACGACGAGATCGGCGGGGAGCTCGGCGCCGTCATCGAGCAGTACCTTCCGGACCCGTTCATCGCCGACGATCCGCTTCGTGTTCGCCTCGGTGACCACCTTGATGCCGCGTCTTTCCAGATCCAGTTTCAGCAGGAAGCCCGCGCTCTCGTCCAGCTGACGATCCATCAGATGACCTGCGATATGCAGCACCGTCACCTCCATTCCGCGCATCCGCAGGCCGGCGGCCGCCTCGAGACCCAACAGGCCTCCACCGATGACGACGGCGCAGGCACCGCGGACCGAGGCCGCGTCGATCATCGTGTCCGTGTCCTCGAGATCGCGGTAGCCGATCACGCCCGCGAGGTCGTGGCCGGGAACGGGGATGATGAAGGGCGAGGAGCCGGTCGCGAGAATCAACTTGTCGTAGGCCACTTCGCCTCTTTCGCCGATCACCACCTTGCGATCGCGATCCACCTCCACGACCTTCTCGCCGAAGCGCGTGGTGATTCCCCTGTCGGCGTACCAGTCGTCGTCGTGAGTGACGATCTCCTCGAAACTCCGGTCACCGGCCAGTACCGGCGAGAGCATGATGCGGTTGTAGTTGCCACGCGGTTCGGCGTTGAAGATCGTGACCTCGAAGGCATTCGGATCGGACTCGTGGATGTGCTCGAGCAGGCGACCCGAGGCCATTCCCGCGCCGATGATGACCAGCTTCTGCATTCGAATCTCCGGCTCAGAGGTAGCAGGCGACGACATGGGCGAGATCGGCCCCGTGGTAGATCGGCAAGGCGAACATGGACGTGTAGCCTGCGGGCAGTCCGGTACCTTCCCGTTGCACGTACGGCAGGCCCGTTCCCAGGACCTGGCCGACGGGACCCTTCCACGCGCTGGCCATGAGCGGATCCACAGGTGGATTCCGCTGCGACCAGAGGGCTCCTTCGTACTTGCACAGACCGTCGACGAGCTGCGCCTGGCGAGTCGCACCGACGCACTCCGGGCGAGCGTCCCAGATCTCGAAGCGATGCGCGATCGGGGTGTTCGGTGCGGACAGCAGGGTCAGCACGAACACATGCTCGCCCACATGCTCGCCCGGGGTCGGCACGGGCAATCCGAGCCCGGTCTTCAGACCGACCGAAGCCGCCTGCTCGCTTCGGAGGAAGCTGCCTGCGCGTGCGATGTCGCGCTTGAGGACGGGCGTGTTCGCGGCCCAGACGCCACCGGGCAACCCTTGTCCGTGACCGAAGCTGATGGCTTGGCTGGCAGCTTCGAATTCGGTGGCGCTGCCGTAGTAGCCGTCGGCGAGGATCAGACGCTCTTCACGGTGTTCCCAGACTTCGATCGCGCCCATGCGATCGGCATCGGAACTGCAGAACAGGACGAGAACAGCCTTCAGGGCGTCTTCCGCGAAGACCGGAATCGCGACAGCGCTGGTCAGTCCGGTCCTCGCCGCGGCTTCGGCACGCTTGAAGATGGACCCGTCGAAACGCTTCAGGACGATCGGCCTCTCGCGTTCCCACACCTTGCCGGGCAGGCCTTCCCCCTTGGCGAAGCTCTCCGCGACCGAGGCTTCGGCGAAGGCCGGAGAGTGAGCGTAGTCGCCCCCGGAATGGAGGAGCCTGCCGTCCTTCGGCACCCATACCTCCGCCGCTCTGATGAAGGTGTCGGGTGCCCGCGCGCGGCCTGTGTCCATGAACGTTTCCCTCGGCAAGCTGACACGACGTCTCTGATGGATGGCGGCACCGCACCCGACGCCACCCCGGGCGTTCGAACCACACGACGTTCGGCGGGCTCGGCGAGGCCACGCAGCGTACAGGCGGGGGGTCGCCTCCCGCGCTGCCGATTTCACAGCATGCCGCTGCAACGAACGCAGCACGGAACCTGCGCGCACGGCACCGTCCGGCTCGGCTCGTCCTGCCGAGCAGCACGAGCCCGAGGACGACGCTCGGCAGCGTCGCGAGCAGACCGTGACCGCGGTGACCCGCGAGCGCGATCCGGCCAGGCCGAGTTGACCCGCGACGTCGGCAGGTAGCTCACGGCGAGCCCGGCGGTCGGGATCGAGAGCGTGCGCCGTCGACCGTGGCGGTCCGAGAGCCGACCACCGCCGGGACGCGACATCTCCGTCGCGCCGGACTGCTTCGGGTCGAATCACGACGAACCCTCGGGAGGGTCCGTGGTCGTCGCGTGGCAGATGAGGCCCGAGACCAAGCTCATGAGACCCGTGACCGCCACCGCCCGGCGCGAGCCATCATCACCGCCCGGCTACAGCGCGAGCGTGGACAGTCGTGAACGTCGCGGCCACCGAGCCGAAGGTTGCAGCCTGACCATACCGCCCGTTTTCGAGCTCGCAAGTCATCCCCTTTCCCCGTATCTCGCACCCGGTCATACCGATCCGTCCCCCTCGGCACTCGGCGAGCATCTGCACGCCCGGGATAGCTCGCACGGGCGGACACGAAGAAGGATCCGCACGGTGCGGATTCGAGGGGGAACCAGTGGAAACAAGGGCCCCGTCCTGCGCGGGAGGACTCACCGCTGCGGGAGCGTACGGAGCGACGGATGGTGGCTACACCTAGATTCGAACCAGGGACCCCAACATTACGAGTTTCAGGGTCGCTTATGGATCAGGGACTTACGACTGCCGACAAGAATACAGTCTAACGGTAACTTCTCAAAAACCCGGGGCAGAGGCTCGCTCGCGCACCAGCTGTGACAGCGGAGGAATCGATGACTCCGGC
>ENA-ORXU01003344-ORXU01003344.1-marine-metagenome-genome-assembly--contig:-NODE-3344-length-10079-cov-2.724955_pt1 | contig 10079 bp, 11 predicted proteins | sample MGYA00237869_ERZ511484 | MGnify/ENA metagenome assembly ERZ511484 | reverse complement strand
ATAATCTCGAACCACGGTTACCTTCTTTTGATGCGGAAGATGACGAAATGGTTAACGTCTTGCTTTCTCTCGCCGATATTGATGAAACAAGCGATCTTAACGATGCCGATGATACCGATCGTGCCGATCGAGCTGACTGGAGCGAATGGCTAGATGATGAACCCGACGTGAAAACCGAAGTATTCGATCTGAAATCTTTGAATATTAAAGATGCTAAGGAAAATTGGCACAATTGGGAAGAACAAAATGAAGCGATCGCCACAGAGCCAGATCTAGACTCAGATTCTGAAGCAGATCATTCTGAGTCATAATTTGCTCGATCGTGTAGATTATAGTCTCCATAACCCAACGCGCTAGCTTCTATGAATCATCTGCTCGAAAATATTACTGCGGTAGAAATTAGTACGGCGATCGTCGATGAGATTGTAGACGAGATATTTATTCCCTGGGAAGTTTATCAGGCTATTTATTATCTTTCGAGATCGCACCTGTCTCACTCAGGAGTCCATCCCACACTATGGTCGCGTTATTTACAGCTACGCCGTCAGCTAGAGTTGGCTTTTTGTCTGCTGTTGCTAGATACGGATTCTAGCCTGTACAACCGCCATCTAGTAGAAGAAGTGAAACGGGATCTGACAATTTTGAGCCAGAGGAATGGGAGCTGGGAAACAATTGCCACGAGACTACCAGAGCCAATTCCCGATCGCCGTCAGTCGATGTCTAAGGTAAACAAACTGCTGCAAGAGCGCCAGCTGATTAATGTATTACAGCAGTTAAACAAGCAAAAGATCGCTTTAGATCGACGAGATCGCGTTTTGCAAAATGCCGATCGTCAGCATAATATTATCGATACTACCTATGCCCAAACATCTTTACAGCTCAATGGCAAAATTGTGAATCGTTACTCCCAGGCTATTTTAGAGTGTAGCGATCGCCAAGTACTTCTACAGCTTCACGAACAGTCAACCAACACAGGGGAGCAACAGTGGCGTAGCTTAGTTAAATTTATGCTGTCTGTAATTAGTCGATAGTGTGAACCATCAGCCTCTACCCCAGACTTTCGCCCAACGTCTTAATGAGTCGATTCAGATTGAGTCCCTGAAAATCAATCGTCGTCCAATTGTTTATCGAGTTAGTTTTTGTTTCGATCCGCAGCTCCTCGCAGAAATCGAGCAAATTAAGGCGATCGATGCAAAGTTAAAGCTATCCTCTAAAAACTTAGCTAATCTACGGCATTATGCCCTAAAAAACCTGCCTTTAGCAGCAATTTACGACGATTTAGGTAGACACAAATCAAATCACAATAACTCTGCTCTAACTTTTACAACTCAATACATAGCGGCTCCAGATCGACCCGCCATTGCTGTTTTGCGTAGCGCGATCGATCCAGAAGGAAAGATATCTCAGCAGGTTCGACAAGACCTCTATCAAGATACTTTGCTGCTAACCAGGATATCTCAGGCTCATCATTGGTTAGTGCTAGAAATTTTGACCCAGCTACCTCTAAAAACTAAAGCTTGGTACTCATCTTTAGTGTGTGTCTGCTTCTTTATTGGAGTAGCGATCGCCTGTAGCTTAGTTTGGTATTTAATCCCGCTTACTTATTTATTTAAAATAGTAATTTGCCTCTGCTTAATTATGCTTGCCAAGTTGAGCTTCAAACCTTTTATTATCCCCAAACTAAAAGCTGGGATTACTTATCATTTGCTAGACGGATTATTTGCCAAAGGTTCAAACAAAAAAAAGATCGGACTTAAAATACTCAGCTTTTTAATCGCCTGTAATTAATTACTCTCTTCCCACAACAGTTAGAGCAGTTAGGACAGTTGATAAGCCTAATTTATCGTCGATCGCCTTTAGCAAAAAAAAGGCTTTAATTGGCGTTTTCTCGTTAATGATTAAATTTTGTCCGAACCATTGTTCCCAGTAAAAGATTATTTAGCGATCGCCAACTAAAACTAGCTCTCAGTCAGGACTGAAGTCGAATTTTCTTGGATAAGATCCTGTAAATCTGCTTGCCAAATTCGTTCCTTTTCAGCGTAGTCTTCTGTATCTATATCAAATTGCAATGGTACGGTTGAACAAGCTCGATGCGATCGAGTCTCCCCCGCACCAAAAAGGTGGGAATTCGCACTTTTATTTAGCTTTCCTTCTTCATCTGCTTGAATTGGTGCAGTACCTCCATAGAGAAAGAATCGGAGTATAGTCCACAAAAACTCAGGTATGGATATTCCTAAATCCGCTGCTTCTCGATGAATAGTTTCATGTAGAGTCGGTGTCACTCTAATTGTCGCCACAGGTAAGTCCGACTCGCTAGGAGGAAACAACAAGCTACGGATACTCTTGTGGGTAATGTGATCGGGTTCGATACTCTCAATAACTTGTTGCCAAGCATGAATTAGTCGATCGCCTGTTAAGCTTGCCAAAGCGATCGCCTGGGAAATATTTGTAGGTAGAATTTCAAATCCTGCACAAATCAATTCCATACAAACTCTGGCAGCTTTGATATTGTCGTTGACTTGCCAGCGAGTGATTTCCAACTGTTCCCGACAGAAAGTGGCGAAAGTTCCGTTACCAAAACGTTTGTATAGTTTGAGAAACTTTAACTTAGCCAGCAATAGACCATTGCGGACATAAGCCAGACGATTGTATCTAAATTCAAATATGATGTAGTCCAGGTTAAAGTCACCTTCTATTTTGTCTTCCAATCCTATGGCGTATTCGTTTATTTCTTGAATCTCAGGGCGATCGCTGATGTCAAAATCGCCTTGATACAAATAAAGGGCATTAAATGGGTCGGTAAGATATTTCTTAGTCATGACAATACCACCTCAACTGAAAGAGGTGGCGATAAAAGTTTACGCAGAGAATAGTTCGTTAAATCTGGTAACGACACCAGCTAAGTAACCTTTCCTATACATGGGATCGAACCACTGATATTGTTCTGGTTCGAGGTCTAATTCTCCGTCGTATTTTCCATCTTCAAAACTAGCGCGAAGCTCCTCTTGGTAATTCTTTGAGTACTCTTGACTTTCGAGAGATCGCTCGAAATCTGACTCAAGCTTTATCTCTAAAGCGATTGGATCGAAGGGAACTTGATTCTCTTTATGTATACGAGCTACCATGAACATGTGATTCCTTATTACGTGGATGAGCAAATTGAGTCTTGATTTAAAGACTTGAGGTTTATTAAAGCGATTACGATCTTTGAGCGGAAGGTAATCGTTTTAATTCCTTTTTACAATCTTATATTCATGTAACCATGAAATCAAGGCTGTTTTATAGAAAAGTTATATTAAGCATTTTTTATAGAGACAATAATACTAATGGCTAACAAAAATCCTCCTTTGGAAAATAGATTCACAACGGAGAGAGCAGAAGCTTGTACTGCTCAAATCAGCTTAAGAATTCCTCCTTCTCTCAAGTCTCAATTGAAGAATGTTGATAATTGGCAAGAAGCGGTCAGAAAATATTTACAAAAAATAGTTGAAACTGAGTCTGCATAAGAATTTTGCTCTAATTGAGATTTTAAATTCAGCCACCATAATGATGCTATAAATCAATCTGAAAATTTGATAAACTCGAATTTTAAAAATATTTTAAGAACAAAGTAGCTAGCACCCACAGCATTTGTTCTAATTTGTTATCTATTTTTCATTACCACCCCGACTAAAGAGGTGGCGATAAAAGTTTACGCAGAGAATAGTTCGTTAAGTCTGGTAACGACACCAGCTAAGTAACCTTTCCTATACATGGGATCGAACCACTGATATTGTTCTGGTTCGAGGTCTAATTCTCCGTCGCATCTTCCATCTTCAAAACTAGTGCCAAGTCTGTCTTGATAGTTTTTCGAGAATTCCTGCTGTAAAAGCGATCGCTGATAAACTTGTTGAGAAAAACTTAATCTCTGCTTAGTTATTTTTGAGAGTTTTATCTACACTTAAACTATTCAATAGGTCGATCTAGATACACGATCGCACTTAGCATAAAGTCATGGCTAAAATTAACCACGACCAACTTTTTAAGGAACTTCTAACTACTTTCTTTGTTGAGTTTTTAGAATTATTTTTCCCCGCCGTACTCGAATATTTAGATATAGATTCGATTCAGTTTGTAGACAAAGAACTATTTACTGATGTTGCTAGAGGAGAGAAGAATATTCTCGATCTGGTAGTTTTGGCTAAATTTCAAGAGCAAGATTATTCTTTTTTAATTCATGTAGAGAATCAAGCTTTTAACGCGCCCGAATTCAATCGTCGGATGTTTCGTTATTTCTGTAGTTTGTTCCTAAAATACGATCGCCCGATCTATCCGATTGTTATTTTTTCTTACGATCGTCCTCAGAGAAAAGATACCAGCAATTTTGTAGTTGAATTTCCAGACAGACAAGTTCTAAATTTTGATTATCAAGTAATACAACTCAATCGTCTTGACTGGCGTGATTTTATTAAGCAAAAAAATCCCGTCGCGGCTGCTTTAATGAGCAAGATGAAAATTGCCAATAGCGATCGCCCCAAAGTAAAAGCCGAGTGTTTGCGCCTAATGGTTACTCTCAAACTCAATCCTGCGAAAATGCAGTTAATATCGGGGTTTATCGATAGTTATTTACGTTTAAATTCCCAAGAGGAATCAGAATTCCAGTCTGAGTTAAGTACAATAAAATTACAGGAAAGGGAACAGATTATGCAAATTACTACCAGTTGGAAAGAAGAAGGGAAAATTGAAGGGAGGCTTGAAGAAAAGCTTAATATTACATTACGTCAACTAAAACGTAAGTTTGGTAGTTTGGAAAGCGAGACGCAAGAGCGCATTGAGTCTTTAGAACCCAGTAAGTTGGATAGTTTGACAGAGGATTTGCTTGATTTTAAATCGAAAGACAATCTTCTTGATTGGCTCGATCGCATTTAATTAATGAATTATTGTTGTATCTTCCAATCTATTTATGAGAGCGATCGCTGATAAATTGAAAAGAGATGGTCTTTTGTCTGCTCAAACTTCACATTCAAATCTTTGTTGCGCCAATCAATAATTTATCTAGCGATCGCATTATGACTTTGAAGTTTCTGCCGATGCAATCGTCATTTGGAAAACTTACTCTAATGGCGAAACAGAACACTCGCGTAGCCGCCGAAGCTCATTACATTTATTAATCTTATGCTGGTTAATGCTTAAAATAGATCGATAATTTGGAGAGGCAACGATGAAAGTTTATGAAAAACACAGCTTTTTTATAAGAGTTAAATGTGATCTTTATTCATCATCAAGTCTATATATATATTCGTTAATATCAGCTTTTTCTGAATATGTAGTAAATTCAATGGCATCTTCATTGCTAACAATTCTATATGCTTTTTGATATTTTTTATCTGGACTTATTATTATATAGTTAAACTCTCCGCAATCTACTTCATCGGCAAGAGCGATATTTCTTCGTAAGCTTATCGCTAGTTCACAAGCTAATTTTATTATTTGAGATTCTTTAAATCTAAAACCCAGTTGATTAATATTGACATATGTTTTATATCCTCTGCTGTAAAAATAGACATCCACAGCTATGGTGAGTTCCTCAATCGTTCCAAATTTGTTAATACACTCATCCATTGTTCCAATTTTTTCATAATCAATGTTTGTATAATTACTGACTATTTCAGCAACCTGTTCGTAACTTATTTTGTCAGAGATAAATAGTTCATAAATGAAATTCATTCAGTAATCCTGTAGTTAGGCAGATTCAAATTCTACTACTATACAAATTTATTCGTTTTCTTACCGACTCTTTAGATCCTGTTGTAAGACTAGTGTTGCTATATTTTTGTCTACCTACTTACAGCTTGTACGGCTATATCTGGTTATCCGCACTGAAGTTCAAGCTAAACTCTGTCAGAATATAAACAGTTAGTCGAGGACACAAATACACAGATGAACTTCTCTATTTCTTCCCTATACGATTGGTATCACGACGCAATTCGCCACCCAAAATATCGTTGGTGGGTAATGTTAGGAACAGTAATCTATCTCATCAGCCCAATTGATATTGCGCCAGACTTTATTCCTGTTTTGGGTCAATTAGACGATGTAATGTTGGCTGGTCTATTGTTTACCGAGTTGTCTCAGATGGCGATCGCCAAATTGCAGACTCGTCAAGATAATAAGACTGCTACAGGTACAACCGTTAACACAGAAAATTCTGGTAAAGAAACTGTTGATATCGATGCGGAAACAGTTCCTAGTAATTAATGATTTCAATAGCCGATCGTCGATCGCTAATTGGTGCGACTTAGCATTCAAATAAAGATAATAACGGTTTGAAATAAGCACATGACCTATTTAACTATTTGGGTTATGTGCTTTTTAGTGCGCTTTTTTCTCCGAATAGATAAAGTCGAGCATATTTTGGCGCGAAACTTCTTTCTCCGCGACACTCTCGCCTAAGCAGTAAAATTAGAAATTAAGACAAAGGAAATAAAGCTGTTTAACGTCAGCATTAAAGCCACAATAAATGAGGCTTTCCCCTCGGTCATGTTTAGTAATTGAGTATAACCAGTCTGTAGAGACAGGGCGCTATAAGAACAGCCAAAAAACATCACCGGTACGATTAGAGACAGGGCGCTAATCGAAACAAAACCAATTAAAACGGCTGCAAGAGCTAAAGGCGCGATCGCCACTCCTGCAATAAAAATATCGCTGGCGATGTTTCCTCGACCATGCCATATTCCGCGAAAAATACTGCCCGTGAGGATAAAACTTATAAAAGGCATTAAACCAAACAAAAATAGCTGCCAAACAGGATAATTTAAAAACAGTCCCGTCATAAAATAGCTACAGACAAAGAAAAGACAGGAAAACAGACCGTACATTATACCTACCTGTTTAAGCTGTTTATTATCTAGACGAGAGTAGGCTGGCAGGAGTCCCCCCGCAGGATTGAAAAAAGATAGCCCCAGAGTTGTGAAGAAATCACCGACCAAACCTCCTTGTTTAGCCGCTGTTTTATTTTTTGTTAGTTCATTGACGGTTTTTTGAGTACGGCGATAAGCATCAAAATTCTTTTGTTGGCGAAATAGATCTGCCGCTTTCGTCAAATCGTTGACTGCCGCCACAATGTTTCGGGAATCTTTGTGGGCAATTCCCCGATAGTAGTGGGCTTGGGGATAATCATGCTCTTGAGCGATCGCCGAACTGTAAGATTCGATCGCTGGATCGCTATAGCCCAGACTATAACGAGCCCGACCTTGATAATAATAGGCTTTTGCTACCGTTGGATCGATATTAAAAACTTCCTGACAATCGCTTAAAACACCCTGGTTGTCACCTAGCTTATAGCGCATTTCGCATCTTTTGAGATAGGCATCCACAAACCGTGGGTTAAGCTTGACTGCTTCACTATAATCGTCAATTGCTTGACGGTATTCTTTTGCTTGGGTGTGGAGTAAACCCCGATTGTAATAATCTAAGGCAGTTTTGGGAAAAGTTTTAGAATTAACCGTCGATTTTTTGCGGGATGTACGAGGTTGTTGAAGAGGAATGTTGCGATCGTAGCGACGACGTTTGATTGTATCTGACAATACATCATATGCTTGTGATATTTGCTTGAATTTTTCAGCCGAAACAGGATCGTCTGGATTCAAATCTGGATGATATTGACGTGCTAAACGACGAAAAGCTAACTTAATTTCTTTAAGACTCGCATTCTGGGATACACCCAAAATTAGGTAATAATTTTCCCCGTAATTCTCCACCCTTGCCATTAATTTACACTCATTTCTATTACCGCCTCCGATTCTAGTCTAAGACATAAGAATCGTAGACATTGTTAGCAGCTATCATATGAAAATGATTTTACCTCTATCCTAATAAATGTTAAATACCAATCTGGCAGTTATTTTTCAAGTTAGCAAAATAGTAGTTTCTCAACTGGCAGTTATATTCCTTTAAACCTACCTATCATTAATGTTTCAGCGTTATCAACCGAATCGTTAAAAATACGCTCACATTAGTTGCTTCTTTGCTAAAAAAAGGCTTAAATCGATTGAATGAGAACCACATCTCACTAAAAAACAACTTTAGTCTAGTTTCAAATAAAACTGCCCAAACAGAGTTCAGCTAGGTTCATTTCGATCCCTGACTCTACGAACAAAAGGTAACAAGGGTATAAAGGTTAATTGAAAAGATTGTTAATCAGCCGATCGCCATAGAAACATTCTGAACTACTGTGATAATCTATTTAAAACTATTAAGTATAAATGCGTATTCAATCGAGACTGAATCTAGTTGAGAGCATTTACTCGATCATCTGCTGAATTAGTGACCGCAAAAACTTATTTGCGAGTACGGCTTTGTTTAGATGTCATCTTCGGCAAACTATGAGTATTATAGTCATCATGACTTTTAATGAGTATTTTACTAATATCTAATTTTTAAGTTCATCTATTAATACTAGTATTCATTTTTACATGCAAACTTTTATTATCGTCTGGATAGGACAGGTTGTATCTTTACTAGGTACAAAGCTGACAGAATTCGCCCTCGGTTTTTGGATTCTCGATCGAACGTATCAAGATACAGGCACGATTACTCAGTTTGCGCTGACAATCCTATTTATGTATCTACCCAAGGTGGTTATTTCGCCTTTTGCGGGGGTACTAATCGATCGCTGGAATCGTCGCTCGGCAATGATAATGAGCGATTTAGGTACGGGACTGATAACTATTATTATTCTCGCTTTAGTAGGGACGAACAATCTTGCAGTCTGGCATATCTATCTAGCTTTAATTGTTTCATCTAGTTTGAATGCTTTTCAGCAGCCAGCCTATACTGCGGCTATTTCACAGCTAGTGCCGCCAGATAAGCTCAGTCGTGCTAACGGAATGGTACAGGCTTCATTTGCGATCGCTAAAATTGCTTCACCAGCGATCGCGGGTTTGCTGCTCAATTATTTTGGGCTGAAGACCGTTCTCTGTATTGATATTGTCACCTTCAGCATGGCGATCCTAACCTTAATTAGCGTTAAGTTTCCCGATTTCAAACGCTTTACTCGAAAAAGAAAAAAAGTGGTTAATCAGGTTGTGGCAGATGCATTGCAACTCATACCACAGGTAAAGTCTGTGGAAATTATAGACTTCACCGCCGGTCGATATGAAATTCAAAGTGAGCCGGAGATTCAATCCAATGAGGCTGTGTTTCATCTTTGCACATCGAAAGGGTGGGTGCTTATGGAAATGATCCCGTACGAGACGAAGTTAGAAGACATATTCCGAGACTTAACTGTGAACTAATTAATTACAAGACTATGAATCAATCTTGGACAATTGCAAAAAAGGAACTTGCTTCTTTTTTCAATTCTTTAATCGCATATATTTTATTGATCGCTTTTTTAGTGTTCACAGGAATTTTTACGTGGATATACGGAGGCGGTGATGTTTTTTTTAGGAAACAAGCTGATATGCAAGTATTTTTCAGCTTTGCTAATATTATTTTAATCATTTTTATTCCCGCCATCACCATGCGTCTTTTGTCAGAGGAAAGGAAAAGTGGAACGATGGAATTATTACTCACAAAAAATGTTTCGAATCGGCAGGTGGTCCTTGGAAAATTCACGGCCGCATTTTTAATGGTATGCATCACGTTAGCATTTACGCTGGTATATTATTTTTCTATCAGTCGATTGGGAAATTTTGATCATGGTGCATCAATTACAGGTTATCTCGGACTTTTATTAATGAGTGCGGCCTATATTTCCATTGGACTCTTTGCGAGTAGTTTGACCAAGAATCAAATCGTAGCCTTTTTATTGGCATTGGCGATCAGCATTTGCTTTCGATTTATGTTTGACTTGATAGCTAGCTCAATGACCGGTTGGCTTGGAGACCTTTTCAATACGTTGAGCTTACAAAATCACTACGACTCGATCGCAAGAGGAGTCATCGATACGAAAGACGTGATTTATTTTCTCAGCATCACGGCATTGGGAATATTTTTATCTGAATACATGATCTCAAAACGCAGTTAGAAACAATGAAAAATTTAGTATCAATAGGCTTAATTGCGGCAATTTTATTAGTAGTTAATTTATTGTCCAG
>ENA-ORXU01003338-ORXU01003338.1-marine-metagenome-genome-assembly--contig:-NODE-3338-length-10092-cov-2.986420_pt1 | contig 10092 bp, 10 predicted proteins | sample MGYA00237869_ERZ511484 | MGnify/ENA metagenome assembly ERZ511484 | reverse complement strand
TTACAGAGCTATAAGAATTAAGGTTAGACTTCTAGGTTTCAACTAAAAAACGATACTAGCCCGAGCTAGGTAAATATTGAATTTTCATAATCAAAAAAAATGAAAAAAGTTGGCGAGCGTCCTGTAGCTACCCAATCCAATTGTTTAGTAAATACTTATTCTAATTTGCTGACTGCTAAAATCCTGATTGTTGACGAGAATCCTCTGAGCCGCATGACCGCCTCAGATCTGCTACAGCTAGATGGTTATGAAGTACTTGAGTCTGACGACCCCACGTCGGCATTTCGCGAGACTGTGGAACAGCAACCCGACTTGATTTTATTAAATTCGGTCATGCGAAAGCTCGATAGTTTTACTTTCTGTCGTCAGATTAAAGAAAATTATCGCACCACCAATATTCCTATCGTTTTTACCACTCTTGCAAGTAACAGAGAAGAACGAATTGAGGCGATGAGGGCAGGAGGTAGTGATATTTTAGTCAAGCCTTTGAATAGACTAGAACTGTCCACGAGAGTTAAATCGCTGATCGAATACAAACGAATCAACGATGGTTTAAATCAAACCGAACAGGTTCTATTTACAATCGCCAAAGCGATCGACAGTCGCTCGATAAATAAAGGCGGTAGTTTGCAAATTGCCAACTTAGTTAGGTCTTTTGGTCAATATATCAATTTGAGTAGCGACGAGATTGATGATTTAGTTTTTGCAGCTCACCTACACGACATAGGTACGGTTGTGGTTCCCGATGCCGTAATGCTCAAAACTAATGAATTAACTAATAATGAGCGAGAGCTAATCAGACAGCATGTTTTGATTGGCGAAGAAATTTGCCAACCCCTACGCAACCGTCAGGGAATTTTACCGATTGTGCGGCACCACCACGAAAAATGGGACGGTACGGGATATCCCGACGGTCTAGCAAAGACAGATATTCCCTATCTCGCTCAGGTATTTCAGGTAATTGATATTTACGATGCATTAACTAGCGATCGCCCTCACAAACGAGCCTACGAGCCAGAAGCAGCCCTCCTAATTATGCAGTCAGAAACAGAAAAGGGATGGCGCAATCCAGAATTGATCGAGCAGTTTACGTTGTTTCTTCGCTCTCAATTTTAGCGAACTAGGTAGGTGTAATTAAGTATTTGATTTCGGATTTAGAGTTGGTGATTAAGGGCATTAAAATATGCTCGATACAGTTATGACACGATCTCGCCAAAACTAGAGGACTCTCGTGTTTTTTTGTTTGTATTATCGGTCACAAAAATTAGGGAAAAAGATACTTGATGGCAGATAATAAAGGGCGAGGATTGTGATTAAACCAAAATAACTATTTCATAGCTATGGCTAAGACTAAGCGTAAAACCTTCCTACTAGATTTTGAAAAGCCTTTGAGCGAGTTGGAGTCAAGAATCGAACAGATAAAGACCCTAGCGGAAGAGAATCAGGTAGACGTTTCCACCGAAATATCGCAGCTAGAAATACGCGCAGGAGAATTACGCCAAGAAATATTTAGTACTCTGACTCCCGCCCAGAGATTACAGTTAGCCCGCCATCCTCGTCGCCCCAGCACTCTAGATTACGTCCAGGCAATTAGCGATGAATGGCTCGAATTACATGGCGATCGCGGTGGTTACGACGATCCGGCTTTGGTCGGTGGAGTCGCCAGAATTGATGGCTGTCCCGTAGTCGTAGTTGGACACCAGAAGGGTCGAGATACGAAAGACAACGTCGCCCGTAATTTTGGCATGGCTTTTCCTGGAGGCTATCGTAAGGCGTTGCGGTTGATGAAACATGCAGATAAATTTGGAATGCCGATCTTGACCTTTATCGACACTCCAGGAGCCTGGTGGGGTGTAGAAGCAGAAAAGCTCGGTCAGGGAGAAGCGATCGCCTATAATCTACGCGCCATGTTCGGGTTTGAAGTTCCCATCATCTGTACCGTAATTGGTGAAGGAGGTTCTGGAGGCGCCCTAGGAATAGGAGTTGCCGATCGTCTCTTGATGTTAGAACACTCGGTCTATACTGTCGCTAGCCCCGAAGCCTGTGCGGCTATTCTCTGGAAAGATGCTCAAAAAAGCGATCGCGCTGCCGCTGCTTTAAAAATAACTTCTGGAGATCTAAAAGAATTGGGTCTGGTTGACGATATTATTCCCGAACCCAGCAGTGGAGCTCATGCCAATCCCGTAGAGGCAGCAGCCAAGCTCAAAGAAGTTATCTGGCGTAATTTAGAAGAATTGAAACAGCTATCGCCCCAACAAAGACAAGATTTGCGCTACAAAAAGTTTCGTCAGATGGGTCGTTTTGAAACCGTCGCCGAATAAGGAAGCCCAGCCGCACCAAAGCATTCTCAGAGGCTTTAAGAGAGGGGGGGCACTCATTTATCTCTCAAGAATGGATATTTGAGAATGCTATAATATTCGAGCAACATTTTGTTACATTATTTCTCATGTGACATGATGTGAACGGCTATCGATTTGCTTCAGCTCTGTTAATTCTAGGGCAAAAAAATATAGGCAAAAGATAGTGTTAATTGAGGTTATTAAAATAGTTACATTATTTTACAATCTACATCCTCAGTAGCGGGAAACCTGTTGCCACATAACTACTGGCGATAAATATGATGATTTTGTGGAAAACGCAATTTAAGTGTTTTCTCAATTTTCTCTGCTATGTTGAATTTCTATTTCGATTACGTTGGGCAAATCAACACAAATAATAATGAATCCATCCTCAAAAAAACTGCGAGCAATAGTAACGGGAGCGAGTAGTGGTATAGGCAAAGCTACTGCCTTTGCCTTTGCCGAATCGGGGATTGAAGTTGCTCTAGTAAGTCGCTCCGAAGCAAAACTCCAGGCTTTAGCCACGGAGATAGAGCAGAAAACCGCAGTTAAAGCTCAAGCTTACCCCCTGGACTTAGCAGTAGTCGATCGCGTTTCTGCACAAATAGCCGAAATTTGTAGCTCTTTTGGGTCAGTCGATATTTTGGTAAACAATGCGGGAATGGGGTATACGAATACCTTAGAAAATACCACTTTAGCAGACTGGCAGCAGGTGATAGAGCTTAACTTGACCAGCGTTTTTCAGTGCGTCCAAGGGATTTTACCTCACATGCGCGCTCGCGGTACGGGAACTATCATCAACGTTGCCTCTATTGCTGCATTCAACGCTTTTCCCGAATGGGGGGCATATAGCGTTAGTAAAGCAGGCTTGGTTGCTTTAGGCAGAGCTTTATCCGTAGAAGAAAGAAGCAATGGAATTCGTACCGTGACAATTTCTCCTGGTTCGGTAGACACTCCTATTTGGGATACAGATACCGTAAAAGCAGATCTCGATCGCTCGGCAATGCTTACTCCTGAAATCGTCGCTCAGTCTATTCTCCATGCTGCCCTACTTCCCTCCCAGGCAGTAGTAGAATCAACGATCGTGATGCCTAGTGGCGGGGCTTTGTAAAAAGTTGCGATCGCCTTATTTGGCATATATAACAGCAAGATAGAGTTTTACTCACGAAAATACATTATGACAACAGTTTCTTCTAATGATTCTAATAATTCTGAATCTTTGAACAATAATTCTAACCCGCTACAATCAAGCCTGTTAGACCAAGTTGCCAGTAGACCAGATCGCAACACCAAGAATGGGCAAGCGCCTAGAATCAAAGCGACCTCCGAAACTGCCAAAGAACAAATGATGTCGGCAGTCTACACCATGTTGGAATCGGTAGGCGAAGATCCAGAAAGAGAAGGATTGCTCAAAACCCCCAAAAGAGTGGCAGAGGCAATGCAATTTTTGACTAGCGGCTACAACCAGTCTTTAGAAGACCTAGTCAATGGCGCTATTTTTGATGAAGGACACAACGAAATGGTGCTGGTGAGAGATATTAATTTCTTTAGCCTGTGCGAACATCACATGCTGCCTTTTATGGGTAGAGCGCACGTAGCCTATATACCCAATCAGAAAGTCGTGGGTCTGAGCAAATTGGCTCGCATTGTTGAAATGTATGCTCGTCGTCTCCAGGTACAGGAGCGTCTGACTCGTCAAATCGCCGAAACCGTACAGGAGATTTTAGAACCACAGGGGGTTGCCATAGTGATGGAAGCTTCCCACATGTGTATGTCAATGCGTGGAGTCCAAAAACCAGGCTCTTGGACAGTTACTAGTGCAATGCTGGGGGTGTTTCAAGATGAACAGAAAACCCGCGAAGAGTTTTTAAATCTTATTCGCCATCGACCCAATTTTGGTTAAGCTATTTTAGATAACAGTTGGAGCAGTGTAAGAACGCGTCTTTGTGGGTCTTCTCTTGCGTCAGGTGGACGCACGATGCGTCGTTCTGCCCCCAGCGTTCCCAAGAAATTACGCTATCACATCTGTGGTTCTCACCGATTTATATTCATTTTTTCGAGTACTTAAACCCAGTGTTCCGCGCAACATGTGGAGCAGAGCAAATGCTCACAAGGACTTTAGTCGCATGTTCGTTAAAGACGACTTACACAGCGTAGCTATATACGCCCTTTGTCTCTAGAGAAATATCTCACTTCTAGAATGTATTTATTTGCGGCGTTCCCATTTCTAAGACGGAAAAATAATCTCTCAATCATACATAAGTTATGCTCAATTTTTAAGTATAATTACTGGTAATTATCAGTAATATTTAATTATTTATATCTATCAAGATAGTTTTAATATTCTCTCAATATACAATCTAATTAGAGCTTAAAATGATTCGTATTTTATTAGTAGACGATCAAAATTTAGTTCAGCAAGGAATCAAATCTTTGTTGGACAGAGATCCAGAAATTAAAGTAGTTGGTTCGGTATCGGATGGTCGCAGCGCCGTAGCCAAGATCGAAGAACTCCGACCCGATATTGTGCTGCTAGATATTGAAATGCCTGGTATGGACGGTATCACCACTACGAAGTATATTACTCACCTTGCACCCGCAACGAAGGTAATTATTTTAAGCAGTCACGAAGATAAAAAATATCTAACTCAAGCTTTGATGGCGGGGGCAAAAGCCTATATCCTAAAAAGCAGCTTAATGGCGGATTTGAAACAGTCGATTATGGCAGTTAATAGCGGCTATTCCCATATAGAGTCCAGGTTGCTGGCTAAGATTTTCGATCCGAGTAATCTTAAATTAAACAGTAGCAAAAAGGCGGTCGGCAACTCAAAACCTTCTCCGTCAGTTAAGCGTCGAGCAGTTTCTCATAAGACTGCAATCGATTCAATGGCTAAATCTGCCCCCGCGCTTATCGATCGCTCAAAACTAAATAATTCTTCGTACCCGCTATCGGATACTGTCGCGACTCCAACATCTAGTCTTCACCTTCCAAAAAGCGATGTTACGAATCCATCGGTGAAGAATAAAAGCGTGCCTAAGATCGATTTGCCCTATTCAATTGAGCCAGATGTGGTCGATCTAGCTCCAGAGACAGAGATAAATTTGGTGAAGCAGATAGCTGATTCTCCAAGAAACAATAGCAGATTGTTGCCATCGACCATTAGCTCGGACTCCAAAAATCAAGGTTTAACAGCTCTGGATAATTGGCAGACCCAAGGCTTTTTAGTGAGGTTAAATAGCAAGCAATATATCCAGAAAATAGCCACTCGACCAGTCTTTGCCAAATATAGAACGCAAATAGCTAGCTTTTCGGTGACGAAAAAAGCACAATATCGACGGATAATCGCTTTTTGTAGCTCGAAACTGACTGAATATCGCGCAAAAACAACCCCACTGCTTAAAAAATGGTATGAAAAGGGATGGTTGGCAAATTTAGGTTTGGGAGCTTTTGGTTTGACTTTAGTCGTTATCGTTCATCAACTGTTTTTCTAAAATGTTTTTCTCAAATAAGATGGCTGTTGTTATTTTTCAACCACGGCGGATACGCACTTTTTTATAGGGGTCTTGTTTGCGAACCCAAGCTAAAAATTTTCGCATCTTCGGTTCGGATTTAAGCTTGTCGATAGTATCAAGCTGTCTGGCTAGCTCCAAATTGCTATATAAAAGGTGAATTTGTCGATGGCAAGGAGAACAGATATCAATGGTTGGACCCGACTCAGCCTGCTTACGCTTCACAGTTTGCCGAGGAATTAAATGATGGGCAGTAAGTTTGGGAACTTCGCGGTCGCATAATTGACAGGGCATTATAAAATCTCAATCAAAATTATAAATTTAATAGCCGAACGGTAAAATTTAAGGGAACATTGAACCAATTTCGCTCCTTTTTAGTCTAAAGAAAAAGAACGAACTATTTCTAGGTAAAATGGGCAAAATGTTAGCTTGTCAGCAAGCTAGTGCAGTCGATGCAGAGACAGAAACGGGATTTACAGATCGAGAGCTAATCTTGTTGTGCCAACAGGGCGATCGCGATTGCTTTCGGCTGCTATACCAAAGGTATCAGCAAAGAGTGCGCTCAACTCTCTATCAACTTTGCGGTTCGGCATCATTAGACGATTTAGTGCAGGAAGTATTTTTCAAAGCCTGGAAAGGATTGCCAAAGCTTAAAACCGCTAAATATTTTTCGACCTGGCTCTATCGCATTAGTTGGAATGTGGCAACGGATAGGCGGCGTAAATTAGCCAAAGGCAAAGATCGCACCAGTCTCAATGATGATAAAACCTGGTCAAAAGAACTACACTCAAATAAGTTGGCAAGCACAGAGTCAACACCAGACTTGATGCAGCTACACTACCAAGATCTAGTCCAGAGGGGTTTAAATAATCTTAGTTTTGAACACCGAGCCGTATTGGTTTTGCATGACTTAGAAGATTTGCCCCAGAAGCAGGTTGCCGAAATTCTCAATATTCCCGTCGGAACAGTCAAATCAAGATTGTTTCATGCTCGTAACTCCTTGAAAAAATTTCTCGAACAGCAAGGAATCTCGCTGTAAAATTTATTAGCTTACCAATCCCGACTATGACTAACTTACACCCCGATCGTCAAAACAACCTTGTCAGCTTTTTGCGACATAACCAGCCGGTTCCTCCAGAAGCTTCACCTCAGCTCGAACAGCAGCTATTCGCCTCCCTCGAACCACATCCTAAACCACGTCGGCTACGCTTCAAAATAGCATGGATTCCAGGAGCAATTGCCACAGGATTCGTCTTCACCTCTATCAGTTTTGGGTTCAGAACTCCTCGTATTGCCCTCGAACCCAAAGACCTAGAAAAGTTTTTAGTTAAGAATTGGCATAATACTGTCGGTCATAATAGCTACACCACAACCGAAAACATGGCTGCCGACTGGCTGCTGCCCAATAGTTCTGAATCACAGCAGCCGACTCTTGCTATCTATGCACAGTAAGCAGAGCGATCGCTATTTTAAAATAGTTAGCCTATCATCAAAATTTGAACTACTTTTTTAGTATTGCAATTTTCTCACTATGATTATTCACGCTCTTGCGCGACGACGGCGATACTTATTGACCCTAGTCGCGATCGCCATATCCATTTTGTATAGCCTACCTGTTTTTGCTAGTTCGGCACGTCAGTTTGGACTGGGCGTCTCCTCCGCAATCCCAGCCATAGTTGCCCAGAAAACGACCTCAGCTATTCCCAAAGAACAAAAAGTTAGTTTGTTCCAACAGCTAGATTTGACCGCGCAACAGCAGCAGCAGATTAAAGAAATTCATCTTCGCTATCAGCAGCAGGTATTAAAGAAGAAGCAACGTATCTCCCGATTGCAGCAAAAATTATCGGACATGATGGTAGGTACAGAAGATGCAAAGCTATTAAGAGCTAAAAATCGGAAGTTGAGCATCCTACGTCAGGAGATGGGAACTTTGCGCTTTGAAAGTATGTTGGCTACCAGGGAAATTTTAACCTTAGAACAACGTCAGAAATTTCGCGAACTAGTTAAAGACTTTGACGATCTGCAATAAAGGCTTTAGCCGCCTCTTCTCCATTTCTGGCTTTTCTTTTAATTCTCAGTCTGAGAAAAGCTAGGTATCAGAGAAATCTGGATGAGATCGAGCGATTGCCAGCCCAATCTTAGTAATTATGTGATAAATTAAATAGTGCCAATAGAGTAGTGTAGGCGAAAAACCTAAGGGTTTATTCCTATTTACCTCGATCTGCGGATGTGGTGGAATTGGTAGACACGCACGCTTGAGGGGCGTGTGGCTTACGCCTTGCGAGTTCGAGTCTCGCCATCCGCACTGTTTCGGTTTCTATGTGCGGCAACACTTTCAAGCTAAAGCTTGTACATCGAAATGCATGATGCATAGTATAGTTGCCAGTACGATTGATAGAACAGCCAGAATGTCAATCTTAATCTGAGCTAGTTCGACTATCCTTAGATTTTTAATCCTCTTGTCTTACTGATGCTTATTTTGAACAAAGAAGCGCCGCAGATCCTTGCTTTTTCTGACGCTATACGGTTCTAATTAGAGTGGAGATTTTTGCTAGATTAGGGAGTGAGATTCTTTTTTTATTTCGTCTCTATACAGACAAAACAAGAGTGAGTTTTTTGTTTTACTCCTGTCTCATTCTAAGATTGCTTAACCAAATTGTAGACAAACCCTAGTATTCTCGATCTGTTTTGATGAACGGAGCTAATTGCGATCGCAATACCAATATCGATCGGAAAATATAGTAGAAAAATCGCCCTACCAAAAAGTAGAGCGGCTTGTTTAGACTCTTTTCAAAATAGAAAAAATAATTTTAGCTAGGCTTTGAACTTCTCCGTAATGCGCTTCATTGCCTCATTAACATTGTCCCGACTATTAAAAGCAGAGATGCGAAAATATCCTTCTCCCGCTGCACCAAAGCCCGATCCAGGCGTACCGACAACGTTGCAGTTGAACAATAGCTTATCGAAGAAATCCCAACTTGATAAATCGTTAGGAGTTTTTACCCAAACATAAGGAGCGTTCGTTCCTCCATATACTTTAATTCCCGCTGCGGTAAGCTGTTCGCGGATAATTTTGGCGTTTTCTAGATAAAAACTTACTAATTCCTGAGTCTGCTTTTGCCCTGCTTCGGAATAAACCGCCTCTGCACCTTTTTGAACGATGTAAGACACACCGTTAAACTTAGTGCACTGACGGCGATTCCATAATTGCCATATTTTTACATCCGAACCATCTTTAGCTTTACCCATTAGATTTTGCGGTACAACGGTAAAAGCACAACGAGTACCTGTAAATCCTGCATTTTTGGAAAAAGAACGAAACTCGATCGCACAGTCTTTAGCGCCTTCAATTTCATAAATTGAGTGAGGCAAATCGGGATCGGTAATAAATGCTTCGTAGGCTGCATCAAATAAAATTAACGACCCGTGCTGTTTGGCATAGTCAACCCAGGCTTGCAGATGTTCCTTCGTTGCCGTTGCGCCAGTGGGATTATTGGGAAAACAAAGATAGATCAGATCTACTTTTTCGCTAGGAATTTCCGCAGTAAAGCCATTGTCAGCACTGATAGGTAGGTAAACCAAACCTTCGTATTTGCCGTCTACAGAGTCTCCTGTATGTCCTGCCATGACGTTTGTATCGACGTATACGGGGTAGACAGGATCTGTAACGGCTATTTTATTATCATCGCCAAAAATATCAAGAATATTACCGCAATCGCACTTAGAACCGTCTGAGATAAAGATTTCAGAAGCATCTATATCGCAACCGCGCGATTGGAAGTCATGTTGAGCAATTTTGTCTCTCAACCACAAATATCCTTGTTCTGGACCATAACCTTTGAACGTATTGCGATCGCCCATTTCTTTGGTCGCTTCAATAATTGCGTCGCGACAGGCAGCAGGTAAGGGTTCGGTGACATCTCCAATACCCAGCTTAATGATTGGTGCATCGGGATGATCCGCTGCAAAAGCACTAACTCTGCGACCGATTTCAGGGAACAAGTACCCTGCTTTAAGTTTGAGATAATTATCGTTTATGGTTGCCATTGATTCTTTGCTACGTACGCCTTTTATCAAGCTTACTGTTATCTGGCAAGTTTAGATCGCGTTTTTATTTTTATCTAGCTGCCGATCTGTATTGCTGCTCGAATAGAGGAAATAAATGCCTAAGCTCGACTTTATCCATTTCCAAAGAAAACAAAACTGAACAACTTGAGAGATAACGGTACAGTGTGTTTTAAGA
>ENA-ORXU01003332-ORXU01003332.1-marine-metagenome-genome-assembly--contig:-NODE-3332-length-10102-cov-3.759102_pt1 | contig 10102 bp, 8 predicted proteins | sample MGYA00237869_ERZ511484 | MGnify/ENA metagenome assembly ERZ511484 | reverse complement strand
GCGCTCTACCGCCGCTTGTTGCACACCATCTGCCGTAATGATGCCGCGCCCGGGCACACCAAGTTCAAAACGGCGGAAACCGCCATCCGGGTGGCGCACGATCAACAGACGCTGACCGTCCACATCTTGGCGCTCCATAGTGCAGTCAGACGCAAAACCTGCTGCGCCGGACAATGCGCATTCAACGCCCGAAGTTTGGGCCGTTGGCTCCGCATCAGCGCAGGCGATTAAGGCCAACGGGAAAATGGCTACGAAGGCTCTCATGCCTGACCCTTTCCGGTGATTTGCGTGACATCGCGTATCGCGCCTCGAGCTGCGCTGGTTGTCATCGCGGCATAGGCCTGCAAGGCCGGGGAAACGCGGCGTTCCCGGTGTTCGGTAGGTTCCCAAGCAGCGTCGCCAAGTGCCTCCATAGCCGCGCGGCGCCGTGCAAATTCTTCGCCTGATATGGCGAGATTGATCGTGCGATTGGGTATATCGATGTCGATCCTGTCTCCGGTCTGCACCAAAGCGATATCTCCGCCTTCACCCGCTTCGGGCGAAACATGACCGATAGACAGGCCGGATGTGCCGCCCGAGAATCGTCCATCGGTTAGAAGCGCGCATTCCGCGCCCAGCCCTTTCGATTTGAGATAACTGGTTGGGTAGAGCATTTCCTGCATACCCGGCCCGCCTTTGGGCCCTTCGTAGGTAATCACCACCACATCGCCCGCCACAATCTCATCTGCGAGAATTGCCTCAACAGCCGAATCCTGGCTCTGATAAACCTTGGCAGGGCCGGAGAACTTTAGAATGCCCTCATCAACACCCGCGGTTTTGACGATACAGCCGTCTAGGGCGATATTGCCGTAAAGCACCGCTAGCCCGCCGTCCTTGCTGAAGGCGTGTTTCTTACTACGGATCACGCCGCCTTCACGGTCCAGATCAAGCTCGTCCCATCGGCGCGATTGGCTGAAGGCCGTTTGGGTCGGCACGCCGCCCGGCGCAGCCTTATAAAATTCGTGGACCTTGGGGTTTGCATTGCGCGAAATATCCCAGTCATCCAGCGCATCGCCCATGGTCGGGCTGTGCACCGTTGGCAAAGCTGTATGGAGCAAGTTCGCGCGGTCCAACTGGCCCAGAATGGCCATGATACCGCCCGCGCGGTGGACATCTTCCATATGCACATCGCTTTTTGCTGGCGCGACTTTGCTGAGGCATGGAACAGAGCGGCTCAGCCGGTCGATGTCTTCCATGGTGAAGTCCACCCCAGCTTCATGCGCGGCGGCCAGCAAATGGAGAACGGTGTTGGTTGAACCACCCATAGCGATATCAAGGCTGACTGCGTTTTCGAAAGCTTCGAAGCTGGCGATGGAGCGCGGAAGAACGCTGGCGTCATCCTCCTCATAATAGCGCTTGGCGAGAGTCACGATCAGGCGGCCCGCACGTTCAAACAGGCCCTTGCGATCTGAATGGGTGGCAAGCTGTGATCCGTTACCCGGAAGCGAAAGGCCAAGCGCCTCTGTCAGACAATTCATCGAATTCGCTGTGAACATTCCCGAACAGCTGCCGCACGTTGGGCAGGCAGAGCGTTCAATATCGGCCACTTCCTCGTCAGAATAGCTCTCATCGGCGGCGGCAACCATGGCATCGACCAGATCAAGTGCGACTTCCTTGCCCTTCAGAACGATCTTGCCGGCCTCCATCGGACCACCCGAAACGAAAACCACCGGCACATTCAACCGCATGGCTGCCATCAACATGCCGGGAGTAATCTTGTCACAATTGGAAATGCACACCATCGCATCTGCGCAATGCGCGTTGACCATATATTCGACGCTATCGGCAATCAGATCACGGCTGGGCAGTGAATACAGCATGCCATCATGCCCCATCGCAATGCCATCATCGACAGCTATTGTATTGAATTCCTTCGCGACTCCGCCCGCGGCCTCGACCTGACGGGCGACCAGCTGCCCAAGGTCTTTCAAATGGACATGACCGGGCACAAATTGGGTAAAAGAATTGACGATGGCGATAATCGGCTTGCCGAAATCACCATCCTTCATGCCAGTCGCGCGCCACAGTCCACGCGCGCCAGCCATATTCCGACCATGAGTAGAGGTGCGAGAGCGATAGACGGGCATGGGTAGTTTTCCTGCGAATTTCGGTTCGGTTTCGATATTTCCTAGCGGAATCGCCGCGTAAATCGAAACAGGAAATGCTTTTCAGCCATGAAGCGACGATCAGGCGGTTTCGAGAGCCAGTTTCACTCTGCCTGCAACATCGGCAATAATTGCCGCCCAGCGCGCTTGCCCACGCTCCTGCGTGATCAGGTCATTGCGAATTTCGATGGCGCAATAGGGCCGGCCATGCGCCTCTGCATGGCGGTTCATCGTGGCATTCAATTCCTTGCCGGAATACGGTTCATTATCGCCGACGGTCACACCCAATTCGCTGAACAGACGAATTGCATGGCGCGCTGCGCGATCATCATCGTTGTAAAGCAACCCTATTTCCCATGGACGTTCTTCGTTCGGTTTGCTCTCCAGCTTCGGGGTGAAGCTGTGGATCGACAGGATCAGTCCCGGTTCAACGTCGTCTAGCCATTTCTCCATCGCGCCGTGATAGGGGCGGTGATAATCGTCCAGTCGCTTATCCCGGTTGGCACCGATATTGCCCGCGACCAGGATGCCGTCAGTGTTTGTAGGGATAAGTTCTTTGGCCTCTTCTTCTCTATGAAAGTCGATGACCAACCTGCTGATTTCCCCCAGCATTGCACCGATGCCATGGCGCCGAGCTAGCCGTTCTGTCACGCCCGCAGCGCCGATATCATAGGCGATATGGCTCTCCAGTGCCGGGCCCGAAACACCCAATTGAATTCCTGCGGGAACTTGGTTGGACGCATGGTCGCAAATCGCAACGATACCGCCGCGATTGGCCTCACCGATCATGCGGTAAACAGGTTCACTCATCTAAGAAATCCTTTCATCTGCCACCAATCCGGATGGTCGGCAGCCAATGTTTGCGCCGCTCTATCGCGTTCAGCGCTGTCGTCAAACAACGCAAAGCAAGTCGCCCCTGATCCGGACATCTCATGCATACGCGGTTTGGCAGCGCTGAGAGCCTCCAAAACATCCACGATCACAGGGCATAAAGCGATGGCGGGAGCACGCAAATCGTTGCGCCCTTCACATGCTATGGTGCTGACCGGGCCTTCGAGCAAAGGCCCGCGATCCTTGCCATCCCACGCATTGAAAACTGGTCCTGTCGTCAACGGAACACGCGGATTGACGAGAAGCACAGCCATTCCAGCGAGGTCGCTTTCGATTTGCTCCAACTCTGTCCCGGTGCCGCGCCCGATGCATGTCACGCTATCGACACATGCCGGAACATCTGCGCCCAGCTTTGCTGCTCGTTCCCGCCAATCATCTGGCAGGCCTTGTGCATCGCGCACCATGCGGAAAACTGCGCCCGCATCCGCCGAGCCACCACCCAAACCAGCCGCAACAGGGAGGTTTTTTTTCAGCGTTATGGCCAAACCATCTGCTCGAGGTAGTTTAGAAAGCGCCTGCATCACAATGTTATCAAACGGATTATCAAGAGCGCCAGCAAACTCGCCAACGGTCGACAGGCTGTCCGCATCGGCGCGGGTCGCCGCAAGCTGATCGCCAGAATCGACAAAAGCAAACAGCGTTTCGAGCTCATGATACCCATCATCTCGCCGCGCACGGACGTGCAGCGCAAGATTGATCTTGGCGTAGGCGGTTTGGGTCAGCGACAAGCTGGCAAAACCCTCACATATTCGGATAATTCGGACCGCCGCCGCCTTCGGGCGTGGTCCAGTTGATGTTCTGGTTCGGGTCCTTGATATCGCAAGTCTTGCAGTGGACGCAGTTTTGCGAGTTGATCTGGAACTTAGGTTCCTGCCCTTCCTCGATCAGCCATTCGTAGACGCCTGCCGGGCAATAGCGTGTTGAGGGTCCGGCGAAGATTTCAAATTCGCTTTCCCGCTGCAATTCCAGATCGGCCACTTTCAAATGGTTTGGCTGATCTTCTGCATGGTTGGTAAAGGAGTAGGATACGCTGGTCAGGCGGTCGAAGCTGATCTTCCCGTCTGGCTTGGGATAGTCGATCGGCTTGAAAAGATCGGCTCGCTGCGTCGCGGTGTAATCCCGGTGATGTTTCATTTGCGGGATAAAGCCGATTTTCAGCTGTCGCATCCACATATCCAGACCCGCCAAAACGGTGCCAACGTCTCCGCCGAACTTGGCGACGAGCGGCTGCGCGTTCTTCACCTTCTTCAGTTCGGTCGCGATCCAGCTCTCACGAAGGTTCGCTTCGTACTCTGCGACTTCAGTATGCTCTGCACCGTCGCCAATCGCCTTGGCGACAGCTTCGGCAGCGAGCATCCCGCTTTTCATTGCCGTATGGCTGCCCTTGATACGGGGCACGTTCACGAACCCCGCTGCGCATCCAATGAGCGCGCCGCCGGGGAAGGCCAACTTTGGCACTGATTGCCAGCCGCCTTCGTTGATCGCCCTTGCGCCATAAGCAACCCGGGTGCCGCCTTCGAGGTATTCCTCGATAGCCGGATGATGCTTCCACCTCTGGAATTCCTGAAATGGCGAGACATATGGGTTTTCATAATCAAGCGCGGTAACGAAGCCGAGAGCGACCTGGCCGTTCGCCTGATGGTACAGGAAGCCGCCTCCCCAAGTGTCGCTTTCCGACAGAGGCCAGCCCTGCGTGTGAATCACCCGGCCCGGTTCATGCTTGGCAGGATCAATATCCCACAATTCCTTGATGCCAAGGCCGTAAACCTGTGGCTGACAGTCCGCTTCCAGATCGAATCGCTCTTTCATGATCTTGGTCAGATTGCCGCGCGCGCCCTCTGCGAACAGCGTATATTTCGCCTGGATTTCCATACCCGGCTGATAGTCAGGCTTGTGACTGCCATCGGCTGCAATGCCCATATCCTGCGTGATAACGCCGGTTACCGCGCCTGCTTCACTGAACATCACTTCAGAGGCGGGAAACCCGGGAAAGACCATCACTCCAAGCGCCTCTGCCTGTTCACCAAGCCAACGCGTGAGATTGCCGAGAGAACCGGTGTAGCAGCCGTCATTGGACATGAACGGCGGCATGGCGAGGTGCGGTATGCTAACCTTGGTGCCCTTCGTCAGCATCCAGTGCCAATTATCGGTCACTGGCGTTTCTGCCATCGGGCAATCCATATTGCGCCAGTCAGGCAGCAGTTCGTCGAGTGATTTCGGATCTACCACCGCGCCTGACAGAATGTGCGCGCCGATTTCCGATCCCTTTTCAAGGACCACGACCTCAATTTCCTCATTCACCTGCTTTAGCCGAATGGCAGCGGCCAGACCGGCCACACCGCCGCCGACAATAACCACATCGACGGGCATTGATTCCCGTTCACTCATCGCTTCATCCCGTTTTGCATATATTCCATTGCAGCGGGGCTTGATCGTTGCCCAAGTGCAGGTCAAGACCGCGATAGGTCTGCATGATGGAAACTCACACCCAAATCTCGCTCGCAGAGCAGTATGCCGCCACGCTGGATTGGTGGCGCGGCGCAGGCGTGGATTGCGTCTTTGAGGACGACGTTCAGAGCATGCTGTCCGACATTGAGGCTCCCGCAACCAAAGCCGCTGCCGCGAGTGCGCCCGCCGAAGAAAAAATCGAGACTGCACCAGAACCTGCGATTTCGCCTAAAAATCTGCCCGGAGACATGCAATCATTTCGCGATTGGTGGATGGACCCGGAGACACCTCTACCAACCGGCCCTTCCCCGCGCATCGCGCCGCGCGGTGAAACTGGCGCGCCGCTGATGCTGCTGGTTCCGATGCCGGAAACTGACGACGTGGATCAATTGCTCAGTGGGCCACAAGGCAAAATGCTTGCCAGCATCACCCTTGCATTGGGTTATGATGCAGGGCTTGCCTATTTTGCCTCTGCAATTCCCGCCAATATCACGCTGCCTGATTGGGGCGCTCTTGCTGCGGATGGCCTTGGTACGGCGCTGCACAAGCATATCGAACTGGCCAAGCCGGACCGTGTGATCATGTTCGGCAGCAAACTGCCTGCTATGCTCGGCCACGATCCCGCCGCGCCGCCCGAAGCCTTTACTGACATTGCGGGGATACCCGCCCTCACCACTTTCGCTCCCGACCGCCTGCTGGACCATCCGCGCCAACGCGCGCGGTTGTGGCAACGCTTGCTTCAATGGACTGCCTGACAATGACTGCAATGAAGACCTGCCTGAGTTTGCTCGCCCTTGCCGGAGCCGCATGCGCTCCGTTTGCCGCACAGGCTCAGGATACACGCACCTATTTCACTGCCCGGATCAACGCACAGGAAGTGCCGCAGCAGCTGTCTGCCGAGGAGCGCGACCATTATGATCGCCTGTTCCGCGCCATTGACGCACAGCGTTGGGCTGATGTTGAAACGCTGCTTGCCCAGCGCCCCAATGGCCTGCTGACCGATTTTGCACGGGCAGAATATTATACCCACGCCAATTCACCGCGCGTGGAATTGCCCGCCCTGCTCGAATGGCTGCGTCGCGGAGCAGAATTGCCGCAAGCCCAACAAATCGGGCGTTTAAGCGTTACACGCGGCGCAGCGAGTGAACCTAACCTGCCCTTCGTCCGCCAAACCACATCACAAAGCACCATGCCGCGCCGCGTCCGGCCAAGGTCCATCAGCGATGGCACCATGCCAGGCAGCGTCCGATCTGCAATCCTGCAGCGGATCTCCAACGATGATCCCTATGGAGCGAGGCAATTGCTAGATGGGATTGATGCCAGCCTGAGCGCCCAAGCACGGGCCGAATGGCGTCAACGCGTTGCCTTCAGCTTCTTCATTGAAAACCTCGATGCAGAGGCTCTCGCCATGGCGCAAACCGTGGGAGCAGGGAGCGGACCTTGGGTAGCCGAAGGCGATTGGGTTGCCGGCCTAGCCGCATGGCGGCTGAACGACTGCCGCATGGCAGCCGAGTATTTTCAGCGCACCGCCAATGGGGCTACCAGTGCCAGCCTGCGCTCTGCCGCGCTATATTGGGCTTCGAGATCCGCCTTGCGCTGCCGCCAGCCCGATCTCAGCGCCAGCCTGCTGAGCCAAGCGGCAGTGGACGATCGCACGATGTACGGCATGTTGGCAGCAGAACAGCTTGGCCGCATCCTGCCTGACCGCGTTGAAAGCGCTGATTTCACACAGGCCGATTGGCAAGCTGTCGGTAACCTTGAAAACGTACGCGTTGCCGTGGCCTTGGCCGAAATTGGCCGCGATGGCCCGGGCAGCCAAGTGCTCCTGCATCAGGCGCGGATTGGTGATCCGCAAGACTACGCGGCCCTGTCACGCCTCGCTCGGTCGCTTGGCTTCCCGCAAACACAGCTGTTCATGGCTTTCAACGCGCCCAGCGGAACCATGGCTGACGAGGCATCACATTTCCCTGCCCCGAAGATTGCGCCTTCCAACGGTTGGCGTGTCGACCCCGCGCTCGCCTTTGCGCATATCTTGCAAGAAAGTGCCTTCAGGCCAAACGCAACCAGCCCCGCCGATGCCCAGGGCCTGATGCAAATCACCCCGATCACCGTTCGCCAGCACGCGCCTTCATTGGGCATGAGCGCGAGCCGCGTAAATATCTACGACCCTGAGATCAATCTCGCCTTCGGCCAGCGCAATCTGGAGATGCTGCGTGACGATCCGGCAACCCGCCAGCGCCTGCCCATCATTATGGCCGCCTATAACGCAGGAATGACGCCAATCCGCCGCTGGGAAACCGAAATCCGCGATTTCGAAGACCCGCTGCTTTATATGGAAGCTATCCCCTATTGGGAAACGCGCGGATATGTCTCCATCGTCATGCGCAATTATTGGATGTATGAACGGCAAGCCAATGCGGTCTCCCCAAGCCGCAGGGCATTGGCCCAGAACGGCTGGCCGCTGTTTCCTGACGGCACAGGCCTCAGCGATGGCCGTGTCTATATGTCTACCGGCGGCAATTGATGGCGATCGACGAAAGTCTTACCTTTGTCCCGATCAATATCGCCTTGCTGACCGTTTCCGATACGCGCACGTCAGAGGATGACACGTCTGGCGATATTCTTGCCGAGCGGGTCACATCCAAAGGCCATATCCTTTCGCGCCGCACCATAATCACCGATGATACCGCAACGATTGCTGCGCAATTGCGGGATTGGATCGCAGACCCTGGAATTGATGCGGTCATCTCGACTGGCGGAACAGGCCTAACAGGCCGCGATGTGACGCCAGAGGCGCTGGATGCCGTGAAGGAAAAGGACATTCCCGGCTTTGGCGAGCTGTTTCGCTGGATCAGTCTGGAATCCATCGGAACATCTACCATCCAGTCGCGCGCTTGTGCTGTTCTGGCTAGCGGGACTTACATCTTTGCCTTGCCCGGCTCCAACGGTGCTGTGCGTGACGGCTGGGATCGCATCCTTTCCGATCAACTCGACAGCCGTCACAAACCTTGCAATTTCGTGGACCTGATGCCCCGCCTGAATGAGCGTTAGTCAGCGCTTGGCTGATAGCAACCCAATTCAAGCCCATCGGGATCAGTGGAAATGAAACCGTCTGCCACCGGGGAAGGCGAAGATCTTTTGCGTGATTTGCCCGCCAGCAGCCAAGACTGATGCGTGAGCCGCTTCCAAATCGTCCACCCGGATGACAGGCAGAATAGCGACTGTCTTTCTCGGATCGTCGGTGCCGTCGACCCCTAATTGGCACGGCCCTTCTTCATGGGCCGCGTAGCTTTCTCTATACCTGACGAAACTCCATCCAAAAGCATCGCCATAGAATTTCACCCCCTCGTTCGCAGATGTCACAGGCAATTCGACATAATCCAGCTTCGCCATTGCAACTCTCCTGATTGGCATTGAGCCAGCGATGTTCGCATCCTTTTGCGAGGTCAAGCTGGGCATGTCACCGCATTGGTTTGGCCTGATTTGTACAATCGGTTAGGGCCACTTGACTGACGCAGAGTGATGCCCGAGGCAATGCAAAGTGTGCTACATTGTGCACAGTTTCGTAAGCAAGTTACTGGCAGTCCGCCAAGACTGATATAAACACTGTGCAACGTGCATAATTTTGCGCTAGGGCACATATGGCTTTGTCGCATTTTGGGGATTTTCGCCCTGTAGTGCCGTGCAATGATTCGCAGACGTATGATTATAGGGGATAACCTCATGAGGAAGATCACTACCGCGCTCCTTTCAGCCACCGCGCTGATCGCCACGCCGGCTTTGGCTGGTGATGATGAATTCTACATTGGCCTTGGCGCCGGTGTTATGGACGCAGAAGACACCGATTTCAGAACCGACATTGGTACTGCTGGCTTTGATGAAGCAACGCTTGAAGCTGACTACGGTTGGACAGGCGAAGCGGTGCTCGGTTACGATGCCGGGCCAGTTCGCTTCGAAGTCGAAGGTGCTTACCAGAACTTCGATCTCGATACTTTCGATACTGGTGGCATTGGCACCGTTGCAAGCATTGGCGGCGCCGGTGAGAACCAGTTCGCTTTCGGATCCTTCTCACCCGTAGGCGGTGAAGGCGAAATTTGGAGCGGCATGCTGAATGCACTCCTCGACCTTGGCGGCAATGACGGCATCGGCTTCGCAGTTGGTGGCGGTGTCGGTGTCTCGAGCGCCAGCTTCAACGACGTTCGCGCTTTCGGAACAGGTCCGGGCTTCATGGACGATTCTGACGTGCGCTTCGCATGGCAGGCTGTTGCGCAGCTTTACGCTCCTGTAAGTGACAACATCGATGCGTCACTCAAGTACAAGTTCCACAATGTGCAGGGCGGTACTTACGTCGACCAAGCAGGCAACTCGCTTGATGCCAGCGTTCGCACCCATGCGATCCTCGGCACGTTCCTGTTCAACTTCGGTGGTGCGGATGCTCCTCCTCCGCCCCCACCACCACCGCCACCTCCGCCACCACCACCTCCGCCTCCTCCGCCCCCACCACCTCCGCCTCCTCCACAGGCGCAGTGTAACACGGGCCCTTACATCGTATTCTTCGATTGGGATCAGTCGGATATTACGCCAGAAGCAGCGACCGTGCTCAACAGCGCAGTCACAGC
>ENA-ORXU01003327-ORXU01003327.1-marine-metagenome-genome-assembly--contig:-NODE-3327-length-10104-cov-3.520594_pt1 | contig 10104 bp, 8 predicted proteins | sample MGYA00237869_ERZ511484 | MGnify/ENA metagenome assembly ERZ511484 | reverse complement strand
ATCGCGGCGATCCACCCGGCCGGTCCAGCCACAGATTTGCACTGGCGTTGCCGAGCGGGCACCATATTTTCTGCTGCAGATAATCGGCAAAGCTGTCATAGCCCTGCGCCTTCACCGCCCGGTCAACAGCGATCCCCACGATTTGACTGTTGACGTTATTATACCGGAAAATGCCTTCCGCTGGTGACGCCAGATTATAGTCCAGCGCCGCGCCGTCAATGTTGGTGGACAGGAACAGCCGTTTGCCCTTCGCGGACAGCATCGGTGCATTTTCAATACCGCTGCTCATGGTAAGAAAATCGCGCAGCGGCACGTCGCCCTGGGGCTTGCCTTTCCATTCTGCGATATAATTGCCAGCCGGATCGTCTACCGATGAAATAATGCCTTCATCAACAGCAGCGCCGACGGTCAGCGCCAGTACCGATTTCATCATCGAGAAACTGTCGGTCAGCGTGGCCGCGTCCGCTTCGCCAGTGTAGCTTTCGTGAATGATCTCGCCATCTTTCAGCACCATGAGGCTGATACCCTGTTGCGCCGCGGAATAGTCTTTTGCTTTTTTCAGCCCCGCTGCCAGCGATGCTGGTATGGCGTCGCGCGATGTTGCCAGCGGTTGCACTGTGCATCCGCCGATGGACAGCAGCGTATCTGCATCGCGCACATCCATGCTCAGCGTATTCGCCGTCGCCAGCTTTTTCGCCATGGCAGCGATATGCGCCTCTTCATCCTGCACAGCCGCAGGTGAAGGCACGCCTGTAGCTTCGGCCACGTCCGTATCATCAACCGGCGTCGCGCAGCCCGACAATGCCAAGGCGCCTGCGATGCTGATGCCGATTAGGTTTGCATGAATACGCATGAGGGATTTCCTTGTGACTATTTGCCTTGCAGAGAGGCCAGAATATTGCCGACGATCTGGCCAGTCTGCGCGTCGATTTTTTCTTGTAACGCGTCGTCCGGTTGATGTGTGTCGATCGCGTCGCCAATGTCAATTCCGTTATCGGCAAGCACCTGTTCCATCACCAAAACGCGGTCGGTTAAAACACATAGCTCGCGCGTCAGGCTGAGCAACGCCCGCCCGACATCGTCGAGCTGATTGGGCATTAAGGCCTGCATATCCGGCGTGTTATAGCTTTTTGGATCATCCGCGTTCATGCCGGTTTGCGTCCCTGCACAACATGCGGATATTTGCCCTCGGCAACCGCGTTTTCAAATCCTGCCTCGCGCGCCAATTGCGCCAGATCGGCGCTGGCCGAACTGCGCCAATGCGGTTCACCGCCCGAACGCGCGCCGCGATCCGCGTTTAATCTGGATAGATTGTCGAGATCGGCGTAGCGCGTCACATCGGACATCAGCATATCGCCGCCCGGTTCCAGAACGCGAAAGGCTTCTGCAAAAATTGCGCGAATGGCTTCTTCGGGAACTTCGTGCAGCACGATGTAGGATGTCACCAGATCAAAGCTATTGTCGTCGAAGCCGGTGTCTTCCGCCGCGCATTCGTAAAGATCCCAATCCCAATTATTGGCATTAGCAGTGCGGTGCGCATGTTCCAGCATGCGGGGCGACAGATCGACGCCCGTTATCTTTGCACCCGGATAGGTCTGCGCCAATGCTGTCGTGAAATGGCCACTTGAACAGCCCATGTCCAATATCCGGTCATAGCTGCTGCGCGGTGCCATTGCGGCGACGGTTTTACGCTGTTTGAATATGCCGCCGGGAAACAGCTTATCCACCATCTTTTTATGGATAATCTCGCCGTGAATATATCCCATATAGGGGTGGCCATCCCAGCCGCCGGCAGTGCGGTGAAAATGCACGCCGTCCCAATAGGCGGGTGCCTGCAATTGCGGGTTCAATGTCAATCGCGCCGGGCCGTCAGAGGCGGTTTTCATCGCAGGTGCAAGATCGCTTTCAATCTCTTCAAATGCCTGCGCGGCAACTACGCCGTGCGAACGGCCATGCCAATCGCCCATCAGTTTTTTAACAGCGAAAGATTTCGATCCGGCCATTTTGCTGTCGACAAAATCATACGCCGCATTGAAATCATCAGGCACGGTTTGCGCTGTGACACCGGCGGCTTCCATATCGGCATTTACATTCGCGCCGACCTGCATGCTCGCTTTGCCAAGCTGCGTAAGAAAATCAACGGAGGCGCGGCCACGCTGACGAAGTTTTGGATTTTGCAGTTCCATCAAATATCTCCCTTGGAAACTTCACTGTTTTTCGCAACCGGCTCTATATCGTCTTCGGTCAGATGATAGCCTGACAAGATCCACATTGCGATGGCGCCGAAAATTGCGGGAAGCCAGCTTACCGAAAATAAGAGCGCGACATCGACATTTCCACCCTGCGGCACATCGAAAGGCAGTTTGTTGTTAAACCCGACGATCGACAGCGCAAATCCGACGATCAATGGCCCTACGGCTCCGGTCAGCTTTTCCACAAAACTGTAGAGCGCCGTAAATGCTCCTTCGCGGCGGACGCCGGTGCGCGCAGAATCGGCATTGATGATATCGGTCAGCATCGACATCGCCATCACGACATTGCCGGTAAACGCCAGCCCGACGAAAACCCCGCGCAGCACGATAGCCCATATCGGTTCGCCGGGACTGGCCAGCGACCAGCTGAGCGCATAGAGTATCGTTATAGTAGCGCCCAGATAATAGGCGTTTTTCTTGCCAAAACGTTTTGAAAATTTGACGAGCACCGGCGCGAATATGATCGTCGATATTGTCACGGTTGTGCCAAAGATTGCCAGCGTATTGAAATCGCGTTCCAAACTTTGCACGAAGAAATAGGCAAAGGCTGCGCCCGAAGTCTGGATGCCAAGCAGCTGTGCGAATTTCACGCCAATCAGCCGAATGAAATGACGGTTGCCGCGCACTGCGTTAAATTCGTCGACAACCTGCGCTGCGTTGCTTTTCGTGCTTTTCTCACCCGCCGATGTGAAACGCGCCCGGCCTGTCGTGAAATAGGCCGCAAGCGTGCTGATCAGGATGAGCACACCGCAGCCGACACCGACCACGGCGTAGCTTGAAGGTTCCGTTTTTCCCAATGCCTCCAGCACTACCTTGACGCCCGCTGTTGCCACAAATGAACCGAGCGAGATGAACACCATACGGTAAGCATGGATGGAGGATCGTTCATGGTAATTATCCGTCATTTCGGCGGGCATCGACATGTAGGGGATATTGTAGATGGTGTAAGCCACGGCATAGAGGCTTAGCACCACGAAGATGTAGAATGCCGTCAGATACTGACTATCAAAAGACGGCGAGGTGAAGATTAACGCAAAGCTGATCGCCGCCGTGATTGAGCCCCATAACAGAAACGGCCTGCGCCGCCCCTTTGGCGATTCAAATCGGTCGCTCCATACGCCGACAATCGGATCGGTGACGACGTCAATCATTTTGGCAAGGAAGATCACAAGGCCCGCGAGCCATGGATCGATTTGCAGAATGCTTGCGGTAAACAACAGAATCAGCCCGCTGACACCGTTCATCAATAGCGCAATGCCGAATGCACCTGATGCCCAACCCAGCTTCAGCGAAGTGGGCAATTGCGCGCCGGGATGTCCGGGCGATTGCGGGGGCGGGGCGCCGGTTGTCGTGGCCATTATATAAATTCCTTTCAGCCAGCGCCAGAAAGTATATCCTGCGGCAGCAAGGCGGGCGACGCTATCTGTCAGACAGAGCTATCCGCATAGTGAATATCGATCAAGCTAGCAGATCAACCTGCGTGCCGCTATTCTCCTGCTCCGCCGCCAGCCATATCGCATGGGCCGCAGCGAGATCCTGTGACGCGACGCCAAGCGATTTATACATCGTTATCTCGGCATCATCTTGGCGTCCGGAAAGCTGGCCGTCCGCAACTTTGCCGATTTCCCCTGCAATGTGGCTTTCGGTTACAGCGCCTTGTTTTATTGCCGCGAGCAACTCGCCTGCTGCGGCCAAAGCGGCTTCGCGGTAATCGACATAGAATTTGGATTTGGCAACCGCTGCTGTGTCGACCTCGGCCGTTGTCGGTATGGCAGAGCCGACGAGATTGATATGTTGCCCGTTGTGCAAATCCGCGCCGGATAACACCGGCTGCTTGGCCGATGTCGTGGTGCAAATAATATCTGCCCCGCGCACGGCATCTGCAGCGGTTGCAGCCGTTTGAACTTCGATTGACGTTTCCGCAGCGGCAGCCTGAGCGAATGCCGCGGCCCTTTCGGGATCACGGCCCCACACCGTGACATGATCGATATCGCGAACCGCGCGCATGGCGTGGATGTGGCGAATGGCCTGTTCACCGTTGCCGATAATGGCCAGCCGTCTGGAATCCTTCCGGGCCAGCAAATCGGTGGCCAGCGCGCTGGCGGCAGACGTGCGAATGGCGGTCAGCGATGATCCCTCGATCATCGCCAGCGGAACGCCCTTTTCGCTATCGAACAGCATCACCATGCCAACATGCGTGCCCAGAGGATCGCCATGTGGGCGTTCGTATTTGCACACCAACTTAATTCCGAAACAGGCCGGATCGCCCAGCGTTCCGGGCATGATCGCAAGTTTGCCCGGATAATCAGGCACGGGCATGAACTGGCGGATTGGTAGCGTCACATCGCGCCGCGACGTGGCCATCATGCAATCGCGCATGACGGGCACACATGCGTGCACAGGCATCAGGCGTTCAACGTCGGATTGCGGAATAATGCGCATCATTTGGCATCACCCGGTTTGGCAGCAGCGGTGTCAGACTTATTGGCAGCAGCACCACGCGGCGGCAGGAAACGCATTTTATTCATCACGTCCTGCACATTATCGGGCCGGTCAAAGGCCGCTGGCATTTCGTCACCGGGCTGGCGCGGTTTGCCGATCGCGTGGAACCAGTCTTCCAGTCCGGGCGGAAAGAAAACCCAAAACATCTTCATATCGACATTGCCGGTATTTTTAATCCAATGCGTGCAATTGCGCGCGAACAGGATGGATGTGCCGGGGCCGAAAGCGGTTACCTCGCCGTCAATATCGACCTCGCCGGTGCCTTCATACACAAACACCAATTCGTGATTTTGCTTATGCCCGTGTTCACGCACCATGCCGCCGGGGGGCATAACCTGTATCCCGCTGGACCATGTATCATAAGGCATATTATCGGGCGTCAGATTGACATTTACGTAACCTCGCGACGGCATCGGTTGCCATAGCGAGGTGCCATCGTCTGGCCCGACTATGACCGATTTGCCTTTGGTGACATCATTTGCGGTTGGGCCTGCCATGGCTATCCTTTCAGAAATTTCAGAACGCGCGCATTATATGCATCGGTCGATACGATGGGCGAGAAATGCCCGCCGCGCGGCAGCAAATATGTTTCGGCCCCGCTGATAAGATCGCCCATCTCTTCGGTAAAGCCGGGGGGTGTAATCTGATCATCAGCCGCGCCGATACACAGTGTGGGCGTAGTGATATTATGCAGCCGGCTGCGCAGATCATGCGTATATACAGCATTGATGCGCGACAGTTCAACCTCCAGTCCGGGGAAAGCGGCCAGCCGTTCCTCCATGAAATCACGCGCCGATTTCATCTGCGGCTGCAGATGCGACGACGGCATGGCAAGGAAGGTGCCAGTGGTAAGATAGGCGAGCGGCCCGCAGCTGATAAGGATTTCCCGCCGCGTTTTGAACAGCTGCGTAAGATAGGTATCTGGCCCGGCCCAGCTGCATGACAGCACAAGTTTCGCCAGCCGGTCCGGCGCATCGAGCGCGATATGCTGTCCAATTGCACCGCCCGTTGAATGGCCGACAAAATGCGCTGTGCCGATGTCCATCGCGTCCATCAGCGCAAGAACATCCTTCGCCATATGTTCTGCGCCATAGACCACTTTATCGGGCGTGCTGTTTCCGCAGCCGCGATGATCGAAAGTTATGACGCGGAAATGCTGCGCAAACTCGGCGACCTGCTTGTTCCAGAATGCACCGCGTCCGCCCAGCCCGGCGACGAGCAGCAGATCAGGCCCTTCGCCCGTAATCTCGGTATGGATTTCCGCATCGCCGACATCGACGCGCTTTGTGATCGTTTCCGGGGCAGCGTCTGTCATATCGCAGCGAACACTGATTTGGTGTTGAGATACAGCGACAAGCCTTCAAAGCCGTTTTCGCGGCCTATTCCGGATTGCTTATATCCGCCCAGCGGCACGTCCCAATCCGCGCCCATCACAGTGTTGATCCCGATAATGCCTGCCTGAATTTTCTTGGCCATCATATGCGCGCGTGACAGATTTTCTGTCCACACCGCACCGGCAAGGCCATATTCATTGTCATTGGCCAGCGCCAGTGCTTCATCCATGGTCTCAAAGCTTTGCACCGCGACGACCGGGCCGAAAATTTCCTCGCGCACGATCGTCATATCATTTCTGGTTTGCGCGATCACAGTCGGCTGCAGGAAATAGCCTTCATCGCCCACGCGCTGCCCGCCCGATGCAATACGGGCGCCTTCTTCGCGGCCTTTGTCCAGATAGCCCGACACCCGGTCAAACTGCCGCTGTGATACCAGCGGGCCAAGATCGGTGCTGTCATCAAGCCCCGGCCCGATCTTCAGATTGGCAGCGAAATCGGATATGCCCTGTATCACCTGTTCCTGAATATCCTTATGCACATAGATACGCGATGGCGCTGTGCAGGTTTGGCCGCTGTTGAAGAATATGCCCATGGCGGAGGCGGGAATGGCCTTGTCCAGATTGGCGTCTTCAAACAGGATGTTTGGCGATTTTCCGCCCAGTTCCAAACTTACTTTTTTAAGGTCCGCCGCAGCGATCTGGGCAATGGCTTTGCCGGTCGCGGTTGATCCGGTGAAGGCAATTTTATTTATGCCCTTATGCTTTGCCAATGCCGCGCCAGCCGTGCGGCCATAGCCGGTGACGATATTCAACACACCTTCGGGCAGTCCCGCCTCTGCAAATAATTCGCCAAGCCGCAGCGCCGACAGCGACGTATCTTCAGCCGGTTTCAATATGCAGGTGCATCCTGCCGCCAATGCCGGGCCCAGCTTCATCGCGGCCATCACCATGGGATAATTCCACGGCACGATCAACGCGACAACGCCAACAGGTTCGCGCAAGGTGTAGGTATGAAAATCGCCGGGCAGATTGATATTATGCGTGGTGCCGTGAATTTTATCGGCCCAGCCCGCATAGTATCGCATCGCACCTATTGCTGCTGCAACATCGCCATGCGCATATTTAATCGGCTTGCCATTATCCAGCGTTTCCAGCTGCGCCAATTCTTCGGCATGCGCTTCAATCTTGTCGGCAATACGCTGCATCAGATTTGCGCGCTCTGCAGGCTTCATCTGCGGCCATGGCCCGGTATCAAACGCGCTGCGTGCTGCGTCGACCGCTGCATCAATGTCGCCTTCGGTCGCATCAGCGAATTGGCCGATTTTCTTTCCGTCGGCTGGATTGACCACGTCGATCATCGAACCGCTGCTCGCGCCGCGCCATTTGCCGCCGATGAACAGCTGATGGTCGCGCTTTAGAAAGCTGCTGGTATCTTTTTGTAGTTCGATCAGGGACATGCGGGGAACCTCCATTGAAACTGTGTTAGGTCGCGCCTGGCAGGTCTTGGGATTGCCAACAGCTTAGTGTGAACGCTGCTATATCTGCCAAAGCCGCCGCGCTGGCGGTGGATCGGATATTTGGTCGCCTGCCGGATAACTGCTCTAAGGCACTCGTTTATCAGATGCTCAGATAGCAGATTTATGCCATGAATAATGCAATGTCAGATACTGATCAGGCCAGCGATGATCTTCACGGCGATGGGCCGCACGGCTTTCTGGAGGATTTAGCCGCTGTTTGCAGCGCGGGCGCGATCAACACCGATGCCGGTGACCGCGCCTATTATTCGCAGGATCTATATTCAAAGGGCGCGCTTCCCGCCGCTGTGGTTCGTCCGTCCGATACTTCGCAAGTGCAGAATATCGTCAAAGTGTGCGCACGGCACAACGCCGCGATCCATTCGCGCGGCGGCGGCATGTCCTACACCGATGCCTATCAACCGCGCGGTATGCATTCGATCATCCTCGATACATCGGCCATGAACGCCATTCGTGAAGTATCCCCGCGCGATGGCCATGTTGTGGTGGAGGCAGGATGTACATGGGCGGCGCTGGATACCGCATTGGAAAAACACGCAATGCGCGCGCGGTTCTGGGGGCCGATGTCGGGCGGGAAGGCTACGATTGGCGGATCGATAAGCCAGGGCACCGTGACCTTTGGGTCCGGCACAACCGGCGCATCTGCCAATGCCGTTAAAAGTTTCGAGATCGTCACGGGTGATGGCGCGCTGATCCATACCGGATCGGACAGCAGCAAAAATGCGGGGCCATTCAACCGTAATTTCGGGCCGGACATAACGGGTATCTTTGCCAATGATGCTGGCGCGATGGGCATTAAAACCGCGATCACGCTGGAGATTGAGCCGCGCCCTGCAAAGGTGAGCGGGCTATCATTTGCCTGCGATGATTTTGACGCCATGTCGGCGCTTTTCGGTGATATATGCAGCCGGCGTCTGGCGAGCGAGCTCATCGCGATGGACGGCGCGGTGGCGCGGCAAAATGCCGGCCCTGCAAATATGCTGGAGGATGCCAAGGCGATGTGGGCGATTGGCAAAGCCGCCGGTAATCCGTTGGCGGCGATAGGCCGCATGCTCAATATCGCCAAGGGTGGCCGCCGCTTTCTGGACAAGGCCAAATATACAGCGCATTTTGTGGTGGAAGGCCGCGATGCCGATGAATTGAACAGCCGCGTGCGCGCGATCCGGTCGCTTGCGAAAAATTACAGCTTTGCCGAGATTGTAAACACTGTTCCGTTGATGACGCGGGCCATGCCGTTCCCGTTGGAACTGGCCGTTACGCATCCCGATGGGCGCAGGATGATTCCGTTCCACTGCGTTCTGCCTTATTCCGCGGCACCGGGATTTCACGCTGCGTATCAACAGCTTAAACGCCAATTTACCGATGAGATGGCAGAGAAAAACGTTGAGGTGGCGGAATTTTTCGCAGGCGTGGCCGGTGCAGGCATATTGTATGAACCCGTCGTCTATTGGAACGACAGCCGCACCGAATTTCATGATCGCAATACGCCGTCCTATTTGCAGGATAGCATTCAGGATTATGCGGAAAACCCCGATGGCCGCGCGCTCGTCGATAAATTTATGCGCGAGGTGATCGCATTGATGGAACAGCATGGTTCGACGCATTTCCAGATCGGAAAACTTTATCCCTATATGCAAAATAAAACGGGGGGAGCAGAAACTTTCCTGCGCGACTTGAAGGCGCGTCTGGACCCGGAAAATATTATCAACCCCGGTGCGCTGGGCTTTTAGGGGGAATATGTTGTGACGAAAATAGCGATTGTTGGCGGCGGTATCGGCGGGTTGACGGCGGGCATTGCGCTTCGCGAAGCCGGGTGCGATGTACATATTTACGAACGCGCCCCCGAATTCGCAGAGGTTGGCGCAGGCATATCGATGACGCCGAACGCAGCAAAGGGCTTGGAATCGCTTGGCCTGAAAGAATTTCTTGAAACCAACGCCAATGAACCGCTGGACCAGATACAGCATCACGGGGTCACTGGCGAAACGCTGCTCACGATTGATCGGCGCAACTGCCGTGATACCTATGGCACCGCCTATTATCAGCTGCACCGCGCCGATCTGATGGCTGCGCTTATCGATCAGTTTGGTATCGATAATTGCTCGCTGGGTAAGGATTTGAAAAATTGCACGCAGGACGGTGATACGGTCAATCTGGAGTTTGCCGATGGCAGCAGTGCGCAGGCCGATGTCCTGATCGCCGCCGATGGGTTGCGCTCGGTTGTCCGCGATATTCTGTTCGATACACCGGCCCCGGTGTTCAGCGGCCATATGGCGTGGCGCGGGCTTGTTCCGGCGGAGAAGCTGGGCCCGGAATATACGCAGCGCGAAAATAACAATAGTCTGATGCCGGGATCGAACTGTGTGACCTATCCGGTGCGCGGTGAGGAACTGGTAAATGTCGTCGCGCTGACGCAGGCTGATGATTGGGTTGAGGAAGGTTGGGCAGTCAAGGCGCAGAAGGCCGAACTGCTATCGCATTT
>ENA-ORXU01003325-ORXU01003325.1-marine-metagenome-genome-assembly--contig:-NODE-3325-length-10111-cov-2.085808_pt1 | contig 10111 bp, 9 predicted proteins | sample MGYA00237869_ERZ511484 | MGnify/ENA metagenome assembly ERZ511484 | reverse complement strand
ACTTAGGTTTTTCAGTCCGCCATCTCCACTTAGTTCATAATCTGCCAAAATACCATCGTATAAAAGAGTGCTTTCTTTTATTTCGATAATTGCATTTGCAAAAACAAATTCTATACCCTCGACAGTATCTTCATCTAAAGTAATATCTGCTCGTGGGAAATCGAAAAATTCGCCTTTTAAAATATAATGCCATGAATTTTGAAATCGAAAAAACTTATAAGTTCTATCCCACTTTTTGAACCTAACGATTTGTTTACAGTAATACCCACTAATGCAAGCTACTGTAAATAACGATAAGTTGTAAAGAAGTATGTTTACAGCGTTTTCTTCTATATTTGCGAATGATGATTTTGTAGGTTGTTTCGAAAGAATATCGGCAATTATATATAGATCTACTTTAAATTGTAAGATTTGAACAAGAAAATACCAAACGAAATGGAAAACAATACTTGGTAAAAATGTGGAAACAAATAATGCAAAGAAGGTTTCTTTAAAATATTCTTCGGAAAAATTAAACCTCCTAAAAAGTATTCCAGATATTAGAACAAAAAATAATACTATGGTAGATAAGGTAATATTTACTACAAATCCAGAAGATGATGGATTTTATTTTCTGTGATTTTTTCTAATTTAAAAGCTATACTGTCATCATTATTACTTCTTAAAGCCCTAACCGCATTTGCCAATTTAGCAGAATCCTTACGATTACTTAAAATAACTTTCACGCGATCGCTAGTAAGATCTGAATCAGATTTGTGCAAAGTAATATTTCTTTTATCAATTTGATTTTTTCTAGACATATTTAAGTATAGCAAAATTTTGTCTTGAAACAAAATTTATATCGGTTTTAAGCAATACACTATCTTACAAAAATAGGTTCGTTTTCTTTTAAAGTATGCTCATCACTAAATCGATATTCTTCCACATTAAAAGCTTTAATACCCGCTAATGATTCAATATTATTTTCAATTAGGTAGCGACTCATTAGTCCACGTGCTTTTTTTGCATAGAAACTAATTACTTTTAATTTATCGTTTTTCCAATCTTTAAAAATAGGAGTGATAATAGGTTGGTTCAGCTTTTTAAAATCTATAGCTTTGGCGTATTCGTTACTGGCAAGATTAACAACTAATTCGCCTTCTAATAATTCTTCGCCAAGGTGGTTGGTTAACGTTTCCCTCCAGTATTCGTATAAGTTTTTAGCATTATTTACGCCCAACTTTGTCCCCATCTCCAAACGGTAGGGTTGTATAAGATCTAAGGGTTTTAATAGTCCATAAAGCCCAGATAAGATTCTTAATTTATTTTGAAGTAAATCTAATTTTTCAGTAGGAAACGAATAAGCATCTATACCTGTATATACATCACCGTCGAAGGTATAAATCGCTGGCCGTGCATTATCAGCAGAAAAAGGAATCTTCCAATCGTGATTTCGTTGCCAATTTAGTTCTGCTAATTTGTTGCTAATATGCATCAATTTAGAAAGTGTTTCAGGAGACTTCTCTTTTATCGCTTTATTTAAGATTTCCGATTTTGCTAAAAAAATAGGCTCAGAAGCTCTACTTGTTGGTAGCTCCGAAGTTTCATTAAGTGACTTTGCAGGTGATATTAATATTTTCATTTTATTTGGGAAATTTTGTTTATTTACGGATCGTTGTTTATTCCAAACTACTCTCGGCATATTTTCGCCATTTTTCTACACAAGTTGCTATATCATTTGGGATTGGAGCTTCAAAGAATTTCCACTCACCCGTCGTAGGGTGTTCAAAACCTAAAGTTCGCGCATGAAGTGCTTGGCGAGGTAAAATTTTAAAACAATTATCTACAAACTGTTTATATTTAGTAAATGTAGTTCCTTTTAAAATTTTTTCACCCCCGTAGCGTTCGTCATTAAATAAGGTGTGCCCAATATGTTTCATGTGTACGCGAATTTGGTGAGTGCGACCTGTTTCTAATACACATTTTACCAAAGTAACATAACCTAAGCGCTCGATAACTTCAAAATGTGTTACTGCAGGTTTTCCTTTATCTTCTTGGTCACCTTCCCAAACTGTATTTTGAAGCCTATTTTTGGGGTGACGCCCAATATTCCCTTCAATAGTTCCTTTGTTCTCGTCCATATTCCCCCAGACTATGGCTACATATTCACGTTTACTCGTTTTATTAAAAAACTGTTTCGATAAATGGGTCATTGCTGCTTCTGTTTTGGCAACAACTAATAAGCCACTAGTATCTTTATCAATACGATGTACCAACCCAGGGCGATCGCTACTATTGTTTGGTAAGTTATCGAAGTGATAAATTAAAGCATTAATAAGTGTACCTTCGTAATTACCATGACCTGGATGCACTACCATGCCTGGTGCTTTATTTACGACCAATAAATCGTCATCTTCATAAACGATATCGATTGGTATGTTTTGCGGTGTTAAAAGGTTTTCGTGTGGGGGATGTGTAAACATCACTCGAATCACATCGTTTGGTTTTACTTTATAATTACTTTTTACAGGAATATCGTTTACCCAAATTGAACCTTCTTTTGCCGCTTGTTGTATTTTATTTCGAGTAGCATTTTCAATATAGTTCATTAAAAATTTATCTACCCGTAAAGGTTCTTGTCCTTTACTGGCAACAAAACGATGGTGTTCGTGTAGGTTTTCTTCTAAAGAGCCTTGTTGTTCTATTTCTTCATTCATAATTCAAAAATCATCATCTTGTTCCGTCACCCAATACTAAATCGATGGTTGAGGTCTTCATTAATAAATCGCCAGCTTTTAGTATTTTACCTTCGTGCTTTAGCTCTAAAACAACATCTTTGGCAATGTTAGGAACGTAGGTTTTCTTTCCAATGTTAAATCCAATAGCTTTAAGCGTAGGTTTTGCTTGGCGTAAGGTTTTTTGAATTACATCGGGAATTTGTATTTTCCTGTATCCAGAAGGATTTATGGTAAGGTATACTTGTCGATTTTCCTTTACTAAATTACCTGCTTTAGGGTTTTGTTCAATGATTGAAAGCGGAGGAAATTTTGGATTGAAATTAGCAGAGTCCTGCACGGCTGCACGTAAATCATTGTTTTCTAAAGATTTTTTAGCCAATGCAATACTCAAACGCCTAACATTAGGTACATCGATGCGTTGCGAGTGGTTGGTGTAGAAGTCCATCCACTTTAACCCTAAAAAGCAAAATATAAAAAGCCCTACAATCGCCAATAATAATTGGATTCCGAAGGGTTTGCTAAAAATAAATCTAAAAAAACGCATACTATAATTTTAACACAAATATATAAGTTAGTTGTCACTTGCTCGTAGTTAGTTTTCAGTAGTTCTGTAAAAACAGTAATTTTTCTCTTCTTTTCTTTTGAAATACAGTAAACATGGTATTTTTGAGCAATAGAAATGCTTTAAGCTTATCGCTATAAAAAATGAAAAAAAATATTGCAATTGCCATGGGAGGATATTCGCAGGAATATTCTATTTCAATTAAAAGCGGAAATATAGTATACAAACATTTATCGAAAGAAAATTACAATACGTATAGAATTATTTTCGAAAAAGAGCAGTGGTATTGGCTAACGGATATCGAAGAGAAAGTAGCTATAGATAGATCAAATTTTACGCTAATTGAAAATGGAAAAACTATTTATTTCGATGCGGTATTTAATACGATTCATGGAACACCTGGTGAAGATGGGTTGTTGCAAGCGTATTTAGATTTGTTAACTATTCCGCAAACTAGCTGTGGTTTTTACCAATCGGCTGTTACTTTTAATAAGCGTGATTGTATTAGTGTGTTACAGCCTTATCAAATTCCAACCGCAGTAAATTATTTTGTAAATAAAGGTGATACCATCGATGTATCGAAAATTGTACAAAAAGTAAACTTACCTTGTTTTGTAAAGGCAAATCGATCGGGAAGTAGTTTTGGAGTAGTAAAAGCACATAAAGAGGAAGATATGTTGCCAGCCATAGAAGAAGCTTTTAAAGTAGACGATCAAATTATTATTGAATCTTTTTTATCGGGAACAGAAATTTCCGTGGGAGTTGGGGTTTATAGCGGAAAACCTATCGTATTTGGAATTACAGAGATTGTTTCAGAAAATGATTTTTTCGATTACAATGCTAAATACGAAGGCAAGTCTGAAGAAATTACACCAGCTCGTTTGACAGAAGTTCAAAATAGAGAAGTCGAAGCATTAACATTAAAGATTTATAAGGTGTTAGATATGAAAGGTTTTGCAAGAATCGATTTTATTTTTAATAATGGAAAACCACATTTTGTAGAAATTAACACCAACCCTGGGTTAAGTGAAGCTAGTATTTTGCCACAACAATCAGTTATTAAAGGAATTCCTTTATCTGTATTGTTCGAAAATGAAATAGACGAGTGTTTAAAATAGTTAGAGGTTTTTAGTTCTTAGTCCTTGGTTAGAAAATTTAAAATCTTCAACTTTGAGTATTAAATTTTAAACCCTTGACCATGCGTCGTGCTATTTTTCCAGGATCATTTGACCCCATTACTTTAGGGCATCACGATATAATTTCGAGAGGTTTAGAGCTTTTTGATGAGGTTGTCGTTGCTATTGGTGTAAATGCCAATAAAAAATATATGTTTTCGTTAGAAGAGCGTATGGGTTTTATAAAAGAAGCATTTAAAGATAAACCAAATATAAAGGTGGTAAGCTATTCTGGGCTTACCGTCGATTTTTGTAAAGAAATTGAAGCCGGCTTTATTCTTCGAGGACTTCGTAATCCTGCCGATTTCGAATTCGAAAAAGCCATAGCACATACCAATAAAGTGTTAACGGGTATCGATACGGTGTTCTTGCTTACAGCCTCAGGGACTTCGTTTATAAGTAGTTCTATTGTTCGTGATGTAATTCGTAACGGTGGTGATTATACGCGCTTGGTGCCAGATGCTGTACGTATTTAAATAAATGCTTTTCGTAAAAAGCAATTTGAAGGCGCCATAATCCTATTTTACGAAAATCATTTCGTTATATTGTGTTGTAAATAAAAAAAATGAAAATGAGTATTATAAATAGCTTGAAATTAGTAGGAGTATCAGGTTTAACTATTGTAATGTCTTTTTGTTCTAGCTCAGATTCAGGAAGTGATATTTCTGGACAGCAAACAGAAAGTGGCGATGAAAAAGTAGAAGTTGATACTGTTATTGTAAGTGCAGAAAGTGTTGCAGTAATTGAAGATTGGGAGTTAAAAACGGAACTAGAGGGCTTTACAGGAACAGGGTATTTGGTGTGGGAAGGTCCAGCGCAATTTTGGAAAGGAACAGAGAATATTGGGAAAGTAGGAAAGTTAGTCTACGACGTAAAAATTGCAGAAGCGGGGACTTATAAATTTACTATGCGTACTTATATCGCAAAAAAAGACCCCTTAAAACCCAATACCGAACACAATGATATTTGGGTAAAATTACCAGATGCAGACGCTTTCTTTGCTCAAAAAGGCGATAGTAAGCTATACCCCAATGGCTCAGGGAAATCGCCTAACCCAGCAGGGGAAAATGGGAATGGTTTTTTTAAAGCTTATATGAACACTAACGATAAATGGTTTGAAGTTATTGGTACATCCGATCATAATTTCCATGAGATTTTTGCCACTTTTAATTCAGCGGGAACTTATACCGTAGAAATTGCACCAAGGTCTGATTTCTTTGCTTTTGATTCATTTACATTAATAAAACAGTAAAGTTGGAAGAGAACTAAAACTGCTTTCTTCTTAGTTTTTCGATCTCAATTTTTAGTTTCGGAAGTTCTTTAATGATAATAGCTTAAATTATTTCATCAGAAATATTGCCATATTAATGTGTAAGCCTGTTTTCTTATGCCAATTGTTTTCTTGACATGGGGTAATTGTTGTGCTAGGGTTTTTCTGTTTAAAAATTCTATTTACAGCTTCCTCAATAACCTAAATATTTTTTCCGATAGCCTTTTAGTTTTTAAATCATTACGATAAGTGAAAAGCCTCTTTTTTTTAGGTGAAAAGGCATAAATTTCAATAATACTTATTTCAATACCTTCAAGCTAAATGTTGATTTTGTTATCTATAGATCACAACTTTAGTTTTGTTAAATTCTTTTTCGAAAATTTTATTTTTAATACCTCTAAGTTCTATTAAATCGATCTTTCTTTATAAGTCAAAACATAAATGAGAATATTCAAAAAGGATTGTTTTTATTAAAGTCAACAGCAAAATTAATATTAGAAGTATTGTTAAAATATTTTATTGTTACGAACCTAAAGGTAGAAAGTGTTTTAAATTCATGTTTTATACAAAACTTTTTCGTCAAGCTAATATCTTTGTTGTCGATCTTTATGTGTTAAAAACAACACATTTTATTCATATCTGTTTTCTGTGCATCTAGTTTGCACTAGCCAGCAAATGGATAAAGTTATTAACGATTACTCTAATGCTTTAGCCATTACATGGTATCTTGGGTCATCGATGCTTTCTTCGATAATAGTCTCAAATTTAGGGGAGGCCTTACGCATTAAGTCTTTACACTCATCACTAAGATGTTTTAAAACAAGTTTCTTTCCCTGCTTTTCATATTTTTCTTGTAATACAAAAATAGCTTCTAATGCAGAATGATCGGCAACTTTGGCCTCCATAAAATCTATTTCTATATTATTGGGGTCATTGTTGATGTCGAACTTTCTATTGAAACTGCTAATACTTCCAAAAAATACGGTTCCCCATATTTGGTATACTTTGGTGTTATCTTCTTTCGAAAAGCTATTTACGCGTACACGTTTGGCACTTTCCCAAGCAAATACTAAAGCCGAAATAATTACACCAGCGATAACGGCAATAGCCAAATCGACAAATACAGTGATTATTGAAACGGTAATTAATACAAAAGCATCGGAACGAGGAATACGAGGTAGAATTCGAAAACTACTCCAAGCAAAAGTTTCGATAACCATCATAAACATAACGCCGACTAAAGCGGCAATCGGTACCATTTCTATATAAGTATCGGCAAATAAGATAAATATTAGTAAAGTAACAGCCATAACAATACCCGAAAGACGACCACGCCCGCCAGAATTTATGTTAATCATCGTTTGCCCTATCATACCGCAACCTGCCGTACCACCAAATAATCCACTTACGATATTTCCTGCACCTTGTGCGACACATTCTCTATTTCCATTTCCTCTAGTTTCGGTGATTTCATCTACTAAATTTAAGGTCATTAAAGTTTCAATTAAACCAACGGCCGCTGCTAATGCGGCATAAGGAAGTATAAATAGAAAAGTATCAAAAACAAAAGGAAGGTTTTGCCACAATTCGAGATTAGGAGTAGGGAATTTCCCTTTAAGTCCTGCGCCACCGCCTTCACGAATATAAGAGCCTACTGTAGAGACGTTAATATTTGTTAATATTTTAATAAAGGTAACCACTAGAATAGCTGTTAATGCTGCGGGTAGTTTTTTTGTGCCTTTCCATTTTGGTAAAAAATATACGATTGCCATGGTTAGGGCTACAAGTCCAATCATACTCCAAAGCTCAATGCCAGCCATTAGCCATGAATCACCTTCGGGGTTTTTGTGAAAAAACATTTTTAATTGCGCTAAGAAAATAACAATAGCTAATCCGTTTACAAAGCCCATCATTACTGGGTGTGGAATTAGTCGTACAAAGCGCCCTAGTTTTAAAACTCCAGCTAGTACTTGAATTAACCCCATTAAAATAACGGTGGCTAGCAAATAGAAGTAACCCATATTTTCAACAGGCTGTTCGAAAGCTAAACCACGTTCGTTTCCTTCGATTAATAAATGAATTAATACTACGGCAACGGCACCTGCTGCCCCCGAAATTAATCCAGGCCGCCCACCAAAAATAGCGGCAATTAAGCCAATCATAAAAGCACCAGAAAGTGCCACCAAAGGATCGATGCCTAATACAAAAGCAAAGGCAACTACTTCGGGAATCATAGCTAAGGAGGTAGTAATACCTGCGGTAATATCATTTTTTATTCCTGCAGAATCGGTTTTAAAATATTTTCTCAACGTAATGTGTTTTTAACAAAGTGCAAAAGTAAGATAATAGTATCAAGTAATTAGTACAAAGTAAATAGTATTAGTTTGCGTGAGGGATAGTAGCGGCATCCTTTTTTTGTTACACGGAGCGAAGCGGAAGTGTAACAAAAAAAGATATAGCGGATAGCCCGACCCGATAGGGGCACGCCCAAATATTATCTTTGTTCTATAAGCTCGATATCATTTAGTCTATTTTCGTGCAATTAGACTTTTACTACTAACTAAATCAAAAATAAACTTGTACAAAAGGGCTCCAAGGTGAAGCGTACAGTCTTTTGTTCTCATTGTACAAAACGTCATAACGAATTCCGGCAGAAACATTGCCCAAACGATAACCAGCGCCCAAATATAAGGCAGGGAAATTAAAGCTGTCTTTAAAATCTTGCCCTTGTGCTTCGACAGTAGTATTAACGAAGTTTTGCTCTAGCTCTCCTATAAGTTGCAATTGTCGAGTGGGGTTGTATAATGCAATTAGTCTTCCGCCATAATTGGTTTGTTTAGCATCGGGTCTTCTAAAGCTAGAATAGCCAAAATTGATTCCAGCCCCTGCTGAAAATTGTTCGTTGACTTGATACACCGCCGATGGCCCAAGGATAATACTAGTCGAATTTCCGGAAAAATCTAAACCTAAATTGCCGCCAAAACGTACTTTCTCCCAGAAAAGGTTTTTCTTAGGTTCGACTTGTGCTGTTAAAGTGCTCACAAAGCTAATGTGTAAAATAAAAAATAAAAAGATTTTTGATTTCATAATATTTTGAAAATAAATTGAGCTTTTAGTAATTAAACTGCCCTATAAATATAGATAATTACAATTGTTATAAGGTTGTAAGTCGTATTTTTGGTGATTAGAATTTAGATAAAAGTAGGTATAAACCAGAGTAATGGATAAATATTCGTTTTTAAATGCTGCTTCGACAACATTTTTTGAAGAGTTGTATAAGAAGTATTTACAAAGTCCTGATAGTGTAGAGCCAAGCTGGAGAGCCTTTTTTCAAGGTTTTGACTTTGGAATGGAAAGTGCTCATGAAGGTGACTTTATTATAGAACAGCCTTCGCAGGCAGCTACAAATAATACTGTAACTGTCCCTCAAGAGGTTAAAAAAGAATTTCAGGTAATAAATTTGATCGATGGGTACAGAACTCGAGGTCATTTGTTTACAAGAACAAACCCTGTTCGTGAACGTAGAAAATACCAACCTTCCTTAGCTATAGAATCTTTCGGATTAGAGACAGCCGATTTAAATACCACGTTTAGCGCTGGTGAAATTGTGGGAATAGGTAAAGCGACCTTAAGTCAAATAATTTCTCATTTAGATAAAATTTATTGCGACTCTATTGGTGTAGAATATATGTACATCAGAGGGCCAGAAGAGCGCCAATGGATTCAAGATAAATTGAATTCTAACGGAAATCGAACGGTTTTTTCTTCAGATGAAAAGAAGAATATTTTAGTAAAATTGAATGAAGCAGTAGCTTTTGAAAGTTTTTTACACACAAAATATGTAGGGCAAAAACGTTTTTCTTTAGAAGGTTGTGAGGCATTAATTCCGGCTTTAGATCATTTGTTAGAAAAAGCATCGGATCTTGGAGTGAAAGAATTTGTTATGGGAATGGCGCACCGTGGTCGTTTAAGTACCCTAACAAATATTTTTGGAAAAAGTGCTAAAGATATTTTTAGTGAGTTCGACGGCAAGGATTATGATGAAGATATTTTTGATGGAGATGTAAAGTATCACATGGGGTGGACAGGCGTTCGTAAAAGTGATAAAGGAAACGAGATCAATATGAATATAGCTCCTAATCCTTCGCACCTAGAAACCGTAGGTGCTGTGGTGGAGGGAATTGCTAGAGCGAAACAAGATCGTAATTATAAAGAAGAAAAATCGGCAGTATTGCCAATTATTGTTCACGGCGATGCAGCGATTGCCGGGCAAGGGATTGCTTACGAGATCGTACAAATGTCTCGTTTAGATGGTTATAAAACCAACGGAACAATACATATTGTGGTAAATAACCAAATTGGTTTTACTACTAATTATTTAGATGCA
>ENA-ORXU01003323-ORXU01003323.1-marine-metagenome-genome-assembly--contig:-NODE-3323-length-10122-cov-4.267496_pt1 | contig 10122 bp, 10 predicted proteins | sample MGYA00237869_ERZ511484 | MGnify/ENA metagenome assembly ERZ511484 | reverse complement strand
GCAGGGCGTGAACATCGACTGCTCGGTGGTGACCGACAGCCCCAAGCTCGCACCGAAGAGGACCGAGATGCAGCAACGACTCAGCGAGGCTGCTCGTTGCCCCGTGACCGTCACCGGTCGTCGATCCGAAGGACTGGGCTCGCTGGGCCGCAAGGAAGGGCTCGCCGTGTTCGCCGTGGCGCTCCTGGAATCGACCGAGGGTGCCTCATGAGCCCCGCAGGTGGTCGCGGCCGCAGCGGTCAGGGTCGAGCTGGCAAAGGTCAGGGCAGCCGAGGTCGGGGCGGCCAGAGGCAAGGCGATCAGGGGCGGGGCAGTCAGGGGCGGGGCAGTGGCGGTTCTGATGGCAGAGGCGAGCGTCGAGGAAGAGGTGGCGGTCGAGGTCGCGGCGCGGGCCGGACTGCGCCCCCGGGCCGTGGTCAGCGTGGGTCGGACGAGCGAAGCGGGGGGCGCAATCGTCGAGGAGCCCCCAGCGATGCCGGTGGTCGCTCCGACGCCCCGGGTGGGTCTGGTCAGCGCCCGGGTGCTGCGAGCGCTGGCCGGCGCGGCGGTGGTGGGCGTTCGATGCGAGACGGAGTGGGCGGTGATCACGTGGAGGGACGCCAAGCAGTCCGCGAGCTGCTGCTCGCTGGGCGGCGGCGGGTTCGCACCGTGCTGTTCGACCAGTCCGTGGCCGACCAGGGGGGTCTCGACGATCTGATCTCCCTCGCCCAGGAGCTGAAGCTCAACACGACCGTGATCGGCCGGTCGGCGTTCGCTGCGGAGTCGATCACCGACGCTCCCCAGGGAGTGCTGGCGATGGCAGACCAGGTGGAAACGATCGATCTCGACGACCTCGTCGGACTCCCCGGCGTGCCGTTCATCATGGTGCTCGACGGGGTCACCGACCCTCGCAACCTCGGCGCCCTGTTGAGGACCTGCGATGGGGCCGGGGTCGACGGATTGGTCATGAGCCGCCACGGGTCGGCCCGCCTCACCCCGACCGCGGTCAAGGCGGCTGCAGGAGCGGTCGAGCACGTGAAGATCTGTCAGGTCGGCGGTGTGCCCGCTGCGATCGACCAGCTCAAGCGCGCCGGGATCTGGGTGGTGGGACTCGATGCCGGCGGCAGCGTGGAGTTGTTCGATCTGCATCTGGCCGACGAGCCGGTCGCCCTGGTGTTGGGCTCTGAGGGGTCGGGCCTGAGTCGACTCGTGCGCGAACGTTGCGACACCATCATGTCGATTCCCCTCGCAGGTGCGCTCGATTCGCTCAACGTCTCTGTGGCCGGGGCGCTCGCCTGCTACGAGGTGACCCGACGGCGCCGGCAGACCCCAACGGACTGAGCATCGGTGGCCGACGGTTCCGCTCTGGAACTCCGATTTCGGGCTGGAGTCCTGAGGTCACGTCGGAAGCCGACGAGAACCCGAGTCGGTCCGGAACAGCTCGGTCCGAAAAAGAAGGGCGACCCGACCGACAGGGTCCGCCAGAGCCTTGTCGGTCGGGTCGAGATGCCGCGTAGAGGTGTTCGGAGGCCGCCCCACTCGGTGTCGATCAATGTCCGCCGACATCGACCACCGAGCGGGCGGTTCCAAGGTTCCCGCTGCGTGGATTCATCATCCGGTTTGAGAGTCGGATTCGCAATGGGTGAATCCACCCACGGGTGGCGGCCGGAGCGGAGCGAAGCGCTCGAGCCCGGAAGGAGATTCGAACTCCTGACCGTTCGCTTACAAGGCGAGTGCTCTACCAACTGAGCTATCCGGGCGGGGTCACAAGTGTCGCGGACGAGCCTGCGCCTCGCCCAGCCACATCTCGGTTGGCGGTCTCCGGGGTCATCGAATGGGAGGCTCGCCGTGGGGGTCCTTGCACTCGGGCCGACAACACACGAACATGCTGCATCGATGATCCACAGTGAGGTGGCGCAGTGAGCGATCCAGAATTTTCCACAGGATCCGGGTTTGCCTCGTCGGCGGGCGGTGCCGCGGCGCGAGGTGCGATCCTCGTCGGTCTGGCGGTTCTCCTCGGTTTCCTGCTGCTCCAACGCAATGACGACCAGAGCGATCTGGTCCAGGCCCCGGACTCCACAATCGGCGCTGCCCCGGTCGGGACCGATACGGGTGCGGCTCCGACCGGCACCTCGGCGCCGGTGACCACCGCTCCGGTCCTGCCCGCACCTCGTCCGAACGAAGAGGTCTCCGTCCTCGTGGTGAACGGGGCCCGAGTGGGCGGCGCAGCAGGTGATCTCAGCTCACGACTCAACAGCCTGGCGTACATCACCCTGGTTGCATCCGACATCGCCGAGGGTGAGGACGTGCTGGCCGAAAGTCAGATCGCCTTCGCTCCGGGCTTCGAGTCCGAAGCGAGGGCCCTGGCCGATGATCGGGGCATTCCCCAAACGGCGGTCGCACCCCTGCCGCTCACGGTCCAGACCACATCCGACGAGGTCGACGTGGCCGATGTCGTGGTCGTTCTCGGCCGGGATCTCGCCGGAGACGGCTGAGGCGAGTCGCCCGTGAGGGTGGCGATCGCCCCCGACGAGTTCAGGGGCACCATCTCGGCAGTCGAGTTCTGCCGCACGGTGGCTCGGGAAGCGACCGGGCTCGGCTGGGATGTCGACTCGATACCGATGGCTGACGGCGGCGAGGGGACCCTCTCGGTTCTGGGCGGGCCGAACCTCGTCACCATCGCGCCCGACGCCCTGGGTGAGCTGGTCGAGGTGCCCTGGCGCCTGACCGGCGGCGAGGCGGTGATCGAGTCGGCTTCGGTGATCGGGCTCGCCATGCTGGGCGATCCGTCTCCGGGCCAAGCCATCGAGGCGTCGAGCCATGGCCTCGGGGTGGTCATCGGTCAAGCGGTGGAACGAGGCGCCCGTCGGGTGCTCATCACCGTGGGAGGGACGGCCTCCACCGACGGCGGTCGAGGTGCACTCGAGGCGCTCGCCGAGTCCCCGGGCCGGCGCCGCGCCCTGCTCGATGGCGTGGAACTCCTGGTGGCCTGCGACACCGAGCTGGACTACAGCGCAGCGGCTCGGACCTATGGTCCCCAGAAGGGGGCGAGCCCGAGCGATGTGGAGCTCTTGACCCAACGCCTCGACCGCTGGGCCGACGAGCTCGTCGAGCGCCACGGCGTCGATCCACGGGGCCTCGACTTCTCCGGCGCCGGGGGAGGCTTGGCTGGAGGGTTGGTCGCGATCGGCGCCCAGCTCGTGTCGGGCTCGGAGCTGGTCGCGGGTGAGGTGTCGCTCAGAGACCGGCTGCTCCGATCCGATCTGGTCATCACCGGCGAGGGTCGGCTCGACGCCACCTCCGGAAGCGGGAAGGTGGTGGGTCTGGTGTGTTCCATCGCGGCCGAGGCCGGGTTGCGCACCGTGGTGGTCGCCGGCCAGATCGAGGCGGGGCTGGCCGCCTGGCCCGAGGCGGAGCTGCGCTCGCTCGCGGGCGACTTCGGACTGGGTCGAGCGATGGCGGAGGCACCGAAGTGTGTTGCCCAGGTGGCCCGGGAGGTCCTCGGCGATCAGTGCTGAGGTCGAAACCGACGCTGGTTCAGGTGGCCTGACGGTCTGGACGGTCGAGGTATTCGGGGAGTCCGGCGAGCGGCGGGCGTTCGCCTGTCGGGACCACGACAGGCGGGTAGCCGGGCCGGTTGAGGATGGGTAGTTCGGAGACGAGTTCGGGCACCACACGGCCCAGGGCAGCGGCCATCACCCCGGTCGATTGGACACTCAGCTCGTCGAGCCGACGGTTTCGGTGCACCCTGCTGCCCAGATCGACCTGGGCCATGCCGTCGATGCCGATGGTGCGCGAGACGTCGATGAGCATGGCGAGGTCGACCCCATAGCCCTGGACGAAGGCGAGATGCTCGAGGAGTTCTCGTCGGCCGCCGTACTCACCCGAGAGGGGTTGGACGAAGCCGCTCAGCTCGGGGAACAACAGGGAGATGAGGGGGCGGGCCACCAGCTCGGTGTTTCGTCCTCCGCCTGCGGTGCTGCCCACCACCGGTCGGTCGTAGAAGCCCTTGACGAAGCTCAGCTCTGGGTGGTGCAGGAGAGGGCCGAGGAGGCCGACCACGAAGCGGATGCCGAAGTTCCGGATGTCGGCATCGCACCAGAGGACGATGTCGCCGCCGGAGGCGAAGACCGACTTCCACAGGGCCTCGCCCTTGCCGTGGCCGCGTCCGTACGAGGGCAGGATCTCCGCAGCCGACACCACACGCGCCCCGGCAGAGCGGGCCAGTTCGGCGGTCCGGTCTTCTGAGTGGTCGTCGACCACCAAGATCTCGTCGACCAGGGGATGGGCCTCGACCACGCCGCTCACCAGATCGGCCACGATCGAGCCGACGGTCGCCTCCTCGTTGCGCGCCGGCAGGCAGACAGAGACCGTGGTGTCGCCCTTGCGTTCGCACAGGGTGGCGATGGCGAAGTCGTCGTGGTCGAAGGTCCGCAGTCCGAGGGTCGATGTCACCGGGGCATCCTCACCGGTGCGCCCGGCCCCTTCAAACTGTGGCCGTGTCGAGCCGGTGGCCGCCCTCGGTGACCGACGACCTCCTCTGGTCGGGAAGAGATCGACTGCGGGCCTCGTTGAACACAGCGGTAGCATCGTCGCCCCGGTGCCCGATGGCGTCTTGCCACATCACCACGAGGAGTTGTCCATGAGCGTGACCGTTCGCATCCCCACCACCCTTCGCACCCTGACCGGTGGTTCGTCCGAGGTCGAGGTCGATGGTTCCACGGTGGCCGAGGTCTTCGAAGCGCTCGAGGCCGACCACCCCGGATTCAAGAGTCGGCTGCTCGACGACGAAGGCGGCCTCAAGCGCTTTGTCAACGTCTTCGTCGACGACGATGACGTCCGTTTCATGGACGGCGTGGCCACCCCGGTTCCCGATGGTGAGACCGTGGCGATCATCCCGGCCGTCGCAGGCGGCTGATGCCTTCCACCCTGGGTCCGTCGGTGGGCCTCTCGGTGCTCCATCTGTTCTTCCGGTCGGGTGCGGGGGTCGACCGTGTGCGCGTCGCTGCTGCGGTTGATTCGGCTCGGGGCGCCGGTGTCCAGGTGGTCACCATCGCCATGTTGGGTCACAAGGCCGACGTGGCGATCATGGCGCTGCACCAGGACGCCTGGTTGCTGAGAGACCTCCAGACGGGTCTCGCTGCGGGTGGTCTCGAACTGGTCGATTCCTACCTGTCGGTGACCGAGACCTCGGAGTACGCGACCGATCTTCCCGACCGGATGAAGCAGGCTCGCCTGCACCCCGAGCTGCCCCCCGAGGATCGTGCGGCGTGGTGCTTCTATCCGATGTCGAAGGGACGCAAGCCCGACGCCAATTGGTTCACCCTGCCGTACCACAAGCGTCGCGAGCTGATGTACGAACACGGGACCTCGGGTCGCAAGTTCGCCGGCCGCATCTTGCAGGTGGTCACGGGATCGACCGGCCTGGATGATTTCGAGTGGGGTGTCACCCTCTTCGGTCAGCACCTGGACGACCTCAAGGAGGTCGTGTACACCCTCCGCTACGACGAGGCCTCTGCGCTCTACGGCGAGTTCGGCGTGTTCTACACCGGCATGGTGGCCGACCTCGAAGAGGTCCTGGGGCGCACGGGAGCCTGAGGCCGATCGTCGCTCTCGGAAGGTGGTCGCGACGCTGACCGAGAGTCAGCAGTGGCGGTGCCGGAAGGGAGCTCGCACCAGGCAACTCGGGCCGCTCGCACAGGTATAGGATCCGGCCCAGTGCTGAATCGTGTGCCGAACGTCATGATGGGTCAAGTAGCCGTCGGTAGGTCGTGGGCGAACCCTCGTGCCCTCTGGTTCCCGGCGCGAGATCGGCCTCGCTCCAGCCGCGCCATGGGTGCAGCGATGTTCGTCACCGTCTGCGGTTTTCTCGGTCTGATGTGGTTGGGCGCACCACCGGCGGCCGCACAAGACGAGGGCGAGAGCTTCAGGAGCACGATCAGGGTCGAAGACGAAGCCGGCGAGCGAGTGCCGGTCGAGGGAGTCGAGCTGGTGGCGCTCGACTCGGGCGGGGCGGAGATCTCCAGAGCAGCCTCCGACGCCGAGGGAGCGGTCCTGCTGCCGCTCGACGGCCCCGGCACGTTCAGCGTCATGTTGGACGAATCCACTCTCCCCGATGGTCTGGGGCTGAAGAATCCCGACCGCGGCACCCTCCCGGACCTCGACGTGCAGGCGGGGCAGTCGAAGAACGTCCTGTTCGCCCTCATCGACGGAGAGGGCGGAGCCGGCGGGGTCTCCCTGTTCGACGAGATGGCCCAGCTGGCGGTCCAAGGGCTGGTGTTCGGCCTCATCATCGCGATGAGCGCCATCGGCCTCTCGCTCATCTTCGGCACGACCGGGCTCACCAACTTCGCCCACGGTGAACTCGTCACCTTCGGCGCCATGGTCACCCTCCTGTTCAACGACGCGTTCGGCCTGCCCGTGATCCTGGCCGCGGTGGTCGGCATCTTGGCCACCGCCGGGATCGGCTACGTGAACGAGGCGACGCTCTGGCGGCCGCTGCGGCGAAGGGGCACCGGCCTCATCGCCATGCTCGTGGTCTCGATCGGGCTCAGCATCCTGGTCCGCTACGTCTTCAACTACCTGGCCGGCGGCCGCCGAGCTCGGTACGACCAGTACGCGGTGCAGGTGGACGGCTACGAGTTCGGACCCATCTTCATCACTCCCCGAGAGCTCTGGATCATCGGCATCTCGGTGGTGGTGCTCCTGATCGTGGCGATCGGTGTGCAGCGAACCAAACTCGGCAAGGCCATGCGTGCGGTGGCCGACAACAAGGACCTGGCCGAATCGTCGGGCATCGACGTGGAACGGGTCATCATGTCGATCTGGGTGATCGGGGGTGGCCTGGCCGGGCTCGGCGGAGTGCTCTTCGGACTCAACCAGGGAGTGCGGTGGGACATGGGCTTCGAGCTCCTCCTGCTCATGTTCGCCGCGGTCACGCTCGGAGGTCTCGGCACGGCCTACGGGCCCTTGGTGGGCAGCGTGATCGTCGGCTTGCTCATCAACCTCTCGACGGTGTGGGTGGCTCCCGAGCTCAAGAACATCGGAGCCTTGCTCGTGCTGGTCGCGATTCTCCTGGTCAGACCCCAGGGCATCTTCGGACGAGCAGAGAGGGTCGGCTGATGGACTGGGGATTGATCTTCGAGACCGCCCTGTCGCAACTCGTGGGCACCACGGCCTGCTATTTCGCCTTGGCGGCGATCGGCCTGAACATCCACTTCGGCTACACCGGACTGCTCAACTTCGGCCATGCCGGTTTCATGACCGTGGGGGCATACGGGCTCGGCATCACCGTGCAGTACCTCGAGTGGCCTTGGTGGATCGGTATCGGGATGGGAATCCTGGCGGCGGTCGTCTTCGCCCTCCTGCTCGGCATACCGACCCTGCGCCTGAGAGCCGACTACCTGGCCATCGTGACGATCGCAGCGTCGGAGGTGGTGCGGATCTCGGTGCGCGCCACGGCGCGGCCGCGAAGCACCGCATCCTTGCACTCCGTCGCGTCCTTGCACTCTTCACGCAGCGGCCTTACCACGCAACAGGAGAGCGGGCGCGACCGTTCCCCCGCGGAGGCACGCGACGGCGCGTGTGGCGCGTGCCGGCGCGCCGGCCGCACGAATGCACCGGGCGCCGCCACGCTCACCGAGGGGCGGGCGCGTCCGCCCCTGGCACCAAATGATTCACATACAGTACGGACGCCCAAACATGCTACTTTCTCCAGCGTGTGCTTGGATACTTCTCTTGGGCACTACGTGTCGCTACTGTATGTGGTACTTTTGTCGTGTATGTGTCTGCTTCAGTTTGAGTCGGCACATTGAGGCATGTGTTGGTAGCTCTCAATAAAAAGGATATTGTTTTTTCGTGTGGATGGAACGGGGAGGCGTTTTCTGTTGGTCCGATGGTCAGCACGAAAGCGAATATGACATGTACAGTCATTTGAAACATGGCTGCGAGAATGTTCACACAGGGACTGCATAGTTTCTGAGCCGTTTGTCGTTGGGCTGCTCAGGCCCTTTCGCAGACCGCTTTCGCAGAAGACGGGGCCCGCGATTCGAAGCTCCTATTGGCTCGTGACGGTCGCCGCGGGGTGCGCTGCAGCCCGGTGCATCCCCAATTTGTCAACATACGCGGCCGCGCCGCGTATGTTGACAACCCCGGGATGCACCGCGCTGCACGTAGTTCCGGCGAATGCGCAAGAGTTGATATTAGTAATTTTACCATTTGAAGATCAACTTGTCCCTATCCAGGCCTCAATTCTGTCTCTGACTGGCGGCGACAGCATCAGCCCGCCTGGCACACCGCTCTCGTCTCTTCGCCTCGCGGAACCCATTCTTGTATCTTGCCCCTACGTCAACATCATTCGTTCCACCTGTTCACCAAGCAACAGCAGCCCTCTCATATTCCTGCCGAACGGCTGTGGTCGCTGCTGACAAAGCGAGGTCTTCCGACAGACTGACTGGTACAGCGTGGCGGCGTGCGCGCAAAATACTTCACAGATGTCAACGTTGCTACCGCCTCCCAAGTATCACAAGGCCAGAGCTGTACGACACAAATGATACAGCCTGCGATGTGGAAGGCGAAAGCGCAAAAAGCTAACCAGGGCGACGACGCCATCCGCTGGCATGCGCACGGCGCGGGCAAACTAAACTTCAAACCCCGTCGCGGGCCTGCACGTCGTCAATATTAGAAAGAGTGTTTGAACCGGGGGATGGAGAGGCTAAAACACGCCGAGGGCACATGGTCGCAGACACCTTATCGACATCTGTCGCGGCGGCAGTCTGCCAAACGGGCGGGTTCATCGTGGTACGAGTAGGTGCGAAGGTGGTCATCTCGAACGTCCAAGCCAGTATTGATATTCAATTTGATCGTATTGGGAATATACTTGTCTCGCATGCCTCATAAATATAGTCACGGTCTGTCTGGTGCCTGCATGTTCTTTCGCAGATAATGCACCCCGGTTCTGCGGGCCCCGCGGAACTGCGAAACGTGCTGCGAACGGGCCTCACTCGCCATCTAGACAAGGTCTGACCTCAGGTCGGATGAACTCCAAGATTAATTCGAATCCTATTCAGCTTGTGGTGCTCTCCAAGTACAACGTCAACAACGAGGGGACTTTGTGCACCACGACTCCTCCGGCGCTGACGTGATTCTTCTGGATGAGGAAAAGTGACCGCAGCGGCACGAGCAGCACGAACCAGACGGTTAAAACAACAATGACAGTCCGACACTGGCGCACAAAGCCCCGATATGCGTGCGTCGCTACCCTGCTGGGATCGCCGTCTATCATATTATGCAATCTGGGCGGCGCACGAAGACCTGCCACGAACGCGGCTTTGCCTCGGCCAATGGGGCAAGCAATGCTCCTGACGGGTCCGCTCCTTCCATTGCAACACAGCGGGGCTCCCAGCACGCGCCAGCGGGCTCGTCTGCCAGCAGCGCCATGGTGATCGTCGTGGTGTCCAAAATGGCACGATACAGGGGCCCCATCGCTTCGCCGCCCTGGTTGCCGGAGCGTGACAGGTCCGCTGGAGCAACCGCGCTCCTGCCAACACAGACAGCTGTGCTGCAAAGTGCGGTGGCAGTTGAGATACGGCGGGAAAAGAGCAGGGTCGGTCCATCGAATGCACAGCTGGGTGGGGGCGCTGCTCACTCGGCGCGGGGGGCGCCCCGCCCATGTTGCCTGGACCAGCACTCGCACGTCCAGCGCGGATCATCTGCCAAGCTAGTTTCCCTGGCTTGGCGCCAGCTGGTCTGGAGCCAGGTGGTGGGATCAACGCGCTGGGCACGGCCTGCACGGGAAGTGGGGCACGAAGTGGATTGCGCGCGGACCTCACAGCGGTGCGTCGACAGCCCGCGATTTTACGTGCCGCGCGTCATGAGTAGAGCGCCCCAGCAGCACACGAGGCATCCGGCTGTTCCAGTGCCACACCTGGTGCTTCGGCACACCGAGTTGTATGCATAAAAGGGCGCTCCACTGACGTATCTGCAAGTAACATGCGTTTCTCACCGAACACCCCCCCCGCCCGCAGCCAACGCGCTCGAGAGACCCGCTCGCCTTCACCTGCCAGACATTGCCGCACTCGATCCGCGAGACTCCCCTTCTCCCCCCCCCCCCCTCCCCCCCCCCCCCCCCCCCCCCCCCCCCCC
>ENA-ORXU01003321-ORXU01003321.1-marine-metagenome-genome-assembly--contig:-NODE-3321-length-10128-cov-2.792757_pt1 | contig 10128 bp, 6 predicted proteins | sample MGYA00237869_ERZ511484 | MGnify/ENA metagenome assembly ERZ511484 | reverse complement strand
TCCTGTTGACGTATAATAAAAGAGGGCAGGTGCTAGATCAAAGTGTAATTGCCGGAACTAAAGTGATAGAAGATACGTTATTACGGTCAGTAGCCACTATTAACGAGGAAATGATTATCTACGTTGCTGCAGGGATGGCTGATGCAAAGACCAATCGTTTTGATGCTGATTCCAGCAAATCTTTCTCAATTGAAGTACTTTCCACAGGAGAAATCGTTTCTGAATGAGACGAAACCAACCTTTTATAAAAATTTAAAATGATAAAAAAGAAAAAATCTAAAAATACAGGTCGCAAACTAAGCGCCCGTGATTTAAAAAAAGAAGTATTTAAACTTCTCAAAAGAAATGCGCGTAAAAAATTAAACGCCAAACAAATTATTAAAAAACTTAAAATTGCCAACTCTCGTGACGCTGTACAACACGCACTTGAGGGACTTACCGAAGAAGGAAAACTCTTTTCTTTTGGTGATCAACTTTATCGCCTGGATCGTAATGTTGCTAATAATAATGGTCCTAAAATAACAAAAGAACATCAGGGAACAGTAGACATGACTCGATCCGGAGCCGGATATATTGTAGTAGATGGTTTAGAAAATGATGTATATGTTCCTGCTAAATTTCTTAAAGGTGCATTGAATGGAGATAAGGTAAGTGTCGCCGTTTCCGTGAGTCGAGGACGTAGAAAACCCGAAGGAAAAGTAGTAAAAGTACTAGAACGTGCTTCAGAATTTTTCATTGGTACTATGGACTTAAAAGCAAAATACGGCATTGCCATTGTAGAAGCAGGTGGTCGAACATTTGATGTGTATATCGAACCGGAAGATTTGCTTGAAGCAAAAGCAGGTGAAAAAGTAGTAGTCAAAATTACTAAATGGCCTACTCGTACTGCCAAAAATCCAATCGGACGAGTAACAACTGTTCTGGGGGAGGCAGGGAGTAATAATATTGAAATGAATTCCATTTTAATTAACAATGGATTTAATATTGATTTCCCGGAAGAAGTAATTGCCGAAGCAGAAGCCTTAGACGAATCACTCGATGAGGCAGAAATTGCCAGCCGACGTGATATGCGTAAGGTGACCACCTTCACGATTGACCCTGATACCGCAAAGGATTTTGATGATGCTTTATCAGTTCAAAAATTAGAAAATGGTGAAATAGAAATCGGAGTACACATCGCTGATGTCACGCATTATGTACGTCCGAATACGGCTCTGGATAAAGAAGCGTTGAAGCGTTCTACTTCTGTTTATTTGGTAGATCGGGTCTGTCCCATGTTGCCAGAAAAATTATCTAATGAGCTTTGTTCGCTTCGCCCCAATGAAGACAAATGTACCTTCTCTGCGGTATTCACTTTTAATGATTCGTACAAAGTAACAAGTCGCTGGTTTGGGAAAACATTGATTCATTCTGATCGCCGATTTGCGTATGAAGAAGCACAGGAAATTCTGGAAGCAGGAGAAGGAGAATTGCACGACGAGATATTATTATTGAATACGATTGCTAAAAAATTAAGAAAGAAGAAATTTAAAAATGGAGCGATTGCCTTCGAAGGAGAAGAGGTTAAATTTCGACTAGATGAGGATGGCGTACCGATTGAGGCTTATGTCAAAGAGCGGAAAGATGCTCACTTGCTGATTGAGGATTTTATGTTGTTGGCCAATAAAGAAGTAGCCACTTATATGGTGAAAGCATCAAAGGGTCAAGAAATTCCTTTTGTATATCGAGTACACGATTTACCCGATCCAGATAAGGTAGCTGATTTTGGTAAGTTTGCCGCTGAATTGGGTTTTAAAATGACCTTGGATACACCTAGACAAATTGCAGACTCTTATAATAGTCTGGCAAAGGCTGCCCGTGAAAATGAAGAGCTGCGACTCTTAGAACCCATTGCTATTCGTACGATGGCAAAGGCCGTTTATACTACAGAAAATATAGGTCACTATGGATTGGGATTTGAAAATTATTCCCATTTCACTTCTCCTATTCGTCGCTATGCAGATGTACTCGCACATCGAATTTTATTTAAAAATTTAGGTGGAAAAACATATCGTGCTAATAAGGAAGATCTCGAAGCGCAGTGCAAACATATCTCTGCACAAGAGCGTAAAGCCATGACCGCAGAACGCGAATCCATTAAATACAAACAAGTAGAATTTATCAGCAAGCATGTTGGTGAAATGATGGATGGACATATCAGTGGTATGATTGACCGGGGACTATTTATTGAGCTGGCAGGAAGTAAAGCGGAAGGAATGATTGCTTTTGAAACATTGGATGAGCCGTATGATTTGGACGAAAGTCGATTGAAAGCTGTTGGACGTCGTTCTAAAAAGGTTTTCAAAATGGGTGATAAAGTTCGGGTAGAAATCCTGGATGCGGATTTACTGAAGCGACGAATAGAAATGAAGCTGGAAGAAATGGAGTAAATCTGAATAAAATAATTTTAATGTGTTTACGAAAAGTCCCTGTTATCGGCAAATAGTCATAGCAGGGATTTTTTCATACACTTAAATTATTGAAATTACTTAAAGTTATAAAAAGAAATCCTACTTTTATGGAAGAAAATCGACCTGACAAAGCTGTCATTTCGTATATACCTATAAACAGAAGATATGAGAATCATCAGTGTAGTTGGTGCCCGTCCTAATTTCATGAAAGTAGCTCCCCTTCATCGGGCTTTTCAGGCGTTTCCCGAAATAGAATCCTTGATCGTTCATACGGGTCAGCATTATGATGAAAAGATGAGTAAAATTTTCTTTGATCAGCTGGAAATGCCCCGACCTTATTTCTATCTGGGCGTGGGAAGTGGTTCTCATGCCGAGGTGACTGCGCGAGTGATGGTCGCTTTTGAAGAAATACTTTTAAAAGAAAAACCCGATTTGGTATTGGTGGTTGGTGATGTAAATTCCACATTGGCTTGTGCATTGGCGACCAAGAAACTCAATATTCCGCTGGCGCATGTCGAGGCGGGATTGCGTAGTGGTGACCGCACTATGCCTGAAGAAATCAATCGTATATTGACAGACAGTATTTCCGATTATTTATTTGTTACCGAGCAAAGCGGAATGGTGCATCTGGCTCGGGAAGGTGTACCCGCAGAAAAGATTTTTTTTACAGGCAATGTAATGATTGATTCACTGTGTTATTATCGTAAAAGAGCTAGCGAATCATCTATGCTAAAAGATCTTGGAGTAGTGTCTAAACAATTTACATTGATGACTATGCATCGTCCTGCCAATGTGGACAAGGAGGAACATCTTACTATTATTCTAAATATTATTCGCCGCATCAGCGCCGAACAACTTTTAGTATTTCCGCTCCATCCTCGTACTAAAAATAAGCTAGAAAACTATCATTTATTGGATACCCTAAGAGAAATTCCCAACGTGTTATTATTAGGGCCGTTAGGATATCTTGAATTTTTACAATTGATGGATCATGCTGCAATTGTCGTAACGGATTCTGGAGGTATTCAGGAAGAAACTACTTTTTTACAAGTCCCCTGTCTGACTATTCGTGATTCTACTGAACGTCCTGTCACGACAGAATTAGGAACTAACATCCTGATTCCTCAACTAGATGAGGATATTATTGTTAATCAGTTTTTAAATAGTGTGGAGAGTGAAAACAAAAAGGGAATTATTCCTCCGCTTTGGGATGGTAAAGCAGCTAATCGAATTGCAGCTATTTTGAAGAATATCTTGAATGATCAAATTTTAAATAAAAACAGAAAGAACATTACCTCGTTGAATGATTGATCGGATCGGAAAATATTACCATACCTTAAAGTATCTCAAATGGACACAAATCAGGTATCGAATTCAGCAAGTATTATTACCTAGTCAATCAGGTAAATTTTCCACTGAATCAGTTCCTGCCAGCAGATTTTTACAGTTGGTGGAAGATATTCCCGCTTATGCCGGATGGCGCGTCAATGATGATTTTTGTTTTGTAAATATTATCCATTCCTTTCCAGAGGAAATAGACTGGAACTGTTTTGATTATGGAATTCTCTGGCGTTTCAATCTCAACTATTTTGAGTTTTTACATCAGCCGAATATGACCAAAGAAAACGGCATCCGGCTGATCGATGATTTCATAAAAAAATATGACACGCTCGAAGGAGGACGTAAAGCTTTCCCTACTTCCCTCCGACTGACCAACTGGATAAAATTTATTTGCAAACATAAAATTCGCAATCCACTATTCGATCAATCACTTTGGCAGCAAACTCAATTGCTTAAAAAGAACATAGAATTTCATTTACTTGGTAACCATTTATTAGAAAATGCTTTTGGATTGTTATATAGTGGCGTATATTTTAATGATTCGGACTTAACAAAAATTGCGGTTGATATACTGATACCTCAACTGCAAGAGCAAATCCTTAGCGACGGAGGACATTTTGAGCTTAGTCCAATGTATCATCAATTGATGTTGTATCGGATTTTGGATTGTATAAACTTAATAGCGCACAATGCTAAAAAAGGTCAGGAAACATTACTGACTTTGCTTCAGGACAAAGCGGAATTGATGTTGGGATGGATGCAGGAAATGAAGTTTCAAAATGGAGATTTGCCTAAAGTAAATGATAGTACAGACGGCATCGCTCCGTTACCTGATGCGCTGATGGAATATGCAAATCGGCTGCATCTTACTCCTAAAAAAACAAGTTTGGGAGCAACTGGTTATCGAATGATTCGCAAAAATAATTATGAAATACTAGTTGACGTGGGAGCGGTTGGACCTGATTATATTCCCGGTCATGCACATAGTGACACACTTAGTTTTGTACTGCATTATCAATCGGAGCCTTTGATTGTAGACACAGGTATTTCTACTTATGAAAAAAATGAGCGCCGTACACTTGAGCGTTCTACCTGGTCTCATAATACAGTGATGGTTGATGGAAAAGAACAATCTGAGGTATGGGGTGGTTTTAGGGTGGCGCGTAGAGCAAGAATTACAGCTTTGATAGAAGAGGTAGATCAGATAACTGCGAGTCATGATGGCTATAAAAAAATCGGTGTTCGTCATCAGCGAGCGTTTCGGTTTGATGATAAAAAGATTATTTTAACTGATAACTTAACAGGTGATAAATCAGGATCTGCTTTTTTACATTTTCATCCATCTGTTTTAGTAGATTTAGTTGATGAAACAATAACCGGGCGTTTTGGCAGGATTGAGTTTAAAAATGTCCAATCTATTCGTTTAGAAGTTTATCAACATGCTATGGGTTTTAATAACACGGTGCCTGCGACTAAAGCGATTATTGATTTTAAAGACCAATTGATTACTGAAATAATTTTAGACTAAAACAGTAAAGTTTATTTTAATAATGAAGATTCTATTTCTTACTGATAATTTCCCTCCTGAAAGTAATGCACCTGCTACGCGGACATACGAGCATTGTGTGGAATGGGTACGTGCGGGTGCAGAGGTGACTGTGGTGACTTGTGTTCCAAACTATCCAAAGGGAGAAGTTTTTCCGGGATATAAAAACAAGCTCTATCAGACCGAAATGATGGATGGTATAAAAGTAGTTCGAGTGTGGAGTTATATTACACCCAATCGAGGAATGGTTAAGCGAATATTAGATTATGTAAGTTTTGCACTTTCGGCAATCATTGCCGGTTTATTTATAAAAACAGATATCATCATTGCTACTTCTCCACAGCTTTTTACTGCAATGGCAGGATATGTAGCATCTGTATTTAAGCGTCGGCCCTGGATTATGGAAATTCGGGATTTGTGGCCAGAATCTATTAAGGCAGTTGAGGCGATGAGAGATAATAAGGGGTTAAAAATTCTGGATCGACTGGTATTATTTTTATACCGAAATGCGGATCGACTGGTGGTAGTTACGGAGTCTTTTAAAGAAAGAATTCATGCATGTGGTGTAGATTTAGATAAAATTCATATTATAAAAAATGGCGTACACTTACATAAATTTAAGAATACGGGAAAAGACCAAACATTGTTAGATGATTTGTCTTTAAATGATAAATTCATCGTTGCCTACATCGGCACTCATGGCATGGCACATAAGCTCGACTTTATAGCAGACTGTGCGGCTAAGGTCAATCCCGCCGATATTCACTTCATTTTTTTAGGAGAAGGTGCCTATAAGGAAAGACTAAGAAAACGGGTAGATGATCTGGGCCTTATTAATGTTACCCTTTTAGATGCCGTTTCCAAATCTGAGGTTAATCGCTATATCAGTATTTCTGATGTGGCACTGGTTAATTTGAAGAAGAGTGAAACGTTTAAAAAGGTCATTCCGTCCAAGATTTTTGAAAATGCTGCGATGCAAAAACCTATTCTACTTGGTGTAGATGGGGAAGCCAAGCAGATTGTTAATTTCTATAATGCGGGAAGGTGCTTTGAGCCGGAGAATGAAACCGACTTCCTTACACAACTTCATCATTTATACGAAAACAAGGCTGCTTATTTGGAATATCAAAAGGGCTGTTTAGATCTGGCGTATGCTTTTGATCGAAAACTTCTAGCAGAACGAATGTACCGAGTTATTTATGATACAGTTTATGCAAAAGCAAAACCAAAAGAAGAAAGGATGTATAATCGCAACCGACAATAAAAAAATTTAGAAATCAAATCAAAAAGAACATTTATGAATAATCAACAATTACTACTTGCTAAGCGCCCGGTAGGAATGCCTGATAAGGATACCTGGAATCTTACTTCTACTCCTGTACGCGAACCGAAAGATGGCGAGGTGCTTATCGAAAATCACTATATTTCGCTAGATCCGGCGATGCGTGGCTGGATGAATGACAGCCCATCCTATATTCCTCCAGTACAGATTGGTGAGGTGATGCGTGCAGGTACCATTGGAAAAGTAATAAAATCTAACAATCATTCTAAATTTAAAGTAGGTGATGTACTAACAGGCTGGGGAGGTGTTCAACAATATATTACTACAGATGGTGAAGGATATTATACGGTTGATACTTCGCTAGCCCCTATGCCTACCTATATAGGCACGCTGGGTATGCCGGGTATGACAGCTTATTTTGGAATCCTTGAGGTTGGTAAAATTAAAGAAGGAGATGTAGTACTGGTATCGGGTGCTGCTGGAGCAGTCGGTAGTGTGGTCGGACAGATTGCAAAAATAAAAGGGTGTCAAGTAATAGGTATTGCAGGTGGTCCGGAAAAATGTAAATATCTTACTCAGGAGCTGGGTTTTGATGGTGCGATTGATTACAAAAATGAGCATGTAAAAAAAGAAATCAGAAATCATTGTCCGAAGGGAATTGATGTATATTTTGATAATGTGGGTGGTGAAATTCTCGATGCTGCTCTGGCTAATTTACGGATGCATGCAAGAATTGTGATTTGTGGTGCTATTTCTCAATATAATAACACGACTGCGATAAAGGGACCTTCTAATTATCTTTCTTTACTGGTTAATCGAGCGACAATGCAGGGTATGGTGGTGATGGATTACGCGAAAGATTATGGTACAGCTGCACGGGAGATGGGTGGATGGATGGCGGCGGGAAAGTTGAAGAGTCGGGAGGATATTTATGAAGGAATTGAGCAGTTTCATGAGACTTTTGAGCGGTTGTTTACGGGTGAAAAGCAAGGGAAGTTGGTTTTGGGAGTGAAGGGTAACGATGGACGTACGTAGTGTAATGGTTGATGATTGGCTGTTTGACACAGATAATTGGCTGTTTTGAGGTGTTTAGGTGAACAGTTGGCTTTTTCTGATATGGAAATTTTGTGATGAAGTGGTTTTGGGGTATTAGTGGAACGGGATTTGGACTAGAGATAGTTATTGAATTTCTTTGGGTAGGATATTCTGCCTTTTGTTGCGTATAGGACTTGGAGGAATTCAATTGTGCTAACTGATGGGGACCTCAGACTAAAAATAGTTATCGGTTGATTGTCACGCACTCATTTCTATAAATATATTCCGATGAAGTCTATTTGTTCTGTACTGGTCTTAGTGACTGGATTATTCTTCATGGATCTATCCGCACAGGAGTTGCAAAAATCTATTGCTATTCTTGATCTAACCGAAAGAAATAATGAATCTAATGATGCTCGGCTTTTTTCTGCTATTCATATTGCGGGAGTGACGGGTATTCCCTATATCGTAACGGATGACCCAAGTGAGGCGGTTAGTTATGGGATGATTCTGAATAGTTCGCTTATAAATAATAATACATTTTCTTTAGAAGAAAAGACGCTACTTTACGAGTATGTCAATGGTGGTGGATTACTTGTAACTCCCAGGTTACAGTCGGATGATCTGTTTTCCTTATTTGGTGTTGATGGATACGAAAATAGCAATAGTCGGTACGTGATTCATTGGGATTCTACGCTTTTAGATGAGTCTTTAGTTTATATTGATGAGCCGGAAGAACGTACGCTATCTCTAGGACGATCTACTTATGATGCCATTTTTAAAACGCTTGGATATGCTACTACTACGGCTAGTACGCTGGCATATTTTGCGGATGGAAGTTCGGCGGTAATCAAAAATAATTATGGGCAAGGAGCAGCCGTGTCTATTGGTGTTTCCTGGAAAGAAGTTATTCTTAGAAATCAACTTAACCGGGATTACGAGGCGCATCGGATTGCTTCGAATGGTTTTGAGCCTACTTCGGATGTATTGGCACTTTTCGTTCGTGGTCTTTTTATGGAGCATCATCCTTATACGGTATGGAAAAATACAAGTCCTGGTAATTCTTCGGCAACGCTCATGATCACGCATGATATTGACAGTAGTACGGGAATGGATACCCTGGAGATTTTTGTGGATTATGAGTCTGAGAATGATATTGAAGCAACCTATAATGTTACTGTAAAATATGTTGATGATGCATTGGCTCCTCCCTATTATTTGGGTCGGCAATCAACCCTGGAGTATATTATTAATCATGATCAAAACATCGCTTCTCATTCTGTGGGTCACTTTTTTGATTTTGCGGATAGCGATATTTTCCCAATAGGAACACCAGGAAATACGCGGGATAATTATCGTCCTTCTAATGATGGAACAGTGAGTACAGGTGGAACAGTGTATGGAGAATGTGAGGTGTCAAAAAATATATTGGAAGCAGATATTGACGGGTTATCAATTCGAACTTTCCGGGCTGGACACTTAGCGTATCCGGATTATTTGGTCGATGTATTGGAGGAGTTAGGTTATGCTTATAACAGTACCTATTCGGCTAGTGATGTGTTGAATAATTTTCCGTATCTCAATAAAAAAGGGCGTAGCTTCAGCGGAGCCAGTTCTACTATTTATGAAATTCCAGTCACCATTTCAGATGTATTTCATGATGATCCAATTTCGGCGATTAATATTTTTGATAAAGCAGATACCTGGTTAGACATTACTCTAAATAATTTAGAAAACGGGGCACCTACTACCCTGCTTATCCATCCCAATCGTCATTATAAACTAGCGGGTCTACAATACTACTTAGATCGAGTTCCAGAAGAACTGCATATTATGGAAATGGAAAAATTTGGTGATTTCTGGAAGGCGAGAACTGACCTGGGTTTCACGACCGAAGTTGTGGATGATGAAATGATAATTCGCCTGACTAGTGAAGTAGATTTGGATCAGGGTATTAGTTTTATTGTCACTGAGGGACAAATTTTATCTGATATATCTATAGTTGATGAAGCGGGTAGCCTACTGCCTTTTATTATTGAAGATCGTGGAGAGCAGGATGTGGTCGTTTATTATGAAGATATTATTAATAGTGTGGTTGAACAAACCAGTTCTATATCTGAGGCCCAATTACAGATATATCCTAACCCTACCCATCAACAGCTTCAAATTATTTCTTCGACTCCACTTCGCGGCAACTTGCGCATCTATGATCAGCATGGCCGGGTTGTTTTGGAACGAGATTTCAAAGATGAATTAGAGCTTGATTTGAGTAGTGTAAGTAATGGAGTCTATACGGTTTATTTGAAATCATTGGAAGGCGTTTGGGTGGAGCGGATGGTTAAAGTGGATTAAGATCCTTGCATTTTGAATGAGCATCTAAGTAGAATAAATTCAGCCGGACGATTTACTGCCATTCCAATCTCTACAATCATTCGGCCATTGATAATATCATCTGCTGTCATTGTTTTTCCCAG
>ENA-ORXU01003315-ORXU01003315.1-marine-metagenome-genome-assembly--contig:-NODE-3315-length-10148-cov-2.234833_pt1 | contig 10148 bp, 12 predicted proteins | sample MGYA00237869_ERZ511484 | MGnify/ENA metagenome assembly ERZ511484 | reverse complement strand
CGAATGGTGAGCGTGGATCTGCTCTATCCAGCAGACTCGACGCCGCCGCAGGTTTTGACGGTGAAAACGCGCTAGATGAACGTTTAATTAGGCGCGCTGTGAAAAGCCTCAGTTAACGCTTATCTAATTATCATATGCGACCTAGCGGTAGCGAGCATACTAATAACAACAAGGAAAGCGAACAAACAAACGCGCTTCTTTGTTCGAGTTTTAGCTACGCAACCCTATCTTTTAGTTAGAGAGAATTGGAATCATGAAAGTATCACTACAACAGATTAAGCTCGCTGGTTTGACGGTCGCGATCGCTGCTTTTAGCTACCAGATTCCTTCCCAAGCTATTCAACAGCAAGCGCTACAATCTGCTGCTGAAGTGACGACGCTAACTGCGTCAAAACCCGCTGCAACGCCGGGTACTAAGGCGGTTAGTCAGTGGGGCTCTTTTGTCGGTGGCGATGGACACGACGTTTCTGGCGTTGCCAAGATTGTTGAAGAAAACGGCCAGCGCTACTTAGAGTTTGACAGTGCTTTTCGCACTGATAGCGGCCCTGATTTGTTTGTGTTGCTTCACGAGCAGGCCACGCCTACGTCCTACAGCCCTGATAGCTATGTCAATCTGGGCCGCGTCCAAGAGCTAGACGGCGCGCAGCGCTATGCGATTCCTGCGGATGTAGATATTGACGCGCTCAAGTCGGCGGTGATTTGGTGCCAGCAGTTTGATGTGACCTTTGGCTTTGCGACCTTTAGCTAGTCATACTCGCCGGTTATGGGCGCCGGTTATGGGCGCCGGTTATGGGCGCTAGTCATAGATGCTAGTCATGAGGCTACAGAACGCCTTAAAGTGCAACTGATGGCGACTCGTATTGGCAAGACTATGCACATAAAAGGAACCACTCAGCTGCTGGGGGTAATTGGCTATCCGGTGGAGCATTCATTTTCGCCGTTGATGCACAACGCGGCGATCGCTCATCTCAACCAGCATTTCAATCAACAGGGCATCGCCGCCGACTATGCCTACCTCCCTTTTCCCATTGCACCTGAGTCTTTAGAAGCTGCGATCGCTGGCTTTACGGCCATCGGCCTGCGCGGCTTCAATATCACCATCCCCCATAAGCAAACCATCATTCCTCTTCTTGATGAGGTGAGTGAGGTGGCTCGGGCGATTGGTGCGGTAAATACGGTGTGGCGCAGTGAGGCCGGATGGCGCGGAACCAATACAGATGCGGTTGGCTTTCTGGCTCCGCTGAAGGCGATGGATAGGAACTGGGAAAACAGTCCTGCGATCATCTTAGGCAACGGAGGGGCGGCTAGAGCGGTGGTGGCTGCTTGCGTGCAGCTAGGGTGTCCGGAGGTGTGGGTGGTGGGGCGATCGCCTACTAAGCTAGAAGCCTTTGCACAAAGCTGGACGGCATCCCCTGAAATTTCGGCCAAGCTGTCCGTACTGCCGCGGGATGCGCTGGACGATCGATTGCCGAAAGCAGGGCTGGTGGTGAATGCAACGCCTGTAGGAATGCATCCTCAGGTGGGGGCCTCACCGTTAAGCGATGGGGAAATTGGGAGACTGGGCGTTGAGGCGATCGCCTACGACCTCATCTACACACCCAGGCCCACACAGTTTTTACAGCAAGCAGCTGCGGCGGGTCTAACGGCAATAGATGGACTAGAAATGCTGGTTCAGCAAGGCGCAGCGGCATTAGAAATATGGTTGGGCACGCCTGCACCCGTTAAGGTAATGCGTCAAACCCTGCTGGATTATCTCAGTCAAGAATAGACGTACATCCACAACCCAAGAGACAGCGGAGCCCTCGACATTCGCGGTAAGCTTGTCTTAATATTTCAAACTGCTGTGTTCCTCCTCTTGTGTTCATATGGCCCTTCCATCACGCGCTAAGGTCTTAACGGTTTTCATCGCCTTCTGCTTCTGCTTTTTAAGCTGGATACCCGCCGCTCACGCGCTCACTCAAATCGAGCTTAAAGACTTAGTAACAGAGTCTTGTCCGGCTGATGCGGCCTATGCTGAAAACCTTACGGCTAGCGGATCATCACAGCAAGCCACGTGCTACCTCATCAAGGGAAAGGCTATTAATAACTCTGGTAAAGACATCGTAGATGCCGACATCTTTGGGCGAATTTACGATGCGGCTGACAACTCTGTGATGAAAAATCGCTATCGCTTAGGCGGCATTGAGTACGTGCCCGCTGGCGAAAGTGACTTTTCTTTTAGAATATCGGTGCCCTCAGTGCAGCCCACACCTTTTCGACTAGAGAAATTTAAGGCTACTGGATTTGCGAGTAAGGTACGACGCTTCCAGGCATGGGATCAGTCTATCGATGAGTAAGTGAAAACAAGCAGGTGAAGACGAGTCAGTGAAACTAATTTCATGCACGGCAACCGCTGCAAAAGCTCATCAGTTCTTCAAGGCCTTTTTTTTGAAGATAGTGCCGTAGCTTATGCGACGACTGTTGCATACAGGGGAAATTTAAGGTTACTAAACGTTGATTTTCCCCTGCTTCTAGGATATGAGAGCTACTTTTATCGTTCTGTGTCTGAGTCTGACGAGTATCCTAGCTGCTGCTATTCCTACCTACGGGCAGCCTCTCATAGCCGACGATACTGTCGATACGCTTGTTGAGAATAGCGGCGGTCTGTGGACGATCACGCAAGGAACCCAGCGCCAACAGACCTTATTTCACAGCTTTACTGAATTTTCTCCTGGCTCAGCAGACGTACTGTTTCAGCTTAATGGCACTCAGCACGCCGTTCAGCAAATAATCTCTCGTATTACAGGCCAAAACGTCTCGCTGATCAACGCTCAGATGATGCTGACGGGTGGTGATAGTCCAGACCTATTTTTACTTAATCCGAACGGCATTACCTTTGGCGCGGGCGCTCAGCTGTTACTCCCCGGGTCACTGGTTGTAAGTACTGCCGAAAGCATTCTTTTCTCTGATGGTTTGGACTTTAGTGCGATCGCTCCTTCCGGTGCGCCCATGCTGACGGTGAGTGCACCTGTCGGCCTGCAACTGGGCTCAGCCTCCGGCCCCATCACTGTAAAGAATGTAGGCAGAGGTACGCCCGCCCTATCTTCGCTGCCAGGTTTAGCGCTGGGCGCTGGCAAAACGCTTGCATTCGTGGGTGGGCCGATAGCGTTTGACGGGGGCGTTTTGACGGCGGTATCGGGTCGTATCGACTTAGGAAGCGTTGCGAATGGACAGGTTGGACTAACCCCTGGTGAGAATGGATGGCATCTGGGGTTTGACGAGATTCAAAGCTTTAGTGACATCCATCTATCTAATCGAGCGTCTCTGTGGATGCCAGAGCTTTCGCCTAATAAAGATAGCGGTATTTTTATCCAAGGAGAGACGATCGACTTCAACAATTCGCAGGTGGTGGCCTCGGCATTCAACGGTCAGCCGGGTTCCGATATTAGGCTGTCAGCCCAAAATCTGACGCTTCAAAACGGGAGTGGCCTTAACACCTCCGCAGCAGATGACTTTTCGATCGGTTTGCCCCTTAGCCCGGTCAAGGAACAGGCGGGTGATGTTGTTGTATTAGTTCGCGATCTCATCGATCTTAGAGGAATCTCTCCTGATGGCTCAAGCTCTAATATCGCTGCTTTGACGCTAGGCTCAGGAACCGCTGGAAACGTCGATGTGCTAGGTCGTCAAATTAGCCTTAAAGACGGAGGGTCTATTTTCTCTGGGGTTGCGCTTGTGCTACCGGGCTCGGTGCCTTCTCCCACTGCTGGGCAGGGAGCCGGGGGTAACGTGACGGTTCGTGCTACGGAGACGATTGAACTGGCGGGCGTCTCTCCGGTTTCTACACTCTCAAGCGGCCTGTCAACGTTTACGTTTGGCCGAGGGGATGCGGGCACCACAAAAGTAAGCGCGCCTGTTATTCGCGTATTGGACGGGGCCACCATTAATAGCGCAACCACTGCGATTGGCAATGCGGGTGAAATACTGCTGGATGCGTCATCACTGACGATAAGGGGGGTTGCCAGTAATGGCTTGCGATCGCGAGTGAGTGCGAATGCAGAGACGCTCGATCCTATCTTGCAACAGCTGTTCTTTTTACCGGCACTGCCAACTGGAGATACTGGAGCGCTTGACGTTACGGCTGATGTCATTACGGTCGCTGACGGCGGTACGATTACGGTTCAGCATGCGGGCGTAGGCAGCGCTGGTAGCCTAAAGATCGACGCTGGCTCTGTCGTTATTCGTGATGCGGGTAGTCTGACGGCGAATACTGTTTCTGGCGGTGGCGGCAATATTGACGTGTCGGCTCAAAACGTACTGTTGCTGCGAAACAGCGGTCTAATTTCGGCTGAGGCGGGTGGGCTTGGCAATGGTGGAAATGTAGATATCCAAACGACTTTTTTGATTGGACAAAACAACAGTGACATTGTGGCAAATGCCTTTGAGGGGGATGGTGGCAACATTGATATTGCCGCGCAGGGAATTTTGGGACTGGCGTTTCGCGATCGCCTCACGCCTGGAAACGACATCACCGCTAGCTCGCAATTTGGCATTAGCGGTCGAGTAGACATCAATAACTTGGATCTCGATCCTAGCTCTAGCTTGGTTCAGCTGCCCAACAGCCTGATTGAAGATGGTGACCGGGTAAGCGCGAGCTGCGCAGAAGGCACTGGAAGTGAATTTATCGCAACCGGGCGCGGTGGGCTGCCGCTTAGCCCTCAAATGCACCTGAGTAGTGCAAAACCCTGGATAGATATGCGTGATGCCGTGCGCGTGTTTGATCGCGCCGCAGGCAATACCGACACAGCTGCGACTCACCGCACTCAAAACACCACTCAAAACACGGGTCAGAATACTGGGGTGCCGCAGGCTGGTGACGAACTGATAGAAGCGATCACTTGGACGCTGAATGATGACGGTGATATTGCCCTGATTGCCAAGCAGGCCGTGTATCCTGACTTGCTCTCTCTCTCAGGCTGCCTGGATTCAGAGGCTGCTATTGAAATTAGCTCGACTATGCCAGTTCAGTGACTAACGCTATGAATTCCATACAAAAAGCCGCCCGATAGATTGGGCGGCTTTTTGATTCTCTTACGACTAGTGCGGGTGCTTACGAGCCGTAAAACGGGCCACCGAGGGCGACTAGGCTGTAGCCTGCGGAGGTAATTAGTCCAGAGAGAATCTGGACGGCAAAGATGGCGACAATCGCTGAAAGGTCTAAGCCGCCGAGGGGAGGAATGATGGAGCGAAAAAGGTTGAGATAGGGGTCGGTAAGCTGGGAGACGGTGGCAAAGAAGGGGTTTGACCAGTCGATGTTGGGGAACCAGCTGAGCAAAATGCGAACGAGCAGCAGCGCCCAGTAGATGGTGAAAAACATCGCTACACCATCGACTAAATCTTTACCAGAGACGGCGAGGGCGTTGACAGCAGCAAGGTGGCTCATAGGTGTTGTTGTGATTGGGTGAGGGTGTGCAAGTATTGCCCTGTATTCTACCTGATGAAACTGGATGCAATGAGGTGCGGATAAGCACACTCCATGTTCTCTTTACGTTTACAGCTTCTCCGCTGCGATTCAGCTGTCTCTTTCTAGGTGCGATTGGGCTGTTTGGGTCGAAAAGTCGGCAGGCGAGCTATTAACGTTGCCCATTTGTACGCGCACGTCTTCAATGGCCATATTGAGCTGCGAAATTTTGTCTTCTAGGCCGCGTCGGGCAATCTCCATACGCTCTTCGGTGGTGGCGTTTTCGAGCTGGCGGCGTTCTTCTTCAGATAGCTGGCTGAAGTCGTCGGGGGATTCTTTGCGCAGGCGGTTGCTGGCAAGGACGCCAACAACGCCGCCGATAATACCGCCAGCTAAGGCTCCGGCGATGAAGCCACTGGCAAAGTTGTTTTGGCTCATAGTGTTCTCCTGGGGTTCTCCTGGTGTCTTATCAGGCGTGTCTTATCAGGCGTGTCTTATCAGGCGTGTCTTATCAGGTGCCGAAGGTGCGATCGCCCGCATCGCCCAGTCCAGGCACAATAAATCCGTTCTCATCTAGGCCTTCATCAATGATGGCTGCGTAAATCGTGACGGTTGGATAGGATTCGGCTAGCTTTTGCAAGGCCTGAGGCGCGGTGACAATAGAGATAATGCGAACCAATGCCGGGTCGATGCCGCGTGAGACTAGCTCGGCCATCGTTGCCATTATCGTACCGCCTGTGGCCAGCATGGGCTCAGAAATAATCAGGCGGGTACCCGGTTGGAACTGCTCAGGAAGCTTGTTGAGATACCAGGTGGGCGCTAAGGTTTCTTCATTGCGAGCAAGACCGATATGGTAGGTGCTGCCAGTGGGCACGGCGCTTTGAATGCCTTCAACTAGCGCAAGTCCTGCGCGCAGAATCGGGACAATGGCAACCGGCGCTTCAGGGTCTACAAAGGTGGCGGTGCAGCTGGTGAGCGGCGTTTCGATGGTCATGTCTACGGTGGGGAGCCAGTCGCGGACGGCTTCGTAGGCGAGCCAGCGGCCCAGCTCGGTCATAGCACTGCGGAAAACGGGGGAGGGGGTGCTGGCGCTGCGAAGGACGCCCAGCCAGTGTTTGATCAGGGGATGGGGCGGAACGTAGATTCGCAGTTGTAGGGCCATGAAGGGAGTCAGTAGAGCTTTGAGCGCTTTTGAGAGCTTTAAGGGCTTGGTTAAAGGCCGGTAGGGCGCAGCTTAAATAAGATTAGAAACCATCATACTGCCGTGGCTCCAATCCTTTAGCGATCGCCTCAATCAATCTATACTTTCACTCATAGGCTCAACCCCTCTAGCTAAACCAAAACAGCCCGCCCAGCGTCAGCGCAATCCCAATCAGCGCAATCCACACAAACTGATTGTCGGCGGTGTTTACCTGGCTTAAGTCCAGCGGCTCAGGTTCAGGCTTAGGTTTGCGGCGACGCGGCTTTTTGGGCACTTGGGCATAGCGTCTGCCCTGGTCGTCTTCAAGGTCGGTGAGATCTGGAATTTTAGTGACCCATTCGGGCCGCATTTCTAGCTCAGGGGCTTCAAGAATATACAGCAGACGCTTACTCTGGCGCTTGGTATCTAGGTCTGGATGCAGGATTAGCTTGCGGCACAGCGAAAGGCCTTCTTCGTTGTCGCCGTTGGCGATGTAGGCGTTTACCAGCCACATTTGAATGTCGCCGCCTCTTGCGCCCATTGGGTTTGAGAGGGCAAGGGCGGCTTTGAAGTAGTCGATGGCTGTGCGGTAGCGGCCGCGCTCGAAGGTAGCTTGGCCCAGGGCAAAGGCTTCTTTGGCCTGGGCTTTTTTTTTGGGGCTGTCGAGTTTTTGGAGGGCGATCGCAATCCTGTCTGCCGCCAAACTACCTTGCTCTGCTGAACTATCTGCTGAGCTATTTTGCTCTTCCGAGGTCATGAATCAATAAACTAAATGCAGGTCACTTTTTAGTTTATCGCGCTTAGTTTAGGCTGCTCTAGAATCGCAAGCCAACGCCAATAGAGCCAGACAATTCGTTAGAAAAACTTACGCCCGCAAACACATCACCGTACTCACCAATTGCCCGTTCAGCCAAAGCAATACCTGCTAGGCGAGTTTCATTATCGCCTCCGGTCGTCCGGTCGAAGCTATCCTCCTCCCCATCGTCGTTGATGAAATTAACCGTCTCCGTTTCTATCTCTGTTCTAACAACCTGAAGCGCTGGCCCTGCTGCGAATCGCCATTGACCTACAGACCGGCTATAAGTAGGCGCTACCGAGATAAACCCATCGCCTACCGTTGCTCTAGCCTGAAAGTTCTCTGAAATAGAAAAGACACCATCGGCAGCAATCTGCGATGAGTCCGAATCAGACCTATCAAAGCCGATTGATCCACCTGCATACGATCCAATTTGATCGGCTTTAGCGGCGGTAGCGGACAGTAACGAACAGGCAATAACTGTGGAGGCGGTAAGAATGCGAGACATGAGAAAAAACTGAACGTACGCTTAGAAAGTACAAGAACCCCGTGCGGACATCAGGTAAAAAACGAAACTTCACCCCCCGCTTATATTCCTGTAATAGGTCGCTAGCCTTTTCGGGAAACCGTTGAGCCAATCCGCTTTTGGAGCCTGTAGGATAGTGAACGCACGTTACGGTAGCGCAACCCATGCTGATGGTGATTTCCCCGGCTAAAACCCTAGATTATTCTGGGGCCGACTATCCTCACTTTACGGTGCCAGAAGTGCTAGATAAAAGTGAAGTGCTGGTAAATCAGCTCAGCACGTACGAGCCACTTCAGCTTTCTGATTTGATGAAAATTAGCGATAAGCTAGCTGCGCTAAATCGTCAGCGCTATCAGGATTTTGAAACGCCGTTTACGCCTGAGAATGCGAAGCAGGCGCTTTTGGTGTTCAACGGAGATGTGTACCGGGGCATTCGCGTCAGCGAGTATGACAATGAGGATTGGGCGTTTGCGCAAAGGCACCTGCGGATTCTGTCAGGTCTGTATGGCGTGCTGCGTCCGCTGGATTTGATGCAGCCTTATCGGCTAGAGATGGGCACAAAGCTGAAGACGGAAAAGGGCAAAAATCTGTATGAGTTTTGGGGGCCGCAGATTGCGACGCTAATTAATGAGGCGCTAGCGGAAGAAGCGGAGCCTTGTCTGGTAAATTTGGCCTCAAACGAGTACTTTAAGTCGATTGATCGGAAGGTGCTAAAGGCAAAGGTTTTGAATATTGCGTTTAAGGAGAACAAGAACGGCATCTATAAAATTGTTGCGATTCATGCGAAGCGGGCGCGGGGGCTAATGGTTGACTTTGCGATTCGCAATCGGGTGGAGAACGTGGAGCAGCTTAAAGACTTTGATGCAGAGGGCTATCGGTTTCGCCAGTCGGAGTTTGAACCAGACACGTGGGTGTTTTGTCGAGACTAACGGATGGATTTCGAGTTGATAAAGTTGCCCTGTTGATCGAGGCGATCGCATAAAATAGCAACGCTTGGAATCGATATGTTGCCGATTGCTCTAGCCGTAGGTGGGCTGCTTATTTTTAGAACGGGCATTCAGCCGTCGCTAAGTGCCTATTACTACACGGGCATGAAAAATGTTTTTGTTGGAACGCTCTGCGCGATCGGCGTTTTTCTCTTTTCGTATCGGGGCTACAGCAAAAAAGATAATATTGCGGCTAACATAGCGGCTTTCTGTGCGATTGGGACAGCGCTATTTCCAACGGCACTTGCGGAAAATGCAACGGCGATCGCTGAAATTATTGGGAAGCCAGTATTTTGGCTTGAGGCTATTGCAATTATTGCGTTTGGGATCTCGTGGTTTGTAAAGGGTGAAGGCATCCTCGAAGACGAGAACAGACTTGCGTACACACGGTAGCTTACATGCTACCTACGGCGTCAGCTTCTACTGCCACAGGCGCATAAAACGTTCCTTCCACTTCAACAATGTCATCTTGGTTGAGCCGATCCACCTCAACAATGGTTCTAGGCGGATAAGGGCCATCTCCCCACAGCTCCTGCTGAATCTGATTCACCATCGGACGATAGCGGTACATATCGGTAACATACACAATCAGCCTCACGCTATCTTGCAGCGTTGCGCCTCCTGATTCGGCAATCAGCTGCATATTTAAAAACGCCTGTCTTACTCTCCCTTCTTCATCCGCCACCAGCGAATTGGTCGCCGGGTCAATCCCTCGCATGCCCGCAACATAAATAAAATCACCGGCCCGAGTGCCTAGCCCCCAGGTAGCCGTAGGAATAATGCCGCCTTCTGGACTAAGGGCTCTGACGCCGTTTGGAGAAACGGATAGGTCTTCTTGGGCCTCTATGCTTTGAGCCTCTACACTTTGGGCCTCTACACTTTGAGCCTTTACACTGGCTGCGGTGAGCACTGTGGAAATAAAGGTCACCCCAACAACAGCTAGATTCAATTTCATCTCATTTTCTTTAATTTTGATACATATTTGATGAATTTTTAAATAAATTAGTGATAAGATAAATAAAAAAATTATGAATATTAAAAATTAATTAAATTAACTTTTTTTTAGAAATTCGAAAGTTTCTAGTACATATTTAATTTACATCTCCATAGTATAATCAGTTTTCATATTTTATTACTTCTACTTCTTCTCAACATCTTGTAGGAATCTTAACAATTTTTGTATAAAGTCTTAGTTAATTAAATTAATATCTTGTTTTTGATGA
>ENA-ORXU01003314-ORXU01003314.1-marine-metagenome-genome-assembly--contig:-NODE-3314-length-10149-cov-2.096108_pt1 | contig 10149 bp, 9 predicted proteins | sample MGYA00237869_ERZ511484 | MGnify/ENA metagenome assembly ERZ511484 | reverse complement strand
TATTTCACCACCTCCGTCCCGCCGCGCCAAGGTGCGGAAGACGAAGGCGGTTTTTCGCAGCGGGAAATCGATCTGATGGCCCGCTCAATGGCACTGCTTGAAGCCCAATAGGGCTGAGGCCACGATTCCCACACTCTTGGCCTTCGTACTGCATTGACCGGCTTTGCCATTTCGCGCATGCACAAATTGTCTTCTGGCGGGAGCGATTCTGCCGGACAGATCAGCGGGAGAGCCCGCGTGGCAACACGCGGCGCCGAAGGAGCAACCGCCCCGGAAACTCTCAGGCCAACGGACCGCTGGACTGGCTGACACTCTGGAAAGCGCAGCGGCTCTCGGGCCAATGCCACCGAAGGAGAAAGCCCTGCGTTGTTTTGATGCAGGAGCAAGCTCTCAGGTTTCCCGACAGAGGGGGCGGAACAACGCTTTATGGCGAGGCGTTGCTGTGCCGGGGACTGTGATTGAGCGATACTGAAACCGAAGTGGAAGAATTGGGCACGCTGCCGCTGGATAGCTGGCACCGGGCGCAGGGCGGCCGTATGGTGCCATTCGCAGGCTATGAAATGCCGATTCAGTATGAGGGCATCGTCGCCGAGCATACTTGGACGCGCGAAAGTGCCAGCCTGTTCGATGTCTCGCATATGGGGCAGCTTTCTGTCTCCGGCGATGGCGCTGCGCACGAACTGGAGAAACTGCTCCCCGGTTCGATCGAAAGCTTGAAGCCGGGCAAGATGCGCTATTCGCTGCTGCTGACCGAGGCGGGCGGGATTATCGACGATTTGATGGTCACCAATGCCGGGCCGCATATCGCGCTGGTGGTCAACGGCGCCTGCAAGTGGGACGACATCGCCCATCTGCGCGAGCATTTGCCGGACGCCATTACGCTGACCCACTATGACGATCAGGCGCTGCTCGCGTTACAAGGCCCTAAGGCTGGCGAGGTGCTGGAAGCTCTGGTGCCGGGCACGGACGAGCTCACCTTTATGAATGCCGCGTTCTTCACCTGGGAAGGCGTGCCTCTGTGGGTTAGCCGCGCAGGCTACACCGGCGAAGACGGGTTCGAGATTTCCGTGCACCAAGAGCATGTCGCCAGACTGGCGGATGCGCTGGTGGCGGATGAGCGGGTAAAGCCAGCCGGACTGGGCGCGCGCGACAGCTTGCGGCTGGAAGCAGGCTTGCCGCTCTACGGCCATGACTTGGATATCAACGTCGATCCGGTCAGCGCAGATCTGGTGTTTGCGCTGACCAAGAAACGGCGCGAGCTGGGTGGTTATCTTGGCCACAAAGCGATCTCCGCACGGCTTGCGGATGGCGGCGAAGTGCGCCGGGTTGGCCTCAAAGTCGATGGGCGTATGCCTGCGCGCGAAGGCGCTGCGGTGTTTGCCGGCGATACGCAAATCGGCACGCTGACCAGCGGTGGTTTCTCGCCGACGTTGGGCTATCCAATCGCCATGGCTTTCCTCGCGCGCGATCACGCGGCCGAGGGCACCGAAGTTGAAATTGAAGTCCGCAACAAGCGTCTGCCGGCGAAGGTCGTGCCGATGCCATTCGTACCCCACCGCTACTATCGAGGGAAATAGAGAGCATGGCCCGTTACTTTACCGATGAACATGAATGGATCGATCTTGAGGGTGACCTCGCAACGGTCGGCATTACCGATTACGCGCAGGAACAGCTGGGCGATATCGTCTTTGTCGAGCTTCCTGATGTTGGCAGTAATGTCGACAAGGGCGGTGAAGCAGCCGTGGTCGAAAGTGTGAAGGCGGCGAGCGATGTCTATGCCCCGATCACTGGCGAAGTGATGGAAGCCAACGCCGCGCTGGAAGAAGATCCCGCACTGGTGAACACCTCGCCCGAAGAAGAAGGCTGGTTCTTCCGTCTGACTGTTTCAGACAGGGATGAGCTGGAAGGCCTGATGGACGCCAAGGCCTACAAGGCGTTCTGCGACGAACTCTAGTTAAACGTCCGTCTCCGCGAAAGCGGGGTTCTCGGGCCACTGGCGCTTCGCAATTTTCCTGAGACCCCCGCCTTTGCGGGGGGTCACATGAGAGAGATACAATGCGTTACCTACCCCTGACCGATACCGACCGCGGCGATATGCTGAGCGCTGTTGGCGCATCCAATATCGATGATCTGTTTGTCGATGTGCCGGAAGAGGCGCGGCTGGATGGGCCGATCCATGGCTTGCCGATGCATGCCAGCGAGATGGCGGTCGAGAAGCACATGCGTACGCGGTCCAAGAAGAATCTGGCTGCAGCGGATGCGCCGTTCTTTCTCGGGGCGGGGGCCTATCGCCACCACGTACCAGCGAGCGTCGATACCATCATCCAGCGCGGTGAATTCCTGACGGCATATACGCCCTATCAGCCGGAAATCGCGCAGGGCACGCTGCAAATGCTGTTCGAATTCCAGAGCCAGGTCGCGCGCCTCTATGGCTGCGCGGTGGCCAATGCCTCGATGTATGATGGCTCGACCGCATGCTGGGAAGCGATCAGCATGGCGAGCCGGGTCACCAAGCGGAACCGGGCTGTGCTGTCCGGCGCGCTGCACCCGCATTATTCCGAAGTCGCCAAGACCATGGCCAAATATCTCGGCCTGGAAATCGCCGATGCAGAACCTGCCATCCAGCCCGCGCCCGACAATGCCGGACTGACCAGCCGCATCGACGATGAAACCGCCTGCATCGTGGTGCAATATCCCGATATTCTAGGCCGTGTTAGCGACCTGACAGAAGTCGCCGAGGCTGCCCATGCCAAGGGCGCTTTGCTGATCGTTGTGAACACTGAACCTGTCGCCTTAGGCGCGATCAAAGCACCCGGTGATATGGGTGCCGATATCGTAGTCGGCGAAGGCCAGTCATTGGGCGTCGGTCTGCAATTTGGCGGACCGTATCTCGGCTTGTTTGCTGTGCGTGACAAGAAACATGTCCGCCAAATGCCGGGGCGCTTGTGCGGGGAGACCACCGATGCGGAGGGCAAGCGCGGTTTCGTGCTGACGCTCTCCACCCGCGAGCAGCATATCAGGCGCGAGAAAGCGACCAGCAACATCTGCACCAATAGCGGGCTGTGCGCGCTCGCCTTCAACGTCCATATGACGCTGCTGGGTGAAGTGGGTCTGCGCAGGCTGGCGGCGGAGAACCATCGCTTGGCTTGCCTGACAGCAGACAGGCTTGCGAAAGTGCCCGGTGTGAGCGTGCTCAACGATACGTTCTTCAACGAGTTCACCATCGAAATCGGGCAGGATGCGCGCGAAGCCGTGCGGACGCTGGCGGACAAAGGCGTGCTGGCCGGCGTTTCGCTGGGGCGTCTCTATCCCGATGTCGAACGGCTTTCCAATGCGATGATCGTGGCGACAACCGAAACCACTACCGAGGATGATATCGAAGCCCTCGGAGCCGCTCTTGAGGAGGTGCTGACATGAGCATGTTGCTTTGCTCCCAATCTCCGTTCGCCTCGAGCGAAGTCGAGAGGCATGTGGCACAAGTGTCTCGACTGCGCTCGACACGAACGGATCGTGATATTCCCGCTGAATGCGAAGGAAAAAGCCAATGAACGCGCCTAACGCATCGGGTTGGAAGCCTGAAATGACCCCTGCTGGCCAAGACGGCATGCATTCCGGCCCTGCCACCACCACGGGCAACCGCGCATTGATGCTGGAAGAGCCACTGCTGTTCGAGATCGGCCATGCCGAGACGACGGGTACGGACTGGCCCGAAGCTTCCGCTCCAACCTCCAGCCGCTTGGGCGGCATGGAGCGGGAAGAGCCGATTGGCCTTGTCGGTCTGACGGAACCGGAAACAGTGCGTCATTATACCCGTCTCAGCCGCCAAAACTACGGGATCGATCTCGGCTTCTTCCCGCTCGGCAGCTGCACCATGAAGCACAATCCGCGGCTGAACGAGAAAGTGGCGCGGATGCCGGGCTTTGCCGATGTCCACCCGCTACAACCGCAAGACAGCGTGCAAGGCGCGCTGCAAGTGATCCATGAGTTGGGTGACTGGCTCAAAAAGCTCACTGGCATGCCCGGCGTTGCGATGAGTCCTAAAGCTGGCGCGCACGGCGAGTTGTGCGGTATCCTCGCCATTCGTGCCGCGCTGGAAGCGCGCGGCGATGCCCGCAAAGTTGTCCTCTGCCCGGAAAGCGCCCACGGCACCAATCCGGCGACCGCTGCCTTTGCAGGCTATGAAGTCGAGGATATCCCCGCGAACGCTGATGGCCGCGTCGATTATGATGCTTTGGTTGCGCGTCTTGGCCCTGACGTCGCGGCGGTCATGATCACCAACCCCAACACCTGCGGCCTGTTCGAACGTGACTTCAAACGCATTGCTGACAAGGTCCACGAGGCGGGCGGCTTCGTCTATTGTGACGGTGCCAATTTCAACGCTATCGTCGGCAAAGTGCGCCCGGGCGATCTCGGTGTCGATGCCATGCATATCAACCTGCATAAGACCTTCTCCACCCCGCATGGCGGCGGCGGTCCCGGCTCTGGTCCGGTGGTCTTCTCTGAAGCACTCGCGCCCTATGCGCCGTTGCCGTTCGTCCGGCAGGATGAAGATGGCAGCTATCACTTGGTCGAAGAGGAAAACCGTGATCATCGCGGCCCCAGCTTTGGCCGGATGACAGCGTTTCATGGCCAGATGGGCATGTTCACCCGCGCGCTGACCTACATGCTCAGCCATGGCGCGGACGGACTAAAGCAAGTCTCGGAAGGCGCTGTTCTCAACGCCAACTATATCCTGCGCAGTTTGGAAGACCTCCTTCACGCGCCCTATGCCGATAGTGGTCCGTGCATGCATGAGGCGCTGTTTGGCGACAAAGGTTTCGAAAACGGGCTCTCGACGCTCGATCTGGCCAAGGGTCTGATCGACGAAGGCTATCACCCGATGACGGTCTATTTCCCGCTCATAGTGCATGGCGCGATGCTGGTCGAACCGACGGAGACAGAGAGCAAGGCCGCGATTGACCAGTTTATCACAGCCTTCCGCCACGTTGCCGAGCGCGCCAAGGCGGGCGACGAGAGCTTGAAAGAAGCGCCGTACTACGCGCCGCGCCGCCGCCTCGACGAGACGACTGCTGCACGTAAGCCGGTACTGGCATGGGAAGGTGAAACTGCGCCTGCAGGCAAGCCGACCATGTCGGAGCAGGGCGGAAGTTAGAGCAGGACAGGCTTACTCGGCCGGGCGTTCCCGAGGCTCGATCTCGTCGTCCAGCTCGATCCGGATATTGGCCTGGCTCAAGATCGCGACCCAATAGCCGAGCACGGCCAGCAGGCTTGCGCCCAGCATACAGAAGGCTGCGCCTTTCAGGCCCTGCCACCCCATCGCCACATCGAGGCAGGCAAAGGCGATCGCCATTGGGACGCCGCGCACGAGGAATGCTGTTCCGGCGCGGCCTGCGCTGACTAACAGGGATTCCAAACTTGCGCCGACCAGTTCGACCGCTCCGGCGACGGCCAAAATAACCATGGTCCAATAGACCACGCGGAATTCGTCCCCGGCGACAAGGACAAGCGCCTCGCGTCCGAACAGGACAGCCACCAAAACCGCAATCGCGCCGCCTAACAGCGCAACGTTGGCCATCCGGCGCGCCAGCTCCACGGCGCGTTCTTTGGCCTGCACCAGTTCCGGGAAGATAGCTTTGGAAATCGTCTGTGCGAGCTGGACCAGTGCCTGCCCAAGCTGGCTGGCAACGCGGAAGCCGCCCGCAAATGCCTCGCCGCCAATCGCGCCGACCAGCAAGATCATCACCTGCTTTCCCGCAACTTGCAGGCTGCCAAGGGCATTGGTCGAGAGTACGAAGCGCCATGCTCCCGGATGCGCGCGCGGGATGGTGGTCAGGCTTACTTGGCTAAGATCGAGCCGCTCCTTGCGCAGTGCGGCGAACCATAGAGCTGCGGCGACGGCGACCTCGGCGGCAGCCCAAGCGAGGATGAACCCGGCTACATTCGGCATAAAGAGCACCGCCAAGCCTGCGCCGATTGCCCGGATCATCGGTTGGACCGCTTCTGCCGCAGTGGCGCGGCCGTATTCAAAGCGAAGCCGCAATAGGCCGGTCGGGGTGGAACGGATCGACAGTAGAGATACCAGGCAATAGCCAAACGCAACCCACAGTAGCTCGTCAGGGAGTGGCAACCACAACTGGGCGGTATAGACCAGCGCCGCCGATGCAAGCGCGCCGACAATTGCAGAGAGGATGTCCAATCCGACCGCGAACCCGGCAGCTTTGGCGGGACCATCCGGCCCGGCACCCCAGCGCACCACAAATTGCCATGTCTGGAAATTGACGAGGCCGGTGACAGTTTGCCCGAGCGCGATGATGATGGCGAAATGCCCGAAGCCATCGAGGCCGAGCGTGCGGGTGGCCAGCGCCAGGTAGACAAGGCTCAAAATCGCGTTGAAACCGCGGCCGCCAAGCAACCAGCCCATATTCTTGAAGATGCGTTGCATGGCCGGCCCGCTTTCCTCAGCTAACTGCCGCTTGTGCGCCGAGGAGGATATCTCGACGGGCAGGGATGAGTGCGGTAACCATGTCCATGGCGCGGCTTCCTACTCTATGCAGAGATTTAGGCAAACGCGATAATCCTCTCTCTCGCCAGCTTGGCGGTCAATAAGGCAACCGCGATGCGCATTATCTTCAGTCGTAAGGGCTTTGACAGTGCCGCCGGAGGCGGGGCCTCTCCGATAATCGACGGGCGGCCAGTGTCGCTGCCGATCCCAAGCGGTGGTTGGTCCAACACCACTTATGCCGGTTTGGGGCTAGGAGATGCCGCAGAGGCTGCCAGTCGGGGCAAAGTGAAAGCGCATGACCAATGCCACCATGATCCGATGTTCCTGGACGACGACACTTGCCTGTTCGGCCAATGCGGAGCCGCGCAAACCCACCTTGCCAATCAAGGCGTCGGGGAAGGCGACGTGTTCCTATTCTTCGGCCTGTTTCGCGAGGAAGGTACAAGGGAACCGCATCACCGCATCTTCGGCTATCTGGAAATCGAGAGCACCCTCGATCTGACGAATTGCGATGTCAGCGAGCGTGCGCGGTTGGCGGATATGGGGCATCCCCACGCGCTAGGCATGCATGCAAAGAACGATGTGATCTATTCTGGCCCGGGCCGCACCGCGCACCGCGCCAGCGATGCCTTGCGGTTGACTGTCCCTGATGGCCCGCCAAGCCTGTGGGATCGCCCTGATTGGCTCAAGCCCGGGGGGCTCAGCTATCATGATCGGCCTGAGCGATGGCTGCGGGACAAACGTCTCAAGAGCGTCGCGCGCGGGCAGGAATTCGTCGCCCCGATTGGCAGAAGGTCCGCGCCGCGTGAGTGGCTCGACGCGGCTATTGGAGCGATTCGTGGGTCGGAGTGTGTAAAATAGAGTACTGGCGCTGGCCTTTACTTGATTTCCGGTCTACGCCTGCGGCGCGTCGTGGTTGCCTCCAGCCCTTTGGGTCGCCCTTCAGAGAGCGGTTGCAGTCACGGCGCACCGCATTCCCGCCTTACAACATTTTGATGATGGCGGAGAAATCCAGCCCGCCATTGCCTGCGCCGCTGAAGTCTTCGTAGATCGAGGTTGCCCGCGCGCCCATGGGTGTGGCGGCATCGGCGTTCTCCGCCGCTTCCATTGCCAGCCGCAAATCCTTCAGCATCAGATCGGTTGCAAAGCCGCCTTGATAGTCATTGTCCGCCGGGCTCGCGACCCCGACACCGGGCATCGGGGTGTAGGCGTTGAGGGACCAGCAATATCCGCTGGACTGCGAACTGATCTCGTAGAATTTCTGCGGATCTAGGCCGAGCTTCTCCGCCATCTTCATCGCTTCAGCCGTGCCAATCATGGAAATGGCCAGCAGCATATTGTTGCAGATCTTGGCAGTCTGGCCTGCTCCCGCGTCACCGGCGTGGATCACAGCCTTGCCCATGGCTTCTAGCACCGGCTTGGCGCGTTCGAACGCATTGTCGGTGCCGCCAACCATGAAGGTCAGTGTGCCGCCATTGGCCGCTGCGATACCGCCTGATACCGGCGCATCGACCATATCGTAGCCCGCGCTTTGCGCTGTGGCAGCGACCTCTTTGGCGGTGGCGACGTCGATGGTCGAACAGTCGAGGAAGACCGCGCCTTCCGGAGCCGTACCGATGACATCGCTGGTGTAGACAGCTTTGACGATAGCACCATTGGGCAGCATCGAAACGACTGCATCGACACCTGCGCAGGCCTCGCCCGCGCTCGCAAAGGTGGTACAGCCATTGCCCTTGGCAGTGGCGATTGCGTCTTCGCTCAGATCGAAGGCCTGCACATCGTGGCCAGCTTTCACAAGGTTTGCGGCCATTCCGCCGCCCATATTTCCGAGGCCGATAAAGGCGATTTTCATGGTGCTCTCCCGATCACGTGAATAAAAACATTGCGCCCAGCCCGATCATGATGGGGCCGAATATCAACATCAGGATCGGCCGGACATAAGCCAGTGCGCGATCCCATTTGGTGTACGCCGCAGGGGCCACGGTGCGGGGTTTGCTAATGGCAGCTTCCATTGCGCTGACGCCGTCTTGATGGCGCAGTTTCCACTGATCGACGCCGCGCCAGAGAAAGAACAGCCCGAACGTCAGCAGCCCGACGCCCTTCGTGATTGCCTCCCCGTCCACTTACCTTCCCGACCACTTGCCTTCGCGTTTCTCGATGAAGGCAGCCATGCCCTCTTTCTTGTCTTCACTTGCGGTCAGGATCTGGAATATCCGGCGTTCCATGATCAGGCCTTGATCCAGCGTCATCTCGAACGCGGCATTGACCATTTCCTTGTTCGCAATCGCGGCCATGGGCGGCATTGCGGCGATAGCGGTAGCGGTCTTCTTCGCTTCAGCCATCAGGTCATCATGAGGCACAACTTTGGCGACCAGATTGCTGCGCTCGGCCTCTTCTGCGCCCATCATGCGGCCGGTCAGGCACATCTCCATGGCCTTTGACTTGCCGATAGCGCGGGTCAGGCGCTGGCTGCCGCCCATTCCGGGGGCAACGCCCAGCTTGATCTCAGGCTGACCGAACTTTGCGTTTTCGGATGCGATGATGAAGTCCGCCATCATGGCGAGCTCACACCCGCCGCCCAGCGCGAAGCCATTGACCGCAGCGATCCACGGCTTGCGGGTCGTCTTGACGATCTTGCTGGTCCAGTCGGCGAAAAAGTCTGTGAGATAGAAGTCTGCCGCAGCCTGATCGGACATTTCCTTGATATCAGCCCCAGCAGCAAAGGCTTTGTCACCGCTTCCCGTCAGCACGGCGCACAGCTGGGTATCGTCGGCCTGATAGGCAGCGAAAGCCTCAATAAGCTCTCCCAGCACGACGCTAGAAAGCGCGTTGAGCGCCTTGGGCCGGTTGAGGGTAATGGTGGTGACCGCACCGTCAGTTTCGGTCAGGATAGTCTCAAAGCTCATTTCATTCTCCGTCATCCCAGCGAAAGCTGGGATCTTTTTCAGCAATGCCCGACCAAGCGGGCAGAGATCCCAGCGTTCGCTGGGTTGACGACTACTTCAGCGGCACCCATTCCTCATTTGCAGGCAGGGGCGCGAAGATGCTGTCGATCAATTCGTCGCTCACGTCTTCAGGCGTGGCCGGATCCCATTGCGGGTCATTGGTCTTGTCGACAATGACAGCACGCACGCCTTCGGCGAAATCGGGCCGGGTCAGCACACGCGATGCGATGCGGTATTCCATCCGCATATTGTCCGCGAAATCGGTCAACGCGGCGCTCACGGCAAGTTGGCGCAGCGCAACCTTGCAGGTCTGCGGGCTCTTGGTGCCCAGCGTATCACGCTCTTTCGCGGCCCACTCGTCCTCTTCCATCACCGCCTCCAGACTGGCGAGGATATCTTCATAGCGGTCAGAGCCGAAATGCTTGGCGATGTTGATCGCATTGGCTTCAATCCGCGGGGTGGGCGGGGTGCCGACCATTTCAGACAGCACGCCCGCAATACGGCCCGGCTTTTCAATGATGCGGGCTTTGGCGTCCGCGATCATCTCGCTCGGTAGATAGTGGGTTGCGATCCCGGCCCAGTGGCATTCCGAACCATCCAACCGTGCGCCGGTAAGCGCCAAAAACTGTCCTATCCGCCCGCCAAGCCGCGAGAGGTGCCAGCCGCCGCCGACATCAGGGAACAGGCCAATGCCCGTTTCCG
>ENA-ORXU01003311-ORXU01003311.1-marine-metagenome-genome-assembly--contig:-NODE-3311-length-10154-cov-2.988687_pt1 | contig 10154 bp, 9 predicted proteins | sample MGYA00237869_ERZ511484 | MGnify/ENA metagenome assembly ERZ511484 | reverse complement strand
TTATTTTCCCATAAATTAGGGGTTTGTAAAAATCCATAATAACGTTGTTGAATTGTTTTATTTTTAAAATGCATTAAGGCTTTATTATTCTTCTAAAGTGAATTTATTTGTAATTTAGTATTCTCAAAAATATAAAAATGAATATTGATAAGCAGGTTTTTGATTTTCTAAAAAAATTAAAGAAAAAAATGTCGGATACCTGGATAAAAAATGGTGTCAAATTAGCTTGGTTAATAGACCCGTATAAGCAGAAAGCATATATTTATAGAGCTGGAAAAAACAAGCCCGAAGAGATTAAAGGATTTGAAGGTCAGGAAGCGTACCTGGCCAACTACTTTATGGACAAGCAGTACATCGTAGACACGAGTGCTGCCGAAGGTGAGAAAATCGTGTTTAGTGGAGCTGAGGCTCTGCCCCAGGGCACTTATCTGCTCGTAGTGCCGCCTAACAATGATTTTGCGCAACTGCAGATCACCGACGATCAGGACTTCCAACTGAAAACCCATGTCGATGATCTAAGTGGGGCGATGGAAGTCAAGGGCGATAATGAGAACGAACTCTTCTACAACTACCTGGGCTTCATCGCCACGCTGAGACCTGCAGCCGACAGCCTCCGCGCTATTCAAGCTGATTCCACACTACCCCAAGCTGTGCGAGATGCCGCCAAGGCCGAAGTCGCTACTATAGACAAACGGGTCAAGGACTACCAGGCAAGCATAAAGTCCAACTCCCCCTCGACCATTACTGCTTCCATTTTGAGAAGCCTCGATGAGCCTATAATGCCCGAGTTCGTCGGTACCGACGATGAAAAGCAGACACAACGCTACCAATATTACAAGCAGCACTACTTCGACAACATTGACCTAGCCGATCCGCGCGCACTTCGGTCGACTTATCTCGATCAGCGGGTGAAGTACTACTTAGAAAAGTTGGTGGTGCCCGCCCCAGATTCACTCATTAAAGAGATCGATTACATCCTGGCCCAAATGGAGCCTGCTGAAGAAACGTACCGCTTCTATGTGAGTAAATTTCTCAATGACTATGCGACGAGCAAAATCGTAGGCATGGACGCCGTTTACGCTCACCTTGGCGAGGAGTACTACGTGTCTGGAAAGGCAACTTGGACGGATTCGACAACGGTCGCAAAGATTCAGGAGAATGTAGATCGCTTGAAACCACTGCTCATCGGGCAACCCGCTCCGGCCTTTACGGTGAAAGATCGCGAGGACAATGAGATCGAGCTCTACGCTTTAGAGGCACCGGTTACGGTGCTATTCTTCTACGATCCGGAATGTGGCCACTGTAAAAAACAGACACCGTTTGTGGTCGACTTCGCGAAGGAATTCGGCGAGCGCGGCGTCAAGGTCATTAGCTTCTGTAGCAAGTTTCATCCCGATCAAGATGACTGCTGGGCTTACGTGGATGAGAAAGGAATGAAGGACGTGATGTACAACGTTGTTGACCCCTACCATAGGTCAAAGTTTAAGATCCGGTACGACATCTCGTCTACACCTCAAATTTTCGTGCTCGATGCCAAAAAACGGATCGCCAGCAAGCGCATTGGGGCTGAACAGCTCAGCGAGGTAGTAGATCGCATGCTAGCAAACTCGGAGGCTGGCAAAGGAGATAATACGGTGGAGCGCTAACGGTCTTGGCCGTCCCACCCTCTGCGCAGCATGATCTTATCGAGTAGCCAGGGTACATAGCGCTTGAGGTAGATGCCTGTTAGCTCTGAGCCGCCGATATACACTTCGGCCTTACCTCTTTCTATTGCTCGCCACGCCTTACGCGCAAATGCTGCGGGCGACATGCCGTTGGCTTGCCCGGAGTCCATAGTCCCGAGACTAGAGCCGTCTGAGGTTACCGCATTGCGACTGATGTCCGTATGAATGTAGCCGGGAGAAATTAGCGTGATCTCTATTCCTTCTCGTGCTACCTCGTAACGCAAGCTGTCGTAATAGCCATGGAGGGCATGTTTGCTGGCTGCATAGGCACTCCGCATTGGGGTGCCGATGTGGCCAACCACTGAACTCGTAACTGCGATGTGCCCAGACTTGCGTGAGATCATCGCCGGCAATACCAGTCGCGTCAATTCAACGTGACCAAAAAAGTTGGTTTCCATGATGCGCCGGACAACTTCCGGTTTCGTATCCACTGCTGGGCTGCGCTGGGATATACCGCCGTTGTTGATCAGAAAATCAATTGGTCCCGCTGCCTCTACGGCTTCCGGAAATGTATCCGGCTGAGTCAAGTCGAGTGGAAGTACCTCCACACCAGGGCCAGTCCTCAACTCATTGGCGAGGGTTTCGAGTTTCGGTACGCTTCGCGCACTGAGAATTACCTCAGCGCCTGCTTCATGAGCATACCGGGCCAAGGCTTCGCCGAGGCCTGCCGAAGCTCCAGAAATCCAAACGCGCTTATTGGTTAAATCCAAGTGGGGCAAGCTAATGTGAAGAATGCTTTAGCCGAGTGATTGTCGTTAGCCACCGACCACTAACTTATAGAGTTCTCCAAGTTCAGGGGTGAGGATAATTTCGGTGCGGCGGTTACGCGCCTTGCTATCCGCCGACGCATTCGATGCCACTGGAGCATACTGCCCGCGGCCCGCTGCAGTAATTTGACCAGGAGCTACGCCATTACTGATTAACTGCTTCGCGACTGTCGTCGCCCTAGCTGTACTCAAATCCCAATTCATAGCTGGGCTACCATCGGTATCGGTATGACCCTCTACCGTAACAGCAACGCCTTCGGTACTTTTCAGAACATCTGCAACTTGACGCAGCGCCCCGGTACCACCGCTATTGAGGGTAGACGATCCGGAGGAGAACAGTAGGTTTTGAGACATCGAAACATAGACTCGGCCTCCACGCTCTTCGACACTTAAATCGCTTGCGCTAAAACCAGTCAAGGCCGCCCGTACGCGATTGCGAAGGGCATTAATCTTAGCATCTTTGGCCGCAAGCGCGCTGCGCAACTGGTTAATTTCAGAACTAGCTTTGGTTAGCTCATTTTCGCTCATGGCGACTTTCTCTCGCGTTGACGACAAGTCGCTCTCTAAGCCTGAGATTCGTCGGTTGAGTTCGGTCTCGCGAGTAGAAAGCTCATTGGATAGCGTGTTTAATTCCGCTTCTTTCTTACCTAAGTCGAGTTCGCGCTGGTTGAGGCGACTACGCAATTGCGTAAGCTCAGAACTGGAGGCGTTGAGTTCAGCCTGATTTTGCGCAAGCACACGGTCGTACCGCATGAGTAGATCCGTATTCGCCCGCTCCAGTTGAGCGTACTGCGCTTTGATGCTGGTCAATTCTTCGCTGAGCAGTCGATTACGCTCCTCTAGCGTGCTGCGGTTGGTGACCAATAGCGATTGATCTCGTGATAGTCGACTTAGCGAGTCGGCCTGCAGTTTTGTCTGAGCCTTGTATCGATCAGCCTGTGCTTTTGAGTCCTCGTATTTCCGGTAGCTAACGCAGTGGGTTGTGGTTGCAGCCAAGAGGAGCAGCATTGTGAGTTGAAGGGTTCTGTGGATCATAGTGTGAGTTGTGCTGTAAGAGAAAGTGAAGGTGCCACTAAAGGCACAAAGCCCCGCCGACAAACGTCAGCGAGGCTTTGCAAAAGAGAGGAAGGGACAGATTTTACATCATGCCGCCCATGCCTCCAGGCATGCCGCCTCCGCCACCCATAGGGGCAGACTCAGGCTCTGGCTTTTCATTAACCACGACTTCTGTGGTTAGAACCATGCCTGCGATAGACGAAGCATTCTCTAGCGCAATACGTGTCACCTTCGTTGGGTCGATAACACCGGCCGCCTTGAGGTCCTCGTACTTGTCGGTGCGAGCGTTGTAGCCTTTACCTTTTGCGTCTTTCGAAACGTTCTGGAACACGACACTTCCCTCAACACCAGCATTGTTGGCGATGATACGCAGTGGTGATTCGAGTGATTTGCGAACGATGTTGATACCGATTACCTGGTCCTCGTTCTCGCCTTGCATGCCCTCAAGAGCTTCGATAGCTCGTACGAGCGCAACGCCACCACCTACTACAATGCCCTCCTCAACGGCAGCACGTGTAGCGTGTAGCGCATCGTCGACGCGATCTTTCTTCTCCTTCATCTCGACCTCGGTAGCAGCACCGACATAGAGTACGGCAACACCGCCCGCCAGTTTGGCTAGACGCTCCTGCAACTTCTCACGGTCGTAGTCTGAGGTTGTGGTCTCGATTTGAGACTTGATCTGGTTGATGCGGGCTTTGATAGCCTCATCTCCACCAGCACCATTTACGACAGTGGTGTTGTCCTTGTCTACGGTGATCTTCTCGGCTGTACCAAGCATGTCGATGGTGACATTCTCGAGCTTGTAGCCCTGCTCCTCAGAGATGACGGTACCGCCGGTGAGGATAGCAATGTCTTCGAGCATAGCCTTGCGACGATCGCCGAAGCCTGGAGCCTTAACTGCAATCACCTTAAGCTGAGCGCGGAGACGGTTAACAACGAGTACGCCGAGAGCTTGAGACTCCACGTCCTCAGCTATGATGAGTAGCGGACGGCCAGACTGCATCGTTTGCTCGAGGATGGGCAGGATGTCCTGCATTGAGCTCACCTTCTTATCGTGGATAAGAATGTAAGGATTCTCATACTCAGCCACCATGCTCTCCGTATTGGTCACGAAGTATGGGCTTAGGTAGCCACGGTCAAACTGCATACCGAGTACTTCATCGACGTAGGTATCGGTACCCTTAGCTTCTTCAACGGTAATCACGCCGTCTTTGGAGACGCGCTTCATTGCGTCTGCAATGAGCTTACCGATTTCGTTGTCGTTGTTGGCTGAGATACTAGCGACTTGCTCAATCTTTGAAAAGTCGTCGCCTACAGTCTCTGACTGGCCTTTAAGGTGCTCAATAACGGCCTTAGTAGCCTTATCGATACCACGCTTAAGGTCCATCGGGTTGGCCCCGGCGGTCACGCTCTTGAGGCCAGCCTGGATCATCGCCTGGGCGAGTACAGTAGCGGTAGTGGTACCGTCACCTGCAGCGTCTGCGGTCTTAGAAGCGACCTCTTTGACCATTTGCGCGCCCATGTTGGCGACAGGGTCTTCGAGTTCGATTTCCTTGGCTACCGAAACACCGTCTTTGGTGACGGTGGGTGCGCCAAAGCTTTTTTGAATTACGACGTTGCGGCCTTTAGGGCCTAGCGTCACTTTAACTGCGTTTGCGAGTGCGTCGACGCCGGCTTTCAGCTTTTCGCGGGCGTCGCTATTGAAGGTTATTTCCTTTGCCATGATAGGTTTCTCTTAAGAAAGGGGGTGGGGGATGGGAGCGGAACTCAACTTACTAGTCGAGTACGACGAGAATGTCGTCTTGCTTGATGACTAAGAAGTCATCGCCTTTGTAGTTCAGCTCCTGGCCGGCGTATTTCCCGTAGAGAACGATGTCGCCAGCTTTGACTGACATGGTAACATCTTTCTTGCCAGGGCCAACAGCGACGACTTCGCCGCGCTGAGGCTTCTCCTTGGCCGTGTCGGGGATAATGAGGCCTCCTGCGGTACGCTCTTCGGCGTCGGCTGGTTTGACCACTACGCGATCGTTGATCGGCTTCATACTGTAGGGTAGTTTGGTTGAAAAGAGTTTAAAAGACGGATTGCTGCACGACATAGCGCCATGCAACTAACACGAGGATACTCTCATCACAGAAAGTGCCATTACAAAATTGCTGACACCCTTGCAGGTATCGCCACGCTGTTGCGCAACTATGTCAGCGCAACCCCTGGGATCGTACGCAATCTTGGCAGGTATAGCATAACAAAGCCCCCCCGGCAGTGACCGGGAGGGCTTCGAATGAGCTGCGCTCAGGTTTGGGCTAGCGCCCTGTAGAAATGAGCGCTACTAGTTGGTAGGCATGTACTCGTTGACCCCTCCTGCAGATGCATCACCTACTACCATAGAAGTGATGATGCAGCCAACGAAGAGGGCTATCGCCAAGTACCAGGTCAACTTCTCGATGAAGTCGGTGCTTTTGGCAGCGCCAAACATCTGGGTGGCTTGCGAGCCGCCAAACGTGGAGTCAAGTCCACCACCTTTCGGATTTTGGATGAGAACGACCAAAATGAGTAGCACGCAAATGAGTGCGATGATGACTGTAAGTACTGGAGCCATTATACTTCGTGTTGCTGAAGAGCTTGTATGCGAGCCGCAAAGGTGGCCTTTTTCGCAGGATATCGCAAAGCTAATTGTTGATACATGCTAATGGCCTGATCATGATGCCCCTGAGCGGCCAGTAAATCGGCCAGGGTTTCTGATGCCACAGCAGGTGTTGGAACAGCTTGCTTATTGCGTTTACGCGAACTGCTGCGCGAGGGTTTCTCGTCGGCAAGGCGCAAAAGATCGGCCCAGGCAGTTTTCGACCGGCGACGTTTCCACTTGTCGTACGATCGAAAAGCCTCTTTGGGCGCCGGTTTAGGTCTGCCGTAATCCATAATCAATCCGTGGCGGTGCAAATACCAGTCCACGGTAGCCACCGCCGCTGCAATGCCGAGCATCTCTTCAACGTCGGAGTCGCCGTCTTCATGTGTCTCACTAGGCTCTGCCGGTTTTGCTGCAGACAGCTCCTGAGCGCTTGGCAGCTCCGCTTGAGCCGCGTTGACTCCAAAGCCGAAATGCAAGTCTGCCTTCGTCGGGTTTTCTGCACGGAGCCTTTGCTCGCGCTGCTCTCGGGTGGCTGTAGTAAGGTACGGTTCAGCTCTGGTACGCCAAAGCTGTATAGCGGACTCATCGTCATCAAAAATGGCCTTCTGGTAGCGCAGCACACGCAGCGGCCCGCTCCAAGGATACCGACCAATGAGCTCCTCCAATTCGGTGGCGCCCTGGCTGCTTAGAAGTGTTGGTCGGCGAAGCAGTTCTCCGAATCGTTCAGGCGTCATACCGCGATGAGTGTACCGGGGAAGGTAGCCCGAGCCTGTAGAGCGGACTTTAAAAGCTTGCCGGATGTGCAAACTCAGCCGTCGAAGTCACATTTTCGAGGAGTTTTTCAACGCTTTTACGCAATTCCACAAAATTCGCTTCTTAGCTGGATCAGCTGCAATGAGCTCGAGCCTTTCGGCAAAACACCACCTTCTTCCATTATCGCGCAGCCAAGTGTAGGGAGTTACCTGCCAGTTTGCGCCGAGTTGTTTTGGCGAAAGCCCATAGATTATTAGGCTCTCGACACTATCAGGCAAACTCGCTGAGGCCAAGTTGATGTCATGCTCCACAGATATTCGGTGCGCATCAACCTCAGGATCCAAGCCACAAGCCTGCAGGATCTTGTCGGACATTGCAAGGCCCTCTGCAGTCGTTGTTGAATCAACTAACACCAAAACGCGGACTTCTTGCGCCAATTGCAGTTCGATGTCCTTGGGAAGGTGTAGAAATGTGTCCTTCATAGGCTAGCTCAAAGTGGCCACAGGTCGTATGGCACTGACCACGACATGCATTAGTGGCCTAGTTTTGTGATCCCCGCCTCAACCAACGAAAACATGCAAATTAAAACCCAGCAAACCAAGCAAAGCAGGCTTCCCCAACTCGACTTCGATAACATCCCGTTTGGGCGTGTTTTTAGTGATCACATGTTTGTGGTTGACTTTATAGACGGATCGTGGCAGGATGCTAGGATAGTTCCTTACGGCGAAATGCAACTCGAGCCCACCAATATGGCGCTCCACTATGGGCAGTCTGTATTTGAAGGAATGAAGGCGACCAAGTTTCACGATGGACGCCCGATGTTAATGACGCCTGAAAAGCATGCTCGTCGCCTTAATGCATCAGCGCGGCGACTAGCTATGGCTGAAATTCCAGAGGAGCTTTTCCTTGCAGGTCTGAAGCAGCTCGTGGAAATGGATCAAGCATGGATTCCACCTACTGAGGGCAGCGCGTTGTACATCCGTCCGTTCATGTTTGCAATGGACAACTCTATCGGCGTTCGCCCAAGCGACCGCTATAGGTTTATGATTCTCACTTGTCCAGTGGGGCCTTACTACGCTAAGCCTGTTAAGCTTTGGGCCGAGACGAGTTACGTGCGAGCCGCAGTAGGAGGTGTGGGTGAAGCAAAAGCCGCGGGTAACTATGCGGCTGCGTTATTGCCAGCTCAAAAAGCTCAGGAGCGCGGTTACGATCAAATTCTCTGGCTCGACGCCAAGAACTTTGAGTACGTACAGGAAGTCGGCACGATGAACATCTTCTTCGTCATCGATGGCAAGATTGTGACTCCGGCAGCCGACGGTGCGATCTTGCACGGTATAACTCGGGATTCAATTATTGAGTTGCTCCGAACCCAAGGGAAGGAGGTAGAGGTACGCCCGGTGCGCATCCAAGAAATTGTCGACGCTTCGCGGGCAGGCACGCTTGAGGAAATCTTTGGTTCAGGTACAGCGGCTGTCATCAGTTTTGTAGAGAGCATTCACTACAAGGGTGAGGATATAGAGCTTCCGAAGGTTGCAAATTGGAGTGTGGCGCCCGGCATTAAAGCGCACATCGAAGGCCTGCGTAGCGGCAGAATAGCGGATGAGCTGGGCTGGTTTGTCGAGGCGAAGAGCGATGCTCTAGCCCCTGCCTTTTAGGAGTTTGGGGGGCGGGCACTTCGACCCGCTGCAAAACCTCTGATACCCTTCCCTGTTGGGCTAGAAGATGCGCCCTATTCAGCCTGCCGCAACGCTGCGTTTAATCCTTGGCGATCAGCTAAATGTTAAGCACAGTTGGTACGATACCGTCTCCGACGGTGTCGTATACGTCTTTATGGAAACGCGGAGTGAAACTGACTACGCTACCCACCACATTCAGAAAGTCGTTGCCTTTTTTCTGGCAATGCGGGCATTCTCGGCTGAACTCGAGCGGCAAGGACACCGAGTTCATTACCTACAGCTGGATGATGCGAATAACCGACAGTCGATCAGTGAAAATCTTACTGCGCTTGCCGAGGTATACGGCGTTCAATCTGTCGAGTATCAGTTGCCCGATGAGTACCGGCTGGATGAGGAACTGAAGCGTTTTGGCGTAAGCCTAGCCATGCCAGTGCGCGCAGTCGACACTGAGCATTTTCTTACGAAGCGAAAAGAGCTGGGCGAATTTTTTGCCGGCAAACGGCGCTACACAATGGAGTACTTCTACCGTGATATGCGGAAGCGGTATCAGCTGTTGATGGCGGAGGACGGCGAGCCGCTAGGTGGCGCTTGGAACTTTGATAAAGAGAATCGCAAGAAGCTTCCTAAGGGAGTCGTCATACCCGAACCTTTGCGCTTTGAGCATGACGTTGATCATATCGTTAGCCTATTGAAGAGACTGGGTGTCAAGACCATGGGGACCCTTGATCCCCAAGGATGGCAGTGGCCAATTACCCGTGAGGAGGCTATGCTCGCGTTAGGCGACTTCGTAAAGAACCGCTTACACCTCTTTGGGACCTATCAGGATGCCATGACTGTGCGCGACCCGTATTTGTTTCATGCTAGAATAAGCTTTGCACTCAACAGCAAATTGATTTCGCCAGCCGAGGTTATCGATGCAGTGACCTCGCATTACCGGCTGCACAGCGACAGCATAGAGATCAATCAGGTTGAAGGGTTTGTACGTCAAGTCATCGGCTGGAGAGAGTACATGCGCGGTGTCTATTGGGCGCACATGCCTGAGTTTGCCAAGCTAAATGCGCTCGATAACACGGGTGCTTTGCCGAAGTGGTATTGGACGGGTGACACACAGATGAATTGTCTTAAACATGCAGTTGGACAAAGCTTAGAGAAAGCCTACGCGCACCACATCCAACGCCTCATGATCACAGGCAATTTTGCTCTGCTGCTTGGGGTGCACCCAGATGAAGTAGACCATTGGTACCTCGGCGTCTACATTGATGCTATTGAGTGGGTGGAAATCACGAACACCCGCGGCATGAGCCAATTTGCGGATGGCGGTATTGTGGCTACCAAGCCCTACATCAGTTCGGCCAATTACATCAACAAAATGAGCGACTACTGCAAAGGCTGTCGCTACAATTACAAGCAGCGGCACGGTGACTTAGCCTGCCCATTTAATTCGATGTATTGGGCATTTGTTGACCGACATCGAGAGCGGCTATCAAAAAACAGGCGCATCGGGCAAATGGTGCGGATGTGGGATAAAATGGACCCTGATGAGCAGGAAGC
>ENA-ORXU01003308-ORXU01003308.1-marine-metagenome-genome-assembly--contig:-NODE-3308-length-10160-cov-10.234454_pt1 | contig 10160 bp, 8 predicted proteins | sample MGYA00237869_ERZ511484 | MGnify/ENA metagenome assembly ERZ511484 | reverse complement strand
ATTGCACCGGATGTTGCACTACCGTACAGGGAGCCCTCGTTCACTGCCATCTGTGGTAGCTCGCATCTGACTCGTGCGTACATGTGCTACCGTCCATGCATGTTTTCTTCATGCGTATCGTGTATGTCTTTTTCCCACTTTCAGATTAGATTTCTCTTTCCCCCCTCCTCCCTACGACCGTCCCCCGCTTCCTGCCCTCTATCTCGTACGTCCCCTGTTTTGTCCCGTCGTATCGTTGCTCTTGCTTTTTAGTCTTCCCCTCTCCCGATATCTCGAGCTCTCGTCTGATGTGGGTTTGGATGGTACGGCATCTTTTGCGGTCTTTGAGGCTTGTTCTCGGTACTACCTGCCGACTGGCCCCCCCACTTGTGTTGCTGCCGCCGTTGGTACATGGTCAGCTATGATGGGTGCACCGCTTGGTTGTCCTCATGGCCGCAGTCCCAGCCGTAGCCCCTCCAGAAATACAACAGAGCAGCATCAACGAGCAGTGTGCATGGGCCGCCAGTTACCTGTCATCGCCTGGGGATTAGCGCAATAATAATTGACCCTACAGCCGTTCTCCCAAAAATCCCGCACTCCAACAGTTGCAAGAGAGTGCCAAATCGGCCTCTACGACCCCGCAGAGGGCGGTTTGGAACTATTTTGCAACAGTTGGAGTGCGGGATTTCTGGGCGAACGGCTGTAGTTAACAAAAGTATTAAATGTGTGTCTCGGGATCTCATGCGTCCGACCTCGAGGTCAGGTCCGTGTACCTGAACCACGTTTGTAACAGGAGTTCCCTTGTTCAGGCGCCGTGCCGTAACAGGGGCCTGAACGGGACTTCCTCCCGTTCAGGATGACCATTGTTCTGACGATGGCAAGCACTCGAGGAGTGTCTGTCATTGGTGCCGGTTGCACTCATCCCTAGAATGAGCTGCCCGCCGCCAGCTGTGGCCATGCACAGCGACCAGGGTCGGAGAGCGACGGAAGCGGCGGCAACGACCGTGCATGGCTCTTTCATGGCGCTGCCATGCTGGCCAAAAGCGGACAGCGAATATAATGGCTTCTGCCACGAGGTCGCGCCATGGAGATCCAAAGCGGGGGCAGGGCGTGAGCGCGTGTGCGTCAGGCGTGGCGGCAGCGGCCAGCGCAACTGCGCACGGCGCGCAAAACGGTCAACGGATATGGACCGGGTGGCCGCCGCGCTTGCACGCGGTGACGCATGCTGCGAGGACCACTGGTCGTCGTCCCGACCACCGCACCACCGGCCCGCCGCCTTGTTGTCTGCGGCAGAGGCCTGCGGTGGGGGCAAGGGCCCTCTCTTGGGCCTCCGCCACGGTCTACAACCAGGGAGGGGTCGGAGGGGCTCGTGTCGCGCCTGGCGCCCTGATTCGCATCCGGGCGGAGGAAACTGACGGGGCGGCGCCTCCCGGCCCGTCGTTGAGCGGCGGCGGGGACTGGCGCGGCCGCTGCGACCGCTGCCGCCCGTCGCTATTGCTGATCCCCGAATTTTGTCCTGGGGGACAGAGACAGAGACTGACTGTGAATAAAAGCTCTCTGTTTGTCTAAAACGACAGTAAGAAGGCATCAAAGCCAATAGAAACCCCGCATTCGGTGCCAGGACCATGCACTCAGCAGAACTCACTTTTTGTTGCCGCTTGATCCGATTTTCTTGACACGGAGCAAGCTGCCAACGCGAGATCTTGAGATTTTCTATTGTCTCCTTGCCAGAAGTGCAGAAAAAAAGAGGAGCTTGATGCCGACACCGGACACACAAGCTGTCGCCTTCAGCGATATCCGACTCCTACGACTGACTTGTCCGGGCCATCGCGGGCAGACCTAGCTTTTACAGGCCCAAACCCGAGCTCCAGCTCAGTGGGGCATCCAACAGAGCAGACAAGTGGGTCACACCTGATGCAGCAGCCGAACAGACGGCGAGTCCACGACCGCAGATGGCGGGAGTGCGCGGAGTATACATCTTCGGTGTGGACCGCGCGGTCAGCGACAACCGCACCGAGACAACAAGGCAGCGCTCGTGATCGCCCACGACATACACTGCGCTTAAAAAAAGAGCAGCAGTGGTCCAGGGAGCGGGGAGGCCTCCGATGAATGTGCCCGTAGGAAGCAGGATGGGCGAATATGCGTGGCACGAACGACATCCGCAGGGTCGTGGGGCAGCTCACGAAGAGATTGACAATGTACGGCCCAACTGTTTTTGTCGCATCACTGAATGATATGACTATTCTGTTTTTAGTAATCAGTAATCAGGACACGGAAACATACATGTACATACACAACACGGCAAAGAGGAAAGGCCATGGCAGCGGAGCAGAATTGGCACAACTCTGCAGCAGTTCCATACCATATCATGGACAACGCTCAGCGGCCATACTCGGGCCCCGAACCGCCTCTAGGCAGCGCCAGCCATGATCACCACCTCGCCTTCTAGCCACCGGGCGTGGTACGGAAGGAGCACCCAGAACAGTTAGTCGGTCGCGGACGGCAGCCAGAAAAGCGCACTGGACTGCCGTTGCTCCCACGCGGCTTCCGAAACGGTCAAAAAGAGCGCACCGCCACACGAGTTGTCGCGATATCCGCAGCCCGTCGTTGACCCTCACCGAGAACGTTGCGATGCGACTCCAGCATCGCTTCGCGAGGTGAACGCGAAAGGAGCAACTGTCTCCGAAACGAGCAGTGTAAAAGGTCAGCGCAGTACTTTCTTCTGATGCTCATGCGACTTGAAATTACCGTTCAGACCGCAAGCGAGAGAAGCAGCGGCACTTCTTGAGCAATTTTTTCCAAACTTTCCGACCTCGATGTAAAAAGGATCATCGCTCATTGGCAGAGAAGGTTGTTTCCGGCAATCGTGTAAAAACAGCACAGTAAGACACGAGGTACGTACAGCAAGCCGGACTCAGCGCCCTCGTGGAGTCACATTTGCAAGTGTGGAACCGTGCAAGGTGAGGTTTTGACAGAACGGGTGAACCGACGAATATGAACACCACCCCATTGCGGCATTCACCCCGCCGCATGCGCCAGGATACACGCCCCAGGGCTCTGCGGTGCGACATGCCAGTGTTGCAGCTCGATGAACACCATGCACAACAGTATCGAGGTGAGATAAACGACCAAAACGATATAGCAAGTGCCGTCGTGGTCAGGTTCGGTGGAGCACAGGTGTTTATCGCCTGGAAGAAAAGATACAAGTGCAGCCAAAAGGCGTTGCGTCGTACGCAGCAAAAATAAGATATCATACGACGGTGAGCAAAGAGCATACCACACTGACGTAAGGCCCATGAGACCCATGAGATAGGGTAAGAACAAGAGAAGAAAGAAGAAAGAACAATCGGGGCCATCGAGTAACAATGCACAGCCAGTCGATGCCGGCACACAACAAGGTGCCAACCACTCAACAGCAGTCGAGGGGCCTCGGCAACACTCGAGCCCGGTGCATGACGATAGCTACGTCCGTCAAGCATCCCTGGTGCCGCCGCCCGAGTCAGGCTCTCTCCCATTGGCGGTTACCGAACCAGGCGCACGGCCAGACACGGCCTTGCTGACCGCCGAGCCCAAGCTGCCGTTGAGATTGGAAGGAGATGTCTAGGGCACGGCACGAGCTGGATCCGACGCCAACTCGGGTCTCCGCTCGTTGCTAGGGCTAGGCGAGCTTGCCGTCAGCGGGCGGACGTCTTTGGGGGCAGACGACGCCGAGTTCTTCTTGGATGGAGGCCCCGAGACCGACGGAAAGGCTGCGGCAATGGCCGCGGCGGCCGCGGCCGCCGCGGCGTTGGCAGCCGCCTTGGCGCTGCGACCCGACCCGCCTGACCGCCGGGACCTCGTGGCGCCGACAACAGTAGGAGTTGAGGATGGCACGCTTGTACCGGTCTTGGCGCCTGTTGACGAGGACGCATCATTGCCTTGGGTCTTGCCGTCGTCAGCCGTAGACCGGCCGATTTTCGGAGACATCGTCCGTTGCGACGAGTTGGCGTCGAGGTCCACGGCCGTAGGGGCCCGCGTGCAGGTGGACTCGGTGCCGTCGGCGACCGAGGACGATGGAGACACGGACGTAGGAGACGAGGGGAGCCCGATGGTGCTGCTATCCGAGACAGTGCTGCGGGACTCAGCAGCCCGCAGTGTTGGAGGCGTCCAGGGTGGTGGGACAGTCAGCAATGGAGATGCAATTGCAGCATCCTCCGATGGGCGGGTGGATGTCGCAGAAGAGTCAATGTTGACAACAGACGTCGAGCGTGACCCCTCAGTAGGTGGCGCGACGTCCAACGGCTCCAGCGAACTCGGGGAAATAAGCACAGATGCGGCAGGGGCATCCACGACCGACACGGGAGACGTTGTCGACCCCGTAGAGGCGGGCGTGGAAGACGTGGACACCGTAATCGGTGCCTCGCCGGCAGTCGCCGTCGCTAAGGCGATGGACAAGGGCGGGCTTGTCACAGCCAAGCCAGAGATGCTCGACGAGCCCTTGGGGACCGGCACTGGCATAGAAGAAGTTGGTGGGGGTTGCTCGGCAACCGTAGAGGCGGCACTGACCGGCATCGTGTGGGAGGTCTCAGAGCTGCAGGTCGGCGAGAAGGAAGAGCCTGGAACGAAGGGAGAAACAGCAACGCCGTTGGCGACCACGACAGACGCCACAGGAGCAGGTTGGGAAGTGGACGACGCAGACGACACAGCCGAATCAAGCAGACCGCCATCATTGGCACCGCCAGAAACCGCCGAGGACGAAATCCCTCCCAGTCGCTTTCGCGACGCAGCTAGGTTCTCCGCAGCCACCCAGCTGCACGCACGCTGGTGCTCACGAGCCCGGCTGGAGTCCTTCTCCGCAACGTAGTGGGCAGCCGCGCGTTGGTAGAGCGCGTTGTCCATCTCGGCCAGCAACTTCTGGACGTTGTACGAGAGGGAGCGCACGTTCGGGTTCCAGTGGTCCTCGGCGTTGCGCTGCAGGGCGCCAAACACGTAGGGCACTACACGTTCCCGGTGGTGCACGATGAGGTTGACGATGTACTCGTTGTTCCAAAAGAAGAGCGCCCGCTCTGCAATCTGGAAGTGTGGCGACTCGATGCACTCCGAGATCTGCCGGAACAGCTGCGGCAGCACCGCCGCAAACTGGGCAGGACGAGTCAGCTCCAGCACTTCCTCAAGCTCCCCGAGGCAAAGCACAGCCTTGCGCGTCGCCGTCTGCGGCCACAGCTTGAGGAGACCCGAAATGACGACGACCGCCAGCGTCGGGTCCTTCTCCACAAACTGGGTAATGCAAAAGCTCAGCTGCCCATGGTAGCTCGGGAGACTCTTGGGAACATGAAGAGGCAGCAGGGTGCGCCGCAAGAACATCTTGTGTTCTTGCTTGAGCGGGAGCGTGAAGCCATTGATGATGGAGCCAAGGATTTCGAGCAGCTCTGCGGCCCCGTGGTGGCGGTACGCCGTAGCCGTCCGTTGCCGCTGCGTCTCGTACACGAAACGGTGGAAGGTGTGGGTAATGGCACGGCGGATGAAAACGCGGAGCGGCATGAACTTCCCGTAGATCCGGTGGAGGATGGTCTTCAGGTACTCCCGCTCCCGCGGGTCTTCCGAGTCAAACAGCGACAGCAGCGAGGCGACAAACGGCTGATCTACCACCGCGCAGGCCACCTTGGGGTCCGTCTCGTTGGAGACGATGAAGCGGCGGAGCACTTCATAGGAAACCTGCACATGGGGCCAAGCAGGCTCCAAGCGCGGCTCGTCATCCTCAGCGTCGAGCCCATCGTCTGTTGCAGACCCGACAGGGAGAGCACGGAAGAGGTTGGCTGACACCGACGCAATCAGCGGGCGTTGCACCTCGGGCGTGAACACGAAAGGGTAACCGGACGAAGCGAGTTCCACCACGTCTACAAGTGTCCGACGCTTCGACTCCTTCCGCGATAGGTCCGCCCGGGGATTGCTCCAGTCCACAGGCGCCTCGCAAAGGCGGAGCTTTTTGATGAACAACCGTTGCCGTTCCTCTTGCGTCGCACAGGCTGTGGACAAAACAAGATGGAGCCAAGCCCAGAGACAACGCATTGGACTCAAAAGTCAACACCACATGAAAAACGTGCGTAGGGTTAGCGCACAGGACGCATGAACACAACCAGATGGACGAGCAGCAACCGCCGCGCTACGGCGCACGCACATGCCCATTCGTTTCGAACCCACTCCACACCATCCCCAAAGCAGGCCCAGTGGCACCGGAAAAGGCACTGTGTACATTCACATGCTGCAACAGAAAACGTACACTTGAGGCTCGGAAGCCGGTCCATCTCAAGGAACGGGTCCAACACGGGGGTGTCCGCACCTTCCGCACCGCTTCCGGCAGGTCCCGTCGCGTAGCTTCCCGCCGCCCTTTGCATAGATGGCCTCGACCCCATGGCCGAGGCTGGCTGGGTACCGCTGCCACCTCCACTTCCGGTAACATCTCTGCCACTGTCACGGGAAGTCGTCATCATGACGTCGACAACAAAGGGCCGTCACCTGCCCAACGGCCCGGTCCAGTATCAACTGCGCACGCAACTCGAGCAGCGTCGCGCGTCACAACTTCAACGGACCGCCGGGGAGCACGGCAACGCATGCGCTACCACAAGGCGTGACCCTCGTCGCACACCGGGGCGCACCAAACCAGACCCACCAAAGCGCAAGCCGGTCTCCGTCGAACGGAGCGGTGAGAAAATGGCGTAGCTTCCACCGGCCGATGACGGGGAAGACTTCCCAACGAGCACACTCACAGTGACACACGCTCGCACGCGCGGCGAAGATCAGGCCACAGCGCAGGCGCCCGACCGCAATCCGTGCGGGATGGCCCAGCCGCAGAGGACGGAAGGGAAAGAGGATATGAGCAGTGGCCCACACCTGCACTTGGTTCACCAAGCCCACAGCGGGGCGCAGCAGTCACGCACCCTGGTGGAGGATCGAATAGCACAAGCACACCTGCACGAAAGCCACGACCAGGCACCCCGAGACTGCGCGGGCCGGTGCCCGCGTCCCACTCAAACGCAGGTCCAGCCAGCAGGCACAATGGACCACGAAACAAGACAGCGCCAAGAAAACGAACAAGAAGAGCGGGGACAAGAAGCGGCGGCGGCCGAGCAGACAGCTACAGCAGTACAACCGATGCTCAACGGCACGCGTGCGGAATTGGTTGGTGTGGGCAACGAGGCGATGGTGGCCGCCAAGGCGATCAAGGTACGAAGGCACCTCTACTGGCGGCGCGGTCAGCACCAGGCGCGGTCAGCACCAGGCACACCTCGCACACGCGCCGCGTGGCGGAGGACGAGTGAAGCGCGCGGTGGAAGACGAGTGTAGGGGCAACGTGCAGGTGGCGTCGACGCCCACCGCAAAATTGCCCAGCCCCCCTACTGGAGCGGTAGCCGGGTCGCGATACGCCCCGCCTCCCCCACCGCAGCCGCCGGGTGCCCACACCGGGTGCCTACGCAGGGGGACCACACCAGTGTCGCCACGCCGTACCGAAGGCTAGCACGCGGGGCCCCGGTACCGCGCCGCCGCACTGCAGCGAGCTCGCCGCCGCTGTGAGTGCCAGTCAGCAGCAGGGCCCGAAAAATGCCTACCCCCCGACACAATGCGGCTTCCCGCGGTTGTGCCCGTACCCACACCACCACCCTCTGCCCTACGTGTGCGCGAGCAGTCGGGCAAGGTTGCCGCTCGGAGTCGCGGTCTCGGCACGGTGCGGAGCCGAGCGGAAGTGCACGTGTCGGGTGGCGGTTCCGCCAGCCGTGTGCGCCTGTGGCGGGTGCAGGTGGTGGCGTTGCCGCGGCCGGCCGGTGGCCGCCACCGCCACGGACAGCGGGCCGTCGAGGGCAGGCGGGCGTGGCGTCCGCGGGCACGACGTCGCGGCTCGCAGCGCGGCTGCGCCTAGCCAGGGGGGGGGCAGCGGGGGGGCGGGAGAGCGCGCCTGCGCGACGGCCGCGCGTGTGGGAGACCGGTCGCTTGGCGCTCGCGGTCGGTGGGCCGGACCCGCGCTCCAGGCTCTGCACTCCCGTCACGCCCGTGCACGGCGCTGCCGGGGGCCTCTCTCGGCGCCAAAGTGGCCTATTCTCCTGGCCATGCATCCTCCAGGAGCCCCTCCCTAAAGGCCCTCTGGAGGCGTGCCGCAGCTGACGTCACAAGTGACGACTGTCAATCGAGTTGTGAGGCGGTCCTCCAATCAACCTCACTTGCAGAGATGTTTAGTACTGAAAACGCGTTCGGGGAAATACCCTGGACTTGTTTACAACATGCGAAGCAGCCACATCGCAGTGGGGCTTAGAGCAAGCCCAGCGGTGCGCACCAACACCATAATATGGTGATATATCCTGGATTCGTGGCGTGATGTGAGTGGCTCCGCTATACTATGGTGCAGCCGATAATCGTTGTGCTCCAGCGGTGCGCGCACCATATGTAACGCGGAATGTTGTGCTGGAATCTTCGCATCTATTGTACACCTTCCATCCAATTGTATCATTTCCATCCGTCCACTGGCCTGCTTCTACACCATGCAGGAGGCCTTGATGGTGTGCCACCGCACTTTACAGGCCCGAGCAGTGCGTCCCCCTCAGCGACGCTGGTCGAGGCTGCCCCCGGACGCCGGCTCGGAGCTCGCCGCAGGTGGCGCACGCGCCGCAAAACGAATGCGATTGCGCCGCTGTAGCGCGGTCGCTGTTCGGCCGCCCCTAACGGTAGCATCATGGAGCACGAGGGGGGCCGTGTCAGTGAAGGCGAGCAACTCAGGAGGAGACTACCCCAAATCACGCCCCGGGTCGACCACCTTCTTGACAGTTGGCTTCATGGCGGACGATGGCTATGAGAGCTCGCCGCACGTTGACGAGGCAGGACAGTGGCACTTTGTGGGGCTGCGACGGTGTCGTCGGCGTCCTTCTGCGCGGACACGGAGTCTACGAGGACACGATGAGTTGAAAAGCACAATTTTCAACCATGCCGCTGCCATGACCTGCTCTGTCGACCTGTGAAGGCCTGCTGGACTATCAAAGTGGCAGTCAAAGATGATGTGGCAGTGAGGAATTTGGACACTTGGCAAGCGGAGAGCGCTTGGCGCGGGATTGCGAGCGTCGTGGCACGCAATCATGCACAATGGTTGGTCACATTCCAATGGTTTGACTCTTTCCGAACGGGGGTTTCCCCCATACGCTGCACCAAACGTTGGGATGGTGCAGATCTGACACCAAACCACCGGATTATGGTGTCGGATCGACACCATCCCAACACTTGGTGCGGATCGTGCACTATAAATCTGACCGCTGGGCACCCTTCCGCACCATAATTTGGTGCCGCACTATAGTTTGGTGCAGGATCCGCACCGCTGGGCTTGCTCTCAGGGGCGTCGTTAAGGGCGTCACCAGGGCTTCATTTGGGCGTCGCGCGCCCCTGACGTCCTAAGGGAAAGTTTTCATGGAGGTCTACATGATTCAGCAGGTGGCTGCTGTGCACCTTGGTTGGGGACAGGCACCCAGTCTTGACACAAAAATGACATATGAGAGCACAATATGGGTGCCACTGGACCGATATTGCGAATATTGAGGGTGCTACTTGGGGCGTCGTGAGGGCGTTCTGGCTGCCTAATGGGGCGTCAGTAAGACGTCTTCTCCGTCGCGCGCCCATGACGCCCCCGATACACGCCTAGTTCAGGCCCAGTGTTCCGGCTCTTCTGGGTTTTTAGAGGAATCGCTGCACATGGTTGGCTCTCACATCCAAATGCGACCCCTCATTGGCAGAAGACCCTGATGTCAGCTCTGTTCCGCCATCTATCGGAAATGCGCCTCTTTGTCTCTCCAGATCGCAACGTGGCGACAGGCATCTGCGCTCAAGGGCCAACATGGGACGGTGGCGAACAAATCACTTTCAGTCGTTGCGCGAATCCTGAACCGGGCGCGACGGGTACAGCAACACCGCAATCGAGGTCGCTTCACTGTGTACCTCTCGGCCGTGCGGCCAACGCGGCATATCTCCGCCCTTGCTCAACCGTTTACGCTTCTGTTTAGCTCATTGTGCCGGGCTATGCTCCACCTTGCCAGACGTGTGAAAAACGTCTGAAAAAGGTATCAGCAGAAAAGATAGCTGGGGCGCCCCAGGCGCGCCTGTGTCGAGCGAGATGGGGTCGGGAAAGAGGGGGAACTGATGAGAAACACTTTCTGAGAGCATATTCGAGC
>ENA-ORXU01003307-ORXU01003307.1-marine-metagenome-genome-assembly--contig:-NODE-3307-length-10167-cov-2.561249_pt1 | contig 10167 bp, 6 predicted proteins | sample MGYA00237869_ERZ511484 | MGnify/ENA metagenome assembly ERZ511484 | reverse complement strand
CGCCGGCGTGAGGCGGTCCAGCAGCCCGGCATGTACGGCGGGCGTTCCGGCGATCACGCCCGGCACCTGCGGCACCGCGTTGCCGAAGCGCAGCGCGCCCCCGTGGCGGTCGGTCACCGAAGCGCCCGCCTCGGCGCAGATCAGCGCGCCCGAGGCGATGTCCCATTCCCAGCAGGGCCGCAGCGTCACCATCGCGTCGAACCGGCCCTGCGCCACCAGCGCCATCCGATAGGCCAGCGACGACCGGAAGGTCCGCCGGATGTCGGGCCGTTCGCGCCACCGCTCGGGCCGGAACGTCGCCTTTGCGGCCAGCACCTCGGCACCTGCCAGGGCGTCGCGCCCCGTCGGCGCTATGGCCGCTCCGTCGAGCGTGGCGCCGCCGCCGCGATGCGCCGTCCACATCCGGTCGCGGACAGGCTGATAGATCGCGGCCGCCACCGGCACGCCATCCTCGATCACGGCGAGCGCATGGGTGAAGTCCGGGTTGCCCTCTATGAAGGCACGGGTGCCGTCGATCGGGTCGACGGTGAAGACGCGTGCCGCATCGCGCCGCATGGCGGTGCTCTCCTCGGACAGCCATCCGTAGCCGGGCCGAGCCGACAACAGGCGGTCATGCAGCATCGCGTCGATCTCGATATCGGCCTCCGTGACCGGTCCCTGGTCGCCCTTCTCCCAGGTCTCGGGGTTCGCGCGGAAATGGCGCCGTGCGATCTCGCCCGCCGCGCGCGCCGCCTCCTCCAGCAGCGCGCGGTCACGCGCCGGCAATCGTCAGCCCTTCGACGCGCAGGCTGGGAATGGCCCGCGACACCCACATCCGGGCATCGTCAGCCGGCGTCAGGCGGCGAAGCATGTCGCGCAGATTGCCCGCGACGGTGCATTCGTTGACCGGGTAGGCCAGCTCGCCCCCCTCGACCCAGAACCCGCTGGCCCCGCGCGAATAATCGCCCGTCGTTGCGTTGACCGACGAGCCGATCATGGAGGTGATCAGCAGGCCGGTGCCCATTTCGGCCAGCAGCGCGTCGCGACCGGCCGCGCCTTGCGTCATCCGCAGGTTGGTCACGGAGGGCGAGGGCGGCGCCGAGGTGCCGCGCGCCGCGTTGCCGGTGCTGGGCAGGCCCAGCTTGCGCCCGGTGGCGAGGTCCAGCGTCCAGCCGGCCAGCCTGCCGTCCGTCACGAGGTCGCGACGCCCCACCGGCAGACCCTCCGCGTCGAAGGGCCGCGACGAGGAGATGCGCGGCAGGCCGGGATCTTCCCACAGGTCGATGCCGTCCGGGAGCACCGCCTCGCCCATCGCGTCGCGCAGGAAGGTGGCGCCACGCGCCACCGAGGTGCCGTTGATGGCGCCGATCAGGTGCCCGATCAGCCCCGACGCGACCCGCTCGTCGTACACCACCGGAAAGGCCCCCGTCGGCGGCTTGCGCGCGCCGCGGCGCGCCACCGTGCGTTCGGCGGCGATGCGGCCCACCGTTTCGGGGTCGTCGAGCTCGGCGGCGTGGATGCGGCTGTCGCCGTAATGGTCGCGCTCCATCGCGGTGCCTTCGCCGGTGATGGCGACGCAGGACAGCGACGTGCCGGTGCGCCGGTAGCCGCCCGCGAACCCGTTGGTCGCCGCGAGATGGATGCGCCGCGCGCCGTATCCCGCGCCGGACCCCGAGACCTGCGAGATGCCGTCGACCGCGAGCGCCGCCGCCTCGGCGCGCATCGCCATGTCCTGCAGAGCGGCCGGCGTCGGTTCGTCGCCCGCATCGACCAGGTCCAGGCGGTTCACGTCCCATCCGGTGGCGAGCTGGTCGGGCTCGGCCAGCCCGACATGCGGGTCCTCGGGCGCCTCGCGGGCCATGGCGACGGCGCGTTCGGCCATCGCGTCCAGCGTTTCGGGGCGGATGTCGGAGGCCGAGATGCAGGCCTGCCGGTGCCCGATCAGGACGCGCAGGCCGATCTCGATTCCCTCGGATCGTTCGGCATGTTCCAGCTGGCCGCGCAGGACGTCCACCGAGATGGAACTGCCGTCGACGGCCAGCGCATCGGCGGCCTCGGCGCCGGCGCGCGTTGCGGCGCCCAGCAGGTCCTGGGTCAGACGGGCGAGATCGGTCATGCGGGGGTCTCCGGACGGGTGCCCCCGAGGTAGGACGCGGGCGGGCGGCGCACAACCGCCGCTCGCGCCGGCGATCAGAACGGCAGCGGCAACCCGTTGGCGAGGATGCCGCCCTCGGTGAATTCCAGCTCCGAGCGCAGGGCGTCCTCGCCGACCGATTCCGTCACGGCGCCCGCCATCCCGCGGATGATCGCGGATTGCGCCGGCGGCACGAACCCCAGCGCGACCAGCCGGTCGAGCAGCGCGAAGCCGCCCGTAAGGCCCAGCGTCGCGGCGCCCAGCGGCATCGGGTTCGTCGCCGGGTCCGGGAATGTCAGCGAGCCGGTGCCCGTCAGTTCCGCGCCCGCGGCGCTCACCAGCAGTTCGGTGATGTCCAGCGAATGCGGCGTCGCGGGGGCGCCGTCCCCGAGGGCCGCCATTTCCTCGGGGTCCAAGATGTTGGCGATCACGGTCGCGGTCCCGTCCAGTTGAAGCCGCAACGTGGCGGCGTCGCGCGGCAGCTGTCCGGTCGGGTCGAACAGGGCCCAGAGCGATTCGTCCACCGTCAGCTCGTCGACGATGACGCTCATGCCGAACGGCGCCGGCTCTCCGGTGACGGCCAGCGGCATGTCGAAGGAGGACCCCAACTCGGCGGCCGACAGGTTCATCGGAAGGGGAAAGCCGGGCGGCGTGATCGTCACCGCGATGCCGGTCGAGGAAACGGCATACCCCAGGCCCTCCTCGGTGAGGCTGGTCGCCACCGTCCCGCCGGTCGAAGTGCCGTCGACCTGTGCCGGTCCGGTCTCGGTCTCCCCGGAGAACGACAGGGTGCTGCCGCCATGCGACAGGTCGAGGTCGTAGAACAGGCCGAGGCTGGCGATATCGGTCATGTCGGGCTCGGGCCCGAAATCGGGGACCGTGCCGGTGATCGTCCCGTCGATCTCGGCCAGCTCGTAGCTCAACTGGAACGCGGTCTCGCCCGACCCCTCGGCGACGATGGAGAGCGACCCATCCAACGTGCTCTCGTAGGTATCGTCGGGAGCGATCCGGGTGACAGACGCGTAGTCGGTCATGGTCAGCCGGAACGACCCGTCGAACTCGTCGCCTTCGTCCTCGGGCATCGGCAATTCGTCGAACCCGTAGGTGAGGCTGCCGGCGGTGCTGTCATAGACCCGCACATCGCCTTCGTCGCGCGCGACGTTGAGGAAATCCTCGCTCTCGACGCGCATGGTGAAGCCGACCGCCTCGCCCTCGACATCCGTCTCGGACACGACCTCCATCACCGCCGGCACGTCGATCCGGACGGAGCCGTCCGCCTGTTCGACCAGCGTGACGTCACCGTAGCTGGTCCGACTGGCCGAGCCGCTGAGATCGCCGCTGTCGGTGACGTCGACCAGCACCAGCGTGCCGTCGGCGTAGTCCTCGGACGTGGCGGTCAATTCGGTGCCGAGACCGGCCATCGTCTCCTGCCAGTCAGCCCACAGCTCCGGTGCCGTCAGCGCCGCGGCCGGTCCGCCGATGAGCGCGATTGCCGACGCGGTGAAGAACAGTTTCGACATGGGGGACCTTCCGGGGATAGAGGCGGTGAGAGGAGAATGCGGCGGCAGCATCCGCTACGTGCGGTGTCGCGTCAACCGAAGGGGGCCCGCCATGCGCCGATGCACCGCCACGGAACCGACGACGCGATGATGCGATGATCGATGCGCAGACACGCGGCGGCGTCCGCTGGTTGACACTGGACAGGCCGGGCCGGGCCAACGCGCTGACCGCCGCGATGCTGGAACGTCTGACAGGCGAGGTCGCCGCGGCCGCCGGCCCCATCGTGCTGACCGGCGCGGGCGACGGCCCGTTCAGCGCCGGCGCCGATCTGGACGAGGCGCGCGCCGGCCTCGCGACGTCGCCATTGTGGGAACGGTTGTCCGGCGCGGTCGCGGCGCATCCCGACCTGACCGTCGCGGCGCTCAACGGCACATGCGCGGGCGGCGCGCTCGGCATGGTGCTGGCCTGCGACATCCGCCTGTCCGTGCCCGGCGCGCGGTTCTTCTATCCGGTGGCGAAGCTGGGCTTCCTGCCGCAGCCATCCGACCCCGGACGGCTGGCGGCGCTGGTCGGGCCGGGGCGGGCGCGGCTGATCCTGGCGGCGGGCGCGCGTATCGACGCCGCCGAGGCGCTGGCCTTTGGGCTGGTCGATCGCATCGTGCCCGATGCGGCGGCAGCGGCGGCGGCGTTGCTGGAGGGGGGCGGCGAGCCCGGCCATGTCGCCCGGATCAAGGGGATGGTGCCCGGCACCTGACCCGCCCCGCGCGCGGGGCTATTCGCTCAGGCCACGTCGCCGCAGCTCCAGCGGGATGTTGAACTGGTTCGACGCGAGGTTCACGCCCGTCGCCATGTCGCCCAGGATCACCGTGGTCTGCTGACCGCCATCGTCGGTGATCTTCCACTGTCGCAGGGTGGTGGGCGACGGCGTGAAGACCAGCTCGATATTGCCGTATTGCGGGTTCTCGGGATCCTGCAGCGTGATCGCCGTCTGGGTGGCGTCGCCGGCATGGCGCACGACCATGCGCGAGGCGCCCAGATTGACGTTCTGGCGCAGGATCAGGTTCAGCGGCGTCTGCGCCAGCGGATATTGCTCGGGCGCGGTGTTCGACACCGGGTCGAAGACCGCGACCTGACCGCCGCCCGCGATCACGAGGCCCTTGTTGGGCGCATCGTAGTCGAAGCGCGCCCGGCCCGGCCGGCGGATCGTCAGGTCGCCGGTCGAGATGGTCTGGTCGGCATTGACCTGCGTGAACGCCGCCCGTGCCGTGTCGAACGAATTGAGGTAGCGGCTGATCTCGCCCACCGCGATCTCGGCCCGAGCGGGCAGGGCGGTCAGCAGGGCGAGGGTGGCGGCGGCGGCGAGGGCGGAGAGGCGCATGATGGGTCCCGGGACTGATGATCGTTTCGGGGGATATAGGGGCGCCTGCCCGGAAATGCCCAACGATAAGCGATGTCGCGCGGCTGCAACCCGCCGACGCGCGCCGTTCAGACCTCGGGGACCAGCACCTCGCGCTTGCCCACGTGGTTGGCCCCCGAGACGACGCTCTCCTCCTCCATCTGCTCGACCAGGCGCGCCGCCTTGTTGTAGCCGATGGCGAGCTTGCGCTGGATGTAGGAGGTGGAGCATTTGCGGTCCTTGGCCACGATCGCCACCGCCTGATCGTAGAGCGCGTCTTCGCCGCCGGTATTTCCGCCGAGGCCCAGAACCGCGTCGATATCGGCGGTCGCGCCCTCTTCGGGGCCGTCGAGCACGCTGGACGCGTATTCGGGCGGCCCGAACGACTTGAGGTGGTTGACGATCTCCTCGACCTCCTCGTCCGAACAGAACGGCCCATGGACGCGGGTGATCTTGGACCCGCCCGCCATGTAGAGCATGTCGCCCATGCCCAGCAGCTGTTCCGCGCCCATCTCGCCCAGGATGGTGCGGCTGTCGATCTTGGACGTCACGTGGAAGCTGATCCGGGTCGGGAAGTTCGCCTTGATCGTGCCGGTGATGACGTCCACCGACGGGCGCTGCGTGGCCATAACGAGGTGGATGCCACTGGCGCGGGCCATCTGGGCGAGGCGCTGGATGCAGGCCTCGATCTCCTTGCCGGCGACCATCATCAGGTCGGCCATCTCGTCGACGATGACGACGATGTAGGGCAGCTTCTCGGGCACCGTCTCCTCGGTCTCGAAGACCGGATCGCCGGTCTCCTCGTCGAAGCCGGTCTGCACCGTGCGGCTGAACATCTCGCCCCTGGCCAGCGTCTCGGCGACGCGGCCGTTGTATCCGTCGATGTTGCGCACGCCCATGCGGGACATCTTGCGATAGCGCTCCTCCATCTCGCCCACGACCCATTTCAGCGCGACGACGGCCTTCTTGGGGTCGGTGACGACCGGCGACAGAAGATGCGGGATGCCGTCATAGACGCTGAGTTCCAGCATCTTGGGGTCGATCATGATCATCCGGCATTCCTCGGGCGTCATGCGGTAGAGCATGCTGAGGATCATCGTGTTGATCGCCACCGACTTGCCCGACCCGGTGGTGCCCGCGATCAGCAGGTGCGGCATCCGCGCGAGGTCGGCCACGACGGGCGCGCCGCCGATGTCCTTGCCCAGCGCGAGCGCCAGCTTCTGGTTCGAATCGCCGAAATTGCGGGCCGAGAAGATCTCGCGCAGCACGACTTTCTCGCGCTGTTCGTTGGGCAGCTCGATCCCGATCACGCTGCGCCCTGGCACCGTCGAGACGCGGGCCGACAGCGCCGACATCGAGCGCGCGATGTCGTCGGCCAGCCCGATCACCCGGCTGGCCTTGAGGCCGGGCGCCGGCTCCAGCTCGTACATCGTGACGACGGGGCCGGGCCGGACGCTGACGATCTCGCCCTTGACGCCGTAATCGTCGAGCACGGCTTCCAGCATCCGCGCGTTCTGTTCCAGCGCGTCGTCCGACAGGACGTGGCGTTGCACCGTCGAAGGGTCGGCCAGCAGCGACAGGGGCGGGATCTCGAAGGCGGCGCCGTTCTCCTCGAAGGCCAGCGCCGGCTGCGCCTCTTCCCGTGCCTTGCGCGAGGGCGCGATGGGCTTGGCGGTGGGCTGGACGACGCGCGGCGCGACCGGCGCGGCGACGGGGATCTCGACGGCCTCGGGGACGTCGATGGCCAGCGCCTCCTCGACCGGTTCCGCCTCCGCGTCGGGGCGGGCCGAGGTGAAGGTCGGCGCCTCGGTCCGCGCCTCGGTCCGCGACAGGACCGGCTCGGCGCGGGGGGCGGGCGCGGGCGTGCCCAGCGCATCGGCGATATGGGCGCGGCGGACGCGACTGCGCACCGCGCTGGAGATGCGGCTGGCGATGCGGTCGTCGTCCGAGACCGGCGCCGCGTCGCGTTCGGGCGCCTCGTCCGGCATGCGGTTGAGGAACGAGAGGAAGCCGCGGGGGGCGGGCGCGACGTCGATCGCGTCCTCCTCGTCCCCGTCGTCGATCAGCTCGTCGTCGTCCTCTTCTTCCTCGTCCCTCGCCCGGCGCGCCCGCAGGGCGTCGGCGGTGCTGCGCGTGCCCGCCGCGGCCTTGCGCATCGCGCCGCCCGAGCCCAGCCGAACCATGTGCCAGACCGTGCCGAAGCCCGCCAGCACGAAGGCCGCCGCCCGCGTCACCTCCTCGCGGGTGAACCCCAGAACCCAGATCCCCATCGCGACCATGGCGAGCACGATGGTCAGCGACAGCACCTTGAGTCCGGCCGCAGCGCCGATCGGCAGCAACTGGATCAGCATCGCCAGCACGGTGTCGCCCAGCAGGCCGCCCAGGCCGAAATCATGGCCCCAGCCGGCTCCTGGCACCAGCGTCGAGGCGAAGATCGCGCAGACAGGCACCCAGGCCGCCACGAACAGCGCGCGCGGCAGCGCGCGCTCCGACCCCCAGTGGCCCGCATAGCGCAGGCCCCAGGCCACCAGGCCGACGGGCAGCGCTAGCGCGCCCTTTCCCACGACCAGGATCAGCGGCGCGGCCAGCGTGGCGCCCAGCATGCCCAGCCAGTTGCGCGGCGCAGCCGAGGTCGAGGCCAGCCAGGACGCGTCCTCGTGATGATAGCTCAGCAGCGCGAGACCCAGCACGATGCCGAGCAACGCCAGCACCACGCCCAGCCCTTCGCGGCCACGTCGCGCGAGGGTGATCTGCATGTTGCTGTCCAGCAGGGGATCGCGCTGTCGAACCTGGTACGCCATCGGAACCTCTTCAATCGTAGATGCAGGCGCGCAGCCGGGTCAGGCCGTCGCGGGTTTCGTGCCGGGGTGCGACCAGCGCCGCCCGGATATAGGGATCGCCGGGATTGCCGGCCGCGGTCTCGCGGGCGAGATAGGCGCCCGGCAGGACCTTGACGCCCGCCTCGCGCCACAGCTTCAGGGTCGCCTCCTCGCCGGAGCCATCGGGCACGGGCAGCCACAGGAAGAATCCCGCCTCGGGGATCGTCACGCCGGGCAGGTCGCCGAAGATGTCGGCCGCGTCGGCGAACTTCTCCGCATAGAGGCGGCGGTTCTCGACGACATGGTCGTCATCGGCCCAGACCCGCGCGGCGGCCAGTTGCAGCGGCAGCGGCAGCGGCGCGCCGGCATAGGCGCGCAGCTGCTTCATCCGGGCGATGTTGCCCGGGCCGGACACCGCGAAGCCGGAACGCAGGCCGGCGAGGTTGGACCGCTTGGAAAGCGAATGGAACGCCACCACGCGTTCGGGGTCGGTGCCGCGGGCGCGCACCGCCTCGAGCACGCCCGCGGGCGGGTCGCCGCGATAGATCTCGGCATAGCATTCATCGGCGAAGACGAGGAAATCGTGGCGTTCCGCCAGGTCCAGCAGGTCCCCCCACCAGTCGAGCGACGCGCACGCCCCCTGAGGGTTGGCGGGCGAGCAGACATAGACGATGGCGGTCCGGTCCAGCAGCGCGGGGTCGAGCGCGGCGAAGTCCGGCAGATGACCCGTCGCCTCGGTCGCGTCGACATAGACGGGCTCCGCATTCACGGCGAGCGAGGCGACGGCATAGACCTGATAGAACGGGTTCGGCGTCAGGATGACGGGGCGTGCGCCGTTCTTGACCTCGGGGCAGAGCGCCATCGACGTGTTGTAGAGGCCTTCGCGCGTGCCGTTCAGCGCCATGATCTCTCGGTCGGGATCGGCATCGTGGCCATAGCGGCGGCGCAGCCAGTCCGCGCAGGCGGTCAGCAGCTCCGGCGCGCCGTCATTGGGGGGATAGCCCATGAACTTGGCCGATTCGCGCGCGATCACGTCGCCCACGAAGGCGGGCGGCGCGTGGCGCGGATCGCCGATGGTCATCTGCACGGGCGTGCCGCCGCCCGGCGCCATGTCGCCAAGCAGCGTCCGCAGTCGCGGAAACGCGTATTCCGGCAGTGCGGAGAACCGCTCTGGTGCGTTCATTGCCTCGCCTCGATCGGGGGCTCTGACGGCCCCGCTTGCCACGATGGTAGACCACCCGGGCGGCGTGGGTCCACGGATTTCCCCGCAGGCCCCGGAGATTGTGGCATTCAGGCCAGCGCGCGCTCCATCGCCGCGCCGAGGCGCAGCAGGCGTTCCTCGTGCATCGGCGGGGCCAGCGCCATCACTCCGCAGGATGGCACGCCGGTCGGCAGGGTCAGGCCGCAGAGCCCCATCAGGTTGCCGATCCGGGTGTTGCGCAGGGCGGCGAGGTTCTCCTCGACGTAATAGGCCTCGTCGGTCAGCAGGCGCTCGCGGTCCGGCGGCAGCAGCATCGCGGTGGGCAGGATCACGGCGTCGTATCCGGCCGTCTCGGCCAGATAGACGCGGCGGGCGTCGCGCAGGCTGCGCCAGGCGGCCATCACGTCGGGGCCGGAATGGTCCCGCCCGCCGCGGAACCGCTCGCGGATCGGCGGGAACATCGCCTCGGGATCCGCCTCGATCGCCTCGCGCCAGGTGCCGTAGGCTTCGGGCGTGAAGAGCGGGCCGGCCAGGGCCATGGCCGTCTCGACCGCGTCGACGGTCCGGCGCTCGACCGTCGCGCCGGCCTCGATCAGGCGGCGTTCGGCCTGCGCGTACGCCGCGCGCGGGGCATCGCGCGACGTGTCGACATAATCGGCGAGCGCCAGGAACCGCACGCCGCGCAGATCGGCGCCGCGCAGGTCGACCGGGCGCGTCCCTTCCAGCAGTGCAAGCGCCAGCGCCGCGTCCTCGACATTGCGCGCCAGCGGGCCGACGGTGTCGAAACTCTCGACCAGGGGCACGGCGCCACGGCACGGGATGCGCCCCTCGGTCGTCTTGAGGCCGACGAGGTCGTTCCACGCGGCCGGGTTGCGCACCGATCCGCCGGTATCGGACCCGATGGCGAGCGGGGCGAGGCCGAAGGCCAGCGACGCCGCCGCGCCGGAACTCGACCCGCCCGGCACGAGCGCGGGATCGTGGCGGTTGGGCGGGGTGGCGGTGACCGGGTTCAGCCCGAGGCCCGAAAAGGCCAGCTCCGACATGTGCGTCTTGCCGAGACAGACCAGCCCCGCGGCAGAGGCGTTCGCCAGCACCTGCGCATCACGATCCGGCACGCGGCCCGCAAGCAAACGCGATC
>ENA-ORXU01003306-ORXU01003306.1-marine-metagenome-genome-assembly--contig:-NODE-3306-length-10168-cov-3.021504_pt1 | contig 10168 bp, 6 predicted proteins | sample MGYA00237869_ERZ511484 | MGnify/ENA metagenome assembly ERZ511484 | reverse complement strand
ATTCGGCTTTATAACACCTAAAGTCCGTCGTTCGCGCATTTCGGAAGAATTTCGCCTGATCAAGCGTCGCCTGATGCAGCGCATGTCGCTGTCGGCGAAGAAGAAGAAGGGTCAGGCAGGACGCGACGACCGCAACCACGTCATTCTCGTCACCAGTGCCCGCCCCAGCGAAGGCAAGAGCTTCGTGGCGATGAATCTCGCCCTGTCGATCATCTTCGACGAGGGACTCAACGTCCTGCTGGTCGATGGCGATGTGGCCCGGCCCTCGATGTCGAAGATTCTCGGTCTGCGGAACGACCTGCCCGGCCTGACCGACCTGTTGCTCGACGAGGATGGATCATTACCGGACGTTCTGTTGCGGGAAAAGGAACAATCCCTGAGCTATCTGGCGGCCGGCGCCATGGTGGCCTCCGCGACGGACCTGTTCGGCGGAGACCGCATGGAGACGCTCGTGGCGGATATGGCCGAGCGGTATGCCGACCGGATCATCATCTTCGATGGCCCGCCTTTGCTGGCCAGCACGGAGCCCGTCGCCCTCGCCGCGCATGTCGGACAGGTCGTCATGGTGGTCGATGCGGAAAAAACTTCGCGCGGTGCCGTCGATTCGGCACTGGATTTGCTTGAGACGGATCAGAACGTCAACCTGGTGCTGAACAAGACAACCGTCGGGAACCGCACCGAGCAATTCGGAAGCTATTATGAAGCATACAATCAAGCCTAGCCGTAAGGCCCCTCGCCTGTCTGCACGCAACAAGCTTCTGGCAGCCGGTAGTGCCGTGGTGATCGCGGCAGTCTCCAGTGCGCTCGTTGCCCAGACCGCCGGAGAGCGCGTCTATTCCGGCGGTTACGCGACCAGCGGAATCCCGGTTACGGACGATGCCTATGGCGACGTGTACCAGAATGGCGCGACCGGCCCCATCGCGCCGGTCGGCGTCGGTGCGGCCACTGCCCGCCCCGGTACCATCCAGCGCAATGCTCCCGTCACGCGGGGCCGCTGGACGACGCAGGTGACGCCCTTCGTCGAAGGATCGGTCAGCTATTCGGACAACGTCAACCTCGCTCCCGACGGGTTCGAGGAAGACGAGACGATCTTCACCGCCACGGCGGGCGTGGACGTAGCCATCCAGAGCGAGCGCCTGTCGGGTCAGGTTTCCTATGCGGCCAGCTACGACCATTATCTGAACGACACCAACGAGGACGGCCTGCGCCACAGCCTCGATACGGGCTGGTCCGCCGCCATCGTGCCGAACCTGCTGTATCTCGATGTCGGAGCGGGTATCTCGGAAGTCTATGTCGATTCCGATGACCGGTTCTCGGGCAACTCGCTCGCCAACCGCGACAACCGCAGCCGTGCCTATTACGGCCTCGTCAGCCCGTCGATCCGCAAGAACATCGGCGGCTGGGCGAATGCCGAGCTGCGCTATACCGGTCGTGGCGAAGCCTATGAGGAGGGCGACGTCGATGGCGGGTTCTCGCATACGGGCCGCGCATCGCTGACCTCCGATCCACGCAAGTTCCGTCGCTTCGGCTGGGCTGCCGTTACCGAATACGAGCGTTTCAACCCCGAGTCGGATGACGAGGATCTGGATCGCTGGACGTCCTATGTCAGTGTCGACGTGCCGGTTTCGCGCACGCTGGCCGTGACCGCGAGTGCCGGGTACGACCATTTCTCGGAAAACGTGAGCGACGATTTCGCGGGGGCCTACGGCAACGTGGGTGTGCGCTATCAGCCCAGCCAGCGTCTTTCGAGCCAGGCCTTCGTCGGATATCGCTACGACGGCATGGATTACGGTGCATCGCTGACCTATGCGGCACAGCGCAATCTCGCCCTCTCGCTGGCGGCACGCCGGGGTGTCCAGTTCTCGAACTACGACAACGACGAAGCCCTTCGCACGGCTCTCAACGGCAATGACGGCGGCCTCGCCGATAGCCTGAACCCGACCTTCGCGGTGCAGGACTCGGATGCGATCGTCGATACGCTCAGCGCCAATGCCGCAGGGTCGCTCGGCAAGACCGGGTGGACGGCCGGGGTCACGGTCCTGCATCGCGACTTCGATGCGGTGTTCGACGACGAGACGGTCGTGTCGGCCAATCTCGGCCTGACCCGCGCCCTGACGAACCGCCTTTCCGCCGAACTGGGCGCCGGCTACAGCAGCTTCACCCAGGACGGCACCGGCGTGAACGATTTCGATACTCTGGCACTTGGTGCCGGGCTGAACTTCCAGCTTACCGAAATTGTCAATGTTTTTGGGCGATACACTTACACGGAACGATTCGCGGATGATTCTGTCGATGAGTTCAAGGAGAACGCCGGGATCGTCGGCGTCACGGCAAGCTTCTGAACGAACGGACCGCATAGCGGTCCAGACCCAAGGGTGACGAGATGTACGAAGAATTCTACGGCCTCACCGCCAATCCTTTCCGCCTGACCCCGGACTCGAAGTTCTTCTATGGGTCCGAGGGACACCGGAAAGCGATGTCGTACCTGAAGTACGGCCTCTATCAGGGCGAAGGCTTCATCGTCATCACCGGTGGGGTCGGTACGGGTAAATCGACCCTCGTGGGTCAGCTCTTCTCCGAACTGGACGGCAACGACATCGTCGCCGCCCAGATCGGGACCACGCAGGTGGACGCGGATGACTGTATCCGCCTCATCTGCAACGCTTTCGAAATCGACGTGGATACCCGCGACAAGGGAGACCTGATCTCCGCCTTCGAGGAATTCCTCATCGAACAGAATCAGATGGGCAAGCGCGTCCTTCTGGTGGTGGACGAGGCACAGAACATGCCTCTCCGCGCGCTGGAGGAGCTGCGGATGCTCTCCAACTTCAATGTGGGCGGACAGCCTCTCTTCCAGAGTTTCCTGCTCGGCCAGCCGCAGTTCCTCCAGACCGTGGCCCACAAGGATCTCGCACAGCTTCAGCAGCGGATCATCGCGTCCTACAAGCTCGCCTCCATGAGCGCGGAGGAGACAGAACAATATATCCGTCACCGTCTGGAAATGGTCGGTTGGCAGAACTATCCCGCCTTCAAGCCGGAAGCGTTCGCACGCATCTACGATAAGACGAAGGGTGTGCCGCGCCTCATCAACACGCTGTCGAACCGCATCATGCTGTTCGCCGCGCTGGAGGAAGCCTCGGAAGTCGATCTCACGATGGTCGAGACGGTCATCGAGGACCAGAAGAACGAGGAAGTAGTCGGCGAGGAAGAGGCCGCGCCCGTTGCAAGCAGTGCCGCACCGGCCTCGGGCGATCGTCTCGCCAAGATCGAACGGGCCGTCACGGTCATCGCCCGCCGCCTCGAGAAGCTGGAAGATCGCGTCACCGAACACGACGAAGCGGTGCACGAGCTGATCGATCTGGCCATGAAAGCCTATGGCGGGGAAGAAGAAGACGTCGCGCAGCTCAAGCAGGCGTGATCGAACTTCGTATCGAACGCTGAAATCAACGATCAGCTTCCCCGGATGCGCTGCGACATGGAGCGTTGCTGCACTGGTCCGGGGTCAGTCTCCGCTTCGACACACTCCGGACCGGCAGGGCGTCTCTTCATGCCGAATAGCATCCGGGGCAACGCACGGGAGTGCAATTGGTGAAAAAAGCCACCACGGTCCTCCCCGGCGCCCTGACCATCGACGTGGAGGAACATTTCCACGTCCATGCGTTCGCCTCCATCATCGACCGTGACGACTGGCCGAAGCACGAAAGCCGGGTCGAAGCGAATACCGACCGCATCCTCCAGATCTTCGCCGATGGTGGCGCGACGGGGACGTTCTTTACCCTCGGCTGCGTTGCGGATCGTCACCCCGCCCTGATCCGCCGGATCGTGGAGGCGGGGCATGAACTGGCCAGCCACGGGCAGGGCCATCATGCCGTGTTCGATCAGGATCGCGCGGCTTTCCTCGAAGACGTGCGCCGCTCGCGCCTGACGCTCGAAGAGGTAGGCGGTGCCGCCGTTCGCGGCTATCGCGCCGCCAGTTTCTCCATCGATGCGCGCAGCCCGTGGGCCTATGAGGCGCTGGCGGAGGCAGGGTACGGGTATTCGTCGAGTTCGCATCCGATAACGCACGATCTCTACGGCGACCCGGACGCACCGCGCCATCCGTTTCGCGAGCCGAGCGCCGGGATGCTGGAAATTCCGGTCACGACGCTGCTGTGGCGCGGGAGGCGGATACCGGCGGGGGGCGGCGGATTCTTCCGCATGTTCCCGCTGAGGCTGGTGCGCGCGAACATGGCGCGGATGCGGGCCGAAGGGGTGCCGCCGAATTTCTATCTGCATCCATGGGAAATCGACCCCGGCCAACCCCGCATTAAGGACGCCCCCCTAAAGTCGAGGCTCCGCCACACGATTGGCCTCGGTCGTTGCGAATCGAAATTGCGACGACTTGTTGGCAGTGGCCCCGGCGGGGAACCCTGGACCCGAATGGACGAGGCGTATCATGGATGGCTCGACGATCTTCCCGCAACAGGGAACGCTGACGCCGACGATCACCCCGCTCTCGCCGGGTGACGAGGCGGATTGGGAGGGGTTTCTGACCTCTCGCGACGACGCGACCCCGTTTCATACCCTCGCATGGCGCGATGCGGTGCGCGCGGGGCTGGGCTATGACACGCCCTACCTGATCGCGCGGATCGAGGGGAATGTGGTCGGCATCCTGCCACTGGTGCATGTGAAGACGCCGCTATTCGGCAACAACCTGATTTCGACGGGCTTTTCGGTCGGCGGCGGTATTCTCGCGACCGACGAGAATACGGCGACCGCGCTGGCCGATGCGGCCATTGCGATGGGTACGGAGCGCGGGGTCGATTGTCTCGAATTGCGCGGTGAGACGGCGCTGTTCGATGGTTGGCCCACGAAGGCGGAGACCTATGCAGGCTTTCGCGCGCCCATCGCGACGACCTCCGAAGACCGGCTGAAGGCCATCCCCCGCAAGAAACGCGCGGATGTGCGCAAGGGGATCAAGGCCGATTTCGTGATCGACACCGACGCCCCTGTCGCCGTGTTCCACGATCTCTATGCCCGCAATCTGCACGCGCTGGGGACGCCGATCCTGCCGCTGAAATGGTATGCGGCGCTGAAGACGGCGTTCGGCGATTCCTGCGAGATTTCGACGGTCGGGACCACCGAGCACGGGCCGGTCGTGGCGCTGATGACGTTCTGGTATCGCGGCGCGGTCTATCCCTATTACGTCGGGGCCTTGGTCGAGGCTCGCAAGCTGCACGCCTTCGATCATGTCTACTGGGATCTCATGGAGCGGGCGGGCGAGGCCGGGATCGGGATCTTCGATTTCGGGCGTTCCAAGGCCGGGACCGGGTCGTTCGATTACAAGAAATACTGGGGCTTCGAGCCGACGCCGCTGGCGTATCAGTATCATCTGGTCAAGGCGACCGAGATGCCGGACGTGAACCCGAACAACCCCAAATACGCGCGTTTCGTGAAGACGTGGCAGAAGCTGCCCTTTGGCGTGACGAAGCGGGTCGGGCCGTTCCTCGCAAGGCAGTTGGGGTGAGCGTCGTGCGTATAGTCGAGAAGCAAGGCCCGATCTTCGAGGTTATCCATGCTGCGTTCAGGGCTTGGCTGCCCCGGATGCGCAGCAACATTCCATGTTGCTGCGCTGGTCCGGGGTCCGTTCACGGCGGTGAGACCGACCCCGGACCAGCAGCGCAGGACTGCGTCCCGCGCAGCATCCGGGGATGCGAAATCTCAAACATATCGCATTTTGGATGCAAAGCGGAAAGAGCAGCATGAAACCCAAAATCCTGTTCCTCGCCCATCGTATCCCCTATCCGCCCCACAAGGGCGAGAAGTTGCGGGCGTATCATCTCATCAAGGGGCTGGCCGAGAAGTACGATGTCTTCCTCGGAGCGCCGGTGGATGACCCGGATGACTGGCAGCATCGCAATGCGCTGGACGATCTCTGCGTCGAAACCTGTATCGCGGACGGACGCGGGCGCTCGCGGCAGCGGGCGGCGGTCGAGGCAGTGGCGCGGAGGGAGCCGGTGTCGTTTGCCTATTTCCGGCACAAGGCGATGACCGAGTGGGTCCGCAAGGTGACGCGCGAACATCGCTTCGAGGCGGTGATCCTCTATTCGTCGGGCACGGCCCCCTATCTCGCGGCGATGGAGACGCAACCCGAGCGGTTGATCGTCGATTTCGTGGATGTGGATTCCGAGAAATGGCGCGTCCTCGGCGAAACCCAGGGCGGCGTGATGGGCAAGGTCTATGCCCGCGAAGCCGTGCTGATGCGCGCTGCCGAACGAAAGCTGGCCCAGCGCGCGGATGCGAGCCTGTTCGTCACCGATAACGAAGCCGCCCTCTTCGAGCGCGTGACCGGCGTGACCGAGCGCGTCCATGCCATCGGCAACGGGGTCGAGCTGGAAGGCTGGCAGGATGCGGATGCCCTGCCCTCACCCTATCCCGACGATGGACATGCACGGGTGATCTTTACCGGCGCGATGGATTACGTCCCCAATGTCGATGCGGTGACATGGTTCGCCAACGAAGCGATGCCGCGTCTGCGCGAGGCGGGGCGCAAGGTGACGTTCGTGATTGCCGGCTCGAACCCGACCAAATCCGTGCAGGCCCTCGCGCGCGACGACGTGGAGGTGACGGGGCGGGTGCCGGATATGAAGCCGTATCTGGTCCATGCCGATCTGGCCGTCGCGCCGCTGCAACTGGCGCGGGGCGTGCAGAACAAGGTGCTGGAGGCCATGGCCGCGCGCCTGCCCGTCGTCGTCACGGGCGCGGCGCTCGATGGCATCGGAGCCGTTCATGACGAGTCCGTGAGCGTCGCTGCGACCGGCGCGGAATTTGCGACGGCTATCGCGACCCTGCTCGACGATCCGGCGCGGGCGGCTTCCCTGGCGGGAGCGGCACGCAAACTGATCGAGAATGATTATAGCTGGGCGGCACGGATCGAGGCACTTGAGCGGGTCATCGCCGGTGCAGGGTCCACCGCCACATCGCGGAGCGCCGCATGACCACGACCGACTATTCCGAGATTTCCGCCCCCGGACAGGCCCTCACCGGCCCGTTCATGCGCCTTGCCGTCATGGTGGTCGTTCTGTGCGTGGCCCAGTACGAGACGCTGGCGAGCATGATCGATATCTGGTGGCATACCACGACCTACAACCATGGCTTCCTCGTCGCACCGATGAGTGCCTATCTGGTCTGGCGGCGGCGCGAGGAAGTGGCGACGCTGATGCTCGCGCCTGCCCTCGGCGCGCTGGTGCCGCTGGCCGGGTTCGCGACCATCTGGTTCACGGGCGAGATCGCGGGGGTGAACCTGCTGCGCCATGCGGGCTTCGTCGGGGCGTTGATGGCGCTGATACCGCTATGTCTGGGGTGGGATTTCGCGCGGCGGTTCCGGTTTCCGATCCTGTTTCTGGCCTTCATGGTGCCGTTTGGCGATTTCGCGATCCCGGCGCTTCAGGAACTGACGGCGGACGTGTCCGTCTGGTTCCTGCAATTGAGCGGATTGTCGGTCTATCGCGAAGGTCTGATGATCGAGCTGTCTTCGGGCCTCTGGGAAGTGGCCGAAGCCTGTGCGGGTATCCGTTTTCTGATCGCCAATATCTTCGTCGCCTTCGTCTTTGCCTATCTCAGCTATGACAAGTGGTGGAAATGGGCGCTGTTCCTGACGCTGGCCGTCGCCATTCCCGTCTTTGCGAACTGCCTGCGCGCCTATGGCATCATGATGCTGGCACATATGACCGACAATGCGCTGGCGGTGGGCGTGGATCACCTCGTCTATGGCTGGGTGTTCTTCTCGCTCGTGATGCTGCTGATGCTGTGGGTCGGGGGGCTGTTCGCCGACCGTGTCATCGACGATCCCGCGATGCAGCCGGTGGACGAGAGCGCGCCGGTCCAGCGACAGGGCACGTTTGCGGCCCTGATCGCCGGATCGCTGATCCTGACGGGTGGCCCCGCCGTCGCCGCCCTGACCGATCCGGTCGCCGAACCGCTGCCGCAGGAAATCGTGACGCGGATTGCGCCGGAAGGCTGGCGGGTGCTGTCCATCGACGGCGAAGCGGTGGATCGTTGGGTGCCGCGTTTCGAAACGGCCGATAGAGTGGAGCGCCTGCGCCTGACGGATGGTCGGCACGCGGTCGATCTGTTCGTCGCGGCCTGGACCCACGAGCGCGACGGGGCCGAGGCACTGCACTGGTCGAACCGCTTCGACGATGACGAAGTGTGGAAGCGGGCGCAGCTCGGCTCCATAACGATGGAGACCGGAGCGACCGGCCTGCCCGCGACCGCGCGGCGCGATGCGCTGACCCATTACGTCATGAGCGAGACGGGCACGACCTTCTCCTCGCGGGTAGTCGCGTCGTGGGTGCTGACGGGCGGTGAACTGACCGCCGATCCGAAGGCGGCCAAGCTGGCGCAGTTGCGCGCGCGGCTGACGGGGGGGACGCCCTCGACGGCAGTGATCGCGGTGTCGGCACAGTACGACAGGCCGGAGGATCGCGCACGGGCGATTGCCGGTATCGAGGCGCTGCTCGTCGATATGGGTCCGGTTGCGGGGATGCTCGACTGATGTGCGGGATCGCGGGAATCGTCGATCTGAAGGGGCGGAGCGACGTGTCGCCCGTGCGCCTGAAGGCGATGACCGACGCGATCGCGCGGCGGGGGCCGGATGGCGAGGGCCGCTGGTTCGCGCCCGGCGTGGGCCTGGGGCATCGGCGTCTGGCGATCATCGATCCCGAAGGCGGGGAGCAGCCGTTCGTCGGTGCGGATGGGCGCGTGGGGCTGGTCTTCAACGGGATGATCTATAATTTCCGCGCCCTGCGAGCCGAGCTGGAAGCGACGGGCGCGGTGTTCGTCACCGATTGCGATACGGAAGTGCTGCTGCATGGCTGGCGCGTCTGGGGCGAGGGGATGGTCGAACGGCTCGACGGGTTCTTCGCCGCCGCGATCTGGGACGAGGATCGCGAAAGCCTGTTCCTGCTGCGGGATCGCTGGGGGAAGAAGCCGTTCTATTATACGCGCACATCCGCTGGAGAAGTGCTGTTCGGGTCGGACCTCGATGCAGTGCTGGCCGGTCTGGACGGGGTGCCGCCGATTCGGCGCGATGCATTGGCGGATTATCTGGCGCTGGGCTACGTGCCGGAACCGAAATCGATATTCGAGGGCATCGAGAAGCTGCCCCCCGCCCATGTGCTGCGGCTGGATCGGGGCGGCGAGATGCGGGAGCCGCAGAGATACTGGACGATCCGCGTTCATCCGCAGGGCAATGCCACGGTGGGCGAGGCGGTGGAACAACTGACGCCGCTGCTGCGGTCGGCGGTGCGCAAGCGGCTGGTCGCCGATGTGCCGCTGGGGACGTTCCTGTCCGGGGGCGTGGACAGCGCGGCGATGCTGGCCATTGCCAGCGATATCCGGGGGCCGGGGCTGGATGCCTGCACCATGGGCTTCGACGATCCGGCGCTGGACGAGACGGGGCTGGCGGCAGAGGTCGCGCGGCTGCACGGGGCGCGGCATCATGTGGAGCGGGTCACGGCGGATGCCATGGCCGATCTCGATGGGCTGGGGACGGCGTTCAGCGAGCCGTTCGCGGATGCCTCCGCCCTGCCGACCCTGCATCTCTGCGCCATGGCCTCGCGGCATGTGAAGGTGGCGCTGTCGGGGGATGGGGGCGACGAGCTGTTCGCCGGATACCGCCGCTATCCGCATCATCTGGCGGAAGAGAACCTGAAAGCGCGGATGCCGGGATGGGCGGGGCGCGGGTTGTTCGGGCCGCTGGCGCGGGCCTATCCGGCGATGCCGAACGGGCCACGTGTGCTGCGCGCGAAATCGACGCTGGAATCGCTGGCGACCGATGCGATGGGCGGGCTGTTCCGGGCGACCGCAATCCTGCAGGAAGGCGACCGCGACCGGCTGCTGGGGAGCGAGGCGCGGGTCGATGCCTATTCGACCACCGACCTGCTGCGCGGCCATGCGTTGGAGGCCAATACCGACGACCCGCTGGCCCGCGCGCAATACGTGGACCTGATGACATGGCTGCCGGGGCGGATGCTGGTGAAGGTGGACCGGGCGAGCATGGCCACGGGAGTGGAGGTGCGCAATCCGCTGCTGGATATCGACCTCGCCATCTGGGCCGCGCGCCTGCCGACCAATCTCAAGCTGGACGGTTTCTCCGGTAAGCGCGTCCTGAAGGCTGCTCTGCGCG
>ENA-ORXU01003304-ORXU01003304.1-marine-metagenome-genome-assembly--contig:-NODE-3304-length-10190-cov-5.158904_pt1 | contig 10190 bp, 16 predicted proteins | sample MGYA00237869_ERZ511484 | MGnify/ENA metagenome assembly ERZ511484 | reverse complement strand
AACTCGCCGAGGCTCCTCTCGCTGCCGCCAGCAAAAGAAAGGGCCTTCGCGCAGACCCCAACGGCATACATGCAGCTCACCAACCTGCTACAGCTGCGGCTCGGCCGGCATGACTCGGCAGCCGCCGCCAGCTACCGCCACGATAACACCTCCCGCATCTGCTGCTCGTCGACGTCGGCTCGGGCACCTGCTCCCGCGCTCAACAGTGGCAGTCCGCTGCGGCGCCAAAGTGTGGCGAGGAAATTTCTCGCATGGACCTCCCCGTCCCCTTCTAGTCCCGCCGAGGACGGTGCAAAGCAGCGAACGCCGATGACGAGCTCCTTGATGAACGAGTCTTCCTTGAGCTGCATGTCCACCAAAGCACCGTGACAATACGTTTACATCAGCAGCGTAAAGTTGGGGAGTAACACTGGACCCGTGAGGGCCTCGTCGCGCTCGAGGAAGAACGGTGAGTCAACAAGCTCGTCCACCATACGTGGACCGGTCGTCGGCCTGTCGTCCAGCGACGAGAAGAGCTCGTAGGTGTCTTGAGAATCAAAGTCACGCGCCACCTGAGTACTAGGTAGGACTGCCAACAGATTTATGTGGCCACGGTCGCGGTCGGGCATGTCCATTGACACGGGTGCCAAAAACCACGCAGATCGAATTGAGGGAACGGTGGAGCAGCGCAAAACCGTCAATGAGGGCAGAAAGCTCGTCGGACAGCAAAATTTGTACCTTGCTCGCGCAATGTCAAAACCTTTGTTGCTCACACAGCACTGAGCATGCAGAAGGAGGTAGGCGTGGAGTTTCTCAGACGGAAACACCGCCCACTCAACCAGCCCCGTCAACGCCACTCGCATTGCCGACGCAGAGGGATCGTCGGATGCTCCAGGAGGTACAGGAAACGTAGAAGTCGGGGATCTTTCGGGAGTTTCGCGAGTGCTACACCCTCTGTCGCCGCTCCTCATGGCAGCACTTGCTGGCGCTCTTACAGGCGACGACGCGCAACACAGTCTTAGACGGTGCGCAACAGTTGAATCGTCCTCTTTGTCTGACCAGCCGACGTAGAATGGCGTGTCCGACTTCGAACTTGCGCTGGTCTCGTAGCCGCTGCTTGCTTCTCGCGAGCCCACGTCGTTGACAGGAACGTTATCTCCACCATCTTCAGCTTCGACCCGGTCACCGCCATTAATGATGCGATGGTCACCTGCCGCGCCATCTGCCTCACCATTGCGGCTCGCGCCAGCAGAATCAAGAGTGGGGCCCATGAAACCGGATTCACCGGTAGAATAATAGCGAGGCTGCCTACCACAGGCCCTGGCGGCAGACCCGGCCCCGTATCCGACGCTTAAAAAAATCGCAAGGCAGTTGCGCCGTGCCCGCTTGAGCGGAAGCGCGCTTGCGGACGGCTTTGATGCTAAAAACCGTGTCATTGGGGCTCCTGAGACAACGGGGGGAAGGTGGTTGTAGATTGTCGGTGGTATAGCGCCAGGACATCAAGGAAAATGCAACTGTACAAACGGGCATATGCGCTAAGAGGCGGCGTCAGCGAAAGTGCAGGGCTGATAGCAGCTGCTGGATGATGGGCCTGTTTTCGAGATGGTACTCTACTTCATATGTTTTCGTATATTCAATTACGTGGCCGCATTTCTTTCAATGAGTGTTGCCGTGTACGTTCCGTGTCAGCAGCCTGGGCGGCCACTCGCGATCATCTACGTGCCCTTGCATTCTTCTGTATGGCGCAAGTGTCTCACCTTGCGGCTGCGGTAGTCGTCTTAAAGCCACACGAAGACGTAACAATTGCAGCCGCCAGGCGTGAGGCTGCGGTCCCTTTCGACAGGAGTACAGCTTGATCCTCTCTTTTTTCGCAGCTGGGGAACAGATACCGACTCGATTTTCCCGTCCACTGCAGTCGGGATAGAGCGTATCAAAAAACCCGTTTCAGTGGCACCCCATCCGTCTTCTCTGGACAACACAGCTATTCATTTCCCCGTCCTCCCATCATTTTTCATGCGAAGTGACATAGTGTCTCCTACAAACGAGCAGCACGATGGAAATTGATAATTACCGCCATGTCGTACATACAGTCGAGCCCTACACACAAACACCCTCAAAACCTCAAGCGGAAATATTGAAAGGAGCAACCCATCCTCCTGCCCCGTGGAAGTGGTGCATGGTGACACGCCATACTGGCCTCCGCGCCCACAGTGACGAGTTGCGCACCGCAACATGACCTCTAACAACCCTACCGTCAACCGCTGATGGCCGGGTATCAGGATTCTTGACCAAGCAAGTCCCATTGTCCGCCGCTGCGGGGCTCAATTCTTGCGGCCGACACTGCGCGATAATCTCCTTCACAGGCGTGCAAAGCCAAGCTTTTCTGCACACTCCTCGACAGAGTGAGCCACAGAATGCGGCTCCCATCGATTTGCGACGTGTTGGAACCTTCGAAGATAAAGGGATGCACAAGGACAACGACGCGGTCATCGGCACTGCCGCAAAAGGCGACTGCTCGGAATAACCTAGTCCTCGCAACTAGCTCCGTCGCCTGCTCGGGCATCGCCATGGGAACCATACGGATGCCGAACCCCGCACCCGTGCAGAGCACGAACACTGCGTGTTCGATGCGCGAGTATTATGCACCGCCCGGCGTCGCCCCCGTGCGCCAGGAGATGCGATAGCCGGACGGGCAATGATGGACCGCGACAGCCTGAGCAGAGGCCGGAACGAGTCTTTAGCCAACGCGTCACCCGCGACCCGCCAGTCTATTTCAGCTCGAGTCCACAGTCCCGCGGACTCCTCGAGCTGCTTGCCGATACCAGCATGGTCAAAGTAGTGGCTTGGCACATTGAACGTTTGCGACACGGAGGCAATGCGTGAGAAGCACTCGGTCTCCAGCATCCGGTCCATGGCGCTCCTAGCATCGTCATTGCCGTAGACGTGCGTCTCTTCTATTGGCCGAAGCGGCGCTCTTTCCGGCTTGGAGCGCGCGGTACCGGTGATGACCTTGCCTTGCGCGAACATTCTGCCGCTACTTTTACACTGTACCTGTCACCCAATACAAGCTGCCAACTAGGTCCTCGTTCTTCACTGCCCACGGAAAATGGACCCGCCCGTTATGAAGGAGACCATGACGGATGGCAACCCTACAGCCCCCACAAGCTACCCCAGATTCTGTGACGAGGCCGCTGCCTCTCGAGCAGCTGACGCGGTCGAACACAAGCCTACACGGCGCAACAACAACAAGGAGTTGGACGGCATCCATGCAACCTTAGCGCTTCATGTCGACCGCCATCGGCAGCTGCAGGAAATGATTGCGACGATGCGTCGGGAGGGGACCGTTCCGCAGAGGCTACTCTCCAGCTTCCAGTCGATTTGAGAGGCGCTCAAGAAGGAGGTTGAGCTTTCCAAGGGCGTCGATTGCCGCAATTGCCTGCGAAGCATCCTCCTCCACCGGTTGGGCAAGTGCCCCCGAAGCCACGCCGTCTCAACGACGATGAACAAACAAGCTTGGTCGTCATCATCGATTGCTCCCGGGATGCGTTCTCGCAACTGCTTTGGCTTTGCAGCTTGCAGCACATTGGGAGTTCGTCACGTTCGGCACTTGGGTTTATTGCGGCTCATGTTGGAGATGCTCGGCGGCTGCTTTGCATGCAGGGGGTGCCAAGCGAAATGACTGACATGTGCATGTCACGCACTTTCACTCGTCAGGAAACGATTAAGGTACGCCGCAGCATGGTCCATGACGCGCTGGACTACGAGGGTGCCTCTTGGTTTGTGTTGAAGAAGGGCACCGCCGGAAACCGAGTGACCGTAGCCGTGCGGGAGACGGAAGAGTTGGACACCTCCTCTCAATGCTTATGTGATGACTTGGTGTTAAAGACCTTCAGTGTAGACGGTTTTCCCGAACCGGGAAACGACCCTTTTTGCTTTTCAAGGAGGGAGCATGACGCTGCAAGCATGATTGATGGACTTTTGATGGGCAGCACGGGCAAAGCCGCGCTGACTGTACCCCTGTATGTGGCGGAAGGCCACGGTAACGAGCTAATTTGGCTTCTGTGGGAAGGTCCGAATCAACTGAAAAACGACTGGGTCTCCAACGGGCATGCTGAGAACTGAGGAGGGACAGAAACTTGGCGACAACTTATCTTGTGCCGTAGCCACTGCTGCTCGAGTCTTGCAGAGCTTCTTCTATCACTGCGTGAAAAGAATGACCAATTAGCACCGAAAGAGCGCAACGCGGAAAGCCAGGTGGCGTTGAGAGAAGGAGGCAGCGGCACTCTCTCAATGCGCACAGGATTGTTAACAATACGTCATATGAGCACTCGAGCGGCGGTGCTCATGCCGATGAGTGAACCTCCGCACTGTCGCTTCACCGGGCCGAAGACATAAAGCAGCGGCTCACCCGAAGCATCCCTTCGTGGCGAGACTGATTGAAGTGCTCCAGCCCATCTGCCGTTCTGCTGCGCGCAACGCAACTGACACCTCGTGTACTTCCTTTTTCACCATCCGGCCCACGACTATTTTATTCACTTGCCCCTGAGCGTTGGTCAGAACTGACGTCGCCCAGAGTGCGCGCTGTTGCCGCTCATGGCTTGTGTGATGTGAGCCACGTTGAGCTATGCCTTTCATGACAGTGCTCGATGACACTGCGAACACAGTCTAAGCGTGTTGCCCACGTCAAAAATCAATCAGAAGACAACAGTACTGGCGAGCAGTGAAGCAGGAACTCTGGCACGACGCGTCGGCGCAGGAGGGCATGGACGGGTGACAATGAAAGAGTGTGAAGAACTTGGGGGCTCTCTGTTATTTTTGTGACGTGTCACAGTACCGCGTGCCCCTCTTCTGGGTGCTCGCTGCACGAAAAAATTATTTAAATAGTTTGCACCGCAGGGACCCCAGCTTGACAGAAGCCTTCCACTGTCGCGAGAGAAAAAGGACTACTCGGACAATCCTAGTGATGCTAACGAGGTGCCCCACCCCTGCCGTTCGTCACCCTCACTCTCACGTCACTCGCACATGCCTCTCGCAAGGTCCCGCTTAGTTCACGCCAAGCACCTTCTCCAAAAAACAGGGTCGACGCAACAATCCATGATGGAAACATCGGAAGACACGCTAACTACAGCATGCTGCACGTTCGTGTCGCGGTGGGGCCGCCTGCCTCCGTCGCAGCCGCTGCAATCACCGCTGGTAGCGTCGCTGTCAAATCGATTGCATGTGCGAGGCAGCCGGTCTTATAGGTCGGGCAGCACGCAGCGCCGCCAAGGCGCTCTGATCTTAGCACAATTGCCGTCGCCATGACTTGGGCGTCGGTACAGGTGTGGTGTTTCGCGTGGATGATGCATGAGCCCTCACCCGGGCAGTACCAGCCTAAAAGCGCTTCAGGCACGTGTGCAGGTGAAGAGGCACGGCTATCGCTGCAGTTTGGAAGGCAGCCGCGCGCATCGGCATCGGCCCAAAGAGGCAGTGCTGTCCATGTTGCACTTTTCGCGCAGCTCATGCCACAGCGCCACCGATACCGGTGCAGCTGATGATGCCGGCATAGTCGTGGCGCCATGTGGCTTCGTCAGCAATGTCAACGACGGTGCTGCGACGTGCACTGAGGATGTCACCCTACATGCTCATGGTGACGCTCGCCTTGGCCACAAGGCCTTGCTTCAAATCGGACTCGAGCAATAAGCGCGCCACACAGGTGGTAAGAACCCGTGAAGAGCGAGCAAGAGAACCAGGTTGGTAGTCAAGTCCAACACCATGGCAATGATCGGTCAGTCGCCGCGCATTAAAGGACCATCCGAGTGCGAACAGGGGAGGCCTGCAAGCGTGAGACGTCCAGACGAACAGGAGACGCAGAAGAGCGCCCGTCCGCGTGAGAGCGCAGGATGAGGAATTCTGATGAGGGAAAGCCATCGGTCGATGGCATGAAAACAAGAGCAAAGAGGGGTGTTGAGCAACGCCAGAGAGTCATTGAAACACCAAATGGAGAAGGTAACTTGCAATGCAGATAGCACGGCACCAAACAAGAGCTCGAAAGCTCCTGCATCCGTGGGACCCGCGGTGCGGGTTGCCACAGACTCCCGATTCTTGCCCAAGCGTAGACGCTTTTACGCACAGCGTAAGCGGCACCACATTTCTTAAGCAACAAACCGAAGCCGCGTCCAACACAAAGAGCCCGCCGGGCGGGACGTCATGTGCAGTGAAGAACAACGGGGAGAGAGGGGGCATACGGAAACTGTGACGAGAAAGGGAACAACACGGGGAGCAACTGGACCGCAAGCGGCAGTCGTCTTATAGGCTCCCAGTCCGACTCGCAAGTGGCGCGTGGGGGAACGGTGGGGCGGCCAGTGGCTCTCTTGACTCGGAAGGTGCTGTCGGTTCGCAGCGAGGAGTGGGCACGCAGGGCGAAAGCGGAAAATGCTTCATCTGCGTAAACGTGGCGCAGCCGCGTGGCGCGCTCGACTATATTCTCGTCACTAAGGCACCTCCATCTCCGCTGCGTCATCCTTGACGCACTTCTGTCAGCTGCTAACCCCCCTGCCATCCTGCTCTTGCGAGCAACTTCTTGAATACACGTAAGATTCATATCCGCAGCCAAAACAAGAGGGATATGAATATTAATACTAACTCTATCCAGAATATAGCAGATTATTGAACAAGTCTGTCCGACAGGATGTACTTTCAAATAGTATGGCCAACAAAAAACACAAAGCGGAATGTGGTGCAAGTTGTGACCCCAGCCCACACCAGACCATGACCAACAGTGAGCTTGCGAAAGTCAACAGGAGGCCAGGGGCTCCGGCTTTGGTGTTCATCTCGGTATCTCCGTTAGCCATTTGTCTTGATACTCGTTCTGACGATTGTGGGCCTAACATGAGCGGCCGCACGCGACGCTTGACTCAAGTGCCCACTGTCAACGATCGGCCCTGAAATTGCTCACTACTGTTCAGCATCTTTCGAACATGTATCTGCGTCCTTTGTCCCGACATGGAGCATTGTGAGGCGTCTGGCAAGTGAAATGTCCTGCGGTAGTTGGATGCCTGTATCTTACGCATGCGAAGTCGTTGGACATGCGTTTAACCAACTTGGAGCCATTACATGGCGTTATCATTCAGATACAATGTACGTCAAATCGGGCTCGTTCATTTTCAATATGAGTGTATCCGAGTATTGCTGTCCTGCCAAATTTGGCCGATGTGGTCGAAGGCAAGACAGGGTCTTGTTCAACTGCCCATTGGTCGAACCACTTCATCCAGCTGAGTGAACAGCTGAGAAGCAGTTTCGCACAGTTGATCACCCCTCTTGACGTGGACGGCATCGGCCAATTTTGAGAAGACAGCAATGTATCTATCCAATATATCAGAGTGCCCTTTATTCATGAAAGCCCCGTGTGTTTTCGGACCGGCTCAAGTCGTTGCCGCGGTCAAGATGTTCCCGGCTCTGCTGCGGCTGACTCTGAGCCCGGGACGTCCGAAGTCAGGATTAGATTTCGGCGCCAGTGCGTACATCGGTAGCCCCTACACGGGGCCCTCACAGCCGTCGTCGCGTCACTGCTGTGTTCCTGGGCATGAGATGGCGTGGGCGCCCGCCTTGAAATGTTGGACTTGTCGGATGTTGAAACCGAACCTGGCAAATGGAGGGGTCGTCACACCGCCTCGGTTTTGAGGCCTGGCCTACTCGTGGTTTTGGGCTCCCCAGGCTTTGACTTGCGGGCCCTCCGTGTGGCCTGCTGCCGCTAGTGGAACGACAGGTTCCTCAATGGAGCGCTGGCGGGCGCTGAGGAGGGGATTTTTCTGGAGCAGTTCGTGCCGCGGCTCGATGCATTGCGTATGAGCGGCGCTTCGGTGACAAGAGTGTCAATCAAGACCTGTTGGGCCGCTGGGGTCGCGGATATCGACGTCCGCGGGTTCACGAAGGTACGAGGCTCGCTGAAGCTGCTTTCAACTTGGCCGGTGCCGCGGCTGTCAGCCTACAGCGATTTTGCGGCGGATGGCGTGGCGGCCAGAGTAAATTCCGCGGCAGAAATTGCCGCAGCGGCTGTGCGCGGCGGGGTGACTGTGGCGAGTGGAGCAAGTGTGAGAGAGGGAGCAGGACGGGGATGTGACGTAGATGCAGCGGATGGATGGCCTGTCAGTCCGCGCGCCCTTCCCTGTACACCACTCGTCGCTTCTATTGCTCTTCGTGGTACGCGCTTGACACATCGCGTGGTCATGGGCGCCCCGCGCGTGGCCGACAACGTGACCGTCAATGCCGCTCACTGCAAGGTGCTCAAGAAGGCCGACCTGACGTTGGCTTTCCTGGGGGCGCAGAGATGGTTTGGCTACTTATGCTGGACAAGCTTCCCGCGGCGCGCCCCATAGCCTTGGTCGGGCAGCAAGCGCTCTCATTCTCGTCGTGCTCCTCGGTCCAGGTCGTCTGTCTTCATTTGACCGGAGCTGTTGCGCCGAACTTGTCCAAGCTTGTGCTGCAAGGCGTACGCCTGTTGACGATGCTACAACTTGACGGCCCGACCTCGCTGGCCGACGTCAGCGCGGCGGTCTGTCAGCGCACTTCGTCAGTGACTGTTACCGGATGTCCGGTGCTGCAGCGAATCGACTAACGGGTTAAAGCAGCGCCGCTGGTGCAGGTGTGCATGGTGAAGCCTGCAGAGGGTGAGGTGCTCGGTGTGCGGGGAAAGTGGAATGTATCGTGGACAGACATGTAGGTCCTGATCAATACGTAGCGACATGACCGGGGGGACGGGGCAGATATGAGTGCCACGATTTTGATGACAAATCATAGCATTTAAGACCAGTTCTCGCTAATTTTCCGCAATATTGCGAATCCCCGATGGTTACGGCGGCGTCGGTCACTCCATATGGGAGCCTAATGGACCCCGCCCCCCCTTATCGTTCCGAGCATCCGTGCATGGTCGTGCACGTGGTTGGTGGCCCCGATGGAGGGTCCCCGTTGCGGTCGCAGACTTAGGGCCGTCACACGGAGCTGTTCGTGACCCGCACTTCCACTCCTCCCGCCTTTGCAAGGGCGTGTCCGAGGTGCGTGCGGAGTGCCCTGAGCCTCTGAGGCGCCGTTGAGTCTTACGACCCATAGTAGCAGTGCAGTGCCGACCCAAACATCTAGTTCGTGCCCCACACTGTGCTTACGAGGTGCGCTCATTGCCACGAGCAGAAGAATTTCTATAGGATCCACTACGAGGGGCGCGAGTATGCATGCGGATCCAGGGGTATTGAGGCAGGGGTAACGCGAGGGGATGCCGGCAGGCGTGTTGGCCGAGAACGTGAAGCCGTCGAGTCCACTGATTTTGCCGAGCGTCGGCCACGTGACGGTCATGACATTCGACAGGATGGAAACTTGAAGCCGCCACAACAATCGTCGGGCGGCGGCGGCGGCGGCGGAATGGAAGAATAACCGGGGACGGCCAAAAATATGTGTGTCACCCGCCGGTGCGGTGCGGCGAGAGCGAACAGAGGGGAGAGGGCAGCGATGGCGGCGGCACCGCGTCCCCTTTCGTCAGCTTTTGTGGTTGGACCGCCGCCGACCCGGTGGAAAAGTGGCACCCACCTCCTTGATGAGAGGTCGCTGTGCCCAGCATGGCTGGCACTCTCTGTTTTCCATCGCGCTCGAACCGCCGGCGGCAACGGCCATTGACGCGGCTGTCACCGCTACCGCCGCCGCCGCCTAACCGGCCCCTTCGTCGGCAGAATGCGTGCAGCAGCGGCGGTGGGACTAGTGGCCTGTGGCAGGCGAGCCCCATCTGTGCGGGTGGCCAAATGGCGGGAGAACAGCCCACCATGACATGTTCGCGGATCAACGCAGGTGGAAGCGGCGTCCGCGCCAAACTGGGTTTCAGCGGAGGTTCGGCCAGTGGCGAGGGCGGCGGCGAGAGCAGTCGCAGCACCTGTCGCCAGGCGCGGCAGACGCGGCAAGCCACATTGGAGGCGTGCCGAGATAGCGCGGCACCCTGGCACCACGGGGAGACTGCGGTACGCCGCGGTCAAAAGTAGTAGAAGCAACGACACGAGATGGATAAAAGAACGGGGAACTGGGGGGGGGCGGGGGGCAGATCATGCAAGAAAAACACCACGGTCATCGGCCGGTCGGATGGCACGCACGGGGCGCAACTGAGGCCCGTTCTTGGCTGCGGCTTGGTTCGTGTGACGATTCATGTGACGATGTGGGGCGGCCAGCTATTGGCTGCAACGCGAAACAATGTG
>ENA-ORXU01003303-ORXU01003303.1-marine-metagenome-genome-assembly--contig:-NODE-3303-length-10192-cov-2.495601_pt1 | contig 10192 bp, 8 predicted proteins | sample MGYA00237869_ERZ511484 | MGnify/ENA metagenome assembly ERZ511484 | reverse complement strand
GACGTTCCCTTTACTGAATTTGATAGCAATCCAGACGTGGCTGCTGCCATCGAACGGTTGAATAATCTCGCCTGGTTTGAGGGCACATCGATTCCTGGGCTTTCAGAGGAAGCCGAGGCTCGTCGTCGCGATCGCCTCACGCCTCAAAACGTCTTTCGCGGCACCGCCTTCGGTGATACCAAAGGCCCCTATATCTCTCAGTTTCTCTGCCGAGGCACGCCCGAACTGGGTCAAGATAAAGACGGCGTGCTTGACGGCCTTGTCTCCTACGGCGCCATGGTCTTTGACAACAAAGTTCGCACCGCCACCCCCAACAAAGACTATATGACCTCCTGGGAATGGTGGCTCGACGTTCAAAACGGCGCTGATTTGCGTGGCAAGGAAACCTACGAAAACGGCGAAAACAAATATCGCTTCATCACCACGCCGCGTGATTTAGCGACCTACGTGCACTACGACGCGCTCTATCAGGCCTACCTCAACGCCTGCCTCGCCATGATGGCCATGGGCGTTCCCTTCGATCCCGGCATTCCTTTCCAGGCCAACGACAAGCTCGATCATCAGCAGGGCTTTGCCCACTTTGGTGGCCCGCACATTTTGTCCTTGGTTACAGAAGTTGCGACTCGGGCGCTAAAGGCCGTGCGCTATCAGAAGTTTAATGTGCATCGCCGCTGTCGTCCTGAGGCGATCGCAGGCCGCATCCATCAGTGGCGTCACACCCAGTTACACAGCCTTGCTCCCGTCGCCCACATCAGCGACAAAATCAGCGACACCCTTCACAGCGTAGCGCTACACAACAAAGCTCAAAACGAACGGTACGCCTCAGAGCTGCACGGCAGCTGTCAGTCTGAATTCGGCCCCGATGATGTGTATCTCCTACCCATGGCCTTTGCCGAAGGCTCGCCCATGCATCCTTCCTACGGGGCAGGCCACGCCACGGTTGCAGGCGCTTGCGTCACCATCCTCAAGGCCTTCTTTGACCATGGCCACGTGATTCCTCAGCCCTACGCCGTCTCCCGCACAGGCACCGGTCTAGAATCTGTCGATCATTCCCTCTCACTCACGGTAGAAGGCGAGCTAAATAAGCTTGCCGCCAATATCTCTATCGGTCGCGACTGGGCAGGCGTCCACTTTTTCACCGACTACTACGAGTCCGCTCGCCTCGGTGAAAAAATTGCCATCGGCATCCTCGAAGAACAAAAGCTCACCTATGGTGAAAACTTCAGCATGAGCGTGCCGCTGTTCGACGGGGGCTGCATTCGTATCTAAAAGGTTACAAAGGGGCCGTTCTGAAGCTCAAAATTAGCCCTTTTGTAAAGACACATTGCCAGGTGCGGTTCGCCCCCTGGCAAGTTGGTTTAAAATAGCCTATATGTTGGGTATACCATTTACAATGGACTGTCAATAAAACTGGTTTACGTCCCGTCGCGTTCTATAAGAGGAAAATACAATCGCTAAAAAACCACTCATCAATCAACAAATTCGAGCCACGCAGGTTCTTCTGATTGACAACGAAGGTACGAATCGTGGCCTAACGGATACGTCAGAGGCGCTGGCGCTGGCCAAGACTGCCAAACTTGACCTTGTGGTGGTCTCACCCGACCAAGAGAATCCGGTCGCGAAAATTTTGGACTACGGCAAGCATCAGTACCAAAGCCGTAAGCGCCAGAAGCAAAGCGCTCGCACGTCTGTAAAAGAAGTTAGACTGCGCCCCAATGTAGGCGACTCCGACTATCAAGTAAGAATTGACAAGGCATTAGCCTGGTTAGAACGAGGCGACTCGGTGAAGTTTCAGGTTCGTCTCAGAGGCCGGGAACACCAGCACCGCGATCGCGCTACTGACCTGCTAAACCGGGTGGTAGACGACCTCTCTAAGGTCAGCAAAGTGCAGACGTTTGACAGGCGATCGCTCATCGTCCAGGTCGTTCCAAACTAAGCGCTTCAAATAACGCTTCACAAGCCTTAACCCACTCAAGGGCCAGCACGTTGATAAAATCACGGCTGGCCCTTTTGCATGGGCGCATTTTCGCCGTCAGACGCCCTAACCAATGCCCGCCAATGCCTCAATTTGTTCGCCGTGCCCAGCCCCCACTAAACTTTATTCCCACCGCCTACAACCCGCTCATCATGAGGCTAGTGAAGTGGACACTTCCTTTCCTCCTCCGCTTTCGCATTCGCCCCTGGCTACCGGCAGGCATTCAGCGCATCGAAGTAGACAACGTTGAGCGGCTCGTTGAGCTTTACGAACAGTTCGAGGCAGGCAAAGCCCGATTCATTATCGCACCGCGCCACGTAGAAGTAGACGACCCGCTCAGCGGACTCTATCTATGCTCTACAGCCGTTGCTAAAGCCGCAGCGGCAAAAGGCATTAGGCTCAAGCAGCCCGTGCACACTCACTTTCTCTACGAGCGAGGCATGACCATTTGGGCCGGGAAAGGGCTAGGCTGGCTGCTCTCTCGCATTGGCGGCAGTCCTATTCGCAGAGGGCGAAAGCCTGACTGGGTAGGCCTCAAAGCCGCTCGCAAAATAATGACCGATGCGGATATGCCGATGGTGGTCGCCCCAAAAGGAGCCACAAATGGATACAGCGAGCGGCTAGGGCAGCTAGAACCCGGTGTTGCCCAGCTCAGCTTTTGGTGCGCTGAAGACCTGCATCGCAATCAGCGACAAGAAAGCGTTTTCATTGCACCGATTGGCCTCCAGTACCGATACGTAACATCCAGCTGGCCAAGGCTTGCAGCGCTGCTATCAAAGCTAGAGACTCAAAGCGGCCTGCCACCGCTGCCCACCGACAGCGCTCCGATTGAAAAACACTGCTACCTGAGGATTTTGCGACTCGGAGAACACCTGATCAAGACAATGGAATTGTTTTACGCGCGCTTTCACCATAAAACGTTTGAAACGCCAAAACTTGAAGACGCCGATAGCAGCTACGAATATTGTGCTGAAAGGCTACAGCAGCTGTTAGATAAATCGCTACAGGTCGCTGAACAGTTCTTTAACTTGCCGAGTAAAGGCACTCTCGTCGATCGCTGTCGGCGGCTAGAAGAAACCAGCTGGAACTGCATATATCGAGAAGATTTACCCGAGCTAAGCACGCTTTCTCCTTTAGAGCGAGGGCTCGCTGACTGGGCAGCGCAAGAAGCTAGCGTTAGAGAGCTGCATATGCGAATTGTTGAAAGCTTTGTTGCTGTTGATGGTCAGTATCTCGCAGGCAAGCCATCGTTCGAGCGCTGCGCAGAAACGACTCTGCTAATGTCAGACATGCTGGCTAGGCTAGACGGTGACAAGCTGCCAGGTCGGCCTCGTTTGGGCCTGCGCTGGGTAAAAATGACCGTGCAGCCACCGATTGAGGTCACCTCTCGCCTAGCCGACTATCAGCAAGGTCGCAGGGCTGGACGAGCTGCTGTGGGCGTACTTACAGAAGAAATTCGCCAGTCTTTAGAAGCAACTATTGAAAGATAAGTGCGATCAAGCAAACCTAAGCGAGCAAACCTCATAAGAACCCGAGCAATTCACGTGATAGGCTGACGCTGAGGTTGCGAATGAGCCCTACAAGTGTCTAGAAAAGAGAATCTACCATGAGCATCAATTTTGAATTCTTGTTCTTTTTGCTAACGGCAATGGTCGCGGCTTTGTGGATAGGCTATTTGGTCTCAAGAGCAACGCTAGGGCCACAGGCTGCAAGGCGAAACTTGTCCTACAGCGGCAGCTGGCTATTTGTCGGTGGGGCGATCGCACTCCTTCTCCCTTTCTTGGGCCGCTACGGCATCACTATTCTCTACGGCCTCTACACTCTCAGCGTCTTCGCATGGCTTCTCAGCTGGCCCACCCGCAAAAAGAAGTCAGGCGCACTCAAGCTAGAAGTGGGTCGCACCTCACATAATAAATTTCTCTTTTGGGTCGGGTTATTCCAAACAGGGATCGCAATTGCGATGACGCTATCGCGGTTAGATCAAATAACTGGCCCGCTGGTAACAACAGGCGGTCTGATCTCTGGACTGGTTTCTATTGCCTTTTGGTGGGCGATCGCACTCCTATTTATCTTCCTTGGCCTCAGCGACCTAGAAATCCGCGAAAACGGTCTCTCCTACCTCTACGCCTGGCAGCCATGGGATAGAGTCGAAGCCTTCGGTTGGGATGACGACAAACCGAGCACGCTACTCTTACGCGTTGTCCCCCGATCCTTTCTTTCTCGTCGGTATGTCACGCTCAACATTCCCTTTGCCCAAAGAGAAGCCGTTGATCAGCTCATAGATGACTACATTAGCGAAGCCGATTTAGCCGCTGAAATGGACGGCGAAATAAGTAGTGATGGAATAAATAGTGGCATAGCTAAAACCTAACCTCGCTGATAAAGAAGGAGAAAAATTGTTCTTTCATCATGCGTACAGCAGCTAGCTGGCCATCAGCACAACCACGTTTGAACCGCAACAATCTCTTTACGAGAGATACCCTGCCACCACAAACCCTGCCAATTTTAAAGAGGAGTGCCAAGGTCTGGTTCCTATAGGCCGGAGTCTCGCACTTGGTAAACAATCTCCTCAATCGGTAAGTTCTCGTTATTCCAATCTGCATACCGCAGCTGCAAACGCTTTTCTCCCGCATGTTGTCCCAGCTGCCCCCCGTACTTTTCAGCATGGGTTCCCAGGCTCTGAATCCGCACTTTTCCGTTAAACACCGTCGCCCGAGCCAAATAAATCACCAGGTCATCCCGAGAGGGGCGATTCACCGTCGTGCTCGCCGTAAGGTGCGCAATCCCGCGTTCGTCTAGCTCCTGAGAGAGCGCTAGCGCCGTGTTGCGAATACCGCGAAGGGCCACAATTACAGATGCGATCGCCATCGTAATATCCACCCCTTCATCACTCAAAATTTTGTGACCTGAAAGATACTGAAAATTCTGTTCTCCCAGGTCATCACGAATGCGGCGATGAATAAGATTGTTGGGATGATAGTCGTCCAGCGCCCCAACAATAGCCCCACAGGCGGCTCTCGGTTCACGCCAGGGCGCCTCGCGGGTTTTGCCATATACAACATGCTTACCATCCTCGCGCAAGCGGCCCACGTGCGTTTTAAGATCGATCGCCACCAGTGAAATAGACTGCGGATTACCCGCATAGAGTCGCTGCTTTAGCGTTTCATCTAGCTCGTGAGCAACGGTTACGTGTGCCAATGTTGCACCGTTGTCGGTGCCGCCACCAGCGGGGAAAAAAGCTTCTAGCTTCAGCTCACCAATTTCAGAGAGAGTAGCAAAGCGAGAAGCTACCACGTCTCGGTAGCGCTTAGTCGCCTCACCCTGATGAATGCGATCGCCACAGTTGGTATAAGCCAGCGTCGTCACCACGCTTGGCAAGCTCAAATCCGCCCCACAGGCATTCATATCCGTCGGGCTAGACCCTGCAAACTGAAGCTCATCACGCAGAATGTGCAAACCATTGATAAGGGCATAGCGATCGCTGACGATCTCGTTCAAATAATTGTGATAGGCATTCCGCTCCATCCCAAAGCTCGCAGGTAGCTGCCAAAACTTATCCACGCGCTTTTGAGTCGCTTCAGCATCGAAGGGCAACGTCATTTCTAGTTCTACCTCAATCGTAGATCAGTGCTACGGACACAGTACGACGAAAAAGAGTGTCTTCGCATCAGGAGCATAGGTTCGCAAAGTTGCTAGCATTACCGTAGCAACTCTCAATAGCGCCACCTTCTATGCCTCGCTCTCCCATTCCCTCTATGCTCACCCCTACATTGATTGGGCGGCAGCGTGAAATCGTTGAGGTATTTCTCAAAAACGGCTGGGACTACATGCGTCAGCTGGTTACCGGCACCGCACCAGACAAGCCGGAGCTGCCACCGCCTGCGGTGCTGTGCAACATTTTTATTGAGCTTGGCCCGGTATACGTCAAGCTAGGCCAGCTGCTGAGCACCCGCCCCGATTTGCTCAGTCCTTCATACATTAAGGCGCTTAGCGGGCTGCAATCAACGGTGCCGCCAGTACCAGCCGATCAAATCCGAGGCTATATACAGCAGCACATGCAGCGGCCCATAGAGGACGTATTTGCTGAGTTTGACTACAGTGCGATCGCCGCAGGCTCTATTGGCCAAACCCACAAAGCTACCCTTAAAAGTGGCAAAGCCGTCGCTGTAAAAGTATTGCGCCCTGACATCGAAAAACAGGTTGAGCGCGACATGGCGCTCATTAAAGACATTGCCAGACTCGTTTCTACCACTCAATTTGGGCAAAGATACAACATCACCGAGCTGGCCGACGAATTCAAAACAGCGCTCACCGCAGAATTAGACTTTACAACCGAAGCTCGCTACACCGACGAACTTCGACAAAATCTTTTAGACAGCGACTGGGTAGATTCAGATCGCCTTACCGTTCCACAGATTATCTGGCCGCTCACGAACTCTAAGATTCTGGTAATGGAATGGCTCAAGGGCAAGCCGATTCTAGAGGCTGATGTCCCAGCTGTTTCCACCGATCACGTTGAAAAAGACGCTGAAAAGACCACCATCGACGAACGCGCTGAAATTACAACAATTCTCTTTCGAGCGTTTCTTTCCCAGTACTTTGTCACCGGATTCTTCCATGCCGATCCGCACCCAGGCAATCTGTTCTATTTAGACGATGGCCGCATCGCCATTCTCGACTGCGGCATGATGGGTCGGCTCGATCCACAGACTCGGGCCACGCTGACTGAATTAGTGCTTGCGATCGCCAGTTCCGACGCCCAGCGCTGCGCCCAGCTCACCCTTAACCTCACCGAACCGCTCAAGCCCGTCAACCTAGTCCGCCTAGAAAGCGACTACAGCCGCCTCCTCGGCCGCTACTACGGCATCACCCTCGATCGCTTCAACACCGCCGAAGCCTTTGGCGCAGTCATCGAAACCGGCATCCGCAACCACCTGCGCTGGCCCGCCAACATCGGCCTCTACACCAAATCACTCGCCAACCTAGAGGGCGCAGCCCGCCAGTTCAACCCCAATATCAACTTAATGGCCGAAATCAAGCCACTCATCGTCGATCTATTCCGTCAGCAGCTCGCCGGAGACGATCCGGCCCAGCTGCTTCTCCGCACTGGCCTAGAATTCCGCAACCTATCGTTCTCAGCGCCCCGCCAGCTTGGCTTCTTACTAGACCGCCTCAGCGACGAAACCCTCCAATGGAACGTCCGTATCCAAGGCCTAGATTCCGTTCAGCGCAGCATCGAACGAGCCGCCAATCGAAGAGCCTTTAGTACCGTCGTCGCCGCGCTCATCATTGGTGCAGCTATCATCACAAACAACCAAAAAACGGTGCAGCTACAGTCACTCAGCACACTCCTATTTGCCGCCGCTTCCTTTCTAGGGCTCTGGCTCATTGTCAGCATTTTGCGTTCTGGCCGCTGGAACTAATAACGTCCTTTCACTTGCATGCCTTTACCGGGTGGCTCTGCCGTGTGATGATTAAATACCCAGCGCTTAGCCTTTACCCATCACTCCATACGTGGCCCAAGGTACGTGGCATTTCTAATTTTTGATTTTGACGGCACCATTGCCGATACGCTCGGTGCAATTGTGCGAATCACCAATCGCATTGCACCCGAGTATGGCTACTCGCCAACTACCCCCGAAAAGCTTAAGTACTATCAGTCCTTAAGCACGCAAGAAATGCTTAAGCAGTCTGAAATTCCGCTTTTTCGACTGCCTTTTTTGCTGCGCCGAGTGCGTAAAGAAATGACCGATGAGCTGCCTAAAGTTTCAGTTGCCGCAGATCTGCCTGAAGCTCTCAGAGAATTAGTTGCTCAGGGCCACCAGCTGATGGTGATGAGTTCTAACTCTCGGCGCAATATTGAAAGCTTTTTATTGCAGCATGACATTAGCAACGTATTTGAGTCTGTGCAGGGTGGCGTTGGCCTACTGAGCAAAGCTCGGGTGCTAAAGCGAATTGTTCAAAAAGGAGGGCTCGACTTCTCTCAGGTCATCTACGTCGGAGACGAAACTAGAGATGTAGACGCCTCTAATCAGGTCGGTATTCTAGTTGCAGCCGTTACCTGGGGGTTTAGCAGCCGAGAAGCACTCGCCGCTCAAGATCCTGCGTTCTTGATCGATCATCCTCGTCAGCTCATTGGAGCAGCACAGACGCTGGTGAATCCCAGCTGGGTTCGGAAAGACTACCGCGATCGCCCCACTGCAAACAAGCCTCGATAGCCCTCAAGCGCAGCGATGATCAATATCTAGCGCCATGCCGGATGAGATAGCAGCGAACTCATTGTTCTCACGCCTCTGAGCTGATTAGAAAGGGGGAGGTGTGCAGGTGGTGCATCTGCCAAGTCCCACACAAACTCACCCGGGTAGCGCGTCCATGCCCCGCCTGCTGACTTCCAAAGTAGCTGTATCCACAGACGCTCCCAGTCGTTGCCCAGGCGTGTCCAAAGCTCTTTTTGCTTACTCCAGCCAAACTTACCTTCCGAATACAGGCCCCACATCAAATCAATGGCTTGTAAATCAATGACCGGAATCTGATCGACTTCGGTAAAGTACACCCACTTACGTTCTACCGCGCTCTCACCAGCCAGCTCACACAGCTTTTGGTTTGTGAGCTTATCGGCCTGCTCGTACTTTTGCTGAACGAGCAGCATTTGCAAATCGCTGTAGTCCACGCTTTTATCCGACTGCGGACACACCAAGCCATCCGGAAATTCTGCCATCAGATCTTTAGCAGCCTCGGAGGGCCTGCCGTACAACACCTGGTAGGCTTTGCCGTGAGCCGCCGTGGGTTCGTCAGGATTGGCTGCTAGCATGCGATCGCGCACAAAAGCCACCAGCGCGGCCTCTCCGGCCTCGCCTAAATCCGCCAAATCATGAATTGCCTGAAGCTGCTTTTTAAGGCTGTTTGTAGAGAGGACAGCCGCTAGTTCTTCTATTTTGCTGGGCTTAGCGTCCAATTTTATAGGGTTCTCAGCAGATTGACGATTTGCAGACTCTATCGCGTTTGAAGACATGTTTTATCGATGGAACAGAGCGGTAGACAAAGCTCACTTGACAATGACTGTCCAATGATAAAGGAATACTGGCGGTTTATACCTACTGCTGCAATGTATTCTTCAGCTTAAGCCTTGCCCTTGCTGACCGACTCATCAGCACTCGACTTGGCACTCGACTTGGCACTCGAACTGTCGCTCGAACCTTCGCTTTGTTCAGGCCGGTAGCCATTTTCAAAGGCATATCGAATCAGCTGGGAGCGATTTTCTAAAGACAGCTTGCTTAAAATATTGCTTAAATGCGTCTGCACCGTTCGCGGGCTAATGAACAGGCGATCGCCTATCTTCTTATTGGTAAACCCTTGCACCACCTCCCAAAAGACCTTCTCCTCAGCAGGCGTTAGCGGCAGCGGGCCTTTAGGCTCAAGTGGTATCTGCCCCGCCGACGGCTGCTTCAGCGCCCGCTTAATTTCAGAATGAATGCGGCTAGCTCTAGCCAGCTGCGCCTCAATTTTGGCAATCAGCTCTCTTGGATGAAAGGGCTTCACCAAATAGTCATCGGCCCCAATGCTATGCCCCTGAATGCGATCTTCTAGATCACAGCGGCCCGACAAAAAGATAAAGGGAACCAGCCTTCCAGAACCGCTTTCTCGCACCCGCGTACACAGCTCAAACCCGTCCATCTCAGGCATCACCACATCAGAGACAATTAAATCGGGTGTCTCTTGAGTAAAGCTGTCGAATCCTTCACGCCCTGACGACGCATTGCGAACTAAAAAGCCGCGATCCTTCAGGTAGCGCGTTAGGGCGGCTCTAAGCGTGCTATCGTCGTCAACGATCAGAATTTTTTGCATGCTGCGGTTGTGCTGGCTAGATAAGCAAGCTAAAGAGAGCTAAAGCCCAATATGATTAAGGCTTTAGATAAATTAAAAGCAATTACGACAGTAGCGATAGAAACCTAGTCAAAAACGAGAGTTTCCAAGCCTGCTATCTATCTTATATCTTCATGAACAGGACTACCGCAAAGACTTGTGTTCTTCAGGCACCGCTAGCGAACGCGACGATTCTGCTCCGGCTGAGAGAAACGAGGGGGCGTATAGCCGTTGCTGTTTGGAGTGGCCGTACCGGGTAGCGGCGCCGCGGCGGGTGCAGCAGGCTGAAATGAACCAGGCTGAAATGAACCAGATTGTGGAATAGCGGGCTGCGCTTGACGGTTGAAGGGATTG
>ENA-ORXU01003300-ORXU01003300.1-marine-metagenome-genome-assembly--contig:-NODE-3300-length-10196-cov-4.050499_pt1 | contig 10196 bp, 7 predicted proteins | sample MGYA00237869_ERZ511484 | MGnify/ENA metagenome assembly ERZ511484 | reverse complement strand
CAGCAAGGCCGTTGATCCCGATCGTGCACAACCGACGATAAATACAATTGGTTTATCAACGTCTACCACATCATGATTGATCGACTTTTGGACTGGAGATAAATACATCTCGAGCTCAAGCAAAATATCTTCTATGCGTTGATCTCTTTTATGTCTTGCTAATCGATCTTTATTTTCCATGATGATTAATAACTTCTATTAAGTATTGCATATCGTCGCTGTCATATCGATGATCGATGGGTAGGTGTAATATTTTCTGTGCCAAATTCGAATCAGATGAAAAATTTTCATAATCATTGCATTCAGGCCACAATCGAGGTGCAAAAATATTCTGACTCCATAGCTGCTCATGCGTCACTTTGTTTTTTGGAAGATATGGATATGAAAAAGGAACGTGACCTTCTTGCAGCTCTAACACTTTTCTCGAAAAAGTATTAGACATGGCTAAGTGATTGTGCAACTTTAAATAATTTAATCGGCGTTGTTGGCTTATTTTCTCGCGATCAATCGCGCTAAAAAGTCGTTCGCTGATGGCTGAGCTGCGCTTTATTGCATGGTCGAAGCTGGCTTCGTTTTTAACGTATGCTTGATAGCCTGCCTGTGCGGATTCTTCAAGTCGTGTGACTAGGTGCTCGAGGTGGCTTTCGGTACTGTGTTTTAATTTATTTCTATCATGTTCTTGCTCGTCATTTATAAATACTTCAGCACCATCTGGCACACCAATAAATTTCCGCAATGAATTAAATGACGCTGATATTTCATACTCTTCAAATTGCCAAAACAAATCGTGTGTATTATCTAAAATTAATCGTCTGTCGAGTACCTTACTCAACGTCAACGCATAATCTCTTTTTAATCCAAAATAGTTAATATAAATATAGGTCGCGTCGTGATTTAATTCACCCGTGATTTCGAGGTTTGCATCCAGTGCGTACAATTCATATGGAATGTCTAAATGCTCGAGGGTAGACCGGAGAACCTCGCAAGCGAAATAGGGAAGCATAACAAACTTCGGATTTAACTTTGTAAGTATATATTGAAATGCAGCACGACCACTTCTCAATAACGCAGTATGATTTGTTGACGTAGATATTTCTAATTCAAAATAGCCGCCTACTTCTTTATGTTGTTTTTCTTGATTCAACCGATTTAGATAAGTGTATAATCGTTTAGCATTTCTTTTATGTCACTTCTCTCATTAAACATCATAACATCGATAATGGATAAAAATGGGATAAAATCCATCGACGTATACTGCTCATATTCGATCGAATTCATTTTTATAAAATTCAATTCAATATTTCTTTCTTGAAAGTACTTTTTATCGTAGAGTTCCTGACCGCCAATGGCATTAATATAACGATCACTATCGAAGTGTCGGCAAAAATGAATCAGTCGCTCAGTCCGATCCAATTCATCAGGACGTTCTATCTGACTGGAAACATGAATTTCAGTTTCAATTAAAAGGTATTGTGCAATTTGTATCAAGCTATACGTCAGATATTTGGCGAGATTCTTTTCATCAACTAATAATGCATCTTCCACTACCGGCATGACATCTTGGAAGTAGGGTGCTTTTGCATAAGCCTGTTTGATGGACTTTACAATCTTTTTTGGTTGTTGCGCAATTGTAAGCTCGTTGATTAATTTGTTGCTACTAGCGCCTTGAACAGGTAAGGTAATCCCATGTGATTTTTTATTGACTAATATACTATTGCGGTTGATGTATCCCGATTTAATGAAGTTGACATCATCATAAATGATAAAATCATCCACAGCATGGATCATTTGCCAATATCCGATGTATGGAAAAAAATATGGTTGCATGACAGCTAACGTACGACTCATATAGATGAAAGTGTCTTTTTAATCAATTTACAGACAAGGTCTTGCTCTTCCGCTGTCAGGTCATGATATACCGGTAAACATAAAATACTTCCTGATATTCGATATGATACTGGACAGTCTTGTGGTGTCACGTAATTTAGGGTGTTTAAAGACGGATAAAAATACCTCCTTGGATAAATCCGATTGTCATTTAATACTTTCTGAATCTTTAATGTCGTTTCTTCATTGTCAAAAACGACGGGGAAATATGCATAATTATAATCCGTGTTAGCATATATCTCTTGAAATTGAACAGATTGTCCTGCCAACGATGTTTTGTAATGTAAATATTGCCTTCTGCGATGATCTATTATTTCAGCCACATAAGGAAGATTGCAAAGTCCCATCGCGGCATGGAATTCAGAATTTTTTCCATTGATGCCTATCCCGGCAAATTTTTCAGGTCCGGCATGACCAAAATTTCTCAGATAAAACAGTTTATTGAAAACATTTAAATCATTGGCAAACACAGCTCCACCTTCTGTTGTGTGAAATAATTTGGTAGCATGAAAACTTGTCGTGCTGATATCACCAAAACTAAAAACAGATTTACCTTGAACACGCGCCCCAAAACAATGCGCGGCATCATAAATGACGTAGAGATTATGTTTTTTTGCTATTTGTGCAATGGTGATGACATCACAAGGATTACCAAAAACATGAGTTGCTAAAATCGCCTTAGTCGTTGGAGTGATAGCCGATTCTATTTTATGAGGATCGATATTCCATGAATTTTCATCGATATCGACGAATATCGGATTACAACCTTCCCAAGCAATACTAGATGTCGTCGCCACATAGCTGAATGGTGTTGTCAATATATCGCCTTTTAAATCCAGCGCTTTAATAGCCATTTGAATAGCGATTGTTCCATTACCCACATACAAGAGTTGTTGTAAATCAAGCTCGTCTTTCAGCTTGGTTTCTAATTCATTGACTAATGGACCGTTATTCGTCAACCAGGATCGATTCCAGATGTCAGTCACATATTCATCATATGTGTGTTTAGGTGGTAAAAATGGTTTTGTAACAGGTATCATGCTTGTGTTTTATTGAGCCAAGGAAATCCATCGGTGACAGGCTTTTTATTTAAAAACTCACAAAGCCTAAAATAATCATCTTGAACCGCCACGTTTATTTTAATCAATGAATCCGGAATGTCTTTGAAAAAGTATTCTACATTTTGGATATGGTTGAGGTAATGTTTTATCAAAGTTTCTTTATGATAAGGGTCGTCGGGTGGCGAGGTGAACATAAGTCGATTCGCCTCCCATGCCCGGCCCTTATATTTATATTCGGCATTTTTTAGTTGTTCAGGGGTAGGAGGGATGCCATTGTTATCACCCCAGAGTTTAGAATGAAATTTCGTGATTGAATTATACCAATCTTCTGGTGAATTCCTGACTGTTAATATAAATTTGGCATTTGGAAACTTACTATACAAAGCGACATAAGTAAAAGGAAGACTAAATGGTGTGTCTTGAAAAGCATTCGCAGTTCGACAAAACCAATATAATTTGTTAAATCGTCGTTTACCCCAATCTTTTAATAAGTACTCAGCAACATTCTGCTTACCAACGCGCAAATTTAAATCTCTGTAAACCTGTTCCACCGTCGTAGTTCCAGTCTTATTAAGACCTATACAAAATACTTTTTTATGTGATTGATTGAGCATACTTCTTTTCAAAAATCCATTGTACTTCGCGAATTGGCTGATGGTAGCACCAACGAGTTTTAAGAGGTCTTAAATTCCATTATAAGTAGTCTAATCCATGTTCTATTCACATATACCGAGATTCCAGTGTATGCTAGAGCAAAAATACCACCATTTATTAAAAAATTGATATATGTGTTTGACTTATTAATATCAATGATATACACAATCGTTATACTTACTGCACAAATTAGTGAACTTACCAATAGTGGTCTCACTTGAAGGAATAAGTTAATACCTAGATACTTATTATTTACAACATTGCTAAAAATCACATTGATAAAGCTGACAACGACACTAGCATAAAGAAACGGCTCGAAACCATACATAAATGCTATGATATATGTGCTTATTCGTAGTGACTTCTTTATCAATCCAAAAAGAAAATGCTGCTTAGCATATCCCTTCGCCAACAAACCTACGTTCAAGAATCGACTTGCAGGGTAGGTGAAGAGTTTGAACATCAATATCTGAAAAATTGGAATGCTCGGAAACCACTGATCACCGAAGAGGCCGATAATTATTGGTTCACTACCAAGAAAGGCGAGTCCTGTGATTCCAAATGAAACAATTGATATAGCGGTCAATATGGTGACATACATTCGCTCAAAATCTACTGGTTTAGACTGAAGTTCACTTAGAACGGGAAAAAACACATTATAAACACTTTTCGACGTTAGTCCATTGATATTCTGAGATATTATGTTGGAACGGTCATAATACCCTAATGTTGCCGTTGAAAACACCTTACCTATGATTAATTCGTCTAGACGAAGTATCACTTCATCAATTGCTCGATTCAAAAATATGAACAACCCAAATTGATATAAGCGTCGTATGGGATCCCATGAGAACCTTAGACTAGGTCTCCAATCGCTTACATACCAAAGCAACACGGCATTTAGCACTGCGAATATTATTTCTTGCCAAATTAATGAGAATAGTCCCCAGCCGGAATAAGCCAAGATAATTCCGATCACTGCCGCTAGAACTTTGGCAATAATCATACGGATGCTAAGTGCTTTAAAGTCTAACCTTTTCGATAATATGGCTATCTGCACGGTAGTGAGACTGTTTAATATGATTGTTCCGCTCAGCATCTGCAGTGCCGCAGAAAGTGGAGCTTCGTTAAACTCTGCAGCTATTAAAGGAGCAAGTAAAAATACGCCAACTCCCAAAATGGTACCAACGCCCAAATTAATATAGAAAACGGACGAGTAATCTAGTTCAGAATTTTCGATTGATTGAATGAGTGCTTGCTTCAAGCCAAATTCTGAGACTACGTTGAAAATTAGAATAAACGCCATTGCAATGGCTATGATCCCAAATTCCTCTGGAGTCAGAATTCGAGACAAAATGACTGAAGTCAAAAAGGTCGATCCGAAGCCAAGTATAGAACCGGCAAAATCCCAACTAAAGGCTTTTACAATCTTTTTTTTCAAGCGCGTAAAGGTCTATAAATAAAAAAATCCCGATCTCGGAAGCTCCAAGATCGGGATTTATAAGTTAATGGATTTCTAGCAAATTATTTTGCCAATACCATTGATTTTGTTCCAACTACTTTACCATCTACTACTAAAGAGTATGAGTAAGTACCTGTTTGCATGTTAGTTGTCGTTAGATTTACAACACCTTGACCTGTCTGAGTGATAGGCTCTTGGTGGATCAATTTACCGTTCATGTCAAAAATTCTCATTTCTGCATTTGTAAATTCATCCTCAACAGTATAGTTGATTGTAGTTTCAGTTGTAAATGGATTAGGAATATTTTGACCTAATGCAACATCTGAAGATCCAGTTAAAGTAACATCAGCAACAGTATTTGTGACGTTAGTCTCAGTTGTTTGACCGTCAGCTAAAGCAATAACCATAGCTTTCAATTCAGCAACTTCAGCAGATAATTCTTCTAATTGTGCAGTTTTAGCATCAATTTCTTCTTGCTGCTCTTGAACTGCATTGAATAACATCCACTTCACTTCAGAATCACGAACTTGTAGGTACGTCTCTTCTCCAACGTAACGTTGAGTTCCATCTTCATCGTACTCATAAATAACAGATGTAAATTCTTCTACTAATTCTGGCGCAATTGCCTGCAATTCTTGTGCGACAACACCAATGTGCTGCTCTTCAGTATCCATACCTGAACGCTCGTTATAAGTAAAACTAACAGGATTAACCTGAACAGCTTCTTTCAAGCCATAGCTATATGGCGCTACATCATCTTTCAAACGACGATCAGATGCAACGATAAAGGCACTTGCTTTCATATTGCCACTCACATGGAATTTTTCATTTGGATTATCCAATCCGTAACCAATGTTACCTGCTTGTGCAGGAGTACCCCAATCTGGCCCATAATGGAAAAGTCCATTAGGAATATTAGGTGTTGTACTTGTGACAGAACCACTAGGAACAATAGAGAATCGCTTAGCACGTGCAAAGAAGAATGAGTTGCCTGTTGTACCAGACAGCAGATTAACGTAGTTATTTGCATCAACTCGCTCACAAATGATTCCGGCAACGTTGCCATTATCTTGAATGTGAAGGTCTGTTAAAGGTGTACCATGCCCAATGGCTACATCACCACTAGAAGCTACTTTCAATTGTGCATTTGCAGTCAGACTGCAAGTGAATAAAAACGCGAATAGATAAATTATTTTTTTCATGATTTAAAATTTTCTAAAAAGTTGATTATTGAATGATTGTTTTAAGTTAATGTTTAATTTGAATGAAAGGTCATCATTGCCTTTCGTATCATAGACTAAAGTTAAGCATATCTTTCGTAATAAGGAACAAAATTGTACATCTGACCGTATTTTTTCGTAACCGGTACGTCTCATTGAGTATTTGGTCATGACTTTTTCGATCAAATGCACAATTTTGTCTCTTTATGTTTCGTGTCCTATGGACAGTCATCTATTATAGCATTGAATTCTGCCCCTAATTCGACTTGGAATCCACCCGTCAAGTTGATCTCAGATCCTGCTTGATAAGTGACTATATTCGGATTTGGTGCATTGATCACATTCGCCGTCGAGTTTATTGTGCTTGACGCAGTAAACAACCCATTTGATTGATTATCCATTAAGTTCAAGATTGGCGGACAAGGTCCAGTTACATCTTGTTCTTTTACTTCGAAGTTGTCTACAAAGACATCAATGTCTTCAGGACTATCATCTCCACCAGTGGTATAGTAAAATGCAAACTGCACACTAGTTCCACTGATCGATGATACATCCACAGTAGTAGAATCACCAGCCAAACTTGGGAATGATGATTGATCCCATTGCATCAATACAGTCCAGGGACCTCCATTGTCTGACACCAATAGATACATCGTATCAGTTGCAGGCCATACAGCCGGAAGTGTAGATGAATTCCATTCAGAAGCTGCGACATCAAATATGACATCATAGTCGCTGCCTGATAAATCAAATAGTGGTGACAGCAACCAATCATCATGAGTAGAAAATGCATTGATCTTAGCAGATCGTCCGTTGGCTACTACATTTACATAATCATCTCCGGTCCATGATCCCGTACCCAATCCTGTTGGACCTGTCGCAATCGTTCCATTCGTCGCTTCATTCCAACAAGTTGGTAAGAAAGTATTGAAACTATCTAGATAATAAGGTGTGAAAACCTCACACTGCGTAGTGAACGATATCGGTCCTAGTGTATCAGTAGGCACACCATCACATATTTCCCAGATGTATACATCGTAATCAGAATTAGACATCAACGGCATGATCGTGATAGGACCACCGAGTGGACCTGGTCCAGCTTGCTGAGTTCCTGATCCCAAAGCAAATCCGTCTAAGCCATATTCAATGACATATCCGGTTGATAAGGGATTTCCATCCCACGTCACATCGCCACTTGTCGGAGTGATATTCGTCACATCACCATTTGTCAATGGCAAACAATTCGGTCCTTCCTGTAAACAGAATGCCGATGTACCTGATGTTGTATTATCTCGCCACACTACAATATAGTAGATCGCTGAAGCCGTGAGTCCAGTGACACTTCTGGTCAACGTAGTGCTCGTGCTTGTACTACAATACACTTCAGTCCCGCCACAAGCATCAAAAATTGCCGCTTTGAGTCCTAGACCATCGGTAATATTGATTTCAATATTGCCATTAGCAGGAGCTTGGAATGTATACCATCTACCTCGATTAGTAGCGAAATTATCACATGAAGTGAATCCTATATCGACTACATCGGCAAAATCAATTTCTTGATCATTAGCGGTATCGCACATCGTCTCAACAACGATAGGAATAGCTTCACCACATGCGTCTCCAGGTCCTGGTATCGTCACAGATATTGGCCCAGTCCACGTACTTTCATCACCTCCTCCACAATCAGATCTTACATAAAATTCATATGTGGAATCAGCCATGAGACCGCTGATCATGTAATTTAGATTGACAATAACATCATCCTCAGTCGGAGTGGTAGAACCATTCGGTACTGGCAATGGCGTCAAACCATAATATAGATCCCACATGGTGGCTGATCCAGACTCATTCCAACTTAGGTCTAATGATGACCCTGTGATATTATCAGCCACGAGCGCACCTGGAGGGAAACAACTAGGTCCTTCGATGAAACAAATTTCATCTAGGGCCATATCTCCGGTAAAGCTTGTACCTCTTTCACCTCGAAAACGCACCATTACAGTACTACCAAAAGTGGATAAATCAGTAATCGATTCTAGATATGGATCAGTCTCGTCTGATTGTTGTTCGCCAACAATACTACCCACATTTGTCCAAGAGGCACCCATATCATCCGAGATGTCCCAGAATAGCGTACCCATAGTGGCTCCGTACATGTGGTAGTAGAAAGAGAGACTAGGAATTGTCAAAGCTGACACGTCGACTGGTGGTCCCGTCAAGGTATCCTGATCTCCAGCTGATCCAGAACTCACCTCTAAATAAATATACTGATCACCCAAATGTGGTCCATCGGGTCCAGTGTTACCAGAACCTGTCGTTGCATCTTCTACATTCCAATCGGGATCAACAAGATTCACATTGGACCAGCAGTCGTATGTGTTTCCTAACATGGCACCTAGCGGGAACAATTCAATTCCTTGACAGTACGGTGCTACCTGTGTTCCACAATCCGTTGTGAAACTAACAGGCCCGAAGAATAAACTTGAATCACCTGGTGCACATACCGCTCTGACATATACGTCATAAGTAGTATTTTGCATGAGGCCTGTAATGTTATAAAACGTATCAGTCACGGCAACTTGCGTGCCTGTACCTTGTGTTCCACCTGTTTCTAGATATTCTACAACCCAGTCAGTTTCCATGCCACCCGGAGTCCAGTTGGCTGTTCCTGTGGTTTCACCCGTACTCGTCGCCATCAACATAGTTGGAGCGTCGCAACTAGGCGTTTCACGGATGCAAATTTCATCCAAGGCGATATCACCAGTAAAGCTAGTCCCTCTGAATCCAACAAAACGAATTCGAACTGCTGTTCCTAATCCTGTTAAATCGTAAGTTTCTTCAATCCACGGATCCAACTCGTCCAATTGCTGCTGGCCTACAATAGAGTCTAATGGAAGCCATGATCCGCCGTTGTCAGCAGATAATTGATAATGTAATGAAGCTATAGTCGCACCATACATGTGATAATAAAAAGATAGCTGCGGAGTGGTGAGACCACTGATGTCAACTTCCGGCCCAAGCAATGTATCACTATCACCTGCAGAACCGCTTGATGTCTCTAAATACACATATTGATCTCCTAAAAATGCTGCATCCGGTCCAGTGCTTCCAGACACCGTCGGCCCGTCTTCAACTGACCAATCTGGATCCGTAGTATTCCTATTTGACCAACAGTCGTATTCGTTACCACCCATTTCACCGAGCGGAAATAGCTCAATACCTTGACAGTAAGGTGCAGCAAATGTTCCGCAAAGTGTTGTGAATGACACAGGTCCAACTATTGCGGATGTCGTGGCACCCTCATCACATACTGTCTGCACATAGAAGTCATATGTCGTATTCGGCATACCTCCTGCCCAAGTGAATGGATTCATAGCCGTTAATGAAACTGTCGGAGTCGTTGGCGTGAAACCTGCCGTATCAATATATAAGTTGTACAATCCACCATTTGGCGCATTGTCCATCCATGATAAATCAGCACCGTTTTGTGTCTCATTGTTTGCTGCCAACATACTCGGTGACGGGCATGCGACGCAAGAATTGATAGCGAATCGATCGATAGCCCAGTCGCTATTAAATTCAGAAGCTAAATTTTTCGTAGCGGTGAATCGTACAAAAACCATATCACCAGCATAAGCCGAAATATCATATCGTGCAGGAACATACATACTATCATTAAAACCTTGGAAGGCACCGCTGTATTGATCTAGTACAACCCAGGTTACTGAGTCATCAGATATCTCGATGTCTAGCGTACCCATTTGAGATCCGTAGGCATGCACGAAAAATTCAAGTTCGATATCGGTAAGTCCTGTTAAATCTATTTGAGGCGAAACCATCGCTGCACTAGAATCTGAACCACTGGTAGAAGCTTCAAAATAAGCGTAACTACCACCTGGGTCATTAGCACCC
>ENA-ORXU01003298-ORXU01003298.1-marine-metagenome-genome-assembly--contig:-NODE-3298-length-10200-cov-2.629260_pt1 | contig 10200 bp, 7 predicted proteins | sample MGYA00237869_ERZ511484 | MGnify/ENA metagenome assembly ERZ511484 | reverse complement strand
CAGGTAAGCCCTGCAAACCTTCCACCGAATTCTGCCGATGGTTCAATAGGAGATACCCCAAAATGCCACAGCAAAGCGATCGCTACCATTGTCGCTACCGTCACCAGTAAAAGATGCAGTGATTTTTTAGTTTGATAGATTATTATAGAATGATAGAGTTTCTCTTGGTAAAGTAAAACGTGATATAAATTTAACGTTGAGGGAAAGGAAAAATTGGGTGCAACTGATATACAGCGCTCCTTTTATAGAATAGGGAATGGATTTAAAAGGATTACTATAGAATTACAAAAACGATACCATATCATTTTTCTTTAATAAATAATTTCGTTTTCTATTTTTCCCATATAGAGTATAAGTCACTGATTAATAGTGCTTTAAAAAAATCAATTTCAGAATTTTTTCATTAGCAATACTATTTTTTAAATTAAATGTTTTAAATATTTGGTTTTGATAAACTAATTGTTTTATATTTGTGTCGTCAATGGTAGTTAAGTATTTGAATCTTTTATTGTTATTAAAAATCCATCCATGAGAAATGCAAAAAAAGACATTCCACTAGTAATTATAGACACTCGAAATAAAGGTCTTCGCTCATTACAGGATGATCGGGTGTGCAGTACAGAAAGATCAGGGAAAGAGGTAAGTTTTATAGAATTGCTTCCCTTATTGGTGATGGTATTGCACAAGATGTGGATTTGTGTGCAGGAGCCTTTGCAGAAGTATAGTTTAAAGCTTTGGCTTTTAATAAAAAGAGTATGGAGGGAAAAGATCTGGGTATTTTTAAAAGCGAAAGTGTTGAGAAGAGATTTGCCTTGGATGAAGATTTCGGTGTTGGCGTTGTTGGTTTTTGTTATGGTGAAGAAAGATTTTCGATTGGATTTTGCAGTGGCTTCGCCGTTATCCATTTTTGGAGAGGATCGTGTTCATGAAGAAGAGTCACATTTAGGACAATCGCTTTCAGTTAGTAACCCTTATGCTCCGTTAGATGCGGATGATCTGCATACGCAACGTACAAAGAAATTTATTCGTGCAAATGCAGCACTGGCTCGCAATGAGATGGAAAAACATGGCATTCCAGCAAGTATAAAAATGGCGCAGGCATTAATTGAAAGCCGTGCAGGAACGAGTCGACTGGCGAAAAGTAATAATAACTTTTTTGGGATGAAATGCTTCAGCAAAAACTGTAAAAAAGGCCATTGTTCTAATGCAACTGATGACCATCATAAGGACTTTTTCCGAGTTTATGAAAGTCCTGTCGATAGCTGGCGAGCACACAGTAAATTGATCAGCCATGGACGTTACGCTCACCTATCCGATTATGGCAAGGATTATAAAAAATGGGCTGTCGGTCTTAAAAAGGCTGGATACGCGACGGATAAAAGATACCATCAAAAATTGATCAATACAATTGAAAAATATCAGCTGTATAGGCTGGATCAATAAGCATTTATGGAAAGAACCTGATATGAGGTACCAGTACATTAAGTTAATGATCACATAATCTAAAACACTAACACTTGACACTATGCTAAAAATTATCCCCCTGATCTCATTAATTGGAATCTTCGCCTATATCCTCCATTTACCTGCACCAATGGATAAGATAAATAAAGCGGTCGAAAAACGTGAATTTTATCACTTGCGACTAATGGACGAAGCACGTAAATCGTTCAAGACACCTACACTAAAAAAAGAAGGAGAGAAAGAGGCAGAAGAGGAATCAAAAAATTTTGTAGCTCATCGTATTCCTTCCATACACACTGTGGATCGAATATCTCAAGAATCTTCTACTATGCAATCAAATCGAAAATGACATTAAAAAAAATTTTAATTTAACACTTACTTATTACATCATTTTTAATCCTAATAACTTACTGATACTAAGACACTTATAATTATTTTTCTCTCATAGCGGTTCTCTCATAGTCTGTTTTTAGACCATCTTTACGATGGTCTTTTTTTTTTGGTATAATTTTTTCTCACATTAAAATAAATTATAATTCATTTAGAATTCTAATGTGCTTTAAACCTATAAAAATACTACCATGCGAAAATTACAGCTAATCAGCCTATATGCCATAGTTCTTTTGGTGTTATATCATACACCGGAGCCCGAAAATTTGACACAAATAGAAACTTACGAAGCAAAAATGCGTAAGACTCAACAACTCCAACCAGTTGAAAAATTCTCTTTCACAAGTTTTCCAACTCATAAAGACACTATTGCTTTCACAAGACCAAACCCTTAAAAGATCAATCAAGATATAGGAAGGCTTTATATCCCCCTTTAATATAAAGCCATCGGACCACCCCCCGCGGTGGTCTTTCCTTTTGTAGACGGCTCGCCTCCTTTTTAAAAAATAAACATTTTATCATTTATTTGCTTAACACCACTTTGGCATCCGTTTTGCAAACAAATAGATATATAACGCAATACATAATTCTTTTATCCTTCTAATGAGGTATCCTTCCTAAACAACTCAACCAGCGCGTTACATTAACCTTTTCAACATCACCACGAAATATTCGGAATTTCCGGAACCTAAGATTTTAAGCCGAACTCACCTCAATAAACCATTGTGATAAAGGCTTCCTTTTTGTCAGAATTAATATTCTGATCCTAATTACACATACATATAAGAGAAAACGAACAAACACCATCCGACCGGATTCAGCAATGAGTCCGGTCTTTTTTTTTAACTTTGAATTGAAATCTGATTTTATTTAGGAACAGGCAAACAATAAACTCCATAATTAACACTAAGGAAGTTGTCCTTCTTTGTTCAATCTCTAATAATAAAAACTATGCAACATACTCAAACCTACTCACCAGGTATCCTCAGCCTTTTACCATTATATTATGTGGGTTGGGCAGATAGTATATTGAGTCCCAGCGAGTCTCAGCTTATTCAAGATCAAATTGATCAGATGGAATTACTCAAGGACAAAGACCGTCAACTACTCAAAAAGTGGAACGACCCACGCAAACCACCTTCCAATAAATTATTTGCCGAATGGGCTTCACTTATACGAAATGCTGCACGCGTCTTACCCGATGATTCCCGACAATCACTCGCCGACCTTGGATTGGAAATGGCACGGCAATCTGCTACTTCTGATGAGCTCCTACACATCAATCAACAGTCTACTCGCATAGCACTCGAAGAAATAGAATCAGCGATGGGCATCGTAGATCATCATGCACACAGAAGTATTTTTAACCTTACTGGAAAAAGTCCAACTGAAGAAGAAAAGAAACCTAGCTTTGATATTCAAAAATTAGCACTCATATTAGATGATGATTATGCCGAAATAAGACATAAGGTCAAACAAATTCTTAGCGATCCTGCGTTCAAATTAGAGACAATTCCCACTAAAGAGGATTATCGCGCAAAAGTGCTTTACTGGACCAAACTTCTGGCGGATCAAGGCCTTGGTGCTACTTCCTATCCTGTAAAATATGGAGGATTGGATGATATGGGTAACTATGCTGCAATTTTTGAAACGCTTGGTTATCATGATTTGAGTTTAGCGATAAAGTTTGGTGTTCAGTTTGGATTATTTGGTGGCAGTATCTTATGGCTCGGCACAGAATACCATCATGAAAAATATTTGGAAGCAACAGGAACTGCCAAACTCCTCGGATGTTTTGCCATGACTGAGACGGAACACGGATCGAACGTTCGTGGATTAAAAACTACCGCTACTTATGATCCACTAACCGACGAACTCATCGTCAACTCTCCCGATGAAGGAGCCGGAAAAGAATATATCGGAAATGCTATTCACGCAAGAATGGCTTCTGTTTTTGCACAACTCATTGTGGATGGAGTCAATCATGGCGTACACGCTGTTTTGGTACCACTCCGAAATGAAGCCTCTGTTTTACTACCGGGCCGACGTGTAGAGGATTGTGGGTATAAAGTGGGTCTCAATGGCGTAGACAATGGACGTATTTGGTTTACCAATGTTCGTGTTCCACGTAAAAATTTGTTAAATAGATTTGGAGATATTGATGATAATGGCAGCTATACCAGCCCTATCCAAAATCCATCCCGTCGATTCTTTACCATGCTCGGGACACTGGTAGGTGGACGCGTATGTGTACCACGAGCAGGACTTAGTGCAGCAAAAACTGCACTAACCATTGCCATCAAATATGCCCTTAAGCGCAGACAGTTTGCACCTCGTGAAGGAGAAGAGGAAACCTTGTTACTGGACTACCCTACTCATCAACGTCGCCTAATGCCATTATTGGCTAAAGCCTACGCAATGGATTTTGGATTAACCTATCTCACTAAACGATACATCAATCGAAGCGAGGCAGATATTCGAGAAATAGAAACCTTGGCGGCAGGAATGAAATCTTATGCAACCTGGTTTACTACCGCTGCCATTCAGGAATGTAGAGAAGCTTGCGGTGGCAAAGGTTATCTGGCCGATAATCGTTTTGCAGACCTGAAAGCTGATACAGAAATATTTACCACTTTTGAGGGAGACAATACCGTTCTTATGCAACTGGTCGCTAAAGGATTATTATCAGATTTTAGACAAGAATTTCACAATGAAGGATATGTAGCCGTACTGCGATTTTTATCTCGACAGGTAAGTACCACGCTTACCGAGCTTAATCCTTACACAACTCGTAAAACAGATGTTGGACATTTGCGAGATTCAAATTTTCACCTTTATAGTTTTCGGTATAGAGAACAAAAAATATTGGATTCACTTACTCAACGTATGCGCGCATTGATCAAGAAAAAGATGGATAGTTATGATGCTTTTCTCCGTTGTCAAACACACATGATGGAACTAGCAGAAGCATTTGTCGAAAGACTCGTAATTGAAGAATTTATTAAAGTGGTAGAAGCAACAGAAGATAAAAGCGTTCAGCAAATTTTGAAAAAGCTCTGTGACTTGTATGCACTTTCCACTATTGAATCCCACAAAGGCTGGTACTTGGAACAAGATTATTTACATCCTTCCAAAAGCAAAGCCATCCGCCGGGTCGTCAACAAACTCTGTCAAATGGTACGTGCAGATGCAGGACACCTAGTAGAAGCGTTTAACATTCCAAAGTCTTGTTTACGAGCGCCGATCATCTTGTAGTTTTATGTTGAAAATAGCATATTCTCCGGTGTATAAATATCAGCTACCTGAAAAGCATCGGTTTCCAATGATAAAATATGAGCTGATTCCAGAACAGTTGGTATATGAAGGTACCGTTAAAGAATCACAGTTTTTTCATCCACCACCATTGGACGAAAAAACTATTTTGTGGACGCATAATTCAGTCTATTGGCAAAAACTTAAAACACTAAGTTTAACTGAAAAAGAAATTCGGAAAATTGGATTTCCACTGTCGGAGGCACTTGTTGTTCGAGGTACTCACATTTCAAATGGAACTGTGCAATGTGCTTTATTTGCACAACAATACGGCGTAGCCATGAATATAGCAGGCGGTACGCATCATGCATTTACAGATCGGGGAGAAGGATTTTGTTTATTAAATGATATAGCAATCGCTTCTAATTATTTATTGCATCATAATTTAGCTACTCAAATTTTAGTCATTGATCTTGATGTTCATCAGGGAAATGGTACCGCAGAAATATTTAAAAACGAAAATCGGGTCTTTACCTATAGTGTACATGGGGCCAAAAATTATCCTGTCCGTAAAGAAAAATCTGACCTGGACACTCCTCTTCCTGACCGCACCGAGGACGCTTTATATTTGAGTACCATCCGTGAACAAATTCCTTATCTGATCGACAAAGTTCAGCCCGACTTTATTTTTTATCTTTCAGGAGTGGATATTTTAGCTACTGATAAATTAGGTCGACTGTCCGTCTCTCGACAAGGTTGTAAGGCCCGTGATGAAATTGTACTACATCATTGCAAAAAAAATAAAATTCCGGTCGCCATCAGTATGGGCGGCGGATATTCTACCGATATCAAAGACATTGTAGAAGCACATTCCAATACTTTTAGGGTAGCGCAGGACATGTATTTTTAGCGTATTTTTACCTAAACTTTTATACTATATTGTCACAAGAAAAATATCATATCGTCACCTCCGATGTCGGCACCTACGTATCCGTCATTTTACCCATTGCCATTCCGCAACTCTATACATATTATGTTCCAGAGGAGATGCTGGAACTGGTGCAATTTGGTATTCGGGTGGAGGTTGAGTTTGGTAAAAGAAAAAGATATGCTGCGCTAGTCGTGGAGTTGCACGATGCACCACCGGAAACTTATCAACCCAAGCCGTTGCTCTCCATTATTGATGAAAATCCTATCATTACCGCTACACAATACCAGCTCTGGAAATGGATTGCAGAATATTATTCCTGTTCTCCCGGCGAAGTTATGAATGCGGCCCTTCCTGGAAATTTCAAACTTTCAAGTGATACACTGGTAACGCTTGGTCCACTCTATGATCCAAATATGCAGGGAGTGAAGGATGATGAATTTATAGTTTGTGAAGCGCTTGGTTTTCAACAGGAACTCAGTGTAGATGCGATTAGAAAAATTTTAGATAAAAAATCCAAGAAAGCAGTTTATCCTGTAGTAAATCGTTTACTAAAAAAGAAAATAATTTACTTAAAAGAAGAATTACAGGTCAAATATAAACCCAAGAAAGTAGCCTGTGTCCGCCTTACTGCTGATTATGTAAAAGACCCCGAACGATTACAGGAAGCCTTTGAATTAGTAAAAAAAGCAGAAAGGCAGGTAGAAACCTTGATGGCTTATATGCAATTGTCTCGTTCTCATAAATTTGTTAAGCGTTCTGTTCTTTGTAAAAAGGCAGGCGTCACCAGTAGCGTAATTAAAGCGATGGTAAAAAAAGAAATTTTTGAGTTATATGATCGTGAGGTTAGCCGTATTGGTAGGTACACGGATGATACGATTGATAGTTATGAGTTATCGCAACAACAGGTTCGAGCCATTGGTGAAATCAGATCTAATTTTGAAAATCAAAATGTAGTACTACTTCACGGCGTTACCGGTAGTGGAAAAACTAGGGTTTACATTGAAGAAATTCAACGGGTCATTGAGGCAGGCGGACAGGTATTGTATTTGATTCCAGAAATTGCATTGACCGTACAAATTGTATCACGCTTACAAAAAGTATTTGGAGATAAAATTGGTGTATTTCACTCTCGACTAAATAGTAATGAACGCGTAGAAATGTGGCATCTGGTAAAAGCTGGGAAGCCACTCGTCATGGGCGTACGATCCAGTATTTTTTTACCTTTCAAAAATTTACAACTCATCATTGTCGATGAAGAGCACGACACCTCATTTAAACAATATGACCCGGCACCACGCTACAATGCACGAGATACCGCCATATATCTTTCGCATTTATATGGAGCCAAAGTAATACTGGGAACAGCTACTCCAGCATTAGAAACTTATTATAATGTAAAACAAAAAAAATATGGATTAGTAACTATGCCCGAACGTTTTGGAGGACTAAAACTTCCAGAGATGGTGCTGGTAGATGCTTTAGCAGAATATAAATCCAAAAAATTACAATCACATTTTACCACTGTTCTATTAGCAGAATTAAAAAAGGCATTGGATAATGGAGAGCAGGCAATTTTATTTCAAAACCGACGTGGGTATGCGCCAACTGTTTATTGTCAAAATTGTGCCTGGACCCAAGAATGTAAAAACTGCGATGTGAGTATGACCTATCATAAATTCACAGATAATTTACGTTGTCATTATTGTGGATTTCAGGTCAACAATCCTAAAAGCTGTCCTGCTTGTGGCGAACATCAGCTGGCGAATAGAGGATTTGGGACAGAAAAAATTGAGGATGATTTAAAATTATTATTACCAAAAGCCAGAGTAGCCCGAATGGATTTTGATACCGTAAAAGGCAAGAATAGCCATGCTCGACTGATTCATGAGTTTGAGGATCGTCAAATTGATATTTTGGTCGGTACTCAGATGGTAACCAAAGGACTTGATTTTGAGAATGTAAGTATTGTAGGGGTATTAAGTGCAGATCACTTGTTGAAGTTTCCGGATTTTCGGGCTACCGAACGTACCTATCAGATGATCACACAGGTTAGTGGACGAGCAGGTCGTAAACACAAACGTGGGAAAGTAATTATTCAGGCTTTCAATACGGGACATCCTGTTATTGCAGAAATTATGAATAATGATTATGCAGGATTTTTTCAGCGCGAACTAGATGAAAGACAGGCATTTAAATATCCACCTTTTAATCGCTTGGTACAAATTACCTTTAAACATGTCAAAGCTCGGGTTGTCAATGACGCTACTCGTTTCTTTACGCACCTCGCAACAGCAGCACTAGGAGATCGAGTTGTCGGTCCTGCAGTACCAGGTATTCCGAGAGTTCGGGGACAATATATCCTGATTTTATTGATAAAAATGGAAAAAAATGCCCAACAGAATAAAAAAATTAAATTTTTTTTAGAACAGACTGCTCGGGAAACAAAAGCAGAAAAAGGATTCTCAAATGTTCGCATTAATCTCGATGTCGATCCACAATAATCGCTGCTACCCTATTAAGTGTTTCATTAATGTATTAATGTAAAATCTACCCGAAAAAAACCCTGTTTTAACCTAAAACCACTTTCCCTATCTCTTTTTTAGGCAAATACTACCCTATAATTTCGCTAAATCATTTAAAAATCCTACATTAGGCCGTCTAAAAAGACAAAATAACAGACGATATTATAAAAAAATAAATATTTTCTTGCCCTTTCAATAATTGAGATGACCTTTCAAAGGCACCATTATACTTACTGATATTACCCAAAAAAACTACATCTTCAAAATAATTATAGTTACCTGTAATGAATTTTGAGGTCATAAGGATATAGATTTATATCTTCGGAAATAAAACTACAAGAATCAACTAAATTACATTTTTTAACTAACACCTAATTTTTCTATGAGGTATAGAGCATTTAGAACAAAGAAGGACAACAACTTCCATTTTCAGTTTCTGACGGAAAAAGGAGATCCAGTCCTAAAAAGCCAGGCATACGCCGACAAGAATACCTGCTTTAATGGTATTAAATCTGTTATGAAGAATGCAGGTGATGCATCGAAGTACGAAAAGACCGAAGAAGGCGGTAAGCATTACTTTATTTTGAAAGCAGGTAATAACCAGGAGATTGGACGTAGTGTTCCCTATAATAGTGCCGCCGAGGCCGACCGTGGGATCGAGTTGATGAAGAAAGAAGGACCAACCGCAAAAAATAATGCGGACAAAGGTAAAGCAGAAAAAACTACCTCCAAGGCCGCAACTACTCCACCCGCAACACCTAAAGCGGGAGCCGATGATGCGGACAAAGCCGCTACCAAATCCGGAAATGATGATTACAAACCACTAGCCTACTACGAAAGTAGAATTTCTGGTACCAAAACTGGTTTCGACTCTTTCTCCGCTGATGGTGAACATTATTTTACCTATAACATTGGTGGAAAAGTAATCTGGATTAGTGAAGGGTATTCTTCTGAAAGTTCACGTGACAATGGGATAGCCTCCGTTAAGAAAAATATGACAGTAGATGGTCGTATTAAGAAAGCCGTTCATAGCAATGGTAAACACTTCTTCCGTCTAGTAGCAGGTAACCATCAGGAAATTGCAACCAGTCGATGGTTTGACAATGAAGGAGAAATGGATAAATACATCGCTGCCATTAAAGGTGGCGAAAGTAGTATTCTTAAGTTTGCTGCCGGAGCAGGTGCTGCCAAAGTTGTAGCCAGTAAAAAAGAAGAAAAGTCTAAGAAAGAAAAGAAAGAGAAAAAACCAGCTGCTGAGCGAAAGTATTTACGACAAGGTGTCAGCTATCCTTGTTCAGACATTGTTTTTGATACATTCCAAAGTGGTGGAAATCAAAAATACTATTTCGTTTTTCGTACCAAAGACGAAAAAGCAATTCTTATTAACGGAGATGTTCGCGGACATAAATCTCCCGAAGAACTCAATAGCACGATTGATGAGTTAATGAAATTTGGACCTGACGCTAATAATTATGAGCGAAAGGAAACCAAAAACGGTAAGTACTATTTTTATATTCAAAATAAAGACGGTAAAAATATCGGACGTAGTAGCTTATTCTATGCTGAAAAATCAGATATGGAAGCTGCCATCAAATTACTCGCCTGTGGCGCAGGAATGACCGCAACTAAAGTGGCCGCTGC
>ENA-ORXU01003296-ORXU01003296.1-marine-metagenome-genome-assembly--contig:-NODE-3296-length-10201-cov-2.497728_pt1 | contig 10201 bp, 6 predicted proteins | sample MGYA00237869_ERZ511484 | MGnify/ENA metagenome assembly ERZ511484 | reverse complement strand
CTCAGTAATCTCTCGGAGGGAGGATATTTTTACTGATTAGGCTATGGTTCTGTGAATGAAGAATAAGTAGCGGTTAGGCGTTTTTCTGCTTATTGTTGATGGCTCTAAGTATCAGAATAAGAAATGTTCTCAGTATTGTATAAAAGATAACTTTATCTATTGAGAGAAAAACCTGCCTGAGCGGTATACTATTGATATCAATTTTCAATAACGTCGATTTGAGTGTTAAAAACGCTATCGGCAGATATGAATCTAGTCTTATGAAACCTTCTTTTTGTGCGATCGCAAACCGTCAGTCTGGCGAAGACTTGATTGGCACGGCAGGCCACTATCAAACCTACGTTTTAATTGAGTGTCCCTTACCTTGGGATGCAAAAGTATTCAGCTCGAAGCGTATTCCACTTGAATTACGTCAGTATATTAAAGCCATCAAGGCTGAGCGCTCTATTCAGTTTTTAGCGATTAACCGTGGCGTTTCATCCTCTGCTAATTCAATCACCCTGATGGTGTACGAAAACACGGTGCCCTCTGGTATGTCCTCTGGCGCTGCGCCCTCTGTGCCTAAGTCCATTACCGAACTGGCGACAGGCTACCGAGGCTACGAGTTTCAGATAGACAATTTGACTCAGGTAGTAGACTGCCTAGACGCGCACTGGCAGGGCGATCGCCTCGGAAAACCCATTACTCAAAAAGACATTCTTGTCTGCACCCACGGCATGAGAGATAAATGCTGTGCCAAGTTCGGCCAGCCCTTCTTTAGAGAAGCCACCCAAAGTGCAAAGCAAGGCAAGCTACCTAACACCCGCGTCTGGAGGGTTAGCCATATCGGCGGACATCGCTTCGCACCTACCGCCATTTCTCTCCCAGATGGCCGCTACTACGGTCGCCTGACGCTTTCAGCCTTGCAGTCAATCATCACGCGCTGCGGCTCTATCAACCAAATTCGCTCAGTATATCGAGGCTGGGGACTTTTACCCGCGCCGCTTCAGGTACTAGAGCGCCAGCTACTCCTCCATCACGGGTGGTCATGGCTTGACTATTCACTCACCTATCGCACTCTGTCCGATAAGGAGCCGTCTGAGGGGCAGGGGCGATCGCTATCGGTAGAAATTACTCTAAACAACACTTTAAACAACGAGGCGATCGCCTACCGCGCAACCTTAGTCCAGGACATCAACAACAAGATATGTACCAAAGCCTCCTGTAGCAGCGCAGTAGCAACGCCTATTGTCAAATACGTTGTGACTGAATGCATCGCTGTTACTGAGGTAGCTTTGGCGGTAAAACAGTCAGCGCAGCTAAGAAAGTGTAGCTAAGCGCAAAATAGGTCTCAAAGCGGGCAACATGCTCAAACCGACAGGTGCGATACCAGTTTTGCCAGCAGGTGATGACGGTGAGCTTAAGCAGTGCCACTGAAAAGACAAGTGCTGTGAAGACAGAAAGCCAGCCGATTGAATAGAGCCCAGCGACGAGTGCGATCGCCACGGCATGGTACAAAACGCCTGCTCTAAGCGAACTCGTTTTCTTCTTTCTTAGCTTCACGCTAAACACCGCGCTAGAGAAAAATAAGCTGTTCAAAAGCCACATACCCAACGCCTGAACACTCATAGTGCCAGTCGTTGCCCCATACACAAACAGCGTAGATAGACAGATTGCGCAAAACATCACAATCTCATTAAAAACAGCCTTGTGGTTGTGCTGAAAAACAGAGAACACATCTAGACCCAAGGCAATCACGCCCGCCCCCAGTACCCAGAAAAGAACCGGGTGTTGAAAAGAGAGGTAGAGTGCGATCGCCAAAGCCGACCCACCATACACCCCACCCCAAACCAAATACCGAGGTCGCCAGCGCCGACGCTGCTTAATTTGAACAATTACCGGATGCTCCGCCTGAAGGCCCAAAAAAGCAGCCAAACACGCCCACGACGTATCCCCAGTCCAGTGTTGAGCCACCGATGCCCCCGTGAGCAGTGCGCCCAACAACACCAACAACACCCCGTGTTCAGGAGAAAACGTTGGACGATACCAACGCTTCTTATAAGGGCTATTCTCCGGCGGAAAAGCAGGCACTCCCTGCAATACTTGAGCAGTCATAGTCATTACGAAAAAATGTTGTATGGCAAGCGCGATCGCTCACCTGTTAATACGTCAAAACAGCTGATCTTCCACATCTGTTTCAATTGTGCAATCTGAAGCAGGGTAAGCCACACACAGCAGCGCATACCCCTGACTCAACTGGTCATCTCTTATTGAACAGCCATCTTCCCAGTCAAAAAAGCTTTCAAAAAAACAGGAGCAAGTAACACCCTTCAGCCATCACCTGCCCCTGTCATTTCCCCGACAGATTACATCTCAGCGCAAGCCGCTACAACCCCATCGCTGGCTTAATCTGCGCCGCCCACTCCTGAATGCGCTCCTCCGACTTATCCGACTCATTGTCATCATCCAGCGCAAGCCCGCAAAACTTACCGTCTCTAATCGCCAAAGACTCACTGTGCTCATAGCCCTCAGCAGGCCAGTAGCCAACCGTTTTACCCCCTAGCCCAGAAATCTTCTCCTCTAGCTGGCCCATTGCATCCATAAAGTTGTCGGCATAGCCAATCTGGTCACCCGTACCAAAATAAGCCACCGTCTTACCGTTAAAATCAACCTCATCCAAATCTTCAAACACCGCCTCCCAATCATCTTGAAGATCGCCAATATTCCAAGTAGGGCAAGCAATAATCAAATAGTCATACTCTGCCAAACTGCCTGCTTCCGCGTCGGCAATATCTTGCAGATCAACGACAGACTCACCACCTAGTGCTGTTTGCACTTGCTCAGCAGCATCAGCAGTTTTTCCAGTTGTAGAGCCATAAAACAAACCTACTTTAGCCATAGTTATCCTTCTGAATTTCTAAATTACATCCACAATTTGAGTCAACGTGCTTCTACAGAAGAGAACCCGCTCTATGTTTTGAACCCGTTGAACTGCTTATTGAGAACGAAGCCAATAAAATAACTATACACCATCACTATTGATAATCAATATCTTTAAGTAATTTAAAGGCGTTAGCGAGATTTTGCCAAAAATTCGTTTTTTCAGGTATACCTGAATCCATCGAAACCTCAGCGTAGTCTTCTCTTTGGGATGAGAACCGTTGGCATAAAGTTATTTTTTCGTGGGAAGTAAGCCTCTAAAATCTTGACTTTTATAGAGAATTATTTTCATGAGTTTTTCGTGTGATCAATATAATCTGAGCCAACCGATCAGTAGGCATAGCGATCGCTCTTAACGAATAGAGTTTGCTACAAGATTGAGAATAGAGATCTGTCATGGCAACCTTGTTGTTAGTCGTATCATCCTCTCCTCTAAAAGAGCGTTCAGCATAGCTGTAACAAGTAACTACCGGATAGCAATTGAATAGGAGTTAGGTGTGCCCTGATCTGGAATCCCCAAAAATGATCAAGCATCGTGCCCAATTAAACTCTTTTAAGAGCTTCATATTAAAAGAGAAACCATCATTAGCCACGTCGGCACTCTGCTCTTTCCTTTCCGCTTCTATTCTTTTGTGTTTTCACTAACTTAAGACTTGACCTTGGCGTGGTGTAAAACAGGATTACACTTTCGATGAGATCAGGCGTTTCAGCGCGGCGATCGCGAATAGGCTGAAGGGTGTCGTCATGACTCGCTAGTAATGACCCTCTATGCCCGCCCGCCCGCCTATCCCCACTGTCGCGCAATAGCTTTGTTTTTAGCTTTGGCTAAGCCAAGCTGCCGACGGATATTAGCGGTTTGCCATCCGAACTGTTTTGCCACAGGTGCTAGCTTCGATAGCTGTTCGATGGCCCATTGCTGACCCCCCATTACAGCGCTAAAGCCTTTTCCTGACCTAGCTTTCTTTCGCCCACTGGTTAGATCTACATCGGCCTTAACGTATTCCCAAACTATTTTTGAGACAGGGAAAATACGTGCCAACTCAGTGACAACCCTCAACTCAATTTGACGATTGGCCCGAATAGAGGGCGCTACTTTCTTCGACTTGCGATTGTTAAATCTGACCTGATGATGGTTTCTCAACTCAAACGGTTTAGTGTGGTCTATCCGTCTGCTACGTCTCGTTCGGCGCATCATAGACCGAGTTTCCATCCGTTTTTTAACGGACTTAAACGGTAGCTCTAGATGAACCATAAACAGTGTGCATCGTGATGATTGAACGCCAATGCCCGAATACAGTTTGCCGGGGTCTATCCCGACTACTACAGGTTGTGTCTCAAGCGCTGAAGGATCTACGGTTAATTTGACGTAGAACACCCCAACGTCTGACCACTGTTTTATAGCTTTGCTTGACTTTAGCCAACGCCTAACCCGTGAAGGGGTAGTTGGCATCAACGGTCTATTCTCCTTACTAGAGAAGTATTCGGAAGTCCGTGGCCACTATCGGCTCGTGCGGTAGTCAATACTTACGTTGAGGGATGATCCCCCTCAAGCCCCCGCTTTCAGCGGTGGGTTATTGACTCTAAATTAATCCTTTGCGAATTGATGAGGATACTCGATCTCAGGCTTCTAAAGCATACGCTTGTGATAGCTGAGCGCCTGAAGATTCATTATCCAAATCTAGAATGAAATGATCCTGATGAGGGAGTGTTGTGAGTCAGTTCAATGAGCAACGTGGTTCTAAGATAGCTAAGCGAACCACACATCCGGCTCTAAACCACCCCGAAATTACGACGCTTAAACGGTTTTGAGGAAAGCATTGCAAGGTTGCTAGCAAGGAACCTCAGAATACCAAGGAAGGGCTACGCATTTTTTGAAACACAGCCAGATTTAACGATCTTTGGTTAAGTAAGTATACTGTAGAGCCTAAGTTAACTTTCAATGAAGATGTGCTGGCATCCAACGTTTTCAGTTGCTTCAGCACGATATTAAACCTAATCTACTCATCAAGTGCTTGGAACGCATTAGACGTTTGAAGCATTACACAGAGTGCGTTATTTATTGGGTAATTGCCGAAGGTAGTGATATTAAGATGCAACAGAGCTGTTGTTTTCTTTCTATTAAAGCCTTTAGCTCGATTCCTCAAAGGTTTTCTTTGGGAAGAAATACCTAAGTTGAAACTATGGTGCATCACTTATTTGTTTATTAGCTTATCAGGGTACTTTTTATTTTCAATCAACCGTTTAGACGGTTGAAATAAGCGAAATTTTTGTTCAGCATCCATTTTTGGAAATAGATATCGGCATCTTTCTACGCTCGAACAATAGTTACTTGCTATTAGGTCAACACTAATTTTCATCTATCAAGCCGTCATTGGCTTGTCTGAGATCTTAAGTGCTGAACGTAATATTGCTTTTTTGTAATCGTTTTAGCGATCGCACGCGTCTGCTGACTACAAATATTTGCTTTTAGAGAATAAAGCTAGGAAACCTCTCTCGATAGAGAGGCTATTTTTGATAGCCGAAGTATGGACAAGAATACAGTCTTCGGAATCTCTCTACAAAGAGAAATGCAAAGATTGTTTTTCGAGAAAATATGCTGCGCTGAAATAGCCAACAAGCCCCCTCTAAAACATTTCTAAACAGATTTTGCAGGTGCATTTAAGTGTGGTCTACAGCCGCACGTCTCTGCTGTTAATTAGTCGAACCGTAATTCATATTGAGGAGAGATAAAGGGCATGGAACCTATTCGTTCTGGACAATCAAACCCGGTAAATATTGACGAAAGCGCAGCTACAGGACTTGCAGCTACAGGACTTGCTGATTTCATAGAAATGTTTAGATCTGCGGAAACGGCTGAAGAACTTGGTGAACAGATCTCCGAGTATACGAACGAACGAACGCCTAGAAGTCAGCGCACGCCAGAACCTGCGCCAGAAGGGCCTCCGTCTGTGCTGATCGAACGCTTATCCGGCGCAGAAGCGCTGACGCCTGGGAGCGATCTCTCTTTTGGATTTAGAGATGAATTCCTTAACTGGGGCCGAATTGGAAACGATGTCTTAATCAGCTATAAGCCTGGCAACCCAGTTGAAGGTGGTGAAAGAGTAGATCTGCTACTTGGCGATATTGCTGATGAGCAGCTATTTCCAGAGGCTTTTGATGAGAGTGAGCTAATTACGCCGCTTCAGTGGGAAGACACCTTTATCTTTGGTGACTGGAATCAGCCTTATTATGTTGATTTTGATCGCAGAGTGAGTGGTGGATTCGATGATCTAGCAGTGATTGGAGACTTTGTACCTGCTGCCGATACAATTCGTCTGCACGGCTCAGCTGACGACTATACGCTAGAAACAGTCTCACTTCTAGGGCTTTCTTTTCAGGTGCTTTCCTATAAGCAACAAGTTTCACCTATCAATCCAGGCCAGCCACTTTCTGAAGTAACAGATGCTGTTGCGCTTATCGCCAATCTTTTTGGAACCGCTGCTGGCCCAGGTGTTCCCCTTCCAGATTTGAGCCTGATTGCTGACTACTTTGACTACGTTGGCACAGAGTCGCCTGCCTCAGCTGGATTTAATAACATCTTCCAAACGGGTACAGAAGGCATTGACCTATCGCTTGGCATTGAGACAGATTCCTTTGGCAATATTTACGTTGCAGGTGCAACAGATGGCCCAATCGATGGCGAAACCGGAGCCGGCTCTTATGATGTTTCGCTAACTAAATACGACGCTGAAGGTAATCAAGTTTGGATTCAAAAGTTCGGAACGCCGTTTGGCGATCTGGCGTTTGGCCTTGCCGTTGACGATACCAGCGCATACCTGACGGGCGTCACTAGCGGAGACTTGGCTGGAGAAAATGCAGGCGGACAAGATATTTGGCTCGGTCGCTTTGACGGTGCAACGGGCGCTGCTGTTTGGACAACCCAGTTCGGTGATACGGGTGTGGATGCGTCGCAAGGTATTGATGTTGATGCCAATGGCGATGTCTATATCTCAGGGCTGCAAACAAAACCGACACCGCCGGGAACTGCAAACTTTCCGATTACTGACGATTCTTTTGTAGCTAAGTTTAGGGGTGATGACGGCGCGCTTGTCTTTCAAACAGCCTTTGGAACAGAGCCCGTGCTAGGGAATGCTGCTTTTGATGAATCATACGATGTTGCTGTTGGGAACGATGGCAGTCTTTTTGCCTCTGGCTGGACGCTTAGCAATTTAGAAAACCCAGGTTCGACGGGTACAAACTCAGAGAATGGACTCTATGACGTTTGGATAAGTCGCTTTGACGCTGCGGGAAACCAGCTCTGGCTTCAGCAAATTGGAACGCCGGCTTATGAGTTCTTGTGGGATATTGAAGTGGACGGTGATAATAATGCCTACGTCTCAGGCTGGACGCTGGGTGATTTTGATGGCGAAGGCAACGCCGGACTGTATGACGTGTGGCTCAGCAAGTTTGACGCGCTTGGCAACCAGCTTTGGACGGAGCAGTTTGGCACCGCAGGCGACGATGGCTCCTTTTTGGGCGGGATGGAAGTCACCACAGCGGGCGACATTTTCTTGACGGGCTATACCCGAGATGCTTTTGTCGGTGAAAATGCTGGACTCACTGACGTTTGGGCAACCCGGTTTAATACGAACGGTGAACAGCAGTGGATTCAACAGTTTGGAACTGCCTCCGATGATTTCAGTACTGATATTACGATCAACGACAGCGGCACGCTTTATGTCACCGGCCATACTGAAGGATCGTTCAATGATACGCAGCTTAATCAGGGCTCCTTTGACAGTTGGATTGCAGCGCTCAGCAGCGATGATGGCAGCTTACTGCCGTTTACTGCAAACGGTAGTGCTCTCAACTTTGTCATTGCAGCGCCGGGAGATAGCAGTCCGGTAGAAGGTGACAACAACGACAACTTTATTGCCGGTAGAGCAGGCAACAATACGCTTTTTGGCTTCGGTGGCAATGATACCTTAGTAGGTGATTTGGAAGAACCGGGCGGTCATGACTTGCTGTTTGCAGGTAGCGGTAACGACACGCTGCTGGGCGGTAGCGGTGACGATATTCTGTTTGGCGAAGCAGGGGTTGATTTCATTCGTGGCGATGAAGGCGATGATTTCATTCGCGGCGGTGAAGGTGACGATGTTCTTGCTGGGGGTGAAGGCACAGATATTTATGCGCTAGCGCTGGGTGAAGGCACCGACGTTATTCTGGACTTTGAAGCCGATAGAGATTTGATCGGTCTTTTGGATGGGTTGAGCTTTGGCCAGCTTTATAGCGTTCAGTCTGGAACAGATACGGTGATTGGAACCTTTACAGGTGAAGTGCTAGCTGTGGTGAACAACGCAAATGTTCAGCAGTTTACGGAGGCTACTTTCTTAGCGGTTTAGGACGTATCGTTTAGTAAAGGTGAGGCTCAATACGTCTGGCCTTTATAAAGCGTTCGGGGAAAGCGTTCGGGGACTTTACTGTGAAAGCTTTAAATCCCCAAACGCGACCCCCGGTCTTTCCACTTTGAAGGGAAGTAGGAAAAAGCGTAGGCAGATAGTAATGCCATGATGCCTGCAACTACTAACGCTAGCTGAACGCCTAGCGGATTGATAGCTGTTTTTCCCAGCGCTAGTGAGAGTCCGGATAAAAAAGCACCAAAGCCAATACTGGTTTCTACAAACAGTCCTCTGATTCCAAAGTAAACGGTTTCTTGAGCGGACTGGGCGGGCCCGCTTTGCTGACTGACTGCTGTAGAGAGCATGGCGTTGGGAAGTACAAAAAAGCCCGCTAGGCCTAGGCTGGTGAGCAATAGCAGCAAAACCCAAAGGCCTAGCGGGGGGGCTATGCTGCCAAATGAGAGCAGGGCAATGGAGAGAAAGCCACCGCCAACCCAGCGCATAGAAAACTGAAAGGTGCTTTGTTGACCTAGCTTGCGAACAAGGCGTGGTACTAGAGGCGCACCGATGATCGCGCCGCCAACGACCATCCCGTTAATGACAGCGCCAAAGCTAACCGGCTGATTGAGGAGTGAAACGGCAATAAAGGTTGAGCATACTGAGAGCATACTAACGGCAATCCAAGCGGCGGCAAGACTGATAATATAGGTTCTAAAGAACAAGTTTTGCCAGCCTTGCTGTATAGAGGCGCTAAAAGAGAGTGAATCGGTGGGCCTTAGGGCCGCTGTTTCTTTGACCATTAGTGGCGCGAGCATGGCAATACTGCTGATGAGGGCGATCGCTACGGCCATTGCTGTAAAACCGTATCTTTCAACCATGAGCGGTGCACCGATTCCGGCGGTTAAGGTGCCCAGCAAACTGGTAACTGCCATGTAGGCAGATATTTTTACGTGCTCTTGAGGGCTGCGAGCGATCGCACTCAGCCAGCCCAAATAGGGCACTTGGTATGCACCGAATGCGAGATAAAACAGCAGCAGCAATACGCTTAAATAGAGGCTCAAGCGAAAGCTGCTAAGTGCAGGCGGCACAAAAACCAGGAGAAAGCACAGCGCTAAAGGCAGAATGCTGGCCGCTAAGAAAGGTCGCCGCTGTCCCCAACGGCTTGAAAACCGGCTGGAGAGGTAGCCAATTCCGGGCATTGCGATCGCACCAACGCTGCGCATAATCAACATTAGAATGCCAACAACAGCAGACGGAATAAATCGAACTAACGCACTATTCATTTCACCATTAATCGCACTGTCAACAGCATTACCGCTGTCGTATCGGTACACCACCATGATGAGCAAAGCATGATTGAGTAGAAACAATCCTCCTAACCCCAGGCTATAAAATAACCAGTCTGATTTCACGCGTAGAAAATGCATTAAGAAAACTCTTTAACGACATGCTTGAATAGTACCTGAATTCCAATTCTCGATTTTGCGCCCTAACTCCAAGCCTCTAAGCGGCTGTTCTCGATTTAACTAGGTCTAAATTTAATAGGTCTAAATTTAATAGGTGTCTAAAGCTGCAATCGTTCCGACTTAACGACCTGCCTATGAAAGCTGTGAAAAGCGGCTGTGTTAGCTTTGATTGCCTTGTTAATAGAAGCCGTAGACATAATTCGTAGCTCTCTATTGAAGCTCGCCAAATGATCTAAATCCTCTACGAACTCAATGTTTTTGATCAGCGCTCGCTGGTGATATTTGGCCGCTACATGATAGCCTTCATGCTCGTAGCAATATGATTTCTCCATAGCCTCTAGCGCGTCTCTCGAAGACATCCCAAACAGAGGCTTCTGTAGCATCTTATAAATAGTAGAAAAGTACTGATCGTCTTTGGTAAAGATGCCTGGAACAGTT
>ENA-ORXU01003295-ORXU01003295.1-marine-metagenome-genome-assembly--contig:-NODE-3295-length-10201-cov-2.890755_pt1 | contig 10201 bp, 10 predicted proteins | sample MGYA00237869_ERZ511484 | MGnify/ENA metagenome assembly ERZ511484 | reverse complement strand
CTTCTTGGCCGGTTTGGGCACATTCATGGTACTAGCGATTAGTGCGGTGAGCGAATATGGAGGCACAAGAGGGCTCGCGCAAGTGGACTGGTGGCGAGCCTAGTAAAAACAGAAAAAGGTCGCGCCGCAAGTCGGCACAACCCTTTTCTGAAGCTTTTAGCAAAGCTCTACTTGACCTCGAACGTAATTTTCAGGTTAACGCGGTATGCGGTTACTTTTCCTTTGGCATCGCATGTTACGCTTTGCTCATTGATGTACGCCGAGCGAATTCCGTCGACGCTCTTAGAAGCCCGCTTCACGCCACGGGCGGTGGCATCTTCCCAGCTGGTCTTGGACTCAGCGAGAACTTCGATAACTTTCATTACTGCCATGATCTGCATTGGTTTGGTGGGCGCAGAAGGTAGCGCCCTACGCTCAACAGGACATGTTTTGGCGAAAGCTGGCAAGTCAAATACCGATAAACCCGGATGCTCACGCTTGATCTACCACCCAAAACGCTTTACGCTGGCCTCATACACTGCGTAGTCGGGGTAGCGCTGCCGCAACAAGTGTTCTTCGTACTTAGCCTTACGGAAAAACAGCAGATACAAACCAAGCGTAACCAACAACCGCCAACCACTCCCGGTGGCGATCGCTAAACCAAACCCGAACACGAGCAGGGACGCATATATAGGATGACGAGCCCAGGCAAAAGTGCCGCTCGTGACCAATTTGCTGCTCTCATTGGGCGAAGGCCAGGGCGTGAAGCTGCCGCCTAGTTGCACTAAGGCAAGTATTCCAAAGAGAACAGCACCCGCGCACAGCATCCAACCTATTATGCGCAACCAGGCAGGGACCGCTGCTGCGATTTGGTCGATGTCAAACATCCAGGCCGCCAGCCCTAGGAGTTGAATGCCGACAAAGATTAAATCACGTTTTGGAGGTGCTCTCACTGTACATGGAAATTACGTCGCGAAAAATTGTAGCGCTCAGGGGGTGGCCAATTCGCGCCTCACCCCGTACCTAGCCGCCTGTGAGCGTAATTCTATTTATCGATATCGCTGGTACCCTCGTATTTGCGATTAGCGGCATGATCGCCGCTATCGAGCGCAAATTCGACTTGGTCGGGGCAATAGTGATTGGTTTCGTGACGGCCCTTGGCGGAGGCACCCTCCGTGATTTGTTGTTGGGTATCGCTCCGGTGGGCTGGATGACCAACCTGACTTACCTCTACATCATCGCCGCAGCGGTGCCTATCACGTATCTGGGGCTCCGCGTACTAAGAAAACTGAGGCGGACCAATTTCGTGTTTGATACACTAGGCATTGGGCTTTTTACAGTACTGGGCGCTGAAAAAACCTTAGCTCTAGGGTTAAGTCCCGTCATCGCCGTGCTGATGGGGGTAGTGTCGGCGGCGTTTGGAGGTGTGATTCGCGATGTGCTGTGCGGTGAAGTGCCACTAATTTTTCGCAAAGAAATTTACGCTACGGCCTGCCTTGCCGGTGCGTTGGTGTTTGTAGTGGCCGACGCCGTGAGTCCAGATCGGGATCTAAATCTTGCGCTGGCGATCGCAACGGTGATAGTAATTCGATACTTATCAATTCGCTTCGGGTGGCACTTGGGCATCAACCCGCTCTAGATGTAGCGAGACACTACATTCTCGAGGTATTCTTGGCGCCCACTAATAGGCTCGATGTCGGCACCCGCCAAATTGGCGAGCGTCGATAGATCGAGCTGGCCTCCCTCGAATCGCTTGCCGTCTGCTGAGTCGAAGCTGGCATAGCGCTCCTTTATGAAGTCGTCGAGCGCCCCATCTTCAATCATCGCATGAGCACCGAGCAGGGCTCGAGCAAAGGCGTCCATACCGCCGATGTGCGCGTAGAAGAGATCTTCGGTGTCAGTAGAATTTCGTCGAATCTTCGCATCGAAGTTGATGCCGCCGGGAGCAATACCGCCCTGCTTGAGTAGGATGCGCATAGCGAGGGTCAACTCCACGGGGTCGACAGGGAATTGGTCGGTATCCCAGCCGTTTTGGTAGTCGCCTCGGTTGGCATCGATGCTTCCCAACACACCGGCGTCGGCTGCAACTTGAAGCTCATGGTCGAAGGTGTGGCCAGCCAGAGTGGCGTGATTGACTTCGATGTTAAGTGCGAAGTCGTCTAAAAGGTCGTATTGACGCAGAAAGCCGATTACCGTAGCCGAATCATAATCATATTGGTGCTTGGTGGGCTCCATTGGTTTTGGCTCTATCAAGAATTTGCCCGTGAAGCCGTTTGCTCGGCCATAGTCACGCGCCATCGTGAGGAAGCGAGCCATGTGCTCTTGCTCACGCTTGAGGTTGGTGTTGAGGAGGCTCATATATCCTTCACGGCCGCCCCAGAAAACGTAGTTATGGCCTCCCAATGCTACCGTCGTGTCGATGGCGGTTTTGACTTGAGCTGCTGCATGTGCGACCACCCGAAAGTCTGGGTTGGTGGCAGCCCCATTCATGTACCGTGGGTTGGAGAAGCAGTTGGCTGTTCCCCACAGCAGTTCAATGCCGTGCTCTGCTTGAAGCGTTTTGGCGTAAGCTGCAGCGTCTTCCATACGCTTTGTACTCTCGGCTAGCGTATCGGCCTCTTCTACCAAATCGTAGTCGTGCCAGCAGTAAAAGTCAACATCAAGCTTGGACATAAATTCAAATGCTCCGTCCAGCTTTTTACGGGCGCGAACTTTCGCGTCGCTTCCCTCCTGCCAAGGATATTGAATGGTTGCTGCCCCGAACGGATCGGCCCCGCTGCCGCCAAAGGAGTGCCAGTAGGCCACCGCAAAGCGCAAGTGCTCGGCCATGGTTTTTGATCCTACCATACGATCGGTATCGTAGTAGCGAAAGGCGAGTGGGTGGCGCGAGTCGGGTCCCTCGTAAGAAATCTTTTGGACAGTAGGAAAATAAGCCATGGGGGTAAGGTAGGTGAGGCCAGATGAGTGCAGACGGGTCGAGCAGAAGGGTTAGGACGCAGTGGGTTTGCGTAACCCTGCCTGCCAAGCTTTGAAGAACTCCTGATAGGCGCGTTGAAGATCTGGTTTGGGCTCAAAGCTGCCGATGCATTGGAGGGCCTGGAGGGCTTCGGCATGGTTTTGAAAGTCGCCCGACCCAACGCCGGCGGCGCGTGCAGCCCCCTGAGCTCCATCCGTATCGTAAAGTTCTAGCGGAGCCTCAATGAGTTGACTAAAAGCTTGACAGAAACGGTCGCTTAGAAAGAGGTTGGCCCTTCCGGCACGCACGACAGTTGGTTTCGCTCCCACAGTGGTGAGTGCTTCGGCGCCGTGCGCCAGGGCAGCGGCAATTCCGTCTTGTACGGCTGCGGTGAGTTGCGGGGCATGGTGTCGGTTAAAGTTGAGACCAACAAACCGAGCCCCTCGATCCTGATTGCCGAGCACACGCTCAGCACCGTTGCCCCACGGATAAAAAAGGAGGCCGTCGCTTCCTATGGTAGCCTGCTCCGCCCAAGCATTGAGTTGGGGATAGTCAGGTAGTTTGCCACCTGCACCGAGTGTTCGGCGCAACCAGGCATAGGCCGAGCCTGTCCCGTTGATGCAGAGCAAAACGCCGAGCCGCTCGGCTGTTGGTAGATCGTTGACGTGCAGGAAAGTATTGACCCGTTGCTGCTGGTCAAAGGTTTTGTCCCCACTTACGGCGTACACTACTCCAGAAGTGCCAGCAGTAGCCGCAACCTCGCCAGGCTCCAGCACATTGAGTGAGTAGGCGTTGTTTGGCTGATCGCCTGCTCGATAGGTTACTCGCGAACTAGCGGGGAGGTTCAGCTTCGCAGCGACATTTGCATCTAGCGTACCCTGCTCACCAAATGTTGGCACCAGGGCTGGCAGCAAATCCGCGTTGAGGCCATAGTGCTTCAGCACATCCTCGGTAGGAGCCCGCTTTGCAAAATCCCAAAGCACCATTTCACTCAAACCCGATGCGGTAGTGGCACGCCGGCCTGTCAAACGGTAAGCGATGTAGTCGCCAGGCAGCATGGCGCTTGAGGCGCGGGCAAGCGTTTCAGGTTCGTGTTGAGCTACCCAGGCCCACTTGCTAGCAGTAAAATTTCCGGGACTGTTGAGGGTTGCTAGCTCGAGCACGTCCGGACCTAGCTTGCGAGCGGCTTCATCGCCGAGCGCAACGGCGCGGCTATCGCACCAAATGATGCTAGGTCGAACGGGCTTACCGTTCTCATCCAGGAGTACTAGACCATGCATTTGGTATCCTATGCCTATTGCGGATACGCTTTTAAGGCTTTGCTGCTCAGCAAGCGAGTCAATTGCTATGCAGGTATGTTGCCACCATAGCTCCGGGTCTTGCTCCGCCCAGCCAGCCTTGGTACTCTTAATTTGAAGTTCCTTGCCCGTAGGGCTTTGTGCAGAGGCTACGAAGCGCCCGGAATCTGCCTCAACAAGAGCAACTTTTACTGAAGAACTGCCGAGGTCGATGCCGAGGAGGTGCGCCATGTGGGGAAGGTACTTTGCCCTCTCCACGCTGAAACACTACCTAAACAGGGCTTAACTCCACCAGCCTGACCACTTTTATGCAGCCTCCAACCTTACGCCCAGTGGCCGATAGTTTTCCGAAGTGTGCAAGGCACTCGCAGGCACGCGAGCATTGACAGTGGCCTTCGCATAATCATAGCTGATCAGTAGAGGAGCGCCGCTAGGTAGTGTGGCTTGAACCTCGACGCGGAAGTCGCCTGGATCGGTGACTATGCCATCTATGGTATAAGCTTGGACGTAGCTGCCACCTTCGGACGGTAACTCCAGATCGTGCAACTTAGCTGTACGCTCGAGGAGTCGATTCGTTGGATCTCCCTGTGGTCCCACAAGTACGTGTCCTTCCACACTTGGGAAGTAGTGGTACTTCTCGGCAGCCAAGTACTCAGGCTTAAATCCTGTGATAGCGAGTTCGAAACCTTCAGCATTCTTGGCGGAATTGCTTTTGATGTCGAGGACCAGAATTTCGTTGACGAGTCGAGCGTGAACCACCGGTGCTTCAATGAGCAGGTCGCCGTCTTCTAGTCGCGTTACTACAGGTCTAAGGAATGGCGGATCAATACGAGTTTCGAAAATCGTGGAACCTGCCACCTGATCGACTGCAGGTTTGCGCAGGTGCTGCACGAGTAGAACGACGAGGAAACAAGTGAGGCAAGCGACGAAGAAAAATGTAAGGAGCATGGTGTAGTCTTGGTTGGGGAGCTGATGCAAGTCTATTCCTAAGCTGCTCTAGTTTGCTGTAAGCATCAGATAATCAACCGATTACAAGTACCCTCGACCGGGTGATTTTTGGCTTTCGATGTTTGGGGGTATGTGCTCGTTATTTGGAAACCATTCTCCGCTAAGTGGCAGTCAAGCCTGCGAGGCTGGCACTTAGCAAAAAAGCGCTTTGGGGAGTGGTCCGAAGCTTGTGGCAGTGTATTTCCGCATGGATACCCCCAGTGTTGGGGTACATTTCGGCGGTGGACATGAGTCGAATCGCCAAACTCGCTGAGGAACTCCGAGCGGAAGCCTCTAGCGAACGCGCAATTTTCGGAGTCTATCGAGAGGCCCATGAGGAGGACGCCTTCGCTCGTGCTACCACTGACGGGGTTGTGCTATTTGCGGCGGAGTTGCTAGACGGCCTGACCCGTCTCGACAATCCTATGGGCAACAACCTCATTGCTCTCGACGACGATACGAGCTATCATGACGCGCAGGCCGATCTGCATCTTCATGCCGTGGAGGTCTTTGGCAGCGACCTCGCTCCACCGCGAAAGCGCAAGCTTAGAATTGCCCGAAAGGAGTATGCTGCGGTGCTTGGATGCCTTGTTGCATTAGTCCTGACAACCATCTTTGCCTTAGCAGGAGCCTACTTCCTCGGAAATTGGGCGCTGAGGGCTATCTGGTAGGGTATGACATTCGGCACGCCGACATACATCGTAATAAATTAAATATGTAGTGAACATACCCTTCGCCCTTCGCATTCAGTTGATTACACATGTCAATCCAAACTGACTACGTATGAAATTTCCCCATCGGAAAATGTTGATCTTGCTCCTGGTCTGCTTTGTCTTCTACATACTGCACTTCGGGGCAACTGCGTAGTAGGCTGTTTTAGGCAGTTTAGCTGCTTATTAAACTCGGGGGAGGGCAAACTCACAGAGTACACCCCCCATAAGGCCTAATGTAACAACCCAATAGCCGGTATGCAGCGCGACGTACCACCAACCGCGCCGCTCAAATAATGATATAATCGCGATGATTGGCAGCGCAAATGCCAGCCCACCCACGAAGGCGCCATGTAAGAGGCCGTGCCCGAAAGTCCGGTGCAAATCGCCGTACCGTTCGAGGAAATCCTGATAGTAATTGTACGACTCCGATCCTTCAACAGTGAATGTTGGATCCATAGCTAGGACACCCACCACACCCATTTGGTGAACGACCAGTTGTAGGAGCACGTAGGTGAGCATTAGGCCGAACAGGTAGCAGAGCCCAAAGATCAAGGCCATATTTCCACCCTTCAGCGAGTCTTCTGTGAACCCATTCACACGCATCCAAGCGTTTCCGAAGACCTTAGGATGGTACCAAACTGCCCCGACGATCAGGGGTATGAAGGCGGCTAGAAAAAATACGAGCATCGCGAGCGTTGAATTTCGGCAGGTAGTCGGTGCTACTCGCTCAAGATATCTCGGGAGTCCGCTGTTGGCAAAGCCAGATTTACTGCCGCCTCGCAGCCTTGCGCTCTGCCCGTTTTATGGCGTCTTCGCGCAAGCCCGTCTCAACCCGATTTTGAGTCGCAGCTCCAAGCAGCCCTAGTCTCGCCGAAGTACGATAGGTCCACAGCACCCAGAAGGCAACAAGAACGAGATAGATAAGTGGGGCCAATTGGTGGAAGTAGAGGGCATCTGCTAGCTCCAGGTGGTGCAGATGTTGGACCGCACGAGTCGACCCGCATCCGTAACACTCAGTATCAAAGAGTACCACCGAAGGGCACATTGACTCGCCTTCATCGAAGTAGTCACTCGGTAACAACCAAAGTACGACAGGTGCCGCGACCAGGAGAATTAACCAAAGCACCTGGATCCAGCGCGGCATGGGCCGCGGCCCCTGAGGTGATACGGAAGTAGAGTCTGTCATCGAAGGCGTCTCGGCGCGTAATTCACGAGCTGTAAACCTAAAACGAAGATGCCCGACTTCGTGCTGTCACGAAGCCGGGCATCAATAAAAAGCGAGCGAACTCGCTAGTAGTATTCCTTCATTTTGATGAAGGCGTGGATGACACCAGGTAACCAGCAGGCGAAGGTTAGTATGAGGTTGATCCACCAGTTATTGCCTTCGAAATCATCCATAAGACCCATCACGAGCCAACCCCAACCGAAAATGGCGGCGACTACGTAGAGCCCTTTAGGAATGTCTGTAGCAGCATTATTGGCCTTCATCGACTTCTTGTAAGCCTTCTGTGCAGCCTTCAGCGCGAGGGTGCCTTTGATTCCAAGGCGCTCTCCGGTCATTTCGCGGACCTTCTTGGGGGTAAGGTCGAGGAAAGCTTCCGCGTCAAAGTCTTGTGCTTGGGTGAGTGTAGCCAGCGCAGGCTCGTCGCCAATAAAGTCGTGGACAGTAGTGGCCGTAGTAACAGCTTGAGCTGATATTGCTATGCTCAGGGCAACCGCTAGGGTAAAGAGATGCTTCATGTTGGAATTTGCAGATGAGACAATTAGATGCAGGCACAACTTACGGGATGCGAGCCGTACGCTATGTATGGTTAGAAGACGAGTTTTTCGACGGTGGAGTTCAATTCACGATTGGTACCAAACTCGGCTTACCTCGATGCTACATGTTTCTGCGGTACTCACCACCAACTTCATAGAGGGCTGCCGTTAGTTGCCCAAGGGAGCAAAATTTCGAGGCGTTCATTAGTGCATCGAAGGTGTTCTCTCCAGCAAGTGCAACGCGTTGAAGTTCCTGGAGGGCGGCGTCACGCCTATGCTCAAACGCCTCGTGCAGAAGACCAAGACGCTCAACCTGGGCATCTTTTTCGGCAACATCGGCGCGTATCACTTCACCGGGTTGGACAGTCGGAGACCCATCTTTACCCTTGTAGGTATTAACTCCAATCACTGGCAGCTCTCCGGTGTGCTTGAGCATTTCATAGTGCATCGATTCCTCCTGAATCTTGCCACGCTGGTACATCGACGCCATGGCACCGAGTACACCACCGCGCTCGGTGAGCCGGTCGAACTCTAGCAGTACCGCTTCCTCGACCAAGTCCGTGAGTTCTTCAATGATGAAAGATCCTTGATTCGGGTTTTCGTTGCGCGCCAACCCCAACTCATGATTTATGATGAGTTGAATCGCCACGGCGCGTCTCACACTTTCTTCGGTGGGCGTCGTGATGGCCTCATCGTAAGCATTGGTGTGCAAGGAGTTGCAGTTGTCGTAGATCGCGTACAGCGCCTGCAGCGTAGTGCGGATGTCGTTGAACGATATCTCTTGTGCGTGGAGGCTGCGTCCTGAAGTCTGAATGTGGTACTTCAGTTTTTGTGAGCGATCGTTGGCGCCATATTTCTCCCGCATGGCTTTCGCCCAGATGCGCCGAGCTACTCTACCAATTACGGCGTACTCTGCATCGATACCGTTGCTAAAAAAGAAACTGAGATTCGGGGCAAAAGCATCGATGTCCATGCCGCGGCTCAGGTAGAATTCTACGTAGGTGAATCCGTTGGCCAGGGTAAAAGCCAATTGGGTGATTGGATTCGCGCCGGCCTCAGCGATGTGGTAGCCGGAGATACTTACGGAATAGAAATTCCGGATGCCCTCTCGGATGAATGCCTCCTGCATGTCGCCCATGAGGCGCAGCGAAAATTCCGTTGAGAAGATGCAGGTATTTTGGGCCTGGTCTTCTTTGAGTATATCGGCCTGCACGGTACCACGCACACTCTGGAGTGCTCGCTTTCGGCAGTCAGCGTAAGCGTTGGCGTCGAGCACTTGGTCGCCCGTTAGCCCGAGCAGCATTAACCCTAATCCGTCGTTGCCTTCCGGGAGGTCTCCACCCCGATAGCTTGGTCGCGGCAAATTGCGCTCGTCATAGGTTTTGGCGAAAGCTGCTTCTACCTGTTGTTCGAGTCCGTGCTCTACGATGTACTTCTCGCATTCTTGATCGATAGCAGCATTCATGAAAAATGCGGTAATCGCTGCTGCCGGGCCATTAATGGTCATTGAAACCGATGTGGTTGGCGAACTCAGGTCAAAGCCGGAGTAGAGGCGCTTCGCGTCGTCGAGGCTCGAAATACTAACGCCCGAGTTCCCCACCTTCCCGTAGATGTCGGGCCTCCGATCCGGGTCTTCGCCGTACAGGGTCACTGAGTCGAACGCGGTGCTGAGTCGGGCAGCGGGCATGCCCAGGCTTAGGTAGTGAAAGCGCCGATTCGTTCGCTCTGGCCCTCCCTCCCCGGCAAACATGCGAGTAGGGTCCTCGCCTTTCCGCTTGAATGGAAATACGCCAGCGGTAAACGGGAACGCCCCCGGCACATTTTCTTGCCTCAACCAACGCAGTCGATCTCCCCAATCGCTGTAACGCGGCAGCGCGACGCGAGGAATTCGAGTCCCCGATAAGCTGGTCGTGGAGGTTGGTACGCGAATTTCGCGACCTCTGACATGATACGAGAATTCGTCGGCGGAGTATCGCTCGGTGAGGGTGGCCCAATCGTTTAAGTCACGAATGGTGTCCGCAGCAAGTTCTCGTCGCCTTTCCGCAGCAAGTTTGCTGAGCGGGCCTTCGTCTTGCCCTGCGTCAGCATCGTTGATGAGTTTAGTTGCTGTTTCGAGGGCTTGTACTTCTCGTGCTTTTGCGGCTTCCGCCAAAACCGATTGATCGTAGTCTCGAATGCGTTCTGCAATTTCTGAGAGGTAGCGCTGCCGAGCTGGTGGCACCGGTGCGAGAGCGACTTGTTCGTTTTCGTCCGCTTTGACACGAAGAGAAGCAGCTGAGGCCTCGATGCCGAGTCGCTGAGCCAGCTCGGACCAAAGTGCATTAACCCCTCCATCATTGAAGACGCTTGCCATAGTACCGTGCACAGGCATAGTATCGAGTGCGTCGTCCCAGCGATCATGGTTGCGCTGATATTGTTTGCGCACATCGCGAAGGGCATCTAGGGCACCTCGTTTATCGAATTTGTTGAGCGCAATCGCATCGGCGAAATCGAGCATGTCGATCTTCTCG